>Ga0306920_100004509_pt1 | contig 17842 bp, 15 predicted proteins | sample flu12Cox44000170_FD_204666 | JGI IMG/M metagenome (GOLD analysis project Ga0306920, IMG submission 204666) | Lab enrichment of tropical soil microbial communities from Luquillo Experimental Forest, Puerto Rico - flux4day.12C.oxic.44.000.170 (v2)... | ecosystem: Environmental > Terrestrial >... | reverse complement strand
CTCTCAAAGCGCTCGTTCCATTCCTCTAGCTCTTTACGTCTTTTTTCTTGGCGAGCGCGCAGGCGTGCAATCAGCGTCAAGCCCACGCCGGCGGTACCATCCATCGCGAGTGCGTCGACCAATGCGCCCGCAGGCAAGTCGTATTGCGAAACGTCCAAGGTAGCAGGCACTCGGCAAACGCCTTGAGCTAATCACCCAGGAATGTGCTGCCGTCCGCGGCCGAGTGCAAGGCGGCGATCGCGCTTGTTATTCCGCGGCCAATTTCGTCGGCCGCACGGCCTTTTCGCGCATCGTCACGAATTCTTCGGCGGCGCTCGGGTGGATGCCGACGGTCTCGTCGAACATGCGCTTCGAGGCGCCGCACTTCACGGCGATTGCCAGACCCTGCAGGATTTCGGGTGCGTCGGGGCCCAGCATGTGGCAGCCGAGAACCCGCTCGGTGCGAGCGTCGACGACAAGCTTCATCAGAGTGCGTTCGTCGCGCCCCGACAGGGTGTTCTTCATCGGCTTGAACCGAGCGCTGTAGATGTCGACCTCACCGTATTGGCGCCGTGCTTCCTCCTCGGTCAGTCCGACGACGCCGATCGGCGGCTGGCTGAACACCGCCGAAGGTACATTGGCGTGGTCCATCCTGATCGGGTTGTCGTTGTACAGAGTCTCGGCAAGGGCGCGGCCTTCGGCGATCGCGACTGGCGTCAGATTGATCCGGTCGGTCACGTCACCGATCGCGTAGATGTTCGGGATACTGCTGCCTGACCATTCGTCGACGACGACGGCGCCATTGCTTGTGGTCTCGACGCCGACCTCGGCGAGACCGAGTGCCTTTGTGTTCGGATTCCGTCCTGTCGCGTACATGACGACGTCGGCGGAAAACTCCTGGCCGATCGTCGTATAGACCGAGTAGCCATGCGGCCGCTTCTCGATGCGCGCGACCTGAGTGCGGCCGTGGATTTCGACACCGCGGCCGCGCATCTCCTGCGCCAGCGCGATGCGGATGTCGTCATCGAAGCCGTACAGCAATTCCTCGCGGCGGATCAGCTCGACGACCTCGGAGCCGAACCCGTTGAAGATCCCGGCGAACTCGACGGCGATATAGCCGCCGCCGACAATCACGATGCGGCGCGGCAGGGCGGGCAAGTCGAGCGCCTCGTTGGACGAGATCACATGCTCGATACCGGGAATATCCGGTACAGTCGGATGCGACCCGGCAGCGATCAGGATCTTGTCGGCGGTGTAGGACCGGCCGTTGATCTCGATCGTGTGCGGATCGACGAGCACGCCCCTGCCTTCGATCAGCTCGACCCCGCTGTTCTTCAGCATGCTCCGATAGATCTGTGACAAGCGCTCGATCTCCCGGTCCTTGGCATCGATCAGGGCGGGCCAGTCAAAGCTCGGTACCGACACGGTCCAGCCAAAACCCGCGGCGTCAGCGAAGGCGTCGGCAAACTGCGCGCCATAGACGAGGAGCTTCTTCGGCACGCAGCCGCGGATCACGCAGGTGCCGCCCACCCGGCTCTCTTCGCAAATCGCGACGCGTGCGCCGTAGCTGCCGGCGCGGCGCGAGCTTGCGACACCGCCGGACCCGGCGCCGATCGTGAACATGTCGAAATCATAACGCGGCATCGCGGCTCCACTCCGTCATGGCAGGTTCGTCGATCTTCTGGTTGTCACAACATGGGCGTCTCCCGCAAGCTTCGCCATCAAGTTTCCGCGGATTTGGGAGATGAACGTGACCCCGGCTGAAAGCGCGATACCTTTGCATATCCCGGCGGAAGCCGGCTCACCCGACCCGGATGAGTTCATCGCCGCGCGCTACCGCGACGGCGCCGCGGCGACCGGTCCATGGAACGATGTGTTTGCAACGATCTTGTCACATCGCTCGGTGCGCGCCTTTTTGCCGACCGCCCTGCCGCCGGGGACCTTGGAGCGGCTTGTCGCTGCTGCGCAATCGGCTTCGACGTCGTCAAATCTGCAAACCTGGAGCGTCGTCGCGGTCGAAGACGCTGATCGCAAAACGCGACTCGCCGCATTGGGGGCGGGACAAAAGCATATCGTGCAGTGCCCGCTCTATCTGGTCTGGCTCGTCGATCTGGCGAGGCTGCGCCTGGTAGCCGGAGAGCGGCAAATGACGCTCCTCGGTCTCGATTATCTCGAGCCGTTCATCGTCGGCGTCGTCGATGCCACGTTAGCGGCACAGAACGCCGCGGTTGCCCTCGAGTCCCTCGGGCTCGGCTTTGTCTATATCGGCGCCATGCGCAACCACCCCGAAGAGGTCGCCGCGGAGCTCGGATTGCCGCCGCATGTGATGGCATTATTCGGCATGTGCGTCGGCTATCCCGATCCCGCGGTGCCGACCGGCGTCAAGCCTCGCCTTCCGCAATCCGCGGTGCTACACCGCGAGCAATACTCCGCCGCAGCACAATCTGCGGCGTTCACCGACTACGATCTGCGCATCCGCGAATTTCAGCGCGAGCAGGCAATGACCGAAACGGACTGGACAGAGCAGACGACCACCCGCGTCAAGACTGCAGCATCACTGCACGGCCGTGATCGCTTGGTCGAGGCGCTCCGCAATTTGGGTTTCCCACTGCGGTGAGCGGCAGCTGATGGAGCCGGATGCAATGGCGTCGCCCACGGCGGCTGTATCGAGCCCGGTCGCACAGCTGGTAGATGCGCCGCTGACTCGCGCCGCGATCTTTCTGGTTGTGACAGTGAACCCGGGTCCCGAGGCGAGCGCTGCCGTACGGTCGCTGTGCGGCGATCTCGCGGCGCTGCTCCGAGCGGTCGGGTTTCGCGACCTCGCTGGCCGCTTGTCCTGCATCATGGGGATCGGGTCCGACGCTTGGGACCGACTTTTCGGCGAGCCCAGGCCGGCAGAACTGCACCCGTTTCGCGAGTTCCGCTCCGGCCCTCGCCATGCCATCGCCACTCCGGGCGACCTGCTCTTCCACATCCGCGCCGAACGCATGGATCTCTGCTTCGAATTGGCGACACAGATCATGGCTCGGCTCGGACGTGCCGTTGCGCCAGTGGATGAGGTGCACGGCTTTCGCTTTTTCGACGCGCGCGACCTTCTCGGATTTGTTGATGGAACGGAGAACCCGAGTGGACAGGCGGCGATCGACGCCACATTGATCGGCGCGGAGGACCCCTCATTTGCGGGCGGCAGCTACGTCATCGTGCAGAAATACCTCCACGACATGGCCGCGTGGAATGCACTGCCCACCGAGGCGCAGGAGCGCATTATCGGCCGCACCAAGCTCTCCGACATCGAGCTCGACGAGACGGTGAAGCCCAGTTGGGCGCATAGCGCGCTCACGGTGATCGAGGAAGGTGGCAAGGAGATCAAAATCCTGCGCGACAACATGCCGTTTGGCCAAGTCGGGCAAGGCGAATTCGGTACCTATTTCATCGGCTACAGCCGATCGCCGCGCACGATCGAGCAAATGCTCGAAAACATGTTCGTCGGACGCCCGACCGGCAATTATGATCGCATTTTGGATTTCAGCCGGGCGGTCACCGGCAATCTCTTCTTCGTCCCGTCCGCAACGTTTCTCGACGAGGTGACGCCAGACGCGCCCGCGGCGGCGTCGCCCGCGGCGGAGCCTCCGCAGTCCATTTCGCCAGTTTCGGACGGTTCCCTCGGCATCGGCTCCCTCAAAGGAAATCCCCGCAAATGAACAATCTGCACCGCGAGCTTGCCCCAATCTCCGATGCTGCTTGGGCACAAATCGAGGAGGAAGCCTCGCGCACCCTCAAACGCTACCTCGCCGGACGCCGCGTCGTGGATTTGCAGGTCCCGAGCGGTGTCGCCCTCTCGGCTGTGGGCACCGGGCATTTGCGCAATATCGCATCCCCGGCGGACGGCATCGTTGCGCGGCAGCGCGAGGTGAAGCCGCTCATCGAGCTGCGCGTGCCGTTCGAGCTCGACCGCCAGATGATCGACGATGTGGAACGCGGCGCCAACGACTCGGACTGGCAGCCCGCAAAGGACGCCGCCAAGAAGATCGCCTTCGCCGAAGACGGCGCGATCTTCGAAGGTTATGCCGCCGCCGGCATCGAGGGGATACGACAAGGGACCAGCAACCCGATCGAGACACTTCCCAGCGATGTGCGCAATTACCCCGACGCCATCGCCCACGCCCTCAATCAGTTGCGTCTCGTCGGTGTCGATGGCCCCTATTCTGTGCTATTCAGCGCCGACGCCTACACCGCCCTTGCTGAAGCCAGAGATTACGGGGACCCGGTGTTGGAGCACGTCAGGCGTCTCGTCGATGGCGAGATCATCTGGGCGCCGGCCATCACCGGCGCCTTTGTCCTGACCACTCGCGGCGGCGATTTCGACCTGCATATCGGCCAGGACATTTCGATCGGCTATGCGAGCCACACCGACACCGCAGTGCGCCTCTACCTGCAGGAGACGTTCACCTTTCTGCTGCTGACCACCGAAGCCGCCGTGGCGTTGGCGCCGGCATCAACTTAGCACGCCCGGAGAGAGCGTTACAGCGGACGCACCTGCCCCGGAACGCCAATCGGACATTCGAGCGCCGCACGGTCCCAGCCGCCAGCGTCGGCGGCGGCTGCATAGGTGGTGGAAAGGAAGTCGAGCAGCAAAGCGTCAGGCTCCGCGGCGCCACGCACCGTGTCATAAGGCAGGACGAACTCGCCCAGCTTTGCGTCGAAGTGCGCGCCATGGGTCACCGACCGGCCGCGGAAGCCAGCCGGTTCGGGATAGGCGTAGGAGTAGAAAGAAGCCTGCGGAAAAGCCTCGTTGCCGGGCCAGAACCCGGCGCTGCTGACCTCGTGCGAATAGGCTTCGCGGGTGACCGGGTCGGGCAGCCCCGGAACGCCGCCGGGATGGCGCGGGGCCGGCCGTCCTGAAAACCGGGTCACCGCGAGGTCGAAGCTGCCCCAGAAGAAATGGACGGGGCTCGCCTTCCCGAGGAAGCTGCTGCGAAACAGCTTGAAGATGCGATCGATCTGCACGAGCGCGCGCCAGAAGCGATGGGCAGCAGCAGTGTCATAGGCGGCGTGGGTCAGGTCCTGAGAAAAGCGGATCGGGTTCGGCACCTCGTTCGGCATCTCGTGGATGACGACCGCGACGCCGATGCCGTTGAGGAGATCGATAAGGCGACGGTGGAAATCGGCTACCGTTTGCGGCTCGAGTGGAAGCTCCCTTGTGTCGCCCCGGCTGGTGCGGATGAGAAGGCGGTGGCTGATGAAATCGAATTCGATTTCGAGAATTTCGTTGCCGGCCGGAATTGGTGAGGTGCCGAGCCCGCGTGCGGTGACATAGAGCGGGACCTGCCAGCCATGATTGAGCCACGGCGTCAAGGTTAGCCGGATCTTGCCCACGATCTGGGTCCAAAGCTGCAATGTCGTGGCTGTCTCGCGCCAACTTGCATAGCGCAGATCGGGCCAAACGGCGACGGGGTTATCCATGAGACTCTCTTATTGGAGGGAGATGATCGAAAGGCCGCTGGTCGGTGTCGGGTCGAGCCGTTTGCCGTGCGGATTGCCAGATCAACAGGCTGAAAGCGAGTGGGCCATGGGGGCTGGCATGGCTTGCCTGCAGTTGCCAGCCGAACGCAAGCAACAGAACGAGCGGCGGCCAAGGCGACGAGGCCGAGCCACCAAAGAACCGTTGCGACACCATCCTTTGGCATCACCCCCTCGGCGCCTCTCCGGTAGCGGGTTATGGCAAATCCATCGCCATTCTACCATTCAGCCTTCCATCAGCGCTTGCGAAGCGCTCGCCAATTGCCGGGCAAGCCGCGGGTCAAGAACCTCCGCCAATGCGGCGTGGGCGGATCGCCAGATCGGCATTGCCGCTTCCAGCCGCCGCGCTCCATTCTCGGTGAGCCACACCGCCCGCTTTCGCTGGTCGCGCTCCACAACGGCGATCTCGACCAAGCCCTCACGTTCCAAGGCATGGAGGTTTCGGGAGAGCGAGGATTGATCAAATCCCAACCGCTCGGCCAAGGTGCCCAAGGTGTCGTCAGAGGCGGCGGCGATCTGTGCCATCAACCCGAATTGCGCGATCGTCAGGCCGGAACCCGTCATCCTCTTCTCCAGAAACTGCGTGACGCGTCGGGCAGCGAGGCGGCTGTTCCATCCCGCGCAGGTTTCGATCGCTTGCAGCGCATCGGTGCGTAAGGTCTTCGGGGCTTGCATCATTCTGTTTGCCATTGTATGCATATACAAAATTTGTATTCACATGGAAATCCCAATGCAAGAGCCCTATTGGTATGGTGTGGCAGAGCCTCGGGAGATCGCTCAACTGACGGGCAAACAGATCTTACAGGCGATCATCGATGGGACCCTGCCACACCCGCCGATCTCGCAAACTTTGACCTTCTGGCTGGTCGAGATCGGCGATGGCTTCGCCGCCTTCGAGGGCGAGCCCGGCGCCCATCTGCTGAATCCAATGGGAACCGTGCATGGCGGCTGGGCCATGACCCTAATCGACAGCGCAGCCGGGTGTGCTGGTTACTCACTCATTCCTGCGGGAGCCGGCTTCAGAACGGTCGAGACAAAGGCCAATCTCTCGCGACCGATCACGAGCGATAGCGGACGCGTCAGGGCCGAAGCACACGTCGTGTCGCAGACCCGCCAGGTCGTCTCAACCGAAGCGCGGGTAACGTCGCGGGACGGACGGGTGCTCGCCCATGGCACGTCGACCCTGATGGTCGTCTCCGGGGAGAAGTGACCTCGGCGAGGCGACTGCTGACAGACAATCTACCGCCCCGTCCCTCTCAGTAGGGCGCCGACCCGCGCCATCAGCTCATTTGGGGCAAAAGCGTGCTTCGAGAGGATTTCCTCGACCCCGCCATTGAGCCGATCACGGTCCTCCGCTGTCAGGTCCAGCGCTGTGAGGACGACCACCGGGATGTTGCGCCATGACGGGTTCGCCTGAAGTGCCGCCACCAGCTGGAATCCATCCATCTCCGGCATCATCAGATCGAGTAGAATGACGTTGGGCAATTCTGCCCTCAGTGCATCGAGAGCATGGCGCCCATTCGCCGCCTCCCGGACCGTCCAACCCTGACCGCCGAGGATCGCGCAAACCAGCTGACGCTGCTCCTCATCGTCTTCGACAACAAGGACGATGCCCAGAGAATCCATTCTCCGCAGCCGCGACAGCATTTCCACCAGCCGCTCGCGATCGATCGGCTTGGTCAAATATCCGGCGGCGCCCAGAGCGACACCACGGCGCTGCTCGTCGACGATCGTTACGATGACGACCGGTATATCGGCGAGCTCGGGCTCCCCTTTCAATGCGGCGAGAACGGTCCAACCGTCGATCTGCGGCATCATGACGTCGAGCGTGATCGCCGCGGGCCGCAGCTCGCGCGCCCGCTTCAACCCGTCGACACCGTTTGCCGCTGTCTCCACGGTAAAGCCCGCGCCGGTCAAATGCGTGGCAATCAGCTCGCGCGCAGTGGGCTCGTCGTCGATCACCAGAATCGTGCCGCGCGAGCCTTGGCGCGCCGCTGGACCGGGCTCGGCGGCGCTGGTCTCCACCATCGGCAGCAGCGCCGCCGCCTGTCCCGGCAGTCGCACGGTAAAGGTCGAACCCTTGCCCGGCTCGCTTGCGACCGTCACATCGCCGCCCATCATCCGGCACAGCCGGCGGCTAATCGCCAGGCCGAGCCCAGTGCCGCCATATTCGCGCGTCGTCGTTGCGTCGGCCTGCGCGAATTCCTGAAACAGATGGCTAAGTTGTTCCTTGGTGATCCCGATCCCCGTGTCGGAGACTGCAAAATCGACCCAGTGCTGACCGTGCTGTTCCATACGCGCGACGCTGAGTGTTACAGTACCGCCCTTCGTGAATTTGCTGGCATTGCTTAGCAGGTTGAGGAGAACTTGGCGCAATCGCGTGCTGTCGGCGTAAACCGAGCCGGCCACTGGGGGACAGTCGAGCACGAGTTCGTTGTTGTTTTGTTGGGCGAGCGGTCGTGCCGTCTCTAGCACCTCTTCGATGATCGGCGGGATCGCCACCGTCTCGAACGTCAGGTCCATTTTTCCGGCCTCGATCTTGGAAATATCGAGAATGTCGTTGATCAGATCGAGCAGGTGACGGCCAGCACGCAATACTCGGCGCAGCGGCTCGAGCGCCTTCTCGGTGCCGAACCGAGCGGCGTTGTCGCACAGCAGCTCGGTCAGCCCGATGATCGCATTCAATGGCGTGCGCAGCTCGTGGCTCATATTGGCGAGAAAGGTCGATTTCGTCCGGCTTGCCGCCATTGCTTCGTCGCGGGCGATCTCGAGGTGCTGCACCGTCTCGGCCAATTCTGCTTCCCGCTGTTTGATCGCGGTGATGTCGGTCCAGGTGGTGACCGTTCCACCCTCCTGCGTGCGGTGCTCACCCACTCTCAGCCAAGTACCATCGGCGAGTTTCTGCTCATGCACGCTCGGCGCCCTGCGGTGCAGTGCCATCCGCTGTTCGAACCACGCCTGAGGATTACCAACCGCCGGATCGTAGTGACTGCGTTGCAGCAGCGGCGCGATGATGTCTTCGAACCGCGCACCGATTGCAAAAAGGTCGGGAAGATTGAGGATCTCTTGCGAACGGGCGTTGAAAGTCACCAGTCGATCGTCTCGGTCCCACAATGCGAAGCCATCGGAAATGCTCTCGATTGCGTCGGCGAGACGGGCACGCGCCTGCTCGACCAGCTCCTGCGCCTTTTTGTGCTCGGTAATGTCGGTATACATCGAGATGCACCCACCGCCCGGCACCGGGTTCCTGCGGATCTCCAACGCAGTGCCATCGGCCCTCGCGCGCTCGGCCAAGTAAGGGCGGGCAACGCTCGCCACGTGCTCGCGCACCGTCGTCTCCACATCGACGAGCCCGAATTCGCCCTTTTCCGCCAGAAACCGAACAAAGTCAGGGAAGTTGCGCTCCTGCAGCAGAAATTCGTCCGACAACCCGACGATGTCGCGGAATTGCTCGTTCCACGCGACCATCTTTAGATCGGGATCGAAAAGCGCCACACCTTGCGGCATATGGTCGAAGATGACGCGCAGTGTCGCCTCGCGTCGCGACAGCTCCTCGGTGCGCTGCTCGACAAGCCTTTCAAGCCGGTTCGCTGCCTCGGCGCGCTCGGCGAGCAGTTGATCGCGTTCTATTGCATTGCAGCGGAAAATTTCGACCGCCTCGCCCATTGCGGCGATCTCGTCACCGCCAGCCACTGGAACTGCGGTGTCATGGCCGCCGGCAGCAATCTTGAACATCGCTCCACTCAGCTGGTTCAGCCGTCGCACAATGTTCCGCACGACATAAAGCCAGACGACTAGAATGGAGCCACAGAGGGAAAGCGCGACGAGGACGGCGATCGCCTCGGTGCTCAACCGCTGGATTTTGAGAGCTGTAGTGGTTGCTCCTCGGACCTCTCGTTTGGTGATTTCGACCAGCTGTTCGGCTGCTTCGGAGAGCTGCTTCGACAACGCCGCGTTCTCGGCCAACAACCGGCCCGCATCGGCGATCAGTTCCAGCTCTTGCTGGCGCAATTGGGGTATCGAACTGGGCCCGTCCACCAGCGTCTTGAATTTGTCGATCTCGGCAAGGAATAATGGGCGCAGCTTCGGGTCGAGCGGTTGCGCCTCCTTCTCGATCTCGCTTATCGTTCGACGGAGCTGAAAAGCCAGGATCAGCACACGCTGCTTTTGATCGCTGACAGACGCCTGCACCAAGGTATCGGTGAGCACGGAGACCTGTTGCTGAACCTCGCGCACCGGTCGATCGGCTATTAGGCTGGCGATCAGCGGCCGAATGTCTTCCCAGACCGGGTCGCTCGGCGGGCCGGCACCAGCCACCATTCCGACGAGACGCTTTATCTGGCTATCGTAGACCAGCAGCGTCGGCTCGAGCAGCCGCTGAGTTTCCTCATTGGTGTCGAACACGCCGCGCAGTAAATCCTTGGTCAGGCCGATCAGTTGCAGCCGCTGGCGAACATCCGCATCCAATGCCGTTAGATTGGCATCCAACTGGCCGGTGTAGCCTTCGATCGGCGCCAGCCGCTTCTCGCCGATCCCCCCTTGGTGCAATTCCGTGAGCAAAGATCGTAGCGTGTCCGACTGGCGGGACAACCCGGCGAAGAGGTCGTCACGTTGTCGCTGAGTGGTAGCGGCAGACAAAGCCGCTGCAGCGGTCACTATGCGCTCGACCGAGCGCGACACTTCGAGAGAAGCTAAAATCGGGTCGACGCGTTGATCGATCAGAACAAGTGATCGTCCGACCTCGACAAACGCGTAAATCGCCGCGCCGGCAACCAGCGCCGAAATTGCGCTGATGCCAAAAAAGGCCATGAGGAGCCGCGTCCCCACGCCGCGCGAGCTTGCACGTCTGTCCGACAACGTATAGGCTCCTGTTGTTCGAGCGGTCGTCTCAATTTTCCTCGCAATAGTGTCCCAAAATCAAGCATTGAACAACCTGCCCGAGTAATACAAACAGGGAGACCGGCATGAACACACGTCGGCGCCACATGCTGCTGGGGGCGGCAGCTACGATTGCGACCGCGCCCAGCCCATCTGCGCCGGCACTCGCGCAGGGTGTCAAAGAGCTTAAGATGGTGACCGACTGGCCCGCCAAAGCACCCGGGCCAGGCGTCAGCGCCGAGCGCTTGGCGCAATCGATCACGGCAATGTCGGACGGGCAGCTCAAGGTTACCGTCTACGCAGCCGGCAGTCTCGTCCGTGCCTTCGAAACATTTGATGCCGTTTCGACTGGCGCCGCCGATATGTATCACTCGGCAGATTATTATTTCGACGGCAAGTCGCCGGCGCTGAATTTCTTTTGTGCCGTGCCCTACGGTATGACGGCCGATGAACTGACCTCGTGGATCACCTTCGGCGGCGGGCAGGAGCTGTGGGACGAGGTCGACGCACAGTTCAATATCAAGCCGCTGATGGCCAACAATTCCGGCGTGCAGATGGGCGGATGGTTCATCAAGGAGGTCAACAGCCCTGATGCCTTCAAAGGGCTGCGCTACCGGATGCCGGGGCTCGGCGCCGAGGTCCTGCGCCGCATGGGAGCGACTGTCGTGACGATTCCGGCCGGCCAGATCGTTAGCGCCCTCAAATCCGGCGCAATCGACGCCAGCGAGTGGGTCGGCCCGTGGTTGGACATCATGCTCGGGCTCGACAAGGTCGCCGACTACTACTATTACCCCGGTTTCCACGAACCCGGCTCCAACGTGACGCTCGGCATCAACAAGCCGGTGTGGGACGGACTGACGCCTTCCGATCGCGCCATTATCGAAGCCGCGGCGGCGGCTGAGCTGACACGCGCCCTGGCCGAGTTCAATGCTCAGAATGTCAAGTGGCTCAAGGTCCTGCGCGCCGACCAGCGGATTAAGATCCTGCGCTTCAGCGACGAGCTGATCAGGACCTTCGGCAAGCTCAGCAAGGAAGTTCTCGCCGATACGGCTGCCAAAGATCCCCTGACCCGCAAGGTCTACGACAGCTACATGGCCTTCCTCGCCGGCGGCATGGATTGGGGCGAGCTTTCGGAGACCGGCTACCGGAACACCCGGCGGCTTGCATTGGGGTAGTCGGCATAACCCGGGATGACCCAATACAGCGCTCTGACGTCCTTCGGGCACATACCGCATCGGCCCTCTAGCGGATTGTTGCGTCCTCAACGAGCAGGGACCATGGTCCTCGCCATCGAGAACCGCGCGGAGTTCCGGGATAGTGGTTGACTCAATGTCCTTGGAATTCGCTGACTATGAATTTCAACGGGTTCGCATGAGGGGCGCTGAGATGCACCATTCCCGCCTATGCGCCGTGCTGATCGACTGCAAGACCTCCGATGTGGACGAGGCTGCCCGCTTCTGGGGCGAGGCGCTGGGTCGCCCCGTGGACCCTAACCATCCGAGCACCCGCGGCAATTACCGCATGCTGGAGACCCCGCCCGACGAGCCCATCGTCGAGATCCAGCGCGTGGACCACGAGAGTCGCGTCCACATAGACATCGAGACCGACGACATCCCTGCCGAAGTGGCGCGCCTGGGGAAGCTGGGCGCAAAGGTGGTGGACCGCCTGGAGCGCTGGGTGGTCATGCAGGCGCCGACTGGCCAACGCTTCTGTGTCGTGCGGGTCCAGCGTCCCGGTTTCCCGAAGAACGCCAATCGCTGGGACTAAAAATGCCTCTCGCCTTACAAACATTGCGATGAGGTAGCCGCCATATGGCATTCGACGAAGAGACGGCTGAGCGCGTGCGAAAGCTGCTGTCGAAGCGGCGCGATGTCGTCGAGAAGAAGCTGATGGGTGGGCTGTGCTTTATGGTCACAGGTGGCATGTGCTGTTCCGTCAGCGGGCAAGGGGGCCTGTTGGTTCGCATTGGCGCGCCGGCGCGTGAGCGGATGCTTTGCGAGCCGCACGTGTCGCCGATGGAAATGGGTGGACGGGTGATGACCGGCTTTGTTCGAGTAGCGCCAGAAGGGTACCGGACGGATGCGGCGCTCAGGAAGTGGATTGAGCAAGGCCTGGAGGGCGTTGCCGCACGCTCGGAGAATGGATTGCGCAAAGGACTGCGGCGTGGCGACCGGAAGAGGAGGTAGCTTCCTCTGTTCCGGGACACAACTTCCTTTTCACGAACCCCGTTTGCAAGGCGATCCGTGGGTGGAGTTCGTAGCGATAGCCGAGAGTTCGCGAAGTTATATTATTTGCTGTCAAACTGCCCGCCCTTCAGATCTAAAACGAGATCGTGCCCGGATTGGTCATGGAATGACCGCCATCGGCACATTTCGGCGCAGGGCCTGGGCGCGAATGAGGGCCGCGTACGACTCACACGCGAAATAATCTGGGTCGCTGCCGTCGGCCGTTTATGAGCTCAGGATCGGACGCGCTCAGCGCTGCAGAATGATATCGACGCGGCGATTGTAGACCGCTCACTAGGGCGTAAACTAGCGTAACGGCGCGTTGCCTAGTTCCCCTTTCCGCTCTGGAAGCCCTTGTAAATTAGCCGATTTGGCGTAAGTTAATGTAACTGGGTGTAAATCGGCGTAATCTGATACTCTGTTGCCCCGACGTTGCCCGGAAATGGAGTACGCGGTGCCGCGGCAGGACAGAAGAACCCTTACCGATCGGTTCATCAAGTCGCTCAAGCCGGCGAGACCCGGAGATCGCGACTTCTATCCCGATGCCCTAGTGCCCGAGCTTGATGTTTGCGTCACTGACAAAGGGGCCAAGAGCTTTGGACTCACCAAACGATATCCGTTGCGCCCCAAGAATCCGACCAGGCGAGTGCTGGGCAAACCCTATTTCCCAAACAAGGGCGAGCCGGAGCCGGAAATTCGCTATGGTGCGCTGACCCTAGCGCAGGCCCGCAGTAAGGGGCGCGAATGGCTTGATCTGATCGCACGGGGCATCGACCCCGAGGTCGAGGAAGCCCGGGCGCGCGCCGAAGCCCAGCGACGGCAGACCAACACGTTCGGCTTTGTAGGCGCAGAGTTTCTCGAGCGCCACGCGAGTAAGCTCAAAAAGAGCGCCGAGGCAAAAAGAATCGTCGGAGGTTTTATCAAACGCTGGCGCGATCGGCCGGCCACCGACATCACGCCGCTGGAAGCTGCTGCTGTGATCCGGGAGTTTGTCCGCCGCGGCGTTTTCTATGAGGCACATAACGCCTTTGCGTGGGGCCGCCGGCTATATACCTGGGCAATGGGAACGCAAGAATTCGGGATTGAGAACTCTCCCTTCGAGCGGCTTAAACCCAAGGACCTGATCGGAGCACGCGAAGCAAGGACGCGCACGCTCTCGGATGACGAGCTGCGCGCCGTATGGGGCGCCACCGAGGCCTTGGGCTATCCGTTTGGGCCAGCGATCCGGATGTTGATCTTGAGCGGGCAGAGGCGCCGTGAGATTGCCGGGATATCCTGGCCGGAAATCGATTTCACACAGTGCCTATTGGCCATTCCTGGAGCACGGATGAAGGGCGGCCGCGCGCATGAAGTACCGCTGACGCCTAAGGCTATGGCCCTGCTTTCGTCCCTCCCTCGATGGCCAGGCCCATTTGCCTTTACTACGACTGCGGGCGAGAAGCCGATCAATGGTTTCTCCAAAATCAAGAAGCGGTTGGACAATCTGAGCGGTGTCACCGGCTGGGTGCTGCATGACATCCGAAGGACAGTTCGCACGCACCTGAGCGCACTGCCGGTCCAAGATATTGTGCGCGAGGCCGTGATCGCACACGCCAGACCTGGCCTGCACAAAGTCTATGACTTGCACGAGTACCAAGCCGAGAAACGTTACTGTCTTGAATGCTGGGAAAAGCGGCTGATGGCGATCACGGAGCCCCCGCCGCCCAACGTCGCTGACTTGGATAGGGCGAGAATGGAGCGGGTCCGTGCCCCGTGACATCACTATCCACGTTTCCCGCCTCTCGCCGTTCCAAGTGGAGGCGCAATTCTTCGCCGTGTTGGCCGAGCCGGTCGATGTCCGGGCGCGTAAGAACTTGATTGAGGCTTGGTATCGCTTATCCGAGCCGCAGTTGCTGCATCTCGGATCTGAAGGCGCCAATAAGCGGGATGCAAAGCTCCACAAACGCGCCGTGCGCGTCATCGAGCAAGAGCGCTTGCTCGCCGCAGAATGCGCACTCGCCTACATCTTCGACCGAATCGCGAAGGAAAATGGCCGCGATGGGATAAATTTGCAGGCGAATGACGCGCCACTCGGGCCGCTGACGATGGAGAATGTCGGCCTCTGGGCGTTGCGCGAGCAGCGATGGCTTCGCGGTCGGAGCGACGATCGCGATAAAGTGACGGGCAAAAATTTTCAGCAGCAGGCGTGGCGGAATAGTAAGCCAGTCCTGCATCTGGCGGTGGTCACCCACCTGTGGACCCGAAATATGGCGCCCGAAATGAAGGTCGTCGGCGCCGGCGCTCTATCCGAAGTGTTTGGCGATCCGGTCGCGACGAGGATCTTATTCGGCAATGCCGAGATGTATCGCGGCATGCTGCTTAAAATAGCTAGGGGTGGCGCGTTCAAGCTCGAGGAAAATGAGACTGTTCGCCTGGTCGCGGTCTAGCCGATCGAGGGGGTATAAAAAATAGTCCGGGGGTTTATACCCCCAGCTAGCGACAGCGGACGTAATTAAGCGCCTCCATTTTTCTGGAGGCGTTTTGAAATGAAGATCACTCGGCTGCTCGGCTGGCAGGACCTGCGAGACAGGGGAATCCGCTGGAGCCGACAGCACACCCTCGCCCAGGAAAAACGCGGCAAGTTTCCCCGTCGCGTCCGCCTTGGTCCCAACAGCATCGCTTGGCGCGAAGATGAAATCGACGGGTGGATCGCCGAGCGCTCGGCCGCGCGGCATGAGGCCGTGTAAATGGGCGCCTCACGGGGGCGGGCGCCGCCCGGGGAAAATGAAGCGGCCCGGCGCTCCCCGTCACGGGAGACCGGGCCCAAACGCTTCAATGACAACGCCAACGCGCCAGTACATAGCCTCGCCGAGCTTCGGAAACAAGCGAATCGCCGCCTACGACGGCAACACTTAGCCGCACTCGCTTGGCAGCTTGGTCCGAGAATCTTTTTCGAGCTCCTCGAGGAGCTGGACCGGCACTACGATATCCCGGACCTCGATCGCCGGCTTGAACGATACGCAAACGCAGATCCCAGCTTGGTCGCATTCCTTGGCGGCGATCGGTTTCCTGAGGGACCGACGCGAATCGTTGGACGCGGTCGATGACATCGGGCGCCCGTGATCCGACGCCGGCGCAGATCGCCGAAGCATTGGGGGGCGCCAAGCGCGACGGCGCCGGCTGGCGTTGTCGTTGTCCGGCGCACGACGATCGGGATCCTAGCCTGGCGATCACCGAACGCGACGGTAAACTGCTCTGCATTTGTAGGGCCGGGTGTCATCAGGACGCGGTGATTACCGCGTTGCGCCAGCGAGGGCTTTGGCCCGAGCCACAATCGGTAGGCGCCTCGCGCATCATTGCGACCTATCCCTATCACGATCCAGACGGCATTTTGCGATACCAAGTCGTCCGGCTCTCCCCAAAGAAATTCTTTCAGCGCCGGCCCAACGGCGTCTCGAATAACTTCATTAATAACATGGAGGGCGTCGACCCGCTGCCCTACCGACTGCCCGAATTATTGGAAGATCCCGTCGCTACTGTGTTCATCCCAGAGGGCGAGAAAGACGTCGACAACCTCGCTGCAATCGGAATCGTCGCAACATGCAATCATGGAGGCGTTGGCAAGTGGCGGAAAGAAATTTCGCATTGGCTCGCCGGACGTCGTGTCGTCATCCTGCCGGATAATGATGAGGTAGGCCGCAATCATGCCCGCGACATAGCACAGAAGCTCGCGGGGATCGCTGCAAGTATCCGTACCCTCGAGCTGCCGGGTTTGCCGCCAAAGGGTGATGTCTCAGACTGGCTCGCCGCCGGCGGTACAGCTGATGGCCTAGAACAGCTAGCTTGCGTTCCCGAAAACAATCCGCTCGATCTCGGCGAGTGGGATGCAGGTGATGACGATGCTCCGATCCCCCCTCGGCAATGGCTGCTCGGCAACCTTTTCTGCCGCCAATTTATCTCCTCACTGCTAGGAGACGGCGCCGTCGGCAAAACTTCCTTTCGCATCGTCTGCGCGCTGGCAATGGTGACCGGCCGAGTGCTTACCGGCGATCACGTCTTCGGACGAAGCCGGGTTTTGTTGATCTGTTTCGAGGACGGGAAAGACGAGCTGCGGCGTCGCGTCCGCGCAGCAATGCTCCATTATGGCATAGCACCTGCCGACATACGGGGCTGGCTTTTCCTCGCTACTATCACACAAAACGACCTCAAGCTTGCCACTGTCGAAAACGGCGTTCTCAGAACCGGACAATTCGTCGAACTGCTGTCGCAGGTCATTGTCCGCCGACAGATCGACGCACTCATCCTTGATCCCTTCGTCAAAACCCACGCCGTTCCCGAGAATGACAATAACGCCATCGATTTCGTCGCCGGTATCCTCAGCGACCTTGCGATACGGCACAACATCGCCGTTGACGCTCCCCACCACACGAGAAAGGGCCCCGTCCAGCCCGGGGATGCCGACACCGGCCGTGGCGCGAGTTCGCTGAAAGACGGAGGCCGCCTCGTCTACACCCTCACAAAGATGACCCCCGATCAGGCCAAGCTTTTTAATCTCGGCAACGAGGACGCGGCTCGCCTCATGCGGCTCGATAGTGCAAAGGTCAACCTCGCGCCACCGGCCGCCGCCGCGCGATGGTTTCGGCTAATAGGCGTGCCGATTGGAAATGGCTCCGGCCTCTACCCTAACGGCGATGAAGTCCAAACCGTCGAGCGATGGACCCCACCCGACATCTGGAAAGGGCTTAGCCCAGATCTCTTAAATCAGATCCTCGATGAAATCGATCGCGGCCTGCCGGGCGACAAGCTTTTCAGCAATCACAACCGGGCAGGTGATCGCGCCGCGGCAATCGTCGTCCGCAAGTATCTGCCCGACGTGACCCCGGAACAAGCCCGAGAAATGCTCAAAACGTGGGAGAAGAACGCCGTTCTAATCCTGGATACCTACTACGACGAAGAGGCGCGCAAGACCAAACAGGGACTGCGCGTCAATGCCGTAAACCGGCCCGGAGCGCGTGCGCCATGACTGGGGAATCCATGGCGCAAATTTTGGCCCTCAAAGAGCGTGCGCCATGAAGACGGGTGCCCTAAAGGAAAAATCCATTGCGCAAAGAGTCTGCGCTAATGATTTTTCCCCTACGGAGCTGAAGTTGCCCCGGTTTCGTGGACACCGGACTATTTGGGTTCGAGGAGTCCACGATGGGCAAGACAAGAGCAGCCTACCCGCCTGAGTTCCGCCGCCAGATGGTTGAGCTGGTGCGCGC
>Ga0306920_100004507_pt1 | contig 17853 bp, 17 predicted proteins | sample flu12Cox44000170_FD_204666 | JGI IMG/M metagenome (GOLD analysis project Ga0306920, IMG submission 204666) | Lab enrichment of tropical soil microbial communities from Luquillo Experimental Forest, Puerto Rico - flux4day.12C.oxic.44.000.170 (v2)... | ecosystem: Environmental > Terrestrial >... | reverse complement strand
AAAGCGCGTTCACGACGGAGACGCCGACCCCGTGCAGGCCGCCGGACACCTTGTAGGCGTTCTGGTCGAATTTCCCGCCGGCATGGAGCTGCGTCATGATGACTTCGGCCGCCGACACGCCTTCGCCTTTATGGATGTCGACCGGGATGCCGCGGCCGTCGTCGCGCACGGTGCAGGAACCGTCCGGATTGAGCTGGACCAGCACCTCCTTGGCGAAGCCGGCAAGCGCCTCGTCGATGGCGTTGTCGACGACCTCGTAGACCATGTGATGCAGGCCCGAGCCGTCGTCGGTGTCGCCAATATACATGCCCGGCCGCTTGCGGACGGCATCGAGCCCCTTGAGTACCTTGATCGATTCAGCGTCGTAATCGGACGGCGTGGGAAGCTGTTTGCGGACAGGTTCAGCCATGTTGGGGCTTTCGAATCACCGACAAAAAATATGTGTGAATCGCCGAAACTTGTACACCAAAAAGGCGATCCGTACAGGACAAAAGGGGTGTACCTAAGATATTGTCAGATCGCTATTTTTCAAGATTTTGGCCCGGTGCAAAAGTAATCGCCTTGCGGGCCAAGAACGGCCGCCGCCGGGCCGCTTCTGCGCCTTGCGTGCAAATCACGTTCCGGCGCTGTGCAGAGGGTGCAAAGCCTGTCTAAATCGGCGGCTATTGCGGCCGTTTCGGGTCCGGATCGAGCAGATACTGGTCACCCGGGCGGTAATCCGGGACCGGATGCTGAAAACGGTCGAGCGCCGCCGCCCAAAGTTCCATTCGATCGAGATCGTCGCGCAGTCGCTCAAGCGCTTCGATCAAATTTCGCACGATCGCATCGGCAGCCAGTTCCGGCATCGCGACGCCTCTGTTCCAACCCGACGTTTTGCGGCCTCTTTCGGGTTAAGAGGCGGCCCGCACACTTGTTCCTGCGATCGCGGGGTCGGCGCGCATTGAATCCGGTTCGCCGACCTGCAAGTGCGGCTCGTACCCGCGCGCCTTCAGCGCCGATCGCGCTCCGGGCTCAGCGTGCCGGATTTCACTTCAATGAGGGCGGCCGGCGATTCGATCTCGCGGAACAGCGCCGGATCTGCTCCCGTCATCCACGTTTGCGCGCCGAGTTCGGCGAGCTCGCGGTGCAGCGCTAGCCGGCGCGTCGGATCGAGATGGGCGAGAACCTCGTCGAGGAGGAGGACCGGCGCGGCCCCGATCATCTCGCTCAGCAAGCGCGCATGCGCAAGCACGAGCCCGATCAAGAGCGCTTTCTGCTCGCCGGTCGAAGCATCGGCGGCGGGAATGTCTTTTGCCGCATAGACCACTTTGAGATCGCTCAAATGCGGTCCATCGAGGGTACGCCCGGCGGCGGCGTCGCGGCCGCGATTGTCGCGCAGCACGGCGCGATAGCGTTGTTCGACGTCACTGGCCGGATGAACCGGGATCAGGTCCTCCAGCCAACCATCGATCGCGATTGCGACCGGAGGGAACGGCGAATTGTTACGCTTTGCCAGCACAGCGGCGAGGCGGCGAACCGTCTCGACCCGCAAGCTCGCGACCGCCACCGCAAGCTCGGCGGTCTCGTGCTCGACCGCATCGAGCCAGTGGGTATCGGCGCGGGCCTTCTCCAGGAGCCGGTTGCGCGAACGCAGCGATCGCTCGAGTGCGTTGACGCGGCTTGAATGACCGGCGTCGACCGCGAGCGCGAGGCGGTCGAGAAAACGGCGGCGCTCCGAAGGCGCGCCGGTAAACAGGCTATCCATTGCCGGAGTGAGCCATATGACTCGCAAATGATCGGCGAACGCCGCAGCCGAGCTGACTGGTTCGCGATCGATACGGCATTGGCGCGCCGTGGTTGCGCCATCCTCCGGCGGCGGCTCGATCCCGGTCCCAAGCGTGGCCAAGCCGAATGCGCCCTCGACTTCCGCCGCGACTGCCCACGAGCCGTCGCCCTCATTGAACGCGATCTCGTTGAGCGTGGCACGGCGAAGCCCGGGGCCGGGCATGAGAAACGAGATCGCTTCGATCAGGTTGGTCTTGCCGGCGCCGTTTGGTCCGACCAGCGCTATGGTGCCGGCACCGGCCTCGAGCGACGCCGTGCGATAGTTGCGGAAATTATGCAGGTTGAGGCGGCGGACGAGTGCAGGCATCGGTTCCGATTTAGGCCTCTGCGGCCTCGATACCTGACGACCGATTGACGCTCGCGGTCAAACTCGCATCGGCATCAGGACATAAAGCGCGCCGCGCTGTTCTTTGTCCTGGATGAGGGTCGGCGATCCCGGATCGGCAAGCTTTAAGACGGCGGCCTCGCTTTCGATCTGCGCCGCGATGTCGAGGAGATAGCGCGAATTGAAGCCGATATCGATCGGATCGGCTTCGTATTCGACCTCAAGTTCCTCGTTGGCGCTGCCTGAATCCGGATTGGTGACTGACAACGAAAGCCGGCCGGCATTGACCGACAATTTCACCGCACGGCCGCGCTCGCTCGAAACGGTCGATACCCGATCGACCGCCGCCCCGAATTCCTTTTTGTCGACCACCAATTCCTTGTCGTTGCCGACCGGGATGACGCGCGCGTAGTCGGGAAATGTGCCGTCGATCAGCTTCGACGTCAGCACGGTCGGCCCTATGGTGAATCGGATCTTGCCCGGAGAGAGTTCGATCGACACTTCGGCGTCGCCGTCTTCGATCAGCCGATGAACTTCGCCGACCGTCTTGCGCGGCACGATGATGCCCGGCATGCCGGCGGCGCCTTTCGGCAGTTCCACTTCCATCTGTGCGAGCCGGTGGCCGTCCGTTGCCACCGCACGAAGCGTCTGCGCTTTCGCGGTCCCGGCCGCGTGCAAATAGATGCCGTTGAGATAATAGCGGGTCTCTTCGGTCGAGATCGCGAATTGGGTCTTGTCGATGAGGCGCTTGAGCTCGCCGGCTTTGAGCGTGAACTTGTGCGTCATCTCGCCTGCGGACAGATCGGGAAAGTCGCTCTCCGGCAGCGTCTGCAAAATGAAACGCGAGCGCCCGGCGCGTATCGCCAAAGCCGCGCGATCGCCTGAGGATTCCAGCGCGATCTGCGCGCCTTCCGGCAGCTTGCGCACGATATCGAAGAACATGTGCGCCGGCACGGTGGTGGAACCGCCGGGGCCGACCTCGGCGGCAATCGTGTCAATGACTTCGAGATCCAGATCGGTGGCCTTCAACGACAGTTTGGAACGGTCGCCATGCAACAGCACATTGGCGAGGATCGGAATCGTATTGCGGCGCTCGACCACGCGATGGACATGGCCCAAGGACTTCAACAATTCCGAACGCTCAACGGTGACTTTCATCGTTAAATCCGAAAAAGAAGCCGAAACGCGGACAATAAGGGTGACGCGCCGCGAGCCTTTCGGCAAGCCCGGCCCCGCAGCGGCTCGGGGCTTTTCCATGTCTTTTTACAGGGGCTTGCCGGACGCGAGCCTGGAATCAATCAGTTCTCGCTCAGCCGGCTTGGCGGGCTTGGTCTTGGTTTGCTGTTGGTTTGCTGTTGGCTTGGCCTTGGCTCGGGTCCTGGTTCGATATACTGGCTCAATCCTGCAGCTGGCGTTTGAGCGACTCGATCTCCTCGGCAAAGGCACTGTCATTGCCGGCCAGGTTTTCGATTTTGCGGACGGCGTGAAGCACCGTGGTGTGATCGCGTCCGCCGAACCGGCGGCCGATTTCGGGCAATGACCGCAAGGTGAGAACCTTCGCCAGATACATTGCCACCTGCCGCGGGCGGACCACATTGGCGGTCCGGCGCGACGACAGCAAATCGGCCCGGCTTACATTGTACTGGCGCGCGACGATGCGCTGGATGTCCTCGATCCGCACCCGCTTCGGCTCGGCCGGACGGATCAGGTCGCGCATCTCCCGTTCCGCCATTTCAACGGTGACCGGCTGGCCGGTGAGCTTGCTGTGGGCCAAGAGTCGATTGACCGCGCCTTCAAGATCGCGGCCGTTGTGGGTGACCGATTTGGCGATGAAAGCCAGCACCGGCTGCGGAACTTCAAAGCCGGGATGATGCGCCCGCGCCGCGCCGATCCGGCTCTTGAGGATTTCAAGGCGCAGTTCTTCACCGAGCGAGCCGATTTCGACCACTAAGCCTCCGGCCAATCGCGAGCGCACGCGATCATCGAGGCTTTCAAGATCGGCAGGCGGCCGATCGCTGGCGATCACCACCTGGCGGCCGGCGTCAATCAGCGTGTTGAGCGTGTGGCAAAACTCGGCTTGCGTCGAGCGGCCCTGGAGAAATTGCAGATCGTCGATCACGAGCACGTCGATGGCGCGGATCGCTTCCTTGAAAGCGAGCGTATTTTGGCTGCGCAGCGCCGAGACGAAGCCGTACATAAAACGTTCGGCGGTAAGATAGAGCAGCTTGCGATCGGCGGCGGCGGCGTTGCCGGCCCAGGTGATCGCCTGCAACAGATGGGTTTTGCCCAAGCCGACGGCGGCGTGAATGTAAAGCGGATTGAACATCAGCGGCTCGCCGCGCCGGCTGGTGGCGACCTGTTTGGCTGCGGCATGCGCCAGCGTGTTTGAACGGCCGACAATGAATGTTTCAAAGTTCAGCCGCGGGTCGAGCGGCGAACCGCCAAGCGCCTCATGCACATTAATGAAGGGAACGCTGGCGCGAGCGCCGACGCCATCGAGCGCGCTGTCGCGGCCGTCGCGCGCGGGGAGCTGCGGATCGAGCGTTTTCGGCTTCGCCGCCGGCAGCCGGATCGTCGAGGAACGGACGGTCAATTCCAACCGCGTGACATCCGGTTCTTCGGACTGCCACTTGAGCAGCACCTTTTCGCTGTAATGCGACTGGATCCAGTTGCGGAGAAAACGTGTCGGCACCGAGAGCCGCACCGAGCCGTTCTCCACGGCTTCGAGCTCCATGCGTCCGAACCAGCTACTGAAGACATCTTCTCCCAATTCAGAACGCAACTGGTCTTTGACCTTTCGCCATCGCTCCTGATCGGTGCTTGTCATGTGGATGCTTTTCGTTTCGAGGAGGAACTGAAGCGATCACGCCAGCCAGACGCTCTCGACTTCGCGAAGACGCTCTACAAACTCTGTGCAGGAAAATGACCGCGCCGGCGCCGAAACGAGCCACCGCGGTCCGCGGCGGTCGACCTCAGCCGCTGGACGGGACGCCTGGCTGATAAACTCCGGGCCAGTGAGCTTCAGGCCGAGGCGCGCTACTCGCGCTTGGTGACCGTTCGATTGCAGTTGCAATTGCAGTTGTCATATCCCCCCACCTCCACCGCTTGCAGGCTCGTAGCACCCTCAAGGCCGCCGCGCCTGCCAGAACGTCTCGTAACGAGACCGCTCCCTCTCTAGTTTTCGGCCGCTTTGCAAACTGCGGCCGTACAATTCCGCTTCACCAATACGCTGCGGCTTAACTCTACAAATCGGACACACCTCTCCCGTGCCCATTCTCGATGGGTTTCCGCCTGCCTCGTTTTTGAAGACCTTCAGAACGGAAGGGAGTTAGGAGGCTAGCATGCGATTTTCGGCTAGCAACCGCAAAAACCGCGTCAACATTGGACTTTCTGCATTGTGTGGCGACATCGCGGCACAGGCCGCGCCGCGGCCGAGCGAGCAAGATATTGAGCCAATTTAGCGATTCACATTTCTGCAATATGTGACACGCGCGCAAAACCGCTCTGACGCAGCAAAGCAACTAATAAAAAAACCCACAATGTCGTGCCGCAAACTCAAAGTCCGTGCCGCGCTATGTGCGATAACCCTTTAATCGTGCATGAATTCTTCTGCGCGCGGGAACGGGGTACCCGTCGCCGCGACGAGGCGGAGCAAACAAGAATCTCCTTCATCTTCGCGTGCAAACTCGTGCCGCGATCACGCCTGTAGATGTTTCCGGAGCCGAGTGACAATAATGCAACAGATTGATTGCAATCCACAATTCGGTTTGCGGGAATTGTCTGCGGTGGCGCTAAGGAAATTTATTTCTTTTCGAGTTTGGCAATCTGGTGCGAGAGCCGAGACACTTTTCGGCGCGCCGAATTGCGATGCACGATGCCCTTTTGTGCCGCGCGGATCAAAGCCGGTTCGGCTTCCGCCATGCCGGCCGATGCGCCGCTGCGATCGCCGGCGGCAATCGCCTCCTCGACCTTGCGGATCGCCGAGCGCATGCGCGAACGCCGGGATTTATTGACGACGGTTCGGCGCGCGGCCTGTCGGGCGGCTTTTCGTGCTGATTTGGTATTGGCCATACGTGCTGCACACAAGAGCGAGCGGGGCTTATAGGGTCCTGGCGCGATACCGTCAACGCCGGCCCACCGCGGCGGCGGCAGCGATCTGGCGCGCCCCGTCCTGGCGCGCGCGGCTCAGGCGACGCGTTAAGCGCGTAACGCGTCGTACCCGGCAATTGCGGTGGCGCGGTCAGCGGCAGGGTAGCCGAACAACGGCGGCTGCACGCGCGCCCATTGCGGGTCGTCATGAATATGTGCGAGCAGCGCTTTGACGCCCGGCACCAGCGGTTTGCCATCGAACAATTTGCGGATCGCCACCGCCTCGGACAGAGCTGCGGCGTCGCCGGAGCGGTAAACGCGTGCGCAAAGATCGGCATTGAGGTTGGCAGTCGCCGAAATGCAGCCGGCGAACGGGCCCGAGCGCGCTTCCGGCAGCGCTGCTTCGGTGGACGGAAACACCTTGAACTCGGGGGCAATGGCGGCTGCCTCGCGGGCATAGGCCATGTCGCCGGAGGAATCTTTGAGGCCGATAATGCGGTCGCCGAAGCTCTGCAGCAGCCGGCGCACCAGAGCGACGTGCCAGGGCAGGCCGGATTGGCCGGGAAAATGATAGAGGTAAAGCGGAATGGGTCGCGCCGCGGTCGCCGACAGAATCGCTTCGATGACCGCCACCAGCCCGTCATCCGGCACGCCCTTGTAGTAGAAAGGCGGCAGCACGAGCGCGCCGGCAAAACCAAGCTCGGCGGCGTGCTTGGTCAGCGCGATGGCGTCGGCGAGCGCGGCAGCGCCGGTGCCCACCATCATCCGATTGAGCGGCAAACCGCTCGCGGCGTAGGCGTTCATCACCCGGCGGCGCTGATCGAGCGAGAACGACGTAGCCTCGCCCGTGGTGCCAAGCACGTTGAGGCCATCGCAGCCATTGGCCAGAAGAAAGCGCGCCAAGCCGACGGAGCGCACAGAGTCCGGCTCGCTACTATCATCGACAGCGGTTGCGATCGCGGCGATCACGCCGCGAAGGTCCGGTCGCGCCTGCTCCAGCTTGCCCGCCATGTTCTCGATCCTAGCGCCGTTGTTTTCTCGGTTGACCAAGTAAAGCATGAGGCGGACTTGTTCAATCGGATCGCATCCGCATCGGCGCCCGCAGGAGCTTTGCCATGACAGCGGCATTCGACGTCATCATTGTCGGCGCAGGCGCAGCTGGCTGCGTCTTGGCCAACCGGCTGTCGGCGCGGTCCGCCACGCGCGTGCTGTTGCTTGAAGCCGGACGTGACACGCCGCCTGGCGGCGAGCCCGCCGACGTGCTCGATTCCTACCCGCAGTCTTATTACAACGACGCGTATTTCTGGCCCGACCTTAAAGTGCATTGGCGGCGGCGGGACAACTCGCCGCCGGTCGGTTTTTCGCAAGGCCGCGTCATGGGCGGCGGCTCGACGGTGATGGGCATGGTGGCCCATCGCGGCACCCCTGACGATTACGCCGAATGGGAAGCGCTTGGCGCGGCAGGCTGGGGCTGGAGCGGTGTCCTTCCCTACTACTGCAAGCTGGAACACGACTGGGACTTTGACGGGGCGCTGCACGGCGGAGCGGGTCCGGTGCCGATCCGGCGCACCAAACAGCAGGAATGGGCGCCGCTCGCCAAAGCGGTGCATGCTTTCGCGCAGGAACGTCAGTTCGCGTTCATCGCCGACATGAACGGCGACTTTCGCGACGGCTATGGCGCGGTGCCGATGAGCAACTGGCCGCTGCGGCGGGCATCGGCGGCGATTTGCTATCTCGATGCCAATGTGAGGCGCCGCGGCAATCTGTGCATCATCTGCAATGCTTTCGCGACCGGGCTTTTGTTCGACGGCCGGCGCGCCGTCGGCGTTCGGACCAGAATCGGCGCCGAGGACAAGGAGTTCTTTGCCAGCGAGGTCATCGTCGCGCTGGGCGGTGTCCATTCGCCGGCCTTGCTGATGCGCGCGGGCATTGGACCGGCGGGCCCGTTGCGCGAGCTCGGAATTGAGCTGCGCGCCGAATTGCCCGCGGTCGGCGAAAACCTGTCGAACCACGCCATCGTCTTCATCGGCCTTCTGCAAAAGCCCGGCGCTAGGCAATCGGACAAGATCCGGCCGCATCCGATGACGGCGTTTCGTTACTCCTCCGGGCTGCCGGGCGCGCCGGCGGCGGACATGTATATCAACGTGCAGTGCAAGACGTCGTGGAGTCGGCTCGGGCATCAGGTCGCGAATCTGGCGCCGTCGCTGCTCAAGCCGATGGCGCGTGGGCGAGTGTCGCTGGTGGCGGCCGAGCCGAGAGTGCATCCGCTGGTCGAATTCAATTTCGCAGGTCACGAGCTAGATTTGAAGCGCTTCATGGAGGGCGTTCGCCGCTGCGTGGAGATTCTGGCGCATGATGCGGTGCGCGCGATCACGCGACTGACGTTTCCCGTCAAGTTCGACGATCGATTACGCCGGCTCAACCGCATCACCCCGGCCAACACGCTCAAGAGTACCGCGATTGCCGCGCTCATCGATGCGGTACCGGCGCTTGCGGCGCCGATCTTTGCCACGCTGGCCGACCGCAAAGTGGATCTTGCGGCGCTGGCTGCCGACGACGAAGCGCTCGCGGACCACATCCGGCAAAATGTCGCCGGCACGTTTCATCCGGTCGGCACCTGCAGGATGGGCAGCGCCGACGATCCTGCCGCGGTGACCGATGCCGCGGGCCGCGTGCACGGCCTCGTCGGCCTCCGCGTGATCGATGCCTCGATCATGCCGAGCATTCCGCGCGGCAACACCAATATTCCGACAATCATGATCGCCGAAAAGCTTGCCGCCGAAATCTTGCGTGAAATGCAGCAAGCTGTCTGAGGCGTCGCTCAGTTAGCGGGCGCACTTCCCCAGCAGCTAGGCGCAATCAGCCGATGCTGACATAGATGTTTCCGTTACGGACCGCGACCGGGACCGGGGTGAGCCGTATCGCCGGATCGCCAGGATGGCAACCGGTGGCTAGATCGAATTCATAGCCGTGCCACGGGCAAACGATGTGGCGCTGCTTGCCGAAGCGCAGTCCGGCGCTTTTGTTGTCGGGCGTGATCACTTCCTCAACCTGGTTGAAAATCTTGCCCTGACACACCGGTCCGCCGGCATGGGGACAGACGTTTTCGTAGGCAAGCACTTTGCTGCCGGTGCGAAAGATGCCGACTTCGAGTTTATCGACGGCAAAGATCCGGTAATCGCCATCGGCGATATCGGCCAATTTGCCCAATTCCACCTCTTGCATCTTGCTCTCCGTCTACTCAATCCCCTGCGGGCGATGAAACCAGATCGCCACGTCGAACATGTTGAGGTCGGCCGCGCGAATCATGCCGCAGGCGGTCACCACCGTTTCGGTCGCGGTCACCGCATTGGGTGTAAAAGGCGCCACGTCATGGCCGCGCCGTTCCACCTTGGCGGCATAGATTTTCACCGCGGCGGTGAGCACCTGCTGTAGGGTTTTGTCGGTAATCGCATCCGGCGCGCCGCGCTTGAGCGCCGAGCGCGTCTGGGCACAGAATTCCGCCGCCGTTGCGGGCGCGGGTTTGGCGCGCCGGCTGGCGGGGCGCTTAGCCGTCTTTCGTTTTCTTACTGCGGGCATCGCCGGATCAGGCGGTCACCGGCACGCGACCTGCCGGCGCCGGCTTCGTCCTGGTAAGCTTGTGCTTTGGCACTTCGAGGTTGAACAGCCGGGCGGCGTTGAAGCCCAGAATGTTGCGTTTGGCCCGTTCGCTCAGGAACGGCAGGCTGGTGATCGAGTTCGGCAAGTCGAAGTCCCAGTGCGGCCAATCGGAAGCAAACAACAGCTGGGTCTCGGCGTGGATCGCGTCGAACGTCGCCTCGGTGAGCTTGAGATTCGAGCGTTCGAGCGGCTGGCTGGTGAAATACATATCGGCGATGTACTCGCTCGGGCGGCGCTTGAGCAACGGCGCTTCCGACGACCGCATCATGTATTCGGAATCGAGCCGCTGCATCAGAAACGGCACCCAGGCCAGTCCGCTTTCGATCCACAGCACGTTGAGCTTGGGAAAGCGCTCCGGCAGCCCGTTGATGACCCAGTTGGTGAGATGAATGAGATTGTAATAAACGAACGAGATCGAGTGCATGGAGATGAAGCGATTGCACTGCTGCATCGACTGGTCGCCCCAGTGGAAACCGGAATGGAAGGCGAGCGGCTTGCCGGTCGCCTGGATCGCCGAGTAGAGCGGCATGTAACTGTCGTGATTGACCGCGCGGAATCGCGTTGAGGTGACCGAGTAGCCGATGACGCCGGGATCGTCGGCATACATTTCGACCGCTTTCACGCAGGCCTCGGGGTGGTTGAAGGGCAGATACAGCATCGCCTTGATTCGCCGGTCCTGCGGCAGGATTTCTTCGGTGAGCCATTTGTTGAAGGCGTTGCCGATCACGACCTCGGTCTCGACCTGCGGGTGCATGCCCAGCACCAGCATCGGCGTCGGGAACACGACCATGTAGTCGATGCCCATCGAATCCATCGCACGCTGCACCAATGTCACCTGGGCGTGGGTCCGTCCGCCCGGTACGCTTTCAGCGAGCCGTTGCTGGTGCGGGATGCGCCCGAACACGTCCTGATGCAGGAAGCCGGGTGTGGCATTGAGAAGACCGGGCGGCGAGCCGCCGCGATCCTTGAACGCGCGCGCCATCTGCCGATAGACGTCGCTGTCCATACGGTCGATAATTTCCGACCAGAACGCGGTTTCCGTCACATGGGCGTCGACATCGACGATGAAATGGTCGTTGCGCTTTTCCTTGGCGGCGTGGGCGAGGATCTCGCGCGTATCGGTGTGAATGGTGATTTTCGGCAGCTCTAGCACGGGCGCTCCCTTTTTCCCGTTTCTGCTGCCGTTGCCGTTGTGATTCTTGCCGTTCTTGCCATTGGGCGGCATTCGCTTGAGCATCGGGTTCCTCCACTGAAGCGGAGCGGGCGCGTTTTCGCGGCCCTCGCCGTGCCGCAAAACTAGCAGAACCCGAACGCTTTGGCATCGCATCCCGCGATTGACCGGTACCATCGCCAGGGCTACGGGAATCAGCGGAATTTGCTATTAAACGGCGTCGCCCTGGAGCGCTGATGAAGCTTCCATCGTTCGATTACGCCTGTCCGGCTACGATCGGCGAAGCCGTCGCGCTGCTCGCCGCCCATGGCGGCGAAGCAAAGCCGATCGCCGGCGGACAGAGTCTGGTGCCGATGCTGGCGTTCCGTCTGGCTGCCCCGACATTGCTCGTCGATCTGCGCCAGCTCGGCGAGTTGCGCGGCATCAAGATCACCGCTGCGGGCGTCACGCTCGGCGCCATGGTGCGCTGGCGCGATATTCTCAACGAGCCGCGGCTGCGCCAGGCGCATCCGCTTCTGGTCGCGGCGGTCGAGCACATTGCTCATTATCAGATCCGCAATCGCGGCACGGTCGGCGGCAGTCTCGCTCACGCCGATCCTGCCGCCGAGCTGCCCGGCATCGCGATTACCTGCGACGCCGAAATTGTTGCGCTCGGCGGCGCCGGCGCGCGCGAGATCGTCGCCGGCGATTTCTTCCGCGCCGCGCTGGTCACGGCGCTGCGGCCCGACGAGATCATCACCGAAATTCGTTTTCCGCCCTGGTCCCGGCAGCGCCGTTACGGCTTCCGGGAATTCGCCCGCCGCCGCGGCGATTTTGCTCTGGCGGGCGCGGCGGTGACATTCGATGATTCGGAGGGGAAATTTCGCAACGTGCGTGTCGGCGCCATCGGGATTGCCGACCGGCCGATCCGCCTCACCGCCGCTGAGCGCACGCTCGAAGGACAGGCCATCGGCGATGCCGTCGTGGCGGGCTGCGCCGCGGCGGCCGCAGCGGCAGTCGATCCCGCCGATGACATTCATGCCAGCCGGGCTTATCGCAAGACCTTGATTGGCGTCATGGTCGAACGCGCATTGCGCGACGCCGTCGCCAGGCCCATTGTTTAGTCCGCGCCACGGAAAAAAGGCCCGGGCGTGACGGTCACCAGCACGGAGTTGGTTCGATGAGCGTTGCCCGGCATCCGCGCCCGAAAGAGCTTGAGGGCGTTCCGCTCGAAGAGATCATGAAAAAATACGTCGGCCGGTTCAAAGAGAAGAAGCCCGATTGGGCCGCCTTCGAGGATGCCAAGATCGAGGGCTACAAACGGGCGCAGCACCGCTTCATCGGCGCCGGCGGATCCGGCAAGCATGGCGACCCGACCGTTATCCCGGCGGGCAATTTCACGCTATCGATCATGTATGTCGAGCCGGGGCAGGGCAACGCCGCCCATACCCACGAGGTCGAGGAATGTTTCTTCGTGCTGCAAGGCTTTCTCGATGTCTTTGTCGAAGATGAAAGCGGCCGGCGCGCCATGACGCGGCTGGGCCCATGGGAATGCATCTCTTGCCCGGCCGGGGTGATCCACGGCTATCAGAACGACTCGCTCGAACCGGTCTATTTCCAGGTCATGCTCGGCCGCGGCAGGCCGGACACCATGGGCTATGCCGACGATGAGCTTTACCAGCGCAAGGACGCGCACCTCAAAGCGGTGTAGGAAGCAGGCGGATAAGAGAAGATCTAACCGTAAGTCGGCACGAACAGCTCCTCGAGCGCAGTCGGCGCCGCGATCAAACCCTGCTCGACCATATACGTCACCAGCGCTTGAAGGGTCGGGAGGTTTGGCTCGACGCCATAGGGCCAGCAATCGCCACCGAATAGCGTGTCGACCTCTTCGATATCGGCGGCGAGCCACGGCAGCATGTAGCGGAGCGTGCCCGGGTAACGCATCTTCTGCCACGCCCAGTCCTTGGCCGCGGCGAAGGCGTGGTAGAGGCTCGTCGCCACGAAGGGATGCCGCTCGTACAGATCTTTGCGGATGACGATCAAATGCATGATCGGAAAAATCCGTGTGCGACGAAAATAATCGTGCTCGCGGGCGCGAAAATCGGGAAATAGGCGAACCACGTCGGCGTGCCGGCCGAGCGCGTGCGGCAGATTGGAGCCGATAATCGCGGCGATCTCACCGGCCGCGAGGAGGTCGCTTAGCGACTTACCGGTCGTGTTCGGGGTAATTTTGACCGGCTTGAGCAAAGGCATCAGCGAAGGATGGCCGTAACTTCCGGGCTCGTTGACGGCCCCTTGCACCCATTCGATTCCGGACAGACCGATGCCGAGATCGTGCTGCATAAGACCGCGAACAAAGATCGCGGCAGTCTGGGTGTACAGCGGAACGCCAATGCGCTTGCCGGCGAGGTCCTTGGCCGCGCTCACGCGGCGCCGGTTCACCACGATGAAGCCGTGACGAAACACCCGCGACGCGAATACCGGCAGCGCCACGAAGGGCAGCTTCTTGGCCGCAAACCGGCTGATATATTCCGAGCTCGACATCTCGCAGACGTCGAATTCCAGCCGGCCCGTCATGCGATCGAAGATCTCCCGCGGATTGTCGATAACGACAAAGTTGAGATCGATGCCGTCCGGTTTAATGTCGCCGGTGTGGAGCGCCAGCATCCGGTCGTAGAGACCGCAGGCGAAAGTAATCGGCAGGGCAGGCATCTGACGCACTCCGCGGGGATTTGCGAATTTGCTGTCATACCATTACACAGCGCCAGCAGCGATGTCCGCTCTTTGGATAGACCGATGACAGATTCAGCATTGCTCGCCCGTTTCGACGGCCCAATCGTGATGATCGGCTTCGGCTCGATCGGCAAAGGCACCCTGCCGCTGATCGAGCGGCACCTTGCCTTCGACCATGAAAAATTCGTCGTCATCGCTCCCGACGATACCGATCGCGAGCTGCTCGACGTACGGCAAATCAGGTTTCTGCATCTGGCGGTCACGCGCGACAATTATCGCGACGTCCTCAAGCCGCTCCTGAGCTCCGGCCCGGGCCGCGGCATGATCGTCAATCTGTCGGTCGATACGTCTTCGGTGGACCTGATGGAGTTCTGTAAGGACATCGATGCGTTCTATATCGACACCGTGGTGGAGCCCTGGCCGGGGCTTTATCTCGACGGTTCGCGTACGTTGTCGGAACGCTCGAATTACGCGCTGCGCGAAGGCGTGCTGGACCTGCGGCGCCGGCGGCCGGGCGGGGTTACGGCCGTGAGTTGCTGCGGCGCCAATCCGGGCATGGTGTCATGGATGGTCAAGCAGGCGCTGGTCGATATCGCCAAGGATCTGAAAATCGATTTCGTCGCGCCGGGCACGCGAGAGGAATGGGGACGTCTGATGCAGCGCGTCGGCGTCAAGGGTATCCACATCGCCGAGCGCGATACCCAGCGGGCCAATACGCCAAAGCCGCGCGGCAAGTTCATCAACACCTGGTCGGTCGAAGGGTTCATCGCTGAAGGCCTGCAGCCGTCCGAACTAGGCTGGGGCACGCATGAAAAGACCATGCCGCCCGGGGCGCATCACCATCAATTCGGCTGCGGTGCCGCGATCTATCTGACGCGTCCCGGCGCCGGCACGCGGGTTCGCTCGTGGACGCCGACCGCGCAAGCCCAGCACGGCTTTTTGGTCACGCACAACGAGTCGATCTCGATTGCGGACTATTTCACCCTGCGCGAGAACGGCAAGGTGATTTACCGTCCGACCTGCCACTACGCCTATCACCCCTGTGACGATGCGGTGCTGTCGCTGCATGAGATGGCGGGGCACGGCTGGGTGCCGCAAAAGACCTGGCACATCCTCACCGAGGACGACATTGTCGACGGCATCGACGAGCTTGGCGTGCTGCTCTACGGCCATGCCAAGAACGCCTACTGGTACGGCTCGCAGCTTTCGATCGAGGAGACCCGCAAGCTCGCGCCCTATCAGAACGCGACCGGCCTGCAGGTCACTTCGGCGGTGCTAGCCGGCATTATCTGGATGCTGGAGAATCCCGATTGCGGGATCGTGGAAGCCGACGAGATGGACTTCCGCCGCTGCCTCGGCGTCCAGCGGCCGTATCTGGGGCCGGTGATTGGTCAGTACACGGACTGGACGCCGCTCTCCGATCGCGGCCGGCTATTCCCGGAAAACCTCGATAAAGACGAACCCTGGCAGTTCAGCAACGTGCTGGTGAGCTGAACAGCGCGTAATCCCGCAAGTTACGGGTTTGCAGCGGCGGGCCGGCGCGCGCCCAATTTCATTTCAGCCGACTGGCCGCTTCCTTGATCAAGCTCAGGTCGCAATGCGCTTTGACGTCGAGGCTTCCCTTTGCGAAGCCTAGGTCGCGCGTCATGTCAACGTTCTTCTGCAAGGCATCGAGGTCGGGCATCAGGTTGGGATCACGGTAATAATCGTTTTTGCTGAAGATCCAGCCGAAGCGTTCGGCCGGCTGCTTGGTGAGCTGGGCGGCGATTTCAGTCGCCGCATCGTGATTCTTGGGATCGAGATACCAGTGCAGGATGCGCAGTGAATCTTCGAGAAAGTCGACCAGCGCCGCGCGATAGGCGTCGATAAACGGCTTGCGGGCGGACCACATCACAAATTGCGATCGGCCGATCGCCGCCTTCATGTCGAACAGCGTGCGGGCGTTCTTCTTCAGCTCCGGATCGAGCATGAAAGGCAGCACGCCCGGAATGAGATCGACTTTCTTTTCGATCAGCATCGATTTCATGCCGGGGAACGGCGCTTCGATGATGGTGTAGTCGCGATTGGCCTCAAGGCCATGTTTGCGCAGCATGGCGCGCATCGCGATATCGACGCCGCTGCCGGCGGCGTTGGTGGCCACCACCTTGCCCTTGAGATCTTCGACTTTTTTGACCGGGCCCTCGGCGAAGACTTCGTAATCGTTCGAGACGTAGCCTTCGACGCCATCCTGAAAATCATCGCTGATGACGCGAATGTCGTCGAGGCCGGCGTTCTCGATCGCGATCGGCAAGGTCGAGAAAGCAAGATTGCCGATCTCGAGCTCGTTGTTGGCGATCGCCGTGATCATCGGTGGCGTGCCGGCATAGCGCACCGGCTCGAACACGTAGGATTGGCCGAAATGGACGGCGAGGTCTTTCTTTTGCAGCCACACCGAAGCGAGATTGGCGAGCGGCGCCACCCAGGCGCCGCGGATCTTCAGTGGCTCCGCCTGCGCCGGAAGGCACCCAACGGCCAAGGCGAGAAACGCAATAGTCGCTGAGATGAATTTCCCACGCATGGTCGTCCTCCGGGATGCCTTTATGCTGCGCGTTAAACGCGGATGGTTGATGCGATTGTGTGCGGAAACGGCGGCGCGAGGCAAGTCTGCCGGTCGACACAGCGGGCGATGCGGCGAAATGAACTAATACTGCTCGGCCTTTCCTGATGCCAGAAAAGAAGACACACAAATTTCATCCCCCTCACTAACTAGTCAGAAATACCCCGGGAAGCGCACAAGTCCTCGCAAAATCGTCTCAACAGGTTTAGCCTCTTGATCGTCGGTTGCCAGTAGGGGGTCAACGGGGATGCTTTTCGAATCTTCCCCTATGCTTCCCCGAAAGCGGTCAGGAGCCGGCGCCTGTTTATCAGGAGACGGGGAAATCAAATGGAATTCACCGCAAAATCCCTCGCATCATTCAGTATACCGAAAGGCAAATCGGATCACATTGAGTTTGACGACGCGCTACCCCGATTTGGAATCAGATTCAGAAACGAAAAAGCGTCGTGGATATTCCAATGGTCAACAGGTTCTGGCGTTACGCGGCAGACGAAGCGGTTGAAAATCGGAATCTATCCGGCATTACCCTTGGGGCAAGCAAGCCTGCGTCGCTGTAATGCTCGATCACTTGCCAGCCCCGCCGCTCGGCGACCTGACGCAAGGCGGCGACTTGGTTCTCGACGGTCTGCTTATCGGTCGATACGCGGACGTAAATTGCGGCGCGCCTCTGCAGAACGCCCCCAATGCTGTCAGCACAAGGGCCGAAAAGCACCATTGAAGGGCAACGATTTTCTGACCTCGATTTGGAGGGGATTTCTGTACACGCCAGAAGCCAGTACCCTGCCGCCATGCAGCCTCGACCGATCCCGACATTGGGGGAGCTACGCAATCCGCTCGCTGACCCCCTCCCGACAGCGCCAAAAAGGGGGGTAGGGGTGGGGCATGTCATCGAATAGAACCGTTACCTGGCGTGGATTCGCGCACTAGTCGATAGAGATGCGCGTTTCTGTTTTTGAAAATTTTAGAATCTAGCGGTGGATCGGTTTTCTGCTTTAAAAATCGAGCGGCGGGGAGGGGAAGGGCGTTCTTAAACTCGAAAGGAAGTCACGATGGTCGTGAAAATCATCAACGGTATGCGCATCCACGAGCCGCGATTCTACAAGCGTGTCGGCCGCGGGCCTGTTACTGTTGCCCGCCCAGCTGGTGACCGTAAAGAGCAGACGTCCCCAAAACAGCAGCAGCCGTCGCCGGCAAAACCGCACCGCTATTAAGAGCCTGCTCGAGCGAAGTGGATCTTAACCCCATTTCGCCGGCCGCAAATCCCTGCTGTAATACCTCTTTGAAAATCGGCGTAGTCCTAAGCCTTGGGTGGGCGATGCGACGGCGCTCCAGAGCAAGCAGCAAACCGACTAAGGCGCGAAGCCAAAAGGCGCAAGGGCTGAAGCGCCGCAAGCAGGCAACGGCTGCGCGCCGTCGCGGTCCCACTGACGCCCTCCAGAATCAACTCAACCAGCAGACCCAAGAACTCGGAGAGGC
>Ga0306920_100004506_pt1 | contig 17856 bp, 14 predicted proteins | sample flu12Cox44000170_FD_204666 | JGI IMG/M metagenome (GOLD analysis project Ga0306920, IMG submission 204666) | Lab enrichment of tropical soil microbial communities from Luquillo Experimental Forest, Puerto Rico - flux4day.12C.oxic.44.000.170 (v2)... | ecosystem: Environmental > Terrestrial >... | reverse complement strand
ACTGAGTAATATTCCAGCTCGTAAATGGGCTTGTCCCCGCCCATTAACTTGCACGTCATCGTGTTCGGGTGCGGGAAATTGCCCTTGGTTGCGTCGTAGACGATATCCGCCAGCGATAGATTGAAAGTTTTATCTCCCAGCTGCAACGGGTACGTCTGGTCCGGTTTCTCTTTCATCGCGTCGAGGAACAGGGGATCGACTGTGGCCGGTTCTTTGCCTAACAGGCCTGCCAGTGCGGCGCGCTCGGTGCCATGCCCCTTGCCAGTGGCGCTGAGACTGCCGAACAAATGCACTTTGAGGCCAGTGGCCTTGGCGAGCTGATCAGCCGGCAATTTCGTGCAGCGTTGGTAGAAGTCGTAAGTGATTCGCATCGGTCCAATCGTGTGCGAGCTCGAAGGACCGGGCCCCACCTTGTAGAATTCATCCGCCACAGTCATCACGGGACCTTTGGATTCCTTGACGACGTATAAGTCCGGAGAGAGCGGAGTTACAGCTGGTTTACCACTTGGTTTGGCCCCCGCTTCCTTTGCCGCTTGTTTGGCTCGGGCCTCGGGCGTCCAAACGGTTCCGGTCATCGCGGCGGCCGCACCGATTACGGCATTGCGAATAATGAATGTCCGGCGATCGATATTTTTTGAGAGATTTGAGTCCCCGGGTAATTCCGGGAACAAGTTGTCATTGTCTGCTGCGGATTTTTTGTTCATGGTGGTTCTTGCTGGTTAGATTTTTTCTGTCTGTCTCTGTTCAATTTCTTAGCTGCTTTGATATCCCTCGCTCTGAATTGCCTCGATGTAGCCCTGCGCGCCGGTCTTTACATTTGCCGCGTTTCCTTCATCGGTGTCAATGTGCATGGCGAGTTTGAAGTTCGGGTCCACTCGCACCAGCACGTCGCCGAAAACAAGTTCGCGATCTCCGTGGATTCGTACGCGCACAAACGATTTATCGCGGACTCCATAACGAAGCGCGTCTTCGGGGCTCATGTGAACGTGGCGCAACGCGCAGATCACTCCGCGATCGATCTTGGCGCTGCCCGTTGGACTTTCAAGGACACAACCAGGCGTGTCCGCGATGTCCCCGCTTTCGCGGATTGGAGGATGAATCCCGAGCTTGAATTGCTCGGTCATCGCAATCTCAACCTGCGTGTATTTGCGCGTGGGTCCAAGGATGCGAACACGTTCAATGCGACCTTTTGGCCCAACGATCGTGAGTTGTTCTTTGCAGGCGTATTGACCCGGCTGTGAGAGGTCGGCGTGCTTCGTGAGTTGATGTCCTTTGCCGAACAACGCTTCGACGTGTTCCTGGGTGAGATGAATGTGGTGCGCCGAGATCTCGACCAGAAACGGCTGTTGCTTCTGCGCTTCTAACACGCGGGTGATGTAGGAACGGCTTAGCGCGCGCAACGCTTCGCGCGCCATCATGCGTTCTTCATCTGTCGGCACGACGAGCACCGTCACTTTCGAATCGTCACTCGAGATTTGAGTTATTTCGTCGCCGCGCGCGCCTTGGTTGCGCGTCCCGTCAAGCGTGATGCCCATGCACTCCAACCCTTGCAAAGCCAGCGCGCGAACCACAGCGCTGCCCTGGCCGACGCCGCCGGTGAAAATCACGGTGTCGAGTCCCCCCATGGAGGCGACGTAAGCGCCTATGTATTTCCGAACGCGATAGCAGTACGCCTTGAGCGCGATCAACGCGCGTTGATGAGCCTGATCGGCTGCTCGAAGAACCTCGCGCATGTCGCTCGATACACCTGACAACCCGAGCAAGCCGCTTTTCTTGTTCAGGATTTCCTCACTCTTTGAAGCAGAGAATTTCTTTTCACGTTCCAGGAACGCGAGGACACCCGGGTCAAGGTCGCCACAGCGGGTTCCCATGATTAATCCTTCCAGCGGCGTGAAACCCATTGTCGTGTCTACGGAACGTCCGTGATTCACCGCGCACATGGACGCTCCGTTGCCAAGATGGCAACTTACAAGGCGTAATTCGTTAGGCCTTCGCTTCAGGAATTCGGCGGCCCGGAGTGCGACGTAGTTATGCGATGTGCCGTGAAAACCGTAGCGACGGACCGCTTTCTTTTCGTAAAACTCGTACGGTAGTCCGTAGAGAAATGCGTACGCCGGCAGCGTGTGATGAAACGCAGTGTCGAACACACCGACGTGCGGGACCGCCGGAAAGAGCTTCCGCATTTGGCGAATGCCGGTGATAATCACCGGATTATGTAGTGGCGCCAGCGGATTGAGCTTCTCCATCTCCGCGAGCAGCTCATCATTCAGGAGCGTGGCTTCTGTGAATTTTTCGCCGCCATGAACAACGCGATGCGCGACGACGCTCACTTCAGACGCACTACTAATGACTCCGGTCTCTTTCGAAGTGAGTTCCGCGACCATAGCTTTAAATGCGGCCGCGTGATCTGCGTTTTCCAAGTCGCGTTTCACTTCGCCTTTTGGTCCGCGATGCTTGAGTCGAGTGCTCTTCAGACCGATGCGTTCGACAAGACCCTTGGCGTGGCGTGATTCATCGGTCGTGTCGTAAAATGAATATTTCAGCGAGGAAGAGCCAACATTGATCACGAGAATTTTCTCCGGCCGCTCGCCCTTCAGCATGAGCCCGTACGGGTCATTGCCCTGCTGAAGCGCAGCCTTCGTTTTGACCGGATCAGCCGCGAGCATTCTTGTCCGATCGGCGATTGTCCTTGAAATGTGCCGCACTGCGCCCGGCTCGGCGACGATGATCGATTGAAAGAGCGATACCGGAATAAGCAAAACTTCGCAGTGCGACTCGGCGAAGAAGTCTGCCAGTAATGGATTGCCTGTCATCAACGCTGCTTCGGCAAATGTATCGCCGGCGCTCAATTGCCCGAGCGGTTGCCTTGTACCGTTCGTCACCGCTGAGGCCCCTACGGACCCGCTCAAGACGACGCCCAAGTGAGTAGCTTCGGCGCCCTGATCAGCGATCGCTTCGTTCTTTTCAAACGATCTCACCAGCGAACCATCCACCAACTCTTGGATGCGCTCGGCGCTGAAGTCCTTGAACAGACCAACCCGTTCTTTGATGAAACTTGCTGCGTCCATGATGAGTCTCCCCGGAGAGCTTCGAATGTGCCGACGGGCGTACTGACTCCAAATTGGACTTTAGTCTTATGCCGAGAGGGCGACGTCCGAGTCGGCGCGAGGGTCTGAAGCGGTCGCTTGCGTTCTCAAGGCTTCCAGCCGACTGCGTGTTCTTCGAGGTAGGCATCCACGGCACTGCCTATGGTCGGATAGAAGTTTGCGGCGCCGAAGCGTTCGAACAGCTCGAAGCGTTTCAGTTTGTCCTTGACTGGATCCTTCATTTCGGCGAACCGCAGCTCGATGCCAGATTCGGTCAGGCTGTGCTCGAGCTCGGCAAGCATGTCAGCCGATGTTACGTCAATACTCGTGACGGGCTCGGCCGTGACGATGATTCGCCGCACCGGAGCCGGCGATTGTGCAATGGCCTCGAGCACGCGCTGGTGGAAGAGCTCGGCGTTGGCGAAGAAGAGAGGTGCGTCCCAACGAAACAGCACCAAGCCGGGAACTCGTCGCGCAGCAGGATAGCGCTTGATGTCGTGGTAGCCCCGAACACCATCGACTCGGCCGAGCACTGCGTAGTGTGGCCGCCAGCCGTCCCACAGGAACTCGATGACCGCGATGCCGATCGCGATGCCGATGCCGGGAATCACGCCGAATACGGCAACGCCGACGAAGCAGACAATGGATAGCCAGAACTCCCATTGCTGGATGCGGAAGATTCGACGCAAGTCTGCAAATTCGAACAAGCCGATGGCCGCGGCGATCACGACCGCAGCGAGCGCGCTGCTGGGCAGATCCTTTAGCAGGTTGGGTGCAAACACCAGAAGGAGCGCAACCGCAATGGCGCCAACCACTCCGGTGAGTTGCGTCTTGGCACCGGCTGCTTCGGCGACCGGTGTGCGTGATGAGCTGCTGCTTATCGGGAACCCTTGAAAAAAACCGGCTGCGAGATTAGCCGCGCCCAGACCGATCATTTCCTGATTCGGGTCGACGGGCGTACGCATCCTTGCCGCGTACGTCCGCGACAAGACGCTCGTGTCTGCGAACGCGACCATGGCGGCAGCACAGCCACCGATGATGACCTCCTTGAGATGAGCAAAGCTGATCATCGGCAGGGCGAAAGATGGTAGTCCCTGCGGCAGCGGACCGAGAACCTTCACGCCGGCGGTAGCGCCGAGGTTCAGTATATCCACCACGATAGTTGCGGCGACGACCGCGAGCAGAAGGCCCGGGATGCGCTTGTAGGGCTTGAGCAAAAGGATCACGATGAGTGTGGCACCGCCAACCGCGAAGGACGTCCAGTTCGCCTGTCCACCGACAATGCCTTGACCGATGCGCACGAGGTCGCGCAATGGACCGACACCGTTGACCGAGAAACCGAAGAGTTTCGGCAGCTGGCTAATCAGCACTGTGAGAGCGATACCGTTCATGTAGCCGTAGCGAATCGGCTTGGAGAGGAGCTCCGTGATGAACCCCAGGCGCGACACACCTATCAGGACGCACACCAGACCCGACACCACGGCCATCATACTCGCCAGGGCTACCGCTCGCATGGGATCGCCACCCGAGAGAGGAAACACGACCGCCAGAATCACGGGGGCGAGAGCCGAATCCGGCCCAAGCACCAGAATGCGGCTGGGACCAAAGAGCGCGTACGCGAGCAAGGGCACGATTGTGGCATACAGCCCATAGATTCCCGGAACGCCCGAAGCCAGCGCATAGGCAATACCAACCGGCACCAGCATCGTAGTTAGCACCAGCCCGGCCATCAGATCGCGTACAAACCAGGCGGCTTGGTACTCGCTCAGAATCTGCAGTCCCGGCAGCCAACGCCTCCAGCGGTTCATGGTAAATCGTTCTTATTCGACTTCGCAATCATCCGAAATTCCGATCCTGACACGCTGGTTGGGGTTGTATCGGAACTTATGACCACAACGGCGACTTCAAAGCGTGGTAGCGCGGATCTTTCTTGCCACCTTATTTGAGCAATTCAACCTGCCCTGTGTCCAGACTGTAATACGCGGCGATAATCTTCACTTCTCCTGTTTGCACGTGCGGCGGGATGATAGGGCCGGTGTTCTGCAAACGTTTCGCAATGTCGCGCGCGTTCGCGCGGACTGCATTGTCAATTGGATCGCCAGACTGGGCTTTCGTTTCTTCAACGGCCGGCAAAATCGCTTTTAACACATCCGGAATATCTCCGGTCTCTGTCGCTCCGGAAACAGCCGCCGAAACCGCTCCGCAGCGTTGGTGCCCGAGTACAACAATCAAGCGTGTTCCCAAATGTTCGATTGCATATTCGATGCTGCCCAACGCAACCGCGTCCACCACTTCTCCGGCGGTGCGAACGACAAAGATATCGCCCAAGGTTACATCAAAAACGAGTTCAGGCGGCACGCGGGAATCCGAGCAACTCACTATCACAGCAAATGGTTTTTGGTCCTTAGCCAGGGTGTGGCGGCGTTCAATAAGCGCTGCATCGTGAGGCTCTTCTGATTTCCCAGCGACAAACCGCCTATCTCCACTCAATAACCGACGGAGCGCATCATCCGCGCTAACACCAGCAGGGTCGCTCGCCATGCCCGTCGCGGCAATAACGAGCAAGCTACATGTTAGTGATCGCAGCGCGTTTTTCTTTATTGCCTTCATTTGCTTTTGTAAGCGCGAATTGCCCGAGAGGGCAGTTTGCCTTTCGTTGTGGCGCGTAATCGCTGACTCCGTTACCGTTCTGCTCAATACGACACTGAAGTGAGTGATGAAACTTGCCGTGTCCACGATCTTTTCCCCCAGAGCGCTTCGAATGTGTCGATAGCGACACCAATTAGCAGATTGGACTTTAGTCCCATGCTGAGGCCGCAACGGCCGAGTCGGCGATTTCTCGTCCGGTGGTTTGGCCTGAAATCACGCCGGCTGGTCATGCTGCGGTCGGCCGTCCTTCGTATTGGCCGCTTTGCTTGCCCAACAGTGCGAAATTCCGAAAATGGATCTGAGTGACTCGCAATACTATGAATGAGCCAACAGAGTTCCAGGCGCGCAAGGCGGCGAGTTGTGTTTGGGTCGTTTTCAAGCGGATACTTGCCATAATTATTATCCTGATCGCGGCGATCGGCTTCCTCGCAAACGCGACTGGACTCGTCGGTATATGGGTTGTTCGTCAGCCGGCGCGGGACACCGTGACGGCGTTAGCCACATTCGTAAATGGCAAACTTGGATTGGTCGACCAGGCGCTGGTGCGGGTCAGTGCGCGTGCGGACCAGGGCCGACAGGCCCTGGCGCAGGTCAATAATGCCGTGAGCAAGCTGAGCGACCGCCTTGAGGAGAACAGTCCGCTGCTAACATCGCTGACTGGAGTTGTCCGTGACGATCTTGCACCGACGATCGCCGAGATGCGCGCCCAGGCAATCGCGCTCCATGATGGCATCGTATCGATCAACGCCGCGTTGGGGATGCTCAATAGCTTTGGGTTCATTACAGTTCCTACTTTCACCGACGAGCTGAGCGCTGTTTCCGAACGGGTTGATTCTGTTCAGAGCGATGTTCAGGAACTGCGCCTCGCGATCCACGACGCCAGGATGGGAGCCTCAGCGAACCTCATCGTCGCGGTGACGGCACAAACCATCAAAACCGACAATATGATCGCGCAAATCAAATCCACCGCGGTCAAATATCAGGATGCGGTAGCGGAGAAGCGGAAGCAAGTGACTGATCTCTCGCAGAGACTGCTGCGTGTCATCAATCTGTTCGCGGTGTCATTGACTGGGCTTTTTCTGGTGGTCGCGGCGGGTCAACTGCTACTGATCTATGTTTTGTGGCAGTATGTCCCGAGAGGCAGGTTCCCGTTGGGGCCTCAGGTTTAGTCGAATATCGAGTACACTGCGCCGAGCTGAATGCGGAAAGCGTCTCCGTCAGCCCCACTCTTTTCCTCCTTGTGGCCGTACAGTGCTTCCAAACCGAGAGTGAGGCGCTTTCGTGCCTGCCATACAAGGTTCAGGCTTGCGTAGTGCGTCTGATGATAGGCGTCAGGTCCTTGTGAGAACTGGTTGTCCAAATGCACGTAGCCGTAGCTTGCCGTTGAACGCAGATAGTCGTTCCACTTGTGAGTGTACCCGATCATCGCTCCGAACGCTGGGATTGCTTTGAGGTTTCCCGAGCTATCGAAGGCGGCATCGTTGTTAACGAAATCGTCATTGAAATAACGAAAGAGGCCTTCGCCATAAGTTACCTGTGTTTGCACCGAATCGCGATCAAAGACGTTAAGCGAACTCGACAGGTTCACGCCCCAGCCGAAGGTGCTTTGATTGCCTACGATCGGACCTTTGACGCCGATGTCGCGGAGGATTGCCCCTAATTGGACGTGACCATACTTTGAATCTTCCCATCGAATGTTCAGGCCGCCATCGGGAGCGTGATTTACCTGCCGGGCATCTGGATCAATCGAGGTGTCGACTTCCGCGCCCGGTTTTTCCAAGCCGAAATTCAACTCCCAATGCTTGTTCAATGGCAGCAGATAGCGCACTAGAGGTCGCCGAGCAAAAATTGCGGAGTTTGGTCCTTCGTAATCAACCGTATCCGGCCATGCGTCCGGATCTTCGAAAACGCTGAACGTCTGCCCAAGCACAACATTGTAAATTTCTCCGTAAAGAAAGCGGACCCGAAACGGAAGTTCGCCTCCGCCGCTACCAAAGAAGTCATTTTGGTAATAGAACCGCGGGCTTCCCGGAAGCTCGGGCGCACGCACGTCGATACTTAATTGCGACCCCTTGGAGTTAACGTTGAACTGATTGCCGCCGCCTTTAAAAAAGTCGCCGTCAACAGGAATCTGCGCTGTGACGAAGCGGTCTGCGTTGCCGGTATTCTGCGGATCATCGGTGAAGTCCACACGGGGCTTTGCGTTAAATTTAATCAAGATCGGCGTATTTGGAACGGGAATGAAGCCGCGATATTTTGGATCGAGGGTCAAATCGTTAGGCCGAGGGGCGGCTTCCTGTTGGTTGTCCATTGCAGGCCGCTGTGTTACCTGGCTGGCGCGTCCTTCTATTGTCACTGCCGTGGGTGCGATAGTAACCGTCTGAGTTGAAGCAGCATCGGCCGCACCGGCCACTGGACCCTCCACGGCAGCCGGAACGGGCGCAGCGGCTCTGGAAACAGTTGCCTGATGTTTGTATTTCTGATTTTCTTGCTCCAGTACGGCAATCTTCTTCTGCATTTCCCCCATGCTTTTTTGCATGGCTTGTACTGTAGCTTTGAGTTCGTCCATTTCGGACGCGTGTGTCGGCGCGGTTGTTCCAATCGCAACTAAAAGCGTGAGACTAACAACAATCGATGTTCTGTATTTTTTAGTCATAAAATGGATGCGGCCACCCGGGTTTTATTCAATCGAGCAAAAAGTGTCCAGACCAATTTATCGACAATGCGATCGATGGTTTCAGTCGCACACACTGCGACGAATCTCGTTGGGCGGCCGTCATGGCACCAGCGAACAGGGCGCAAAGGCTGCATGCTGATGGCGCGCCTATCCGTTTGTGCAGACGCCACAGGAGCCGAACTAAAGAATTCTCTTGGCCCCTGACGGGTGGTAACCTATGGCAAGAGTGACTGCATGTCGCAAACCTGGGCTTAGAGGCCAATGAAGCAGAAAACAATTGCCGTGATTGGGGAAGTGGACTCGCCAGCAACTGATCCAGTGGGTCAGAGGGTCTCGCTGCCAAGGCGTTGAATCCGCTCTCAGATGCTCGGCGAGACGATCGGAAGTCCCAGCACCGGCCGCGGATAACAGGAGCACAGCGTGCAAACGATGAGGTTGTGAACCTTATCGGTGTTCTCCAGCACAATGAGCTGGGTATCATCGTAAAAACTGATTCCAAATTCCTCGCAGGCCCTACGTTTACCTCATGCATATGCGAGTCTCCTCATTTGTCAGAAAGTGTTTATTGGGATGGGTTCAGGTTCGTTGGCTTTGCGTTTTACCCTTGTCCCGCGGTCGCGACGGGCCTTTAACGCGCCTTCCTTGACGTATCCGAGAGCTATCTGCAGCCTTCTGGCGGGTCTTTAAGCTCTCTCTTCTTGAAAATTCCCTCGCGGCGTCCATTGCTCGGTCGAGATCGGACGTCGAAATAGCCAGCTTTCCCCAATCTTCCGAGCAGGGATAAATCTCTTTCGCTGGATATTGCCGGCCGAATACCCGACACGCCGCCTGTCGCTTAATGGCGATGGCCTCGTAACCGAGAAAGGCCCCTAAAGCGTTTCGTTGCTCGTAGACAGCAGCGTAATCGTCGCGCCAAACCTGTCGGTAATGATGCCGGCCGTTTTGTGTGATCTCGAGAGGCAGAGGTTCGTAGTTCATCGCTGCCCCTCCTTTAGAAACCGGTCTAACTCTGCGACGAGAACTGTGAATCTGCCGTCAGGATCACGGTCTGAGTCCGGGACGGTACTCTGCGCGACTGGTAATTGCATATTAGCTGCCAATCTGCTTCACGTTCAGCCAAGCCGAAACCGAGCTGGCGTCTGGCTGAACCCCAAACTACTACATACTTAAAAAGCGTCAATCTAAAAATTACAATAAGTCTTTTATTATCATGGGCTTACACAGCACCTGTGCATCGTTTTTACACAGCTGCTGTGCTTCGTCTTTTAGTTGCCGGCGCGTCAGATCCGCGACTGAGGGCCCGCGCGGGGGGACCGACGCGTCGACGCCCAGGGGGGGCGGTGGGGGTGGGGGTAAGCCCGCCGTGGGTCTTCCGATCGCGCTCCGCGGCCGGCGCCGATGTCAAGGTACAGGCGCGCAGGCAAAATCCGATAAACATCATACAATCCATCGAATGTAAAATCGGACATAGTTGATCCTGAGGCACTCACGCAGATTTCGCTTGTTTCCCCGCGGTTTTCTGACCCCCCATAAACAACACCTTTAATAATCCGGACAGTTTGCCCCTTGACAACTCGAGCTCCGGCCGAGCTCCGCGGGCCGCGATCGTTCGCCGCGGGCCGGCGAAGGCTCGAGGATGCCCTACAATTCGTTCGCCGGCGCGTCCGAGCGCCCCGCCCCGTCCAGACTAAGTGGATTGGGAGCGTTCACTGGGCTTTTAGCGTGGCGTTGAACCATTTCGTAGAGAATGTCGTTCAATTGTAGGAATCCTCGTTGTTGGGCGGTTGCGGCGGGGCGTGTTTGATCATGGCTTGGGCGAAGTGGGGTTACCGAGTTTAGGGTCAAAAGTGAAGAAGACGAGGCCGCCAGTCACTTCCCAGCTGTGACGCAACTCGTTGTTAACGACCTTCTCGAGCTGGTCGAGGGAAGTCGCGGATATTAGCTGATATTGCATGTTGGTGTTGGTGAGCTCTGGATCGGGCAAAAAGGAGACGAAAGGATGTTTGATCAGCCAGTGTTTGAGATTGTTAATGAAAGCGGCATAAGCGAGCATGATTTAACCTAGCGAGTGCCTAACGAGTGGTTGTCATTGTGATCGTCATTCTCGTCTACGGCGCCGGCGTAATCAGTGCCATACTGATCTGTATCAAAGTCAGCGAGGAGCATGTCGACGAAAGACATTGGGGTGAAATAATAATTGACGCTACGTTTGGAGTAATTGGTTGGGCGCTCTTTGTTGCCCATGAAGAGAGAGTGCCTTTGCTGGCTCGTACCGAATCGGAACAATACTCATTGGCTGGGTAAGGGAGCTCCGGAGAACCGTGCCACGCCACGAAATGTTTGTTACCGCAATGGCATAAATCTTTGGTGACGTAGCGGCAGGTTTTGCAGCTTGAGCCGCCTTTTGGGACCTGCGACAGAAACCGAAATCCCTTGAGAGGCAATTTACAGCGACGTGTGCTCCCCGGCGCCTATGAGCCAGTAGATATCGCGGATTCGCTCAAATTTCACTTTTGGGAAACAAGTCCGGTATTGAATTTGCTGCTTTCTGCATCGCTTCAGCACCGACGTGCGTGTAAACGCTACTCATTTGCTCCCAGTCGTGGCCGATGAGTTCCATGAAGTGAATAAGGTGACACTAGGAATAACCGATCTTTTGGTAATCATAAACCTGTCCCTTTAAATGTTGAGATCGGGCGATAAACTCGCATGGACCGCCGTCGCCGAATATTGGACTTTGGCCGTACGAACGACGCCAGCCGGGATTAAAAGCAACCGCTGGAAGAAACGGTGACTCGCAGGTACAACCTTTCGAGCCGAAGCGCGTAGCATCCTGCACAGCCGGAGCGCTACTTGCTCAATAACTTCTTCTTCGCAGCCGCGAGTTCTTTGAGTTTTTCTTCATCCACTTTGGGATACGCCAGGTCGAGCGAGTCGAGAGTTTGGATGACTGTCGCCGCTACGACGACGCGGGTAAACCATTTGTTGTCCGCCGGCACCACATACCATGGCGCGTCTTTGGTCGCCGTTTCCTGAATCATCTCTTCGTACGCTTCCATGTAATCGTCCCAAAAATCGCGCTCATTCGCGTCGTTGGAAGAGAACTTCCAGTTTTTCACCGGGTCCTCGATTCGATCGAGGAACCGTCGTTTCTGCTCCTTCTTCGAAACGTGAAGGAAAAATTTCCGTACGATCACACCATTATGTGCGAGGTACTGCTCAAAATTGCGAATGTCTTCGAACCGCTCTTCCCAAATCTTTTTGCCCACAAGTTTTGGCGGCAGCTTTTGTTTTGCCAGGAATTCGGGATGCACCCGAACAACCAGCACTTCTTCGTAATAACTGCGATTAAAAATTCCAATATGCCCGCGATTCGGGAGGGATTTCATGCAGCGCCAGAGATAATCGTGATCCAGATCTTCTGCGGATGGTGATTTGAAGGAATAGACCTGGCAGCCCTGTGGATTTACGCCAGACATGACGTGTTTTATCGCTCCGTCTTTTCCTGCTGCATCCATCGCTTGAAAGATCAGGAGCACGGCCCATTTGTCCTGCGCGTAGAGTTTGTCTTGCAACTCGGCCAGAGCTGCGACACCCATGGCCAGCGCTTCCTTCGCTCTCGGTTTATCTGCCTCCTTGGTAAAGTCGAGAGTGTCGTCTGGATCAATGTCTTTAAGGCGAAAATCCTTGCCCTCGGTGACTCGGAATGGTTTGGCAAATCCACGCGCTCTCTTGATGATCTCTTTTGGTTTCATTGGTCTCAATAGTTCGAAGCGATCAAGTTCGGTTGGTGTATCCAGCTTCGCACGCGCGGGATCTCCTTAACGGACAACTCGATTAGCGAAAATCTGAGATACACGCCTTCAATTATTGCAGGACATCACAGGAACAACATTAGACTTTGGTCTCACTCCTGACCGGCGGAGGTACTTCTGCTCGCTGCACCATTTGCACGAGCTCAGCTACTGATGTGATGCCTAGCTTCTGCATCAGCCGGCCACGGTGAACCTTAACGGTTTTCTCTGCCACGCCAAGCTCACCGCCGATCTGTTTGTTTAACATCCCTGTGATAACGAGTTGCATCACTTCGAACTCGCGCGGCGTCAGCAAATCAAGCAGACGACGAGCGTCGTTTCTTTCTGCTGCGCGGCGCCGTTGTTCGGCAGACCGATCCAAGGCTTGCTCGACGCATTTCAAGAGCTCGCGGGGCTTGAATGGCTTTGGAAGAAAATCGACTGCGCCCGCCTTCATCACGCGAGCGCACATGGGGACGTTGCCGTGGCCGGTGATGAAAACAAGTTGCTCTTCCCGGCGCCGCCGGATCAGAGCTTGCTGGAAATCGATCCCATTCACGCCAGGCATTTGCACATCGACAATCACGCAGGCAGGTCCGGGATGAGGCGGGCGCGCTAAAAAATCCGGCGCCGATTCGAAAACTTCGCTTTCGTAGTCGGCCGAACGTAACAATCGCTTCAATCCCTTTCGCACGGATTCATCGTCATCAATCACGAACACCAACGGGGTCGCGCCAGTCATGTTTGAATTTCCGGGCCGGTTGGCAGAATGAAGTTAAAGCGCGCTCCACCTCCATCAAGATTCTCCGCTTCAATTTTACCGCCATGCGCTTCAATGATCGAGCGAGCAATGGCGAGCCCCATGCCGAGGCCTTCCTCTTTGGTCGTAAAGAACTGGTCGAAGAGCAGCTCGCGAACCTCTTCGGGAATGCCAGGGCCGTAATCGCGCACGCTGACCGCAACCGTTCCATCGCCATTTCTTCCCGTGGCGACTTGTACTTTGCGAAGAGCCAGTGGCGCGTGACGCATCGCGTCGATTGCATTACTCACCAGATTGATTAACACCTGATGGATTTGAACCGGGTCCGCTTCGACGATGGGCAAATTTTTGGCCAGTGAAGTCTCCAACTCACACGAATGCGCACTCATGTCCGGCTGGAGCATATGGCCGACCTTCGTCACCACGAAATTCAAATCGACGGGCTCTCGAAGCGTCGCGCCATTTTTGATTGTGTTCCGGATATTGTCGATCACATCATGCGCGCGACGTCCATCCGCTTCAACATCAACCAAGATTTCACGAAGCGTATCGACATCGACATCGCCTCGATCAATAAAACGCTGCCCGGCACTCGCATTCGTGATGATTCCGGACAAGGGCTGGTTCAGTTCGTGTGCAATGGATGCAGTCATTTCGCCGAGCAAGGCGATGCGGCTAAGGCGGCTGATCTCCTCGCGATGACGCCGCTCTTCCTCTTCGGCTCCTTTCCGCGCTGAGATATCGGCTGAGACGCCAATAAGTCTCGTCGACTTCCCAGTAGCGTCTTTGGCACACCGACCCCGCTCAGCGACCCAACCCACCGTTGCGTCCGGAAGCGCGACACGATATTCAATCTCGTATTCCCCCTGTGTTTCTATTGCTCGGCGCACGGCTGCTTCGCGACAAGAGCGGTCCTCGGAATGCAGGCGACCTTGCAATACTTCATGCGTGATCGGCATTCCTGACTCGAACTGAAAGAGAGACCGCGCACCCTCCGAAATCCAGATTGCCTCAGTGGTCATGTCCATTTCCCACACACCGAAACGCGCGGCGTTGGTCGCGAGGGTGACGCGTTCCTCGAAGCGCCGCAGCGCTTCTTCGTTTTTCAAAACGTCAGTCACATCCACACAGGCGCCGATGTACCCGAGAAAACTGTCGTGTGCGTCGTAGCGCGCGACGCCGTGGTCCGAAACCCAGCGGTACTCGCCATCATTTCGCCGCAGCCGATACTGCATAAGAAAGGGTTGCCGCGTGTCGAACGCCTTAGTGTAAACGTTGAGACATTTTTGCAGATCATCGGGATGCACGCCTTCAGCCCAGCCATTTCCGAGTTCTTGCTGCAACGTGCGGCCCGTAAACTCTAACCAAGGCTTGTTAAAGAATGTGCAAAGCTTGTCCACGCCAGACATCCAGATCAGAACCGGAGCGGCATCCGCTACCATGCGAAAGCGCGACTCGCTTTCACGCAGTTCGGTTTCTCCACGCGCGCGCTCCTCGATAACCGCCGCGAGGAACAACATCGGAATCGCTAAAACGATTAGGAATATTTGAATTGAGAGCGCGTTTTCTTCAGGTGTTCCACCAGCGAAGGGTCCATGGTCGTGGGAGGCACTCCAAATGGCCAAAAAACCGACAGTCGAGATCGTGGTACTCGCCCCCAAAACGCCGAAGCGTACCGCAGCCCAAAGAAGGAATGGCAGCGGCAGAAAGAGAAGAGCCGACTCTGTTCCCGATCTAAACTCATAAAGGACGGCGTGACTAACCAGGAAGAGACCGAGAAAGACAGCGCATGCCTCAAGGCAACGCGAAAGTCGGGCTGTTCGCAGGGCGGAAGTTCCAGTCGTCGCCCACGTTAGGATCAACGGAACCACTATTAACGCTGCCAGGGCGTTTGAAGAAAATCGGATTCGGATCAGCTTCCAGTAGGCGTCCTGGCCCCAATGATTCCATACTACGAAGGCCGCGTCTAAAAAAGAGGACAAAAACGGACCGGCAAACACCACGCAAAGGCAAAAAATCCCCGCGTTGCGAAGGCTTGTGAAGCGAATCGGTCCGCCTACAAGATAGCGCGTTAGCCCCGCGCCGATGAGTGCTTCGCACGAGTTGCTGACGAACCAGCACAAAATCATCAGGGGTGGAACGTGACTTTGCAGTTGCGCCGCCCAATGCGCCGGAAACGCTGCCAGCAGGATGAACCACCAGATGCGCGGGGGCGTAAGCAAAAGCCCTGCAACGAGGATTGAATTCGGAGGCCAAAGCACCGAAATCGGATGCGGCTGAAACGTTAGCGCTATTCCGAGTTTTGCCCCCAGATAATAGCCGACGCACACCAACACGCCGGTCATAACCGTGCGCATATCGAACCCGACATTCGAGGGTCCTGCGCGTCCTCGCCAGATCCCGATCATCACATTCGGGACAGCCACGCATCCCCCAATTAACATTGCCCAGACTACCGTAGCCCAATCCATAATTACCCAGGGATATGTAACCTAAGGGAAACCACCATAACAGGGACATTGACGGTTTGCGAAGCAATTCTTGGGACAGGTTCCTTCGCACCGTTGGTTTCCAGTTTTTCCAAGCCAAAGTGTGAACCGCAGGCGCGTGAGATTTTTGGTTCACAGAAGGTAAGGCGACTTGTATATAGCCCCAAAGTCTTATAGGTTCGCCGCCCGGGTCATGAAAAATTTGTGGCCAAATGACAACCGCGCCAAGTCAACACGTCCAAAGTCCATGAATCCTAGCCTTCCAAAAAGAGCTATCCAGCTTCGTCTGATTGCGGCTTCAACATGCATTGTGTTTTTCGCTGGCTGTGCGACAGCGCCGCAAACAGCCCGCAGTCCCGAGTATGCACCGACGGCGAACATCATGCGCGAGGCGCGGTCGCCACAAGTTCCAGCTGAAAAACGAGCAGCCGACTATTTGCAGGCCGCTGCGATGACAGCTCCGCTACTGGACACTGGAACGCAGGAAACCGCAGCGCGGGACACTTACAACGCAGCCTGCGGTGAGCTGACCGTCCTGCTTCGTACCAGCGAAGGAGGACAACTGTGGAACCATCCGCTCAACCTCGCCGGGAACAATCAGACTTATCATCTGCGACTTGAGCCCGCTGGCAACGCGGTCTGGGCTCCGAACTACTTCAACACCTTTGAGCTCGAACAGCAGGTCAAAGAGAAACTGATCAAGAAGGAAAACATTCACCAGGGTGTTGGCGGCGCGCTTGTCGGAGTGCGAATTCTCAATCCCCGCGAAAAGTTCGCGCCACCCAGGGGCATCACCGCAGCCGTTACGGCTACACTCGATTTTCACGGAAAGGACGCCACGCTCGCGCTTCGCCGGCCGGCCAAGCAACCGACGGCGAGTGTTGAAGGGAAAGTCCGTCCTTTGGCTGCGAACTTCTCAGCGCCGATCAGCTATTACAAGCCGCCCTCAAACCTGACGCTGATGGGATTAGTTGGCGGATTCGAGGCCACGCGCTACCCGGCACAGATCGGGCTCTATTTCATGCAGCCGTACGATCCTGATCGAATCCCACTGGTGTTTGTGCACGGCCTTTTCTCAACGCCGTTTACGTGGGTGCAGACGATCAACGGACTTCAGGCTGATCCCGAGATCCGCAAACATTATCAGTTCTGGGTTTTTGCCTACCCGACCGGCTATCCAATTCTGTATTCCGCCCTTCGTTTGCGCGAGGAACTCGCGAGAGTGGATAAAGCTTATCCGAACCATAAGCCTTATGTCATGGTCGGCCACAGCATGGGTGGCATGCTCACACACGATCAGGTCGTTACGGTCACTCAGGCTATGTGGGAGAAGAAAATGGGTGAAACGGCCAAAGCCATTTTCGACAAGGAGCCCAGCAACAGTTTGATTGTTCGGGCGACAACTTTTCGGGCGAATCCTCGGATCCAACGCGTAGTCTTCATTTGTGCTCCGCATCGTGGCAGCAAAATGGCCAGCGGCGGATTGGGTAAATTTGCTATCAGCTTGATCAATCTTCCGGGGCAGCTCACGGCAGTAATGAAGGACGCATTCACCAGCTCGGAACTTCTGAAATTGACTGGAAGTTCCAAACGTCTGCCGAACAGCGTGTGGGGCCTGCAGCCGACAAACCCAGCCCTGGCAGTCATCAACAGCGCGCCAATCCGCGTTCCTTATCACTCGATCATAGGTGACCGCGGGAAGGGCGATTCACCAAACAGCACCGACGGTGTCGTGGCTTACTGGAGCTCTCACCTCGACGGCGCGCAATCGGAGAAGATTGTTCCCGGACCGCACGGTTCCTGCGAGCTGCCGGAAACCATTGCTGAGCTTGACCGGATCTTGTGTTTAAATCTGGGACTCCGCAGCACCTCAAGCGGCACCGTCGCCCAGGCGGCCCGTTGGCCCAGTTCCGCAAGAACTTCGGCTGTGATTTACTTGGTTCCGCTTGGCGGCAAAAGATAGAGGGCTGTCGCGAATATCAGGTAAACCATGATGGCCAGCACGCCGACGAACCAGGCAGAGCGTCCAGACGCGGTCACGAGAGAGGCGGTCAGCGTTGCGAACAGAACCATTGCGACTGCGCCGGGCCAGAAATTCAAATCCATCGGCGCAGGTCCGATCAAATAGCTGAGCAACACCAGGACCGGAGCAACGAACAGCGCAATTTGCGCGGCGCTGCCCAGCGCGATGCTGACGCTCAAATCCAGACGATTTTTTTGCGCGGCGGAAAATGCGGCCGCCATTTCGGCAGCTGCGCCTACCAAAGCGACAACGATAAAGCCCACGAACGCGGGACTCATTCCGAACGCAGTGGCAGCATACTGAACGGATCCAACAAACACTTCGCTCACCAGTGCGATCAAGACCGTCACAACCGCGAGCGTGACGAGCGCCAGACCG
>Ga0306920_100004504_pt1 | contig 17857 bp, 11 predicted proteins | sample flu12Cox44000170_FD_204666 | JGI IMG/M metagenome (GOLD analysis project Ga0306920, IMG submission 204666) | Lab enrichment of tropical soil microbial communities from Luquillo Experimental Forest, Puerto Rico - flux4day.12C.oxic.44.000.170 (v2)... | ecosystem: Environmental > Terrestrial >... | reverse complement strand
GCAGTTGCGCAGTAACGCCGTCTACGACGTCGAGTTTGTGGACGGCCGCGACGGCCGCGATGTCGCCACCTTCCTCGACGACAGCATCCGCAACATCCGCGCGGCCTACGCCGTGGTGCACACATCACCGGGTCCCGACTCTTGAATTGCGCGATTTGACCGGGCACCAAATGGCTCGGATCAGCCGGCGCGGTCACCGGCGTGCCAGGCGGCGGCAACTCCACATGGTTCTGCTTCCACGCATCGCCGACGGTCGACCCGTTCAACACCGCCCGCACCGCCGCGGCGTGCTGGGCCGTCGTCGCCGTCACCGGAGAACCATCGGGCATCTGCACCACCCGGCTGGGGTCACCGCCCGCACTTGCCGGCACAGCAGCCAACGGCGCCGGCTGGGTGCCCGGCTGCGGCGCAGTCGCACTCGCGGGCTGGGTCTGCCCGTTCTTGTCGCCGCTGTCGCCCTTACCCGAGGCCTCCTCGCCGTTTTTGCCGCCATCGCCGTCACCCTTGCCGTGCGACCCGTCAGCGAAATCGTCAGATTTGCCGTGGTCGTGGGCATCGCTGTCTTTGAACCCGTCCCCGCCGCCCGCGCCGGCCAACCCACCGGCCAGCGGGCCCATCGCGCCTAGGGCATCCATCGGCAGCGACCCCGCAGCACCGCCCAGCGCTCCAGGGATCGAGCCCAGCCCGGCCATCGCCGGGCCCAACATCGACAGCGGATCGCCCATGCCTGCCCCGCCCAGCCCGCCCAGGCCGGCCAGCGGATCAGTCAACCCGCCCGGACCGCCACCTGTAGTGGTTCCGCCAGCCCCACCGGCGCTGCCGCCATCACCAGCCCCGCTGCCGCCGGCGGTACCGTCACCGCTGGTGTCAGCGCCGCCATCACCAGCCCCGCTGCCAGCAGCGCCGTCTTTGCCGTCCTTGCCGTCTTTGGAATGGCCTCCCCCACCGGTACCGCGGTACTCATCACCAAGGGCGGCAAGCAATTCCGCCTGCTTCTTACTGTCCACTTTGGCGCCGTCGAGAATCTGTTGAATCTGGGCGAGCTGACCATCCAGAAACTGGTTGAACAAGGCCATCGCATACGGATCATTGGCCATTTGCGGGTTGGCCGTCAGCGTGCCACGCGCTGTCTGGATGTTGGCGACGATAGCGCTGATTTTCGAGCGAGCGTCATCGTTAGCGGCGAAGATTTGCTTGAGCAAGCCAGCCAGCTTGTCATCGGCGCCCGTGACCGCGCCGCTGGCCTGCTGATAGATGCTCCCCGCCTGATCGGCGCCCTGCTGTAGCCCACTGGGGCCGTTGGGCACTTGCGGAGCCGGCCCCCACGGCGGCGCGCCCGCCGGCAGCAAGCCGGGCATCGGCTGGAAAGGTGGCCCATCATTGTCATCGTCGTCATCACCGCCGAAGATCCCCACCAGGTCGTCGAACAGATCATCCAAGACATCAAATAGGCCCATGGCGTGCCCAAATCCCCTCTAACCGCAGGTTGTTGCGAAAAACGCTACCGCCGCCTGCTGGCACTATGCGACGGTCGCGGCCAACCGATCTAGCGCGCTGTGCTGCGCGCCGACGGCCCACCCAAAACGCCCGCGATAGGGCACCAAACAACGCACGCGACAGTGCTGCGCCCCGGGTGGTGTCGGGTCATTTCTCCTGTTGCTCGGCGGCCGCCACGCCCAGGACCGCTGCCGCCGCATCGCGAATCTTGCCCACCGTGTCGTGATGCAGCCCCACCTCGGGCTTGGACCCAATTGCGCGCAGCGACAACGCCGGCCGGCGCTCGTACAAATACCGCAATACCGCCGCGATCTTCTCGGTCGGCACGCTCGGGCAATAGCCTTCTTCGTGCAGGTTGGCCGCAGCGGCTTCCCAGCGGTCCAGTCGCTGCGCGGCCAGCTCCAGGGCGCGATCGCGCAACTGGGCGCGAGCATCCGGCGGCGGCGCCGGATCAAATCGCCACAACATCCCCAGAATGTGGGTGGTCGCCAGCAGAGCGACCGGTGGCGCACACGCCAATCCTGCACAGCCCCACCGCATCCACGACACCAGCTGCCCGGCCGAAAGCCATGCATGCAAACCATTGCCGCCGACGCTGACCAGAGCGGCCACACCCAGCACCGCCCACAGAAAAACCCGGTTGCACAACTGATCTCGATAAGGCGCCAACGACACAATCCCCAGCGTGGCCAGCACGATCAGGCCATCAAGAATCAGCGGCCACAGCCACGAGGACCACCCCGACCACGCCGACATAGCCGCGAGGTTCCGCAAGGAAGTAAACGACAGAACGAAGCTGACCGTGCCAATACCCACCGTCAACCAGACGGCCGCCGTCCGGCTGCGACGAACCAAGCGCAAGGTACGCAACTTGTCGTCGTCGGCACTCCACTGCATCGCTGGCGCGCCCGCAGTCGTGGGCCACCAGCAGCGCCGTGAGTTCGACTCGACACTGTCGGCCGTCGATATCGCGGCACCGACGGAGGCTTCGCCGACGCGATGGAGCTCGACATCGGATCGAGGTGCGATCCCGGCACCACGGCGGGTGTCAAGTGTTGTCACGCGCGGATTCCCTTCGCAGGCAATGAAACAAGGGCGCACAGGCGAGCCATGCCGTGGAAGCCAGAACCGTGGCGCTGCGGTTCTGATTCAGCGCTGGCCGGTGGGCTAAAGCTGAACCTACAGGCGGTGACGCCGTTACGCGTCGGTCGACGGTCGCCGATTTACTGCCGCCATAGGCGCGGCGATATTGCTGGAAAAATTTGTTGCCCGCGGGTGCGGCATAACAGGGCTAAGGCTGCTTACAGTTGTCCCTGCGCGGAAAACCGCGCGGCGTGTCGGCCGGTTATCGATGCTGACTCGTGTCACTCTAGTCCCACCAGATTCCCTACAACCCGCGCGAAACGAGGACATCCCGCCCGAGATCTCCGCCCAAACCCGTTGACGGACAACACCACGTCGACACACAACTTGATACGGCCCTCAACGCAGAAGTCCCCGCCGAAGCGGGGACAACTGCGACCGGAGACAGCAACTCCGGCCAATGGCTTCTGCAACCAGAAACCAAGCCTTCACCGGGCTGGTTTCACGATAGAGGACACCCTCGTGAACCACAAGCATGACACCGACACTCGCGTCGCGCCCTGCCTGCAACACCCCGGCGACTGGCTGGACCCCAAGCGGCGCACTTTTACCCGCCAACAATGCCTGGGCTGCCCAAGCCTTGTGCGGTGCAGCCGATCTGCGCTGCGCCATGAACCTTCCTACGGCATGTGGGCCGGGGTGTGGATCGACGGCGACTTCCCCAGCAAAAAGCATCTGCTGGGCCTACCTGCCCAGCCACCGGCCGACACGAAACCCGTTGACCATCAACCGGTCACGCCATCGGTTACACCTGCCGCCAGATACGGCCCGCGCCCGGGCCGGCGCGTACGAGTGGGAAAGCTGCTCATCACCACACCAGTGCCGCTGATCGCCGCCCAAATCACGGCCCGCGCCAGCGGCCATTGCGAAATCATGGCCCCGGCTTGCCGCTACCAACAGGCCGCCATCTTCTCCCGGCGGCGCCGGGCACACCCCCGCCCGCTAGCCAGCCCCGCCGACGCGATCGCCGCCTGCCGCAACTGCATCGAGCTCATCGAACACACCGATATACCCACCGCGCTCGACCTCGGATACCTCGTCGACCCGCGCAGCACCACCAGCACGACAGCAATGTTGTGGCGCCAACACCGGTGGGTCTTCCTCGACACCCACGGCCGCGTCCACGACACCACCGACCTAGCAGTGACGCATACCGCCTCCTAACGTCATGCCCGCCACGACGCCGCCACCGCTTCCCGCCAGCCCGGCGGCCACCTGGAAAGCGCTGGCCCCCCTCATCGCCGCCCGACCCAAAATCCGGGTCTGGGACCCCACCACCAACAAATTCGACCGCACCAAAAACCTCACCACCCGCCTGCCCTCCGTGCCGGCCGCGGTCATGCTCTACTCGCACAACCGCACCCACGTCCTCGTGCTCGACTTCGACACCAAACACCACAGCCAGCAGATCGTCGATGCCGATTTCGCCCGCGCGCTGAGCTGGATCACCGATGCCGGCGGGGTGACCGTCACCGACCAATCCACCAGCGGCGGACGCCACATCATCGTGCCGCTGGCCATCGGCACCACCGCCACCCTCGCCGAAGTCATCCCGCTCATGCGGCTGCTGGAAGCCCGACTGCCCAGCCTGGACAAAACTCCCATGGCCAACGCCACCACCGGGTGCATCACCGTGCCCGGATCGCCCTGCCGCGAAGGCGGCCACCGCGTCCTCGACGGGCCGCTGGCCACCGCCATAGATGCCTTCACCACACGGTCTGACCCCGCGCTGCTCCCCCGCCTCAACGTTTTGCTTGGCGCACTCAGCCCAGCCCCCACCAACAAACCCATCCCCCAAGCCGACGGCGCCACCACCGGCTCCGGCCCGCACGAGCGCCTGCGGCCCGAATACACCCGCGACACCACGCTGCCCGAGCGCATCACCACCTACGCCACCACCGGCCAACTGCCCGCCGATAGCAGCTGGCGTAGCCACTCCGAAGCCCGCCAATCCGTCCTGGCACACGCCGCGCTGCACGGCCACAGCCTGGCCACCGTGGCTGCCCTCATGGCTCCCGGCCGGCCCTGGAACACCGGCCTGGCCGCCGCCTACACCCGCTACGGCTACAACGCCGACAACGCCTTGCAACGCGACTGGCGCAAAGCCCTGACCTGGGCGGACGCCCACAGCCACTTTTTCCGGCCAACTCGCGCACGGGAACAAGTACACACAGGGGGGATAACACGGGGACCCCAGCTCCATCGGGAGTGGCTGGCCAACGCAGTGGCGTGGCTAGAAACCCAATTCCCAGGGCACCGGTTTAGATGGATCGGCGCCGCGGTTTACCAAGCCCTGGCAATCCAGGCTGTACGGGCCGGAGAAATGATCAACGGGGTTCCCGTGGTGGGTGTGGGCGGGCGGTCCCTATCGATCGCCACAGGGCTGCTCAGCGAGACAGCAGTATGGGAATTCCTGCGAGAAACCCGTGACCTGGCCGGCTCACCGCTGGTGCGCACCCGCATCGCACAAGGACGCGAGCCCGACTACTACGCCCTGACCCGGCAAAACGAAATGGGCGTGACCGCCGAAGCAGTTGCGGCGACCAGAGTCGAAGATGTCCACTATGCCTGGAAGGTCATCGGGCACCGCCACCGGCGCATCTACGAATTGATCGTGCACCAGCAGCTAGAACGGCCCCGCGACGTCTTCGCCGCCGCCCACACGGCCACCACCACCGGCTACGAGACCCTGGCTGCCCTCAAGACCGCTGGCCTGATCACTCACGAGCACGGGCGCCTCAGCGCCGGCCCGGTGACGCTGGACGACATCGCCGCCGCCCATCACCTCGACGAGGAGCGCGCCGCGCGTGTCCGACGCCACCAGCACCAACGGGCCACCTGGCATGCCTGGCTGCACACCCGCGACACCGCATACGACCAGCCCGCGGCCCTGGGCCACCCAGCGGCTGACATTAGCGTTCCCGACATCAGCGATGCGCACCGCGAGGACTACCTGGCCGTCGTGCTGGCCACCGGCCCGCCCACCCGCGATGAAGAACACCACGCGATAGAACTGCTCGCCGAGCTGGTCGGCGCCCGCGTCCTGACGACCGCCTGAGTCGCAGATCACCCCAGGCGGCGGCGCTGGCGCAGGTCACCGGCATGCCCGGTGCCGGCGACCATAGGGTGCTGCGAGTTAGGCTGGCAGCAAACCGAACTCGTATCGCAGGGCTTGCTCGACCAGTGCGCTTCGAGTGCCCGTCGCCCAGGCCTCCACCAAGTTGTCCAGCCGCTGCGCGTTGGCCGCTGTCACTCCTGACAACACCACCGTGCGCGGAGCCGTGGCATGTCGGCGGCGCCGCGGAACGGCATTCGAGGAAGGGCGTTCAAAGATTTTCCCCTCCCCCACCGCATACTGCTGAGCGGTCCACGTCGTGGCCAGCCTGGAAGCATGGGCCTCGATCGCATCCAATACGATCGCCCCCATCGTCCTGGCCAAACCCCGGCGCACTTTCTTTTCGGCGATCTGGGCACGGTAAAGCTCGTCATAAACCTCCGCCGATAACAACACCTCGGGTGGTCGGGTTCGCTGTTTGACCGTGCGCATCTGAACCGGGGCGACCACACGCGGCTGCGGCGTGTCGTCGCTCACCGATGCAGGCGGCACCGCGGTTAGCGATGCAACGCCGGCGCCAGGCATGGCATCCGGCGGCGGGTCGACCGCAGGGGGCGGGGCCGCCGGCGGGTCAGGGTCACGACCTGCGGGCCGGGCAGGCGCGGAAACAGTCTGCGCCGCAGCAGGTGTCGGCCTGCGCACCGGCCACAGGTCGTCAATGTCGTCAGCGAGCGCTGCCGGATCGAACAGTGGCTTGGCGCGTGTGCGAGAGGGGCTCATCCGACCCGCTCCCCATAACGTGCCGATTCATAGCGGGCCAGCCGCGCCACGATCTGACGGACCAACTCCTGGTAATCGGCGGCCAGACCAGTGGGATCACTCGTCCACATCGCCCGCTCCGGACTCTGATGGTGGCGCAGCTTCGACAACCGCGCCCTGCGATCGTCATCGGCCAAGGCGACCAACTCCCCGGCCGTTTTATGCAGCGTGCGCATATCCACCGCCGCGGCCGGAGCCGAACGAATCGTGATGTCAAACGGCGTGGTCCCGCTGCCTTCGAGCATCTCGGCGACCTGATCAAACACATCCTGGTTGCGTTTGGTCGCGCGGGGGTTGACGTCGAACAGCAGCACCCCCAACAGCTGAATCGACGCACCAAGCTGGCGTGCCCGCCAAAACCGTCGCGCCAGGCGCTCGACACCGCCCAGGCTGGCCTGATCGTCGCGGGTCGGAATCAACAAATAGTTGGCCACCGCAAGGTAGGTGTCCAGCAGCGGGACGTCGCCTGGACCGGAGTCAATGAGCACCAGGTCATAGCCCTCGGCAGCAGAGAGCACGCCGAGCTGGTGTTCCAGGTTGGCCGCCATGTCAATGCCGTTGTCGACCATCAGGTGTGCCCCGGCGCCCACCACCGCCAGCTGGGGTCCGCCGGCGATGACGTCGAGGTTCGCGCGCACATTGCGCACCGGAACCAGCGGCGCATTGAACTGCAACGTCTGCGCCAGCGACTGCCCCCGATCCCCCTGCACACCCAGGTCTTCCACGGTGACGTTCGCCTGCGGATCCCCGTCCACCACCAGCACACGCCGGCCCCGCTTACCGGCTGCCGCGATCATCTCCGCGACCGCAGCCACCGTCGTTGACTTACCCACTCCCCCTTTCTGGTTGGCCACCAAAATCACCCGTGCATCTGCCCCAGTCATCGTCATGCGGGCAACCTAACGTGACACCGCACGACTCGCCGAGGCGGCACGCGGACGGGAATCCGAACTGTTACCCACACCACTACTCGGACGTGTCCACTGACGCCCAACCGGCCGTCGACACGGCCGCACACACCGCCGTCGCCCCGAGTGAGCACCAGGACGTCTCACCGCAGCACTGACCGTGTGTGCAATCCGACGGGTGAGCAACCGTGTGATCAGGCGAATAACAGGCGCACCACACGTACGGATGCACGGTGATGTCATCGTACGTTGACTCGTACGGGTATACGGACGTGACTCAACCGGCCAGCAACGCGGCGGTGAACCGTGATACGGCCGCGTACTCATACGGATTTAATCCGGCGATCATCCTGCACCGGCCCGGCCATCGATCCGGCAGTGATCCGGTGCAAACACGTAAAAGAGTCGTGTGACGCTCGGGGATCGCACGCCAATCACCCGCTAATCACCCGTCACAAACCCGTATATCGCAGGTAGAAAGTCATTATGCGTGACACGGTGTCGATCGGGGTGTAGCGGCAACATTGAACGCCCACCACGGCATTGAGATAGGGCCAATTGTTAACCGCCGCGGGGGACACCGAGTCAATCGCCAGTGCGTGCGCGCGGGCCGCCCGGGGAACGTGGTCGCAGCGCGCGGCGTGCCAGGCAAATCCCTTATCGCGTCGAAGCGCTTCAGGGTTGCCTCGCGCGCCGTGTGCTAGCTGGCCCTTGAGCGCGGGGAAATGAGGGCATGCCAAGGCGAGAATCGCTGCCGGGTGCGCAAGCTCCGCGTCCATCGACCTCGCGCGCAATCTCCGGCAAACGGGAGAACGAGTCGCCGGTCCGGCCGGCGTGGTTCCGCGCACCGCGACCCTCACCACCGCACCGGGTGCGGTGGTGAGGGTCAAGGTGACGACACGGCGCTGTTCAGTCGCTCAGCGGAATTCTGTGCCGAACCCTATGGCACTGACGGCGGCCGCCGCTGCGGTCAATGAGAGATGCAGATAGGGCGCGACGCTGGGGGAGGGGAGGGCTGAGGTTGGGGGAGGGGAGAGGCTTAGCCCTCCAACCCCCCGGGATGGCCGGGGGTGACGTATTGCGAAATCGTGTCGCTGTATTGCTCGAGCACGCTTTGCAACATGCCGATGGTGGCCTGCGTCCGGCCGACCACCGCCAGATACCCCTCAGCGCCCTCCCGGAACTCCTCAGCCGCAGCGCGATAACCATCAGCAGCCGCGCGATATCCCTCGACTCCGCGCTCCATGCTGGTGCGGGCGGTCAGCATCCCAGCAAGCGTGGACTGACTTTCCCGCAACGCCTCCCGCAGCGTTGCATGACCAGCAAGCAAAAGACGCTCGCCTTCTTCGGCAGCCACCACCCGAGCGCGCAGATCGGCGTTCTCCGCGCGCAAGGCAGCAAGCTCGGCGTGCTCCGATTTCGCTGTCGCGGCGTTCGCCGCCGGCGCCGGCGACTCTAACTGATCGGTGTAGACAAACCACTGCCGGCGTTGACGACCCGGAACCGCACCGCCCTCCAGCTGGCCCGATTCGATCATCCGGCGCACGGTGCGCACATCACGACCCAGAATCCGGGCAGCCTCAGGCACACCTGTCACAGGACGGCCACGCTGCAGACGGCTACCCATCACCATCAGAGCGGTCCTTTCCGCGGCCAACTAACGCATCAGTGTACGTCTCTCCATACGCCGTACGCAGTAGCAGCTGAACTGCGATGATGATCTTGTTAAAGACACGATTTACCCGACACCCGCGCGCGAGATACCGCGCAACCCGGTTCAAGCACTTAACATAGGGCCTAACGTACTTGATAAGGACATAAGCGCAGCTCACTGTCCAGGAGGGCGAGGCACGTGACACAGCACCGAAGCGCCAGCACGGCGGCTCCTCACCGCAAAAGCCGCCGAGGCTCGGAAAACCGCAGGCTGTCGGCACAGTTCACGATGAGAATGACCGAACAGGCTCGCGCCAAACTCGACGAAGCCGCCCGCAACCAAGGATTCAAAGACGCCAAGGCGCTTGTCATGTTTCGGCTCCGCGACGACCTCGGCGTCCTTGACCTGGTCTCCTAACTCTGCACCGCGCGACCAAGCCGGGCGGTACAAACCACCGAAAAGGGGGGGACGCGCGGGGGAGAGGTGTGCATTGTGCGGCCCTTTCGTACGGCAGGCAGGCCCCGGTGCGCGATTTCCACCCCGAAAGGCCCGACAGCCGGAGGTCTCATTTCGACCGCATAGTCCTTCACGCAGTGAGCGCACCCTGACTTAGGGCCGACCGAGAAGCTGTCGTCGTGGCGGCGGGTGAAAGGCGCACGGGCACGTGTGCAACGCCGGTTCGGTTTCCAGGCCTGTACGCAATCGCCTCACGCATATGCCGTGGCAGCTTGCCCTCGGCGCCCCGCCTTCCACGTCAGTTCTGTATGCATTGCATCCAGCGCGCACGGATGTCAGCCGGGGATCCAGTCAAGTCGACAGAAAGAAACCGGATGCGGTGACCCTGAATCGTGACTTCACCGTCAAAGACCTCCCTCTCGGCGGTCTTGACGAACAGAAGTACTCCCTCCGCGGCGTCAAGGGTGCCGTCACCGCGGCCGCTCTGCGAGGCCAGATAGGCGTAGAGCTGGTACAGGTAGTCGGGCGCGAGGATCGTCTTGCCCTCGCGGTCCACCAGTGCATCGGTGAACTTCGCTTCGATGACAACACGCCTTTTACTGGCCGGGTGGTCGAGCGTGACGTCGGTCTTCATGACCGGCACGAACGGTGGTTCCGACTGCTGCGGCGGTGTCCATCGCAGAATCCGCGCCTGCACCTCCCATCCCAGACTGCTCAGGGTGTAGCGGAAGAAGCCGCGCACGGCGGCCTCGAACAGCTTACGATGTGCGCGGGCATCGCCGCTCAGTTCCGGTAAGTCGAACGGCCCCGCCTCGTGGGCAGGAATTGCCAAGTCGCGCAGCAGAACTGCGGCATCGCGCATGCGCCGGTCATCGACGTCGTGGTGGCCGAGCCGGTCCATGGAGAGCTCGGCTCTTGACGGCGGGGTAGCACCGACCCCGAGGCGGTGCATACGGAACGCGGCGGCTCGGCAACGCTGCGCGAGCTCCGGCCGAATGACGTGAGGCGCGGCGGACAACAGAGTGTGGGCGATGAAGCGATGCTGAGGCGAGTCGACGCTGAGTTCATCGAAACGGCAGGCGATTCGGCCCTGGTCGGATAGGCGGCGCGTCGCAGTGCGCAGGTGATCGATGCGGCCGCGGACCCGCGTCAGGTCGGCCCGCCGCGATCGGTACCGAAGCGTCAGTTGCCGACACAGCCGGCGTTCCACCTCGACAACGAGGACCTCGGCGATCGCGTCGATGAGGTCGTCGTCCCGCTCACCGGCCAGAATTGCTTCACGCTCCTTGGTGCGCAATTGAGCCAGAAGATCAGAGGCGTAGATCAACAAGAACCACAGACTGCGAACCGGGATATGAGTGGCTCCCTCACCAAGGGTCTTCATGCTCTTTCTCGCTGTGTCAGGCTTTCAAGGCGGCCACAGCGTCGTCGGCCTTGGCGTGGTCATCGAACCAGTATTCATACAACTGCGGAGCGATCTGTGTGTCGACGACGCCCACAAACCAAGCGGTGCCATCGGATTGAGCGTTGATCGGGGTGACGAAGCTGTGGCCGATCGCGAAGTGAGGACCCAACATGGGATCCTCGGCGATGGTTTGGTTCAGCGTGAGCATGCGGGTGCGGATCTTGGCCACGAGAGTAGGGTCATTCGGGAGCTTTTCGGCCAGATGGTTTGCCCAGGCGTCGCTGAAAGCGGGTTCGAGGGTCTCGAAGCTGAACCTGCGCCGCAGCGCGAGGTCAACCAGCGCCAGTGAACGATCAGCGATGTTCATGGTGCCGAGCAGATACAGGTTGTCGGGCAAATAGTACTGTTCGTCGTCGAACTGCGGGTAGCTTAAGGTCAACGCGTCGGCGGGATTGCGTTTGCTCTTCTCGATCAGGGTGAGCATCTCCCCGAACGCCTGTGCCGGGTTCCCGCGGTTGATCTCTTCAATGATCAACACATGGGGGATATCTGCTGAGGCTCGAGCGCGTTCGGCGTGCTGCAGCAGTGCACCGTCAACTAATTTCAGTTCGCCGCCTGAGGTGGGTCGCCAGCCGCGGACGAAGTCCTCATAAGAGGTGTTGGGGTGAAATTGCACGCAACGGATCGCATGGGGCGCTTGCGAGCCGATAAGGGCTTGCGCTAATCGTTTGGCCAGCCATGTCTTGCCCGTGCCGGGTGCGCCCTGCAGCACCAGATTCTGGTTGTCCTGCCAGTGCTTGAGAATCGTATTCAGGCGCTCCTTGGAGTGAAAGCATCGTTCGGCGATGATGTCGGCCACCGAATACGGCCGCGCCTCAGAGGTATCGCCGCCGACAGCTGCGGTCGTCAGCGGCGGGGCCGGTGTCGGCGGCGCCGGCTTGCTCAACCATTGGGGGCGCCAGGTTTCGTCGTAGACGTCGACAGGCCCGCCGGCCTCGGCTTCGATGGCGTCCACGATCAGGCGCAAATCGGCGTCGAGATCATCAGAAGGTCCGTCCGGAAGATACTTGGACAAACCATCGCGCAGCAACGAGCGGTGCTGGCTACTGACGATCGGCAGGTAGTAGCGCGGCTGGAACAGATACAGCAACGCCTGGCGCTGCGCCGGCTCACGGTGCCCGGGGGAGTTCATCACCAGGCTGCGCAACAGCTTGTGGTCGGTGCCAGCCTGGACACGGGTAGGGGAGTCCTGGCGTTTGAAGTGTTCGCCAAACTCCACCAAAAACGAGAGTTGTGCCCAGCGGCGATTATTCCACGCAAGGCCGCCGTGGAAGACGCCGTCGGCGAAGGCGTCGATCACCTCAGAGGTCAAGGTGACCGGTGGTTGCAAAGGCGCGAGCACCTCCTCGATAACACTGACCTTTGTCGAGGGAAGGAAGTTGGTGACCGGCAAGATGTTTAACACATACAGCTCAGCGAAAAGCTGCCGCGCTGCCGGTGACGCGGTTGCCAGCTGAATCTTCAGCTTGTCGGAAAACGACTTCGCCGACACATCAGGCGCTGCGACGTAGACAGTGTGCAGCTCGGCCAAATTGTCGCTGCTCCAGATCGTCTTGTCGGGCGTCAAAACCGAGCCGTTGTCGGCGAGGCAGCTGTTGAAGATCTGTGCGGCAACCTTTTCCACCTGCGGGGCGTTAGGGCGCCCCATGGTCGGCGATGCATTAGGCATGGCCATAGTCTGACCCAGTCGAGCGGGCGCGCGGATCCGGCCCCGACATGACCGTGAGCGTTTTGTGGCACGACCGCGGCGGCCCCAATTGCGCCGAACAAGTGATCTGAGGCCGCGGGGGCGGGTTAGCCGGCGACTTCGGCTAACGAGAATCGGATTGACGGGCCAGCCGGGTTGATGATGATGCCGCTATGTCTCTGCGCGCACACCACAACCAGCTCTTATACCGTGCTCAGCACCGCAACCGCATCTTTTGGGGTTACCAGGCGACGACCTCGTGGCCGCTCGTGAAACCACGCATGCTTGAGTCCGGGTGTTGGCTTGCTGGCGGGCCAGCCCCACGGCAGGTGGCCGGGGTGACCAACGACTGGTGCGTGTACCCGGGGAGAGATACAGGCGGGCGATCTCGTTGTGCGGGGTTGGCCGCCACGATTAGCGGCAAGTCCGACAAGCCTCGCGGTGCAGCCGACCGCAGTAGGACAGCGCTGGGGTCGTTCAGCCAGCCTTCGCCGACGACGCCACCTGTGCAGGCGAAGATCAATCCCGGTAACTACGGCTCTATCCGCCCACCAGAACCACCCTCCCGGATATGCTCGGAGCAGCACATTTGCTGGACAAAAGTCGGCGTGGGGGGAGGGCCGCTGCACTACCGTTCGGGTGCATGGGGACGTTGCCAGCGGCTCAGGTGCATCAACTGTCGGCATCGCAACGCTCAACGATTCGCCGAACCGTGCAGGATGCGATCGCCCGCCACGGCGTGGAGTGGGCGATGCGCCACACCTGCGTCGAACTGCAAGACAAATACGGGCTTTCGAAGGACACCCTCGAATACCTGCTGCACGATGAGTTGCCGTCGGCGCTTCCTGAAGAGCTACTATCGGCCAGTCAGAAACACCGGCTGCGACGCGACTTCCATGAGGCGAATTCAATCCCGGACAGCGCGCAGAAAGAACGTGCCGTCGCCGCGGTATTCACCAGATACCAGGATCTCTACGGGGTCTCCGAGGCCACGTTGCAAGCAGTTGTCGGCCCCGAATGCGACCGTGGCGGCAGTACCGAGCGACCACCCGGAGAACCGCCCATGCCCATAGCGCCGTCCCTGCCAGAACCCGGTCAAGTCGTTGAGGTCCGCGGTTCCACGTGGGCGGTCGCCCACGTGCAGGCGCAGGCCCTTCCGCTCAGCCCCGCCGATGACGCAACCGCCCAGCTCAACCATGTGATCGACCTGCAGTCACTCGATGAGGACCGGCTCGGCGAGCAGCTGTCAGTGATCTGGGAGCTCGAGGTGGGCCAGACGGTCACCCCCGCACAGGGGCTACCCGAGCACCTCAACCCGCAAGGCTTCGACGACCCGGTCACGCTGGCAGGTTTCATCGACGCCATGCGCTGGGGAGCGGTCACTTCGGCCGATCCGAACCGCTACCAGGCGCCCTTCTGGTCCGGCGTCGCAATCCGGGCCCATCAGCTTGAGCCGCTGCGCCGCGTACTAGCCAGCCCCCGAGCCAACCTGCTGCTCGCCGACGACGTCGGGCTGGGCAAAACCATCGAAGCCGGCATGGTGTTGCAGGAGCTTTTCCTTCGGCACCGCGCCCGCACCGCGGTGATCGTATGCCCGCCCAGCCTTGCGCTGAAGTGGCAAGACGAGATGCGCGACAAATTCGGTCTGCAGTTCGTCATCGTCAACAGCGAACTGATGGCCCAGGTGCGCCGCAGCCACGGGCTGGTGGCCAACCCCTTTCAGCTCTACCCGCGGGTGATCGTGAGCATGGCCTGGCTACCGCAGGTGCGCGCTCAGCGGCTTCTCCGAGACGTCTATGCACAAGCCCGTAACCCCAAACTCGGCAAGCGATACGCCTTCGATGTCCTCATCGTCGACGAGGCACATCACGTGGCGCCCGCCAGCCCCTCAGCGGCGGCCAGCGGCCGAGGCTATGCGGTGGACACCCAGCGCACGGTGGCGGTGCGTCAACTCGCCGACACATGCGAACACCGCCTGTTTTTGAGCGCAACACCGCACAACGGGTACCCGGAGTCGTTCACCGCGCTGATGGAGATGATCGATCCGCGCCGCTTTTCACGTGGGGCGATCCTCGACTCCGCCGCTTTGAAAGACGTCACCGTCCGCCGGCTCAAAAGCGACCTCAAACACACCGGGCTGTTTCAGGACCGCGTGGTTGACGTCCTGGAATTTCCCCCCCAGGACAGCGAGCAGGCCATGTTCTCCCTGCTCGACGACATCGTCAGGCGCAGCGCGAAAAAGAACGGCGCCAAGCCGGGCGGCGACATCGTGGCCATGCTGCTCAAGAAGCGGTTTCTGTCCAGCCCGTTCGCGTTCGGCATGACCATCAGCCACTACCTGGGGGCCCGTGGGGGCCGCGGCCTGAGCGACGACGACTACGACGACATCTTCGGTGAGGGCCAGGCCGACGAAGAAGAGGGCCTGTGGGAGCACGACGAGGCCCAGCGGCTGCGCGAGTCGAAGGTCTCCGACCCGCTCAGCGCCGCCGAGCCCGGCCAACTCGAAAAGCTGGCCGAGTGGGGCTTGAGCTACCAAAGCCGCCCGGACTCAAAGCTGGAACGGCTGATCACGTTCCTCGACGAGGTGTGCCGCCCCGACGGCAAGCACTGGTCGACCGAGCGGGTTGTGGTGTTCACCGAGTACGCCCACACCGTCGAATGGCTGCAGCGCGTCTTGGCTCAGCGCGGATACGCCGACCGGCTCGCTGTCATCGAAGGCTCGACACCCACCGAGCAACGCGAATACATCCGCTCGCAGTTCACCGCCGACCCCGCCGACGAACCGGTGCGGGTGCTGCTGGCCACCGACGCCGCCGGCGAGGGAATCGACCTACAAACGTTCTGCCACCGCCTGGTCAACTTCGACATCCCGTTCAACCCCTCGCGGCTCGAACAGCGCATCGGCCGCATCGATCGCTACGGGCAGACCCACACGTCCGAAGTGTTTCACTTTGTGCCCCAGGACACGTCATCGACTTATGCGGCCGACGCCGAGTTCATGGCCCGGATCGCACGCAAGATCACCCAAATCGAGCAGGACCTCGGGTCGACCAACCAGGTGATCGGCGAAGAAATCCAGGAACACTTCACCGGCCGCACGCCCACCCGGCGCAAAGCCAAGGGCGTCGACGCCAACCAGGTGATCCAGTCGGCGCTCGCCGGCGGCATCGAACTGAACACGCGGCTCACCGAGCTCGAGCGCGGATACGACACGTCGCGGGCCGATCTGCATCTGGAACCGCAAAATCTGCGGCGCGTCGTGGACACCGCGCTACGCATCAACCACCAGCTGCCGTTGCAGCCGACCGGCGCCGACGGCGAGATATTCGCGGTTCCGACGCTGACCGCGGGATGGCAAGCCAGTCTTAAGGGTTTGGACACCCGGCTCAAACCTGGTGTCATGCGGCCCATTACGTTCGATCCGCGAGTCGCGGAGGGACGCAGTGATGTGGTCTACGTTCACCTCGGACACCCGATCGTGCAGAAAGCGCAGCGACTGTTGCGCAGCTCGCTGTGGAGTGTCGATGCACCGCTGAACCGAGTCACGGCCGTAGTCATCGAAGATCTGCCCGAGTCGTTCGTGGCGGCCGTGACCCGCATGGTGCTGGTCGGCAGGGGAGGGGTGCGGCTGCACGAGGAGGTGTTCCTGGCCGGTGTCCGGCTTCGCGGGCGCCGGGCCATGGCTGAGGAGAAGGCCGAAAAAGCGCTCGACCACGCCCTTGACGGTGACCGGCTGAACTTGGCGAGCCGCCGGGTGCGCGACGAGTTGTGTGATATCTGGAATGCTGCGGATGCGCCGCTGCGTACCCGGCTGGAGGAGTCGATGCATGCACGGGCCGAGCGGCGGCACAAGCTGGTGATGGAGCAGCTGGATAAACGCCAGACGTCCGACATCCAACGGGCCCGCGACATCTTCTCCGCGTTCCGCGCCAACCTGCATGACTCCCTTGAGGTTCTGCGCAGCAAGGAGGCCGAAGCCGAGGCCATGTTGTGGGCTGACGAGCAGCAAAAGCAGCGGCGCCGCGACATCGAGTCGATGCAACGCCGGCTCGATGACCTCGATGACGAAGAGGCCCGGGAGATCATCGCCATCACCGACCGCTACGCCGAGGTCAAACCCCACACCACCGCCGCCGCTGTGGTGTTCGCGCTCACCCCCGAGGATGCGCGAGAGGGGCTGCGCTGATGGCCCCACGCACAGCACCCCAGCGCTCAACGCCGAAAGTATCTGACTTGCACCGCCAGTGGCTCGAACTGGTCGACGCCGACGGGCCGTTTCTGGCGATCGCGCCGCTCAAACGCGTGTGGCCCCAAGGCATGCCGAACTTGTCAGATGATCGCAAAGAGGCGTTGCTGTATGCGCGAAAGGATTTCGAAGCCGCCTGGGAAGCCCTGGACCGCGCGGTTGGCGCCGTCTCCGCGGTCGACGCCTACCGCATCGCCCGGGACAAGTGGGTTGAAACCGTCCTGCGGGACGTGGCCGGGTGGGCTGAGTCGCTGTCCTGGGGACAGGTACCCGGCGTGCAGGCCCAGTCACCGAACCGAGTAGTCACCGTGACCGCGCAGGCAGCCCTGGTCGGACCCGACGGCGAGGTGGGCGCCCTGGTGTCGGTGATCGATCCCGTCGACTCGCTGCGCCAAACACCCAACGATCTGTGGGCCGCGACACCCATCGACCGGATGGAAGCGCTGCTGCGCGAGAACAACATTGCGATCGGGGTCGTGACCGATGGGCGCTGGTGGGCGCTGGTATGCGCGCGTCCCAACGCCATGACCGCATCCGGTGTCGTCGACGCACTGACCTGGGTGGAAGAACCCCGCACCCGGGATGCCTTCTTGACCCTCATTTCCCGTACGTACACCATCGGCGGTGACCCCGTCGAGCGCCTGCCTGTCCTGTTCGCGGAATCGGTCGCGGCCGCGGAGGAAATCACCGAAGCGCTCGGCGCCCAGGTGCGCCGGGCCGTCGAACTGCTCATCCAGTCCTTCTCCGAATCCGCACGCGACGCCACGCAACGCGGTCAACCTGACCCGCTGCCGGCTGACACGCACCAAACCTACGAAGCCGCAGTGACGATCATGATGCGCATCGTCTTCCTGCTCTTCGCTGAGGAACGCGGGCTCCTCCCCTCCGGTGAACTGTTCGACCAAGGCTACGGAATCTCCGGGGTAC
>Ga0306920_100004503_pt1 | contig 17860 bp, 16 predicted proteins | sample flu12Cox44000170_FD_204666 | JGI IMG/M metagenome (GOLD analysis project Ga0306920, IMG submission 204666) | Lab enrichment of tropical soil microbial communities from Luquillo Experimental Forest, Puerto Rico - flux4day.12C.oxic.44.000.170 (v2)... | ecosystem: Environmental > Terrestrial >... | reverse complement strand
TGGGGGCGCGAGTCGCGAAGAGCGAGACCCTCTTCTCGCTCTACTCTCCCGAGCTCTACGCCGCAGAGGCGGAGTACCTGCAGGCCCGGGCCAGCGGCGACGACGCGTTGATCCGGGCGGCGCGGGCACGTCTCCGGCTGTGGGGGGTCGCGGACGCGGAGGTCGCGGCACTCGAGGCGCGCGGCACCCCGCCCGAGGCGGTGCCCCTGCGCTCCCCGGTGAGTGGGTTCGTAGTCGAGAAGGACGTGGTCGAAGGCGCTGCGTTCGAAGCCGGCCAGCGTCTGCTGCGCATCGCGCCGCTCGACCGCGTGTGGGTCGAGGCCGAGCTCTACGCTTCGGACCTGGCAGCGGTCTCCGTCGGCCAGGACGCCACCGTGAGCGCACCCTACCTGCCCGGCCGCACGATGAATGCGAAGGTCGGCTATCTGCTGCCCTCCCTCGCGAGCGGAACGCGCACGGCGCGCGTCCGCCTCGAGCTCGAGAACGGGGACCTGGCGCTCCGCCCCGAGATGTTCGTCGACGTCCTGCTGCGCACCGATCTGGGCCTGCGCGTCCTCGTGCCCACCTCTGCAGTGATCTTCTCCGGAGAGCGCCGGATCGTATTCGTCGAGCGCGCGCCGGGCTTGCTCGAGCCGCGCGCGATCGAGACCGGACTGGCTGGAGAAGACGCGATCGAGGTCACGCGCGGCCTCGAGCCCGGCGAGCGCGTGGTCGCCTCCGGAAACTTCCTGATCGCCGCGGAGAGCCGCGTGCAGTCGCTGCTGGAGCAGTGGTGAGCGGGCTCGTCGCGCGGCTCATCGCGGGGTGCGCACGCAACCGGGTGCTGACGCTCCTCGGTGTCGCTGCGGGCCTCGCCCTCGGCGTCCGGGCCGTGCGCGAGATCCGGCTCGACGCGATTCCCGATCTCTCGGACGTCCAGGTGATCGTCTCCGCCGAGTGGCCCGGCCGGGGCCCTGACCTGGTCGAGGACCAGGTCACGACCCCGGTCTCGAGCGCGCTGCTCTCGGCTCCGCGCGTGCGCTCCGTGCGCGGCCAGTCCTTCTTCGGGCTCTCGCTCGTCTACGTGATCTTCGAGGACGGGACCGACCTCTACTGGGCGCGCAGCCGCGTGCTCGAATACATGGACACCGCCAAAACGCACCTTCCCGAGGGAGTCACTCCGGCGATCGGACCCGACGCTACGGGCGTGGGCTGGGTCTTCGAGTACGCGCTCGTCGATCGCAGCGGCCGCAACGACCTGGCCGAGCTGCGCAGCCTGCAGGATTGGAACCTGCGCTACGCGCTCGCCAGCGTGCCTGGCGTCGCCGAGGTGGCGTCCGTCGGCGGGTTCGTGCACCAGTACCAGGTGCAGGTCGATCCGGAGCGGCTGCGCGCCTACGGCATTCCGCTGCGCGACGTGGTGGAGGCGGTGCGCGGCTCGAATCAGGACGCAGGGGGCGGGGTGATCGAGGTCGCGGAGCACGAGCAGGTCATCCGCAGCCAAGGCTACGTGAAATCGCTCGGGGATCTCGAGAACGTCCCGCTGCGCAGCGACGCGCGCGGAGCCCCGGTCCTGGTCCGCGACGTCGCCACCGTCGCCTTCGGACCCGACGTGCGCCGCGGCCTGGTCGAGCTGGACGGCGAGGGCGAGGCCGTCGGCGGAATCGTGGTGATGCGCTGGGGAGAGAACGCGCTGGCGGTGATCGACGCGGTGAAGGCGCGGATCGAGTCGCTGCGCGCGAGCCTGCCGCCCGGCGTGGAGATCGTCACGACCTACGACCGCTCCGGCCTGATCCGCGCCGCGGTCGGCACGCTGCGCCGAACCCTGCTCGAGGAGATGGCCGTCGTCTCGCTGGTGATCCTGGTCTTCCTGCTGCACGCGCGCAGCGCGCTGATCCCGATCCTCGTGATCCCGATCGGGATCTCGCTCGCCTTCGTGCCCATGCTCTACCAAGGCCTGAACGCGAACATCATGTCGCTCGGCGGGATCGCCGTCGCGATCGGCGCGATGGTCGACGCAGCGATCATCGTGGTCGAGAACGCGCATCGGCGGCTCGAGAGCTGGGAGACGTCGGGGCGGCCCGGTGACCGGACCGGGGTGATCGTGGGCGCAATGCAGGAGGTGGGCCCGAGCATCTTCTTCGCGCTGCTGGTGATCACGGTGTCGTTCATGCCGATCTTCGCGCTCACCGGCACCGAAGGCCGGCTGTTCAAGCCGCTCGCGTTCACCAAGACCTGGGCGATGGGCTTCGCGGCCGTGCTGTCGGTCACGCTCACGCCAGCGCTGGCGTCGCTCTTGATCCGGGGCCGGATTCGGGGCGAGCACGACAACCCGCTGAACCGCTGGCTCGTGCGCGGCTACGCGCCGGTCGTCCGCTGGGTGGTGCGCCGCCGCGGCCTAGTCGTCGCCGGCGCGCTGCTACTGCTGGCCACCGCCGTTCCGCCGTTCCTCGAGCTCGGATCCGAGTTCATGCCGCCGCTCAACGAAGGCACGCTCCTGTACATGCCGACCGCGCCGCCGGGAATCGCGGTGAGCGAAGCCTCGCGCGTGCTCCAGCTCATGGACCGCGAGCTGCACACGCTGCCGGAGGTGGAGCGCGTGTTCGGCAAGATCGGACGCGCCGAAACTCCCACCGACCCCGCGCCGCTCTCGATGGTCGAGACGGTCGTGCAGCTCGCGCCGCGCGAGCGCTGGCGCCCGGGTCTGACCTGGGAATCGCTGGTCGGCGAGCTCGACCGCAAGCTCCGCTACCCCGGCATGCCGAACCTGTGGTGGATGCCGATCCAGACGCGCACGGAGATGCTGGCGACCGGCGTGCGCAGCCAGCTCGGCGTCAAGGTGTTCGGCGACGACGTGGACCAGGTCGAGCGCGTTGCCAGCGCGGTCGCCGCCGCGCTGCGCGCCGTGCCGGGCACGCGCAATGCCTTCGCCGAGCGCGCGACCGGTGCGTTCTATCTCGACGTCCGTACCGACCGCGCCCGCGCCGCGCGCTACGGCGTGCGGATCGAGGACGTGAACTCCGCGGTCGAGACGGCCGTCGGAGGAACGACGGTCTCGCAGACCGTCGAGGGCCGCGCCCGCTACGCGATCCAGGTCCGCTACGCACGCGACTTTCGCAGCGACCCCGATGCCGTCGGCAGCGTGCTCGTTCCGACGTCGAGCAGCGCGCTGGTGCCACTGCGCGAGCTGGCGGAGCTCCGCTTCACGCAAGGGCCGGACATGATCCGCAGCGAGGCCGGCAAGGTGGTCGGGCTCGTCGCGGTCGACGTCGAGGGCCGCGGCATCGTCGATTACGTCGAGCGCGCGAAGCAGTACGTCGCCGGCAACGTCGAGCTCCCCGCGGGCACGCGCCTCGAGTGGGCCGGCCAGTACGAGTACTTCGAGCGCGCGAAAGCGCGGCTCCTGCTCGTGGTGCCGGCCACGCTCGCGCTGGTCGCGCTGCTCCTCTACCTGAACACGCACTCGGGCGTGGAGACGGGGATCGTCCTGCTGGCCGTCCCCTTCTCGCTCGTCGGCGCCATCTGGCTGTTGTTCGCGCTCGGCTACGACCTCTCGGTCGCGGTCTGGGTGGGACTGATCGCGCTGGCCGGGCTCGACGCGCAGACGGGCGTCGTGATGCTCTTGTATCTGCGGGTGGCCTGGCGCGAGCGCTCTGACGCCGGCCGCCTGCGCTCGCCCGCCGACCTCGAGGAAGCCATCGTCGAAGGCGCAGCGCGGCGCGTCCGGCCGAAGCTGATGACCGTGCTCACGATGATGCTCGGTCTCGCTCCGCTGTTGTGGAGCTCCGGCACGGGGGCGGACGTGATGAAGCGGATCGCCGCGCCCATGGTGGGCGGCCTGGCGAGCTCATTTGCGCTGGAGCTGCTGGTCTACCCCGCGCTCTTCGCATTCTGGAAGACGCGAAGCCTGCCTAGGAGAGACGAATAGCGGCCGGATCTCTCGAATGTCGTCGCAGTGCAAGCACCGCGAATGGCAGCGCCACGAGCGTGGGCAGGAACCAGAACGTCACGGGAGGAAGCAGCCGCCACCCGGGCAGCTTCGGCCCGTTGTCGACGTAGAACGCCGTCAGCATCCCGACGTAGGAGCCCGCCATCCCGAGCAGGTGGAGCGTCGGCCGCGGCCGCCGCCGAGCGCGGAACCCGGCGACTGCCGACACCGCCGCGATCGAGCCGGGCACGAGCAGGTGGACGAGCTGCGGTCCGCGCGACACGACGAGTGCAACTCCCGACAGATAGACGACCGCGAACGCACGCAGATAGATCCGTCCCCAGCGCATGTGCGTCGCGCCGCCCTTGCGCGCGAACATCGCGCTTGCGCCGCTGATCACGGCGAGCAGACCCGCCGGAACGTGGATGGCGACGATCAGCGTATCCGTCAGCGCCGTCCTTCCTTGCCGATCTCCGCGAGCCGCCGGCGCAAGCTCATTCGGTCGAGCGCTTCGACGTTCAGCGAGCTGAGCAGCCCGATCCGGTGCTCGAGCACGGAGTACACCCGGGCGAATGCGCGCCGCTGCTCTTCGAGCGAGCCGACGATGGACGCTGGATCCTCGACGCCCCAGTGCGCGGTGATCGGCTGCCCCGGCCAGAGCGGGCAGGCCTCGCTCGCGGCCGAGTCACAGACCGTGAACACGAAGTCCATGATCGGCGCACCGGGTCGGGCGAACTCGTCCCAGCTCTTGCTCCGCAGCCCGCCAGTCTCCTCGCCGCTCTTGCGCAGAAGCCCGAGCGCGAGCGGATGGACCTCGCCGCGCGGGTGGCTTCCGGCGCTGAACGCGCGGAAGCGGCCCGATCCCAGCCGGGCGAGGATGGCCTCGGCCAGGATGCTCCGCGCGGAATTTCCGGTGCACAGGAAGAGGACGTTGTACACCCGCGAGCTGCTCATCTCTTGCCGCCGATCCACGCGCCGAATGCGATCGCGGCGCTGGCGCCGACGATCTGAGCCGCGACGAACCCGCCGACGTCGGCGGGTCGAATTCCTGCGAACGTGTCCGTCATCGATCTCGCCACGGTGACCGCGGGGTTGGCGAACGAGGTCGACGCCGTGAACCAGTACGCCGCGGCGATGTAGCCACCGACGGCAAACGCGGGTTCGCGCGCCCGCGCGACGACGAGCAACAGCCCGAACGTGGCGATGATCTCGCTCAACAGCTGTCCGCTCCCCGCGCGGACGTGCTGCGAGAACGAGACGACGGGCAGCTCGAACATCGCGTTCGCCGCCGCGACGCCGACGAAGGCGCCGCCGATCTGCGCAGCCACGAGCAGCGGCACGTCGCGCCAGGCGATGGCCTGGCGGAATGCGTCGGAGATCGTGACGAGCGGATTCATCGCCGCGCCCAGCGTGAGGATCAACGCGACGAGCGCCGCTCCCGTCGCGCTGGAGTTGGCGAGCAGCGCCATCGCCACGCTCCCGCCCGAGAGGCGCTCGCCCATGATCCCGGAGCCGACCACCGCCGCCAGCAGGAACGCGGTGCCCACGGCCTCCGCAGCCGCGCGGCGCCCGAGGCTCACTGCGCTGCCCGCCGCTGCATCGCGGTCGCGAGCTTCCGCGGCGGGACCAGGGCGCTGCACAGCTCCTCGAGTCGGTCGAGCCGCAGCCGGTAGTACATCCAGGTCCCGCGCCGCTCGCGCTCGAGCAGGCTGGCGTCGGTGAGCACCTTCAGGTGGTGGCTCACCGTCGGCTGCGACAGCCCGAGCGGCTCGGTCAGGTGGCAGACGCACGCCTCGCCGCCCGGCTGCGCCGCCAGGAAGCTGAGCAAGCGCAGGCGGCCAGGATCGCCGAGCGCGCGGAACAGCCCCGCGAGCTCATCGGCCTGTGCGGGGCCCAGGTGGCCGGCGAGAACGGGTGCACAGCAGGACTTGCGTATCGGCATCCATCGATATTGACATCTGTCGATGGATCGCGCAACATCGATCGCCATCGATATAGGAGACGCACCATGGCCAACACCTTCCACGTGTCGCTGAACGTCGCGAGCATCCCGGATGCGGTCGAGCGCTACCGCAAGATCCTGGGTGCCGAGCCGGCCAAAGTCCGCGCCGACTACGCGAAGTTCGAGCTCTCCGACCCGCCGCTGATCCTGTCGCTCAACCTGGGCGGCGCTCCCGGCACGGTCGGGCACCTGGGCATCCGCTACGCGGACTCGCAGGAGGTGGCCACCGAGCTTCGCCGTGCACAGGGCGAGGCGCTCGAGCCCTTCGAGCAGCAAGGGGTGACTTGCTGCTACGCCAAGGCCGACAAGTTCTGGGTGCGCGACGCCGATGGCGTGCCGTGGGAGATGTACGCATTCCTCGCGGACGCCGAGGCCGAGCCGGCGCCGGATCCCGGGCTCACGCAGTTCCTGAGCAAGAGTAGCGGCGGCTGCTGTGCAGGTCCGAGCCGCTGAGCCGGGAGACGTCCGCGCGGTCCTCGATCTTCTCGTCCAGGCGGGTCTTTCGCTCGCCGGCGTGCCGGACGAAACGGCGGTGTTGCTGGTCGCGGAGGAGGCTGAGCGGGTCGTCGGTGTCGCCGGACTCGAGCTTCACGACGGCGACGGCTTGCTTCGCTCGGTCGCGACCGCGCCGGACTGCCGCGGCCGGCGCGTGGCGACGACGCTGTGCGAGCAGATCGAGCTCCGCGCAGAATCGCTGGGTCTGCGCCGGCTGTACCTGCTGACCGAGACCGCGGAGGGCTTCTTCGCGAAGCGGGGCTACCAGCGGGTCGAGCGAGCCGAGGCCCCGCGCGCGATCGCCGGCTCGCGCCAGTTCGAGACGCTCTGCCCGGCCTCTTGCTCTCTGATGTGCCGCCAGCCGTAGAACTGTCACAATGGGCCCCTCTGTGCGACTTCGAGCCGCCGCCTCGATCGCCGTCGTCACCTGGGCCCTGGCCGTCGTGCCGGCCCGGGCAGCGCCGCCGTGGGCGCCGACCGAGACCCGCGCGCACCCGGTCCGAGGGGCGACCTTCCGCGGACTCCTGTCCGATGACGAGCTGCTCGACATCGCCGTCGTGCTGCGCGTGCGCGACCCCGAGGGCCTCGGAGCTCTGGTCCGCGCGCTGTCCACTCCGGGGAGCCCGGCCTTCCGGCGCTGGCTCGATCCCGACCGGGTGCGCGCCGCCTACGCACCGACGAACGCGCAGGCACAACGGGTCGTCGCCTGGCTGACACGCGCGGGGTTCAGCGCGGTGCAGCTCGAGCCGGGCGGCATGCGGGTGAGCGCGACGGGCAGCGCGCGGGTGATCCGCAGCGCGCTCGCCACGGAGCTCGCGCACTTCACGCGCGATGGCCGCGACGGCATCGCGAACACGGCCGACGTGCAGGTGCCCGCTGAGCTCGGCGATGCGGTGCTCGCAGTGCTGGGTCTGCAGACCCTGGACGGCATGCACGCGCTGAACCGGCGCGCGGACGCTTCGCTCGGACCCCTCTTCACGGGCGTACAGGGCCTCTCGCCGGTCGCGTTCCCCATCGCATACGATGCCGCGGGCCTGCCGACCGCATCGACCGTCTCCGTCGGGATCCTCGCCGAGGGCGACCTGACGCAGACGCTCGCCGACCTGAGCCAGTTCGAATCCGGACACGGCCTGCCGGCAATCTCTCCGGTGGTGGTGCGCGTCGGGCGCGGCAGTCACGACACCAGCAACACCAACGAATGGGACATCGACAGCCAGAACATCCAGGCCATGGCAGGCGGCAACGTCGCCCAGCTGGTGTTCTACGACGCTCACTCACTCAGCGACTCCGACATCAACCTGGCGCTCGGCCAGGCAGTCACCGACGACACCGTCGCGGTGCTCAACGTGTCGCTCGGCGAGTGCGAGAGCGTCGCCGTGAGCGATGGCTCGATGGCCGCAAACGACCAGCTCTTCGCCATGGCCGTCGCACAGGGCCAGACCATCTCGGTCGCGAGCGGCGACTTCGGCGCGCAGGAGTGCGGCAACCCACCCGGCACCGCGGCCGGTGCGTCGTATCCGGCGAGCTCGCCGTACGTGATCGCGGTCGGCGGCACGACACTCTCGACCAATGGGAGTGGCGGCTACGTGGGCGAGACCGTGTGGGGACTCGCCGGTGGCAGCCCAAGCCTCTACGAGAGCGCGCCCGCGTGGCAGAGCGGGATTGCGACCGGCGGCTTCCGCGCCGTGCCGGACGTCGCGTTCGACGGGGACCCGAATTCCGGCTCGATCGTGATCGTGAACGGCCAGCCGGCCCAGTACGGCGGAACCAGCCTTGCCTCGCCGATCTTCGTCGGCGCGTGGGCGCGCATCCAGACCGCAAACGGGGCTGCGCTCGGATTCCCCGCTGCGTGGATCTACGCTCGCGGCGCACTGGGCACCCCCGCATTCCACGACGTCCTGATCGGCTCCAACGGCTTCGGCGCCGGGCCAGGCTGGGACTTCGCGAGCGGCTGGGGAAGCTTCGACGTCGCGGCTGTGGCGCTGCTGACTCGGAGCTCGGTGGTCGTGAGTGCGTCCCCTCCGACCATCGTGCCCGGGCAAGAGGCGATCCTGACTGCGACGGTCACGGCCAACACGCCCACCGGAACGGTGCAGTTCCTGGTCGACGGCTCACCGCTCGGCGCGCCCGTGCTGGTCGTCGGTGGCGTCGCGACGCTCTCGACCACGTCGTTCGCGACGGTGGGACTGTTCGCGATCTCAGCGACATACTCCGGCGATGGCAACGACGCGGGCAGCACCAGTGCGAGCCCGTTCATCGAGACCGTTGCTCCGCCCATCCCCGTGCCCGCATTGCCGGCGCACCTCGCACTATTGCTCTCGTGTGCCCTCTGTGCGATCGCGCTCGCGCGGAGAGCATGACCGCGGCGAGCCCGATCGAGTTCTGGTTCGACTTCTCCTCGGGCTACGCCTACCTCGCCGCGCAGGAGATCGATGCACTGGGCGCACGCGTGGGCCGGCCGATTCTCTGGCGCCCCTACATGCTCGGCACCGCCTTCAAGGTGACCGGCATGCGCGGCCTCTCGTCGACTCCGATGAAGGGCGACTACGCGAGGCACGACTGGGCCCGCGCCGCGCGAAAGCTGGGTGTCCCCTTCGCTCCTCCAGCGGATCACCCAAAGATCGCCCTGCCCGCGACGCGCGCCTTCTACTGGATCGCAGCTCACCAGGCAGGTCAGGAGCAGCGCTTCGCGCGAGAGGTGTTCCCCGCGTATTACTCCGGCAAGCTCGACACGAGCGATCCCGACGCGATCGCCGCGCTCGCGGGCGGCCTCGGTCTCGACACTGCGAAAGTGCGCGCCGGTCTCGAAGCTCCGGAGATCAAGGAGCACGTGCGCGCAACCAGTGAAAAGGCGGTCGAGCGCGGCATCTTCGGGTCACCGTTCTTCGTCGTCGACGGCGAGCCGTTCTGGGGCTGGGACCGGCTGCCGATGCTGGAAGAGTGGATCAGGAGCGGGGGCTGGTAGGGTGGGCGGAGTTCAAACCCGTGCGGCTTCGAGATCGGCGATGATCCGGTCCGCCGTCTCGGCCGCGCTCTGCAGGCTCGAGTCGAGCCACAACCCCACGCGCGGGGTGTGCTCGCGCAGCGCACGGTCCAGCTCGCCAACGGTGATCCCACCGCGGTAGCCCACCTTGCCGCGCGCCGCCTCGCGCGCAGTCACAGCGGCCGGCGTCGGACAAAGCACCACGACATGGAGCGGCCGGCCTGCGTGGAGGCGCAGCACCTCTTCCAAATACTTCCCGAGGATGACGTCCTGGTAGACGACCGAGAAGCCGGCACGCAGGTAGCCCTCTGCGGCGGCCGCCGCGAGCGAGTAGCGAAGACGGAGCTGCTCGACGGCCTCGCTCGACAGCGCGCCGGTGAAAGAGGCACGGCCGTTGACGATCATACGCCGGAAGACGTCTCCGCGCAGGTGCACGCTGCGCGGCAGGCGCTCCGCCACGAGCTCCGCGACGGTCGACTTCCCGGCGGCCATGACGCCGGTGATCAGGATCGTGCGCGGTTCATCGACAGCCATCGGAAGACGAGCCTGCAAGTTCGTCGTCCAACTTCGTTTCGTCCAGTGAGCCTTCCCCCGAAACACCCGATCGGTCGCCTTCGCCTCGGCGGGACGCGTCGCGCCCGCGCTGTCGCTCTCTTCGGGCGGAGCCGGCTCCGTCGTCACGGGCAGTTCACGAGCCTGAGTTCTCAATGAACTGACTGTGAGTGACAACCATTGGATTCCAATGACAATCGTCCTTGAGTGCCGTCAATGATGATCTGATGAATGTCTTCTAGACGATCGACATCGCAGTCACCCGAGCGGCTACAGTGATTTACCGCGAGCTGATTTGAGAGCCGTCCCCCCTTCGAGTGGACGAAGTGATTGCCGCCTGTACAGCGAGCCGATCTCGGTTCTCGCCCCGGTACAGCAATGCAGCGAGCGGCTGAACCTGTGGATTCGACCACTGCCCGACCGAGGCAGGACCACCTTCGGGCGCTGACGGGCCTTCGGTTCGTCGCTGCACTCGGTGTGTTCTCGAGCCACTTCTGGTCACGCACGCGCCTTGGAGCGTTCGCGACCGACGAGTCGGTCGTCGGCCGCCTGGCGTTGCGCGGGGGCGTCGGGGTTCAGCTCTTCTTCATCCTGTCGGGCTTCGTCCTCGCCTACGCCTCGAGAGGGGCGATGCCTGCTACAGCCGCGGCCCGAAAGGAGTTCTGGAGCGCGAGATTTGCCCGGATCTACCCCGCGTACCTGCTGGCGCTCGCGGCTTCCGTGCCTGAGCTGATGATGAACATCGACCGGTACACGTCGAAGTTCGGGCCCCGTAGCGGAGTGGTGCTGGTCGGAATCGCCGCTGCACTCGTCCTCACCCTCTTGCAGTCGTGGATGCCGCGCGCGGCGAACTTCTGGAACGGCCCCGGCTGGACGCTCAGCGTCGAGGCGTTCTTCTATGCTGCATTCCCCATTCTGGCGTCCCGTCGCGTCATGCGCTGGCTCACGAGGATACGGACCGTGCCGGCGGTTCTTCTCTGGTGGGGCATCGCCCTCGTTCCCCCGGTCGTCCTCATGGGACTGCGTGGTGGATCGCTCGATGAGAGCGAGCGCCTCTTTCTCCACTACGTTCCGGTGCTCAATCTCCCCTTGTTCATCATCGGGATCACCATGGCCGCTCGGTTCCTCGAGACCGGCGGGGAGCGCGAGGGGACCTGGCGTTCGGCGGACGCTCTCGTCTGGATCGCGATCGGCTCTGCCCTCGTTGTGCTCGCAGTACCTGCAGACGCCTTCACCGACGTGATCGTGCACTACGCCGTCGTCCCTCCGTTCGCGCTTCTCATCTACGCGCTGGCTGGATCGCGAGGTCTGGTCGCTCGCGCCCTTGGATCGCCTGTGATGGTTCTGCTCGGAGATTCGAGCTACGCCTTCTACCTGTTGCACCTCCCGGTGACGTACGCGTGCGCTAGCGCCTTCGGCTTGAAGGTGACCATCTATACTTCTGAGCAGGACTTCGGTCTGACGGTCGGGCAGACGGCTGTGGCGCTCGTGCTGACGACTCTCGTCAGCGTCGTGGTGCACCGGTACTACGAGCGCCCGCTTCGGGACCTGATTCGTGCCTCGTACTCTTCGGCGTGGCAACGACGAGGTCTCTGACGCGCCGAACGAGAACGCCCACCGATCCGTCACCAGCCACACATTCATGTGTAGATCCTCACTCTCCGACTCTCCGATCGTCGCCCGTTCTGCGTGCGAGCGTCGACACCAAATTCGGATGGGACTCCACCCGTCAGACGAGATTGCGCAGCCTGCAGGCCCTGGGGAGGACCTGAGGGCTCGAGCGCTTCTTTCGTTCCAGAGACCTAGCCGGAGTACACCATGGCCGCCGCACGCCGGAGCTTCGTCCTCTTGGCCATGCTCGGCTTGGCAGCTGCGGCGAGAACGGGGAGCGCCTTCGACATCGGCGGCGCTCCGTACTTCGGCAGCTTCGGCATCAAGCCGCCCAACCCTCCGGGCTTCCTGGGCAGTCTCACGGTCCAGAACGCGGTCTACGACGCCACGGGCGAGCTGTACGTGGTCGAGACGACGCGCATCTCGAAGTTCGACCACAATGGCAACCTCGAGCTCACCTGGCCCTGTGTCGCCTGCTACGGGATCGACGTGAACCAGGCGACCGGCGACGTATACGTGACGCTGGGGCCTCTCAGCCTGGTGCAGCAGTTCACGTCGACGGGAACGCTGGTGCGCCAGTGGGGCAGCTTCGGGACCGGCAACGGCCAGTTCAATGGGCAGCACGGCATCGCGGTCGATCCGGTCACCGGCGACGTGTTCGTCTGGGACACCGGCAACTCGCGCATCGAAGTGTTCGACGGCACGGGCGTCTACCTGCGCCAGTTCGGGCAGAAAGGCTCGGGACCAGGCGCCTTCAGCGGCGTGGCCTCACCCGGCGGCCTCGCCTTCGACTCGGTGAACCGCTGGCTGTATGTGACGGACCCGCCCTTCGCGCGCGTGTTGAAGTTCGCCGAGGACGGCACGTTCCTGTTGGAGTGGGGCGATCCGTCGGGCAGCACGCCGGGGCACTTCCATTGGCCGCGCTCGGTCGAGGTCGACGGCTCGGGCAACGTCTACGTGACCGACACCGACTCGGAGCGGATCCAGTACTTCAAGAACGACGGAACGTACCTCGGGCAATTCCAGGGCCCGCAGAGCGTGGTGCAAGGCCCCTTCCACCCGCGCGACATCGCCGTCAACCGCATCACCGGTGAGAAGTACGTGAATGCGTCCTACGCCTACCGCGAGGACCAGTTCGACCCGAACGACGTCTACCTGCAGTCGTGGGGCGGCAAGTACACCGCAGCGAGCTACCTGGATCAGCCGATGGGCGTCTCCGTCGATCCGACCAACGGCGACGTCGTGCTCGTCGACCCCAGCGCCTTCCTCTTCAAGCGCTTCACGGAGGGCGGGGCCTTCAAGCGCACCTGGAGCTGGTCGTATCGCGTCGACATCACGATGCCGGGCGGCACCGGACAGGGCAATCACACCGCGGTGTCGGTGGCACCCGACGGGAGCGTCTGGACCGGCACCGTCGGCACGTTCTACTCGGACAACCCGCCGGTGCCCTGGATCTATCGCTTCGATCCGAAAGGCGTCGTGACCGCCTCCGCCGACCGCAAGCTCGTGGTGGCGAACTACGGCGAGCTCATCTCTGACGTCGCGGTCGAGCCGACGAGCGGTGACGTCTTCGTCTCGGACGCCAGCTTCAACCACCTGCGCCGTGTGACGTCGAGCGGCACGGACTACCTCGACTACAAGCTCCAGACGCCCGGTGGGCTTTCCTACGTGAACGGCAAGCTGTACGTGGTGCACCAGCCCACCGGCACCGTGCAGCGCTACACCGACCAATTCGTGCTCGAAGCGACCTTCGGATCGCCCGGGACGGGCAGCGGGCAATTCAACTTCGACCTGCAGAGCGGGATCGCGGTACGGGCGTCGGACGGCCACATCTTCGTGGCCGATACGCACAACAACCGGATCCAGGAGCTGAACCCCGACGGCAGCTTCGCGGCGATGCGCGGCGCGTACGGCGGAGCGCCGGGACAGTTCGCACAGCCCGAGGACGTGGCGCTGTCGAACGGCGGAGACGTGCTCTACGTCGCCAACAGCTTCGACCATCGCATCGACATGTTCTGTCTGTCGACGATCCAGGCCTGCAACGCGATCGTGGACGAGGACGGCGACGGCCTGCGCGACTACCAGGACAACTGTCCCTACGAGAAGAACGCCGACCAGAAGGACTCCGGCGGCTTCGAGACCACGGTGCCCGACGGCATCGGCGACGTCTGCCAGTGTGGCGACCTGACCGGCGACGGGATCGTCGACGCCGGCGACCTCCCCCCGTACCGCGCACACCTGACCCAGGACCCGGCTGCGCCCTTCTTGGCGGCGCGCAAGTGCAAGATCGCGACCGACGGCGGGCCCTGCTCGATCGTCGACGTGGCGGTGCTCGAACGTGCGCTGAATCGCCGCGGGCCGCTGTCGCCGGGGATTTCGCAAGCGTGCGCTGCCGCGACCACGCTCGGGCCCTAGGCCAACGCGGGATCTTCCGCTCCGGGAGTGCAGCCTGACGCATTTCGGTGTGGGAGTCGCGAGCGCCGCCCGCAGGCTGAAGAGCTGACTCGCTTCTAATCCCGGAAACATCAAGACGGGTGAAGGCTCCTGGCGATGAGTCCTTCGTCGAACTCAACCACTTCATCGAAGGAGTCCACCATGCACCGCGCTGCTCGCTCCATGCTCATCGCTGCGATCGTGATCTCCGCTGCGTCCACCGCCCTCGCTGGCACCTTGCCTCTCACCGCCGGCGGAAGAACCATGGCCGGGCCGGGCGCCGTCACCATGCTCAAGACCGTCATGGTCCCGTTGATTACGAACTTCTTCGGGAACGACGCGTGCGTGACGGTCGTCAATACCGGCTCGGTCGACGTCACCCTCGACACGACCGGGAGCGGGACCGGTCAGGCCGTCGTGGCGCCGCTGCTCAGCACTACACTGTGCCAACCCGCACTGACGGCTGCGACGCTGACGTGTTCAGGCGCCCAGGGTGGCCTGTGCCACGCGACCTGGCGAATGGATCGCTAGCTCCGGAGCAGTCCGTTCGACACCTCTCGGTGTAGCGAACTGCCCTGCTGCGAGGGAGTCCGCGGGAGGGTGGACGAACCTCCCGTGGCTCAACCGTGCCGTCCGCGAGTCGCGCCGAGCCAAATCCACGCCTAGCCGCCGTTCATCGCGGCGCAGACCTCCTGGACTCCGGGCGGCAGCCCGCCGGCGAGCGCGCGGCGCAGCACGGCGACGTCGACCACGTCGCAGTCGGTGGCGGTGCCGACCACGGAGCAACGCGCTGCTCCGCCACTTGGGAAGGGAGCCGAAGGGTTCGCGAGTTCGTTGCGCAGGAGCGCGACGTCGGTGCCGTCGACCAGAAGATCCAGATTGATGTCGCCGCACACCTGCGCGCGCGAGAGCGAAGTGACGTCGAGCTGAATGTTTCCCGCCGTGCTCGAGATCGACCCGAAGAGTCCGCCGGGAGCTGCTGCCCAGGGAGCGTCGGGGATGCTGGTGTAGAACCCGGGCGGCAGCAGCGAGGGCTGCAGACCGAGCGTCAGCTGCACGTCGCCGAGCTCCGCGGATGTGAGCGGGCTCGCGTCGAAGTCGATCTCGAGCATCTGCGCCTGGCAGGCGGGCGGGGTCAGGGCGTCCAGGATCGTCTCGGTCACGTCGCAGAGGCCCGACGGCGCGCAATCGGCCCCGGACGGAGACGAGGTGATTCCCGTTCCGCTCGCACCGGTCACGAAGAAGCTTGACTCGCGGATCGAGTAGAAGACGCGCGTCGCGCTGCCGTCGGTGCACGGAGTGCCGGTCTGCACGTACGCTGGCGCGCGGTCCAGGACGAACACGCCGCGCACCGGGGCGCCGATCGGGATCGACTGGCTCAACGGGCTGCTGACGCTCGCGACCGTGCCATCGAAGCGCCACTCCGTCTCGGCCGCATCCGTGCCGCGAGGGCAAAGCAGGGCTGCGGTGGCGAGCCATCCAAGTGACCCAGCGAGCGACACGCGGAGGTTCCGCACGGCCAACCACCTCTTGCTGTTTGCGTCCATCGTACTCCCGCACGCTGCCCCGGGTGTGGGGAAATCGGGCGCGCGAGAGGGGCGCACGATCCTTGCCCGTCGGATGAGCGGTGCGACAAAATGGCATCGCGCGCGAAACGGACCCTTTGTTGGAAGGAGATCCTGATGAGCGCATCCACCACGGCAGCTCCATCACCACCGGAGCCGTGATCAACGGCCCGGCGACCAAGGCACTGACGGTGTACGAGGTACGGGAGGTCGAAGGCAGCATCCGGATCCGAGCCTGACTCGTGTTTGCGGGCAACCCGGCAGGCGCGCGCTGAAGCTCAACTGGTCCAGGCTTGCAATGAAGATCCGTCCGCGCGGGTGACTCCAGCACGGTCATTAGAACGCGACGGTCACTCCCACGCCCATGGTGTGGCCCGCGACCATGGGGAAGATCCGGAAGCGAGTGGGGTCGACGTCATGAAGCGCGTGCATGTGCAGAAGCAGCTCGGTCGTGCCGACCCCCAGCAGAGCAGAGCCCGCGATGTCGGAGAGCCAGTGAGCGTCGTTGCCCATGCGGCCAAGGCCCACGCTCGCGGCCGCGGCGTAGGCGGGGATCGCCACGTACCAGCGGTTGTCGGCGTATTCCGAAATTTCGGTCGCGAGCGCGAAGACCGGCGTGGCTGCGCCCGAGACGAACGACTCGCCTGTGTCGAACCAGGCGTGGTGACCGTTGTTCTGGAACGGGCGGTCGCGGCGGAAGGTGACCTTGAGCAAGTTCGTGACGGCCGTCGCGACGGCCGTGCTGAGCAGTCCGGTGAGCGCGTACTGGCGAGCGCGCGCGTCCTCGAACAAGAAGCCATAGCCGTAGAGCAGTCCAGTCGCGCTCCACAGCGCCGCGGTGCCGATGTTGTCCAGATGAGTCGCGTCGTTCAGCGAGATCTTCATGAAGGTCTTGCGCGCCGTCTCATCCAGCGAGTACGAGGTGAAGAACACCGCTGCCGAGCCCGCCCCCGCATAGTAGAACCACGGGTCGGTCACCAGATCTGGGATCTTGCACGGCGACTTCACGACATCCACACCGTCCTGCGCGAGATTGTTCACCGACCATTTGAAGTCGGAGACGAGCTCCCCTCCGAGGCGTAGGGGATACGACTTCGGCTCGGCCATGGGTCGAGGAGATGATGGGGCAGCGGGCTCCTGGGTGGCCGAACGCTGCTGGTCATCCGCCTTCTGGATCGGCTCGTCGGCGCGCACGCGAGCGACACACGCCAGCACTAGCGCGAGGCCGAGAGCGAAAGTCGCGCCCGTTCGGAACGACGCCACGTGCTTGAACGTACTGCGACGGTTGCAGGCGGGATTGAAGCTCGAATTAGAACTCAGTCCGCACGCCTGTCATCGGCGGATCCGGGCGGTTCCTCAGGCTCGGTAGAGTTCGTGTCGGTCGCTGCCTGCGGCAGCTCAGCAGCGGAGGGCGTAGGGGGGCTGAGCGGGACTAAGGCGTCGCCGCGAGCCTGCCAACCCACGTGCAATTGGCTGCGATATTCCCGAGCGAACGAGACCCGCTCAATACGATCGCTCCGTCACCCGCACGTCGTGATCAGCTCGGCGCCAGGCATCACCACTCTTTTGCTTCCGGGCGAGCCGATCGTGCAGCTGAATCAGAACGATATGGGGATCTTTGTCGATCGACCGGGACTATTGGTTGGCTCGGTCAGCCTGCACCTGAACCCGTCGGCGGGCACGGCGCTCGCACCAACGTCCCTCGACTACGCAGGAGCTTCGGTCCTCTCGGGCCAGTTCATCATCCTGTACGGGCTAGGTCAGAACACTCAAGGACATTTTGCCTTCAACGCTGGACCCAGCAACACCGGTTGGTTCCTGCTCGGCAACTTCACAGCTGCGCATCTCACTCCGTGCGCACCTGGCACGTGCGCGGCCGTCAACGGGGTCTACGAGGACTTCGCAGCCCTCGGGCCAACTGTACTGAACGATAATCTCACCACCGCGATCACGAGTGACTTTCGGATCGTGCCGGAACCCAGCTCGCTCTTGCCCCTGGGGCTCGCGGCTACCGCGCTCGCCGGCATCCGGCGTGTGGCTCGAGACCACGCGTAGGCGCTAGCCGAGCTCGAATCGGTCTGAAGTCTGGCCTTGGCTCGGTCTAGGTACGCGCTTTTGTGTAGGCGTGGGGAGAACAGCCTCACGCTCTCTTCACATCCAATCACGTACGGGCCGGTAAAATGAGCTTGGAGGGACCTGGGTCCGTGGGTTCGGGCCCGGCTGAAGCTCGCGCGCTGCGCATGTCTCGGCCATCCGTCGATGTCCATGTTCACGCGTCTGTGCGCGTGCGCCCTCCTCACAACATTCTCTGG
>Ga0306920_100004502_pt1 | contig 17860 bp, 12 predicted proteins | sample flu12Cox44000170_FD_204666 | JGI IMG/M metagenome (GOLD analysis project Ga0306920, IMG submission 204666) | Lab enrichment of tropical soil microbial communities from Luquillo Experimental Forest, Puerto Rico - flux4day.12C.oxic.44.000.170 (v2)... | ecosystem: Environmental > Terrestrial >... | reverse complement strand
GCATCGGCTGCACATAGGCCCAGTAAGTTTGGTAAGGACGATTCGTGTAGGGGGCCCGGTGACAGGCTGTGTACCGTTCCACGTAAAGGATCGTATTCGATGTGCCATTCGGCATGGCCGCCGTGATGGATTTGGGGATCGGGGGAAGGACTCGGACATTGGCCGCGTAACTTATCACGCCCATACCGGGCACAAGTCCGCCCGACGCAACAAGGCCATTGGCCGGCACCGTGAAATCGGACGGGCAAATAGCGATCTTAACGGACTGCCGCGTGGTGGCGAGATAATACGGGTGGGTGTTGACTCCCGCGCCATCGAGAGTCCCCGTCGTCACAGAAGCCGCTGCCCGGATGGGTCGGAAAAGATTGTCCAGCTCGATGTAGGGCATCAAGTGGACCAGCCATATGCCCCCCCGGCCCCGTCGGGCGACGTGGTAACTGCGTAGTTCGTTTGCGGCGGATAGCGGGTAGACCACGCCTGCGGCCAGTTCCACATGGGGGGCAGTAGTTTGTAATTGTCGTGGAAATTGTGGGTGGCGAGGCCCAGCTGTTTGATGTTGTTGGTACACATGACGCGGTTAGCGGCCTCGCGCACCTTCTGCACCGCCGGCAACAACAGGCCGATTAGGATGCCGATGATCGCGATCACCACCAAAAGTTCGATCAATGTGAAAGCCGACCGCCCTGGCGAATGATTACCGAACATTGATCGCCTCCTAATAAAATAGCATGAACCCCAACATCTAGTTCAATTCCGCGTGAACTTCAAGTCGTAGGCGCCCGGCTGCGGGTTCGCCACAACTTCGATGGAAATCGTTGTCAGGCCTGCTTCCAAGAATCTCGCATGGACGGGGCAAGGCTGCCCTTGAGCGTTTTTGCTGTCCCAATGGACGTGAACCTTGTACCAGCCCAGCGGGACGCCTCCCGTGCCTCCTGTCATGATGGTGTAATTACCGTTCTCATCGACCGCCGCGGAGGGAATCTTCTTGATCGGATTGTCCTTGTCGGGAGCGAATAAAATCGTGATCAGCTTGCTGTTCAGTGGCTTGCCGTCCACGGTCACCTTGCCGCTCACCTCCGCCCTTTTCTCGCCACAGCCGACACTCGCCAGCAACGCGCCAAGACAAAGAAAAATGACGAACGGTCGACCTCCAAACGGACAGCAATACAGCATCGGTACGGCCTTCCGCAAAGCGATAATTTTGTTCAAGTCCGCATTAATTTTATGCGGGCATTGACCTTCACGCCAGGTCCATGCACGCGTGTGTGCTGGACGGGGACGGCACGGACTTCTCGCCTTCACCGTGGTGGTGGCGTTGGGCTTGCTCGGGATCGGACGACTAGCCCCGCCTGCAACCGGGCGGATGGGTTGAGCTGACCGCGGCTGATTTCTCTTGACAACCCTGCGAGCACCTGTTCGAATAATTTTTTGGTCGGGTCACCGACAAAAACCAGAATACAGGCTGCGGAGTGAAGCACAGGCCGGGCCGGTGGAGGTCCGCGTACTGGCTCACACGGTATAGCCGGCCGTCACCGGCAGAAAAGGAGGTCCCCATGAGGAACCTGTTCATGCATCTATGCGGAAGTGTGGCGATCCTGGTTCTGCTTCTCAACCTGACGGGTAGGGCCCGGGCCGACAACGTTACCGTGAACGTGGGCGACGGTGGACGCGTGTTTAATCCCCCAGAGCCGATCATCAATCCTGGCGACACGGTTACCTTCGTTTGGGTGGGCAGTGGCCACAGTGTCACTTCGGATGACCCGAACTGGCCGATTGATGACACTGGTGTTCAGACCGCGGGTTTTCAAATTGACGCTACATTTTTTGACGAAGGCGACTACAGTTTCTATTGCACACCGCACCATTGTTTCGGCATGGTCGGAGTCGTCCATGTTGTGCCGGCACAAGCTGTGGCTGCTAGCATGCAACCGATCGGCATGACCGGCGGCATTCTTGCCGTGGGCGTCCTTGGCCTGCTCGGCTACGGCTGGCGGCGGCGGAAAGCTTGACACCGGGCCGTCTCGTCGATGAGCGTCACGGGCTCGCTCTTGTATTTCCACTCATTCGCGGTCGGCAGGAGTTGGAGGAAGCCAAAACGGGCTTCGTCCTCTTCCATGGTCGACCCGCCGCTGATCAGCGTGCGCTCGAAGAACGCGCCATACTTCGCCCCTTTGACGTTCAGGCGGGGGCCCAGACGGAGGAACAACCTGCCGTACGCTGAGCAGACCATTCGTCCGAGACCGGGGCACCAAACGGCCAGTATGATCACCTTTTCCAGCGCAGTCAAGGAAAATCCGAACTTCGCCGGCTGGGAGGCGGTCCCCCAACCTCACTCGATGTCCTTTCTGGTTCGCCGCAATCGTTAGTCGCAGCCGACATACAATTCATAGTCAAGGTCGGGTGTGCTCGTCCCAATGGACAGCACCAAGATGGAGCCCTGGCCGGCCAAGCTAATGTATGCGGCGTTGCGGCCCGCCAGTTACGCATGAACGCCACGAATTCCAGGATAAAAATGGCAAGGTGTCCAACCGATAAGTAAAAGTTGATACTTGGTCCTTACCTCATTGCCCAAATTTCCGGAAACAGTTGGTAGATTCGCCTTAGAGTGTGAATACAATGCCATTGCCGTTTTCCATGGCCACGGGGAACGGCTCGTAATTCAAGCGGCAACCGTGGTTAGCCTACCTTTTCCACGGTTGGTGTTTCCGCAGCCTTTGGCAAGATAGACGAAAGGTAGGCATTTCATATCGTTCCGACGCACGGTGCGACGTTTAATTTCCCGGTTGCAACTAGGAAGTCTTGGACGGTAGTGATTTACCGTGGCGGATACAGCATTCTTGTCAATGAAGAATGCCCGTGCAATTCGGAATGAATCCGCCAAAGCAATTGGATACGGGTGGGGCGTTACTGGTTCCACAATCACAAGATGGCGGAAGGCCCTGGAAGTAGGCCGCATGGACTGGGACGGAAGCCGGTGGTTGATTCAAGCGGCCGCGGACCCGGGATCGGACGCAACACGCGGGAAGAAACTCTGTTTGGCGCAAGTGAAAAAACGGCGACGGATGGAAAAGGCTTTTGGCTCTCCCCGTAGCCTTCATTTTTCCACGACATTATTTCGTTAGAGCTCCCAAGATGCGCTTCAGGAAAACCTTGCCCGAAATTGAAACATTGCTTGGCATTCCCGCCGGCGTGGCCTTGTTTGCCGCGGCAATGCTGTATTGCTTCATCGGCTTGTGCGTGCTGGCGGTAGTGTGGCCGATTTGCGTTGTTAAGGTTTTTCTTGGAAAACTTCATTGGCCATCCGACAAAAAGCCTGTGGAGTAAAGATAGCGCGGCAACAGCTGCCCGGCCGCATGCGGCGCGACGCCGGTTGTGAAAGCTTCAAGAGCGTTGACCCTGGTTGGCACCGGTTTTCCAGCTCTCTCACTTGCGGTCGAAACGAAAAGATGCAGATTTCACAAAAACTCCTGCAGAAAATAGGGTTTAGAACTACGCCGGGGGTGAAGAGACGCTCTTATCTCAAGTAGCTGTCACTTGGGAATCCGAAACGGAGTGTCTGCCTCAACAGGCTTGCTTGTTATCGTCTCTCCCAGAATGCCTTGGAAAATAGCGCCATAATATCTTGGTAGTCAATTCAAACAAGGAAGAACCTAAGGCCAAACGGCCACTGTCTACCGTGATTCCCAGGGCCGGCCTCTGGCCCCTGTGCTGCCTCTCCCGCCTATCGAAAACGAGAATGATCTGAAAGCCACCGGTTAGACAGAGGAACTACCTGCCGTACTCCCGGCAGATCATTCCTCCGAGACCGAGGCGCCAGCGGCCAGGATGTTCGCCTTTTCCGGCGAAGTCAAGGAAAATCCGACGTACGCCGCCTGGAAACGCGGTCCCTTACCTCACTCGGTGTCCTTTCTGTTTTGCCTGTCACCTTAGTCGCAACCGACATACCGATCACCGTCGAGGTGGGGTATGCTCGTCCGAATGGACTCGACCAAATTAATGCCATGGCAGGCCAAGCTAATGGATGCGACGTTGCGGCCCCCGCCGCCGCGGGGGAATCGCTGCGCGAAGGGCAACTCTAAGCGAATTTTTATCTCCCCTGCATCATTTCTTCACATCTCTTGGGTAAAAGAGCGAGTTGGTATCCCACGGTCGTGACACGAGCGAATGACGTCTTGGAAAGACATGGCAACTCAACCCAACGGAGGCAACGATGAAGCGCCAGTCACGCAAGCTCGGAATCTCATTGGCAGGCCGGACCTTCAAACCGGCCTTCGGCCAGACGATTCTCAGGGTCGAATTGCTTGAGCAACGCAACTTGCTAAGCACGCGCATCTGTCCGGCAGGCACGACGGATTGCATGGACGATACTCATGCAGCCGATGGACTGCCTCGCCATGGATCAGGGCTTCCTGCCATCCAGCACCTTATTTACGTGATCAAGGAGAATCGGACGTACGATCAGGTTTTCGGCACGCTTAGCCAGGGCAACGGCGATCCGAGCCTGAACCTCTTCGGCGACGAATCGGCGCCCAATCAACGCGCCCTGCAAACACGCTTCGTGACCCTGGACAACTTCTATGCGGATTCAGAGGTGTCTGCCGATGGCTGGAACTGGAGTGTGGGCGCGCTGGCGAACGCCTACGTGCAGAAGGCCTGGCCACAAAACTACGGAGGCCGCAGCCGGCCATACGATTTCGAGGGTGGTAATTACGCCACGTCTCCCGGTGCGGACCCCACGGACGCCTTCCTGTGGAACAAGCTCAGCGACGCCGGCATTAGCTATCGCAACTATGGTTTCCGGGTGTTTGGCGGACAGGTTGCCCTCACCGAGCCCCGGTTGGCCGCCAACACCGACCTGAAATTCGCCGGCTTTGACCTGACCCAGCCCGACGCCTCAACCAACCCGGACTTCTTGGGCGGCGGGCCCACCCGTTATGAAGCATGGCTATCGGAATTCCGGCACTACGTCGCTACCGACAGCCTGCCCACAGTGGAATTCGTCCGCCTTCCCAATGACCATACCGCTGGGGCGCTTGCCGGCGCACCGACGCCCCGCGCCTACATGGCGGACAACGACTTGGCCCTGGGCAAGTTGGTTGACACGGTCTCGCATTCAAAGTATTGGCCGACGACGGCGATCTTTGTGGTCGAGGACGATGCCCAGGATGGCCCCGACCATGTGGACGCCCACCGGACGACAGCTCAGGTCATCAGCCCCTATACGCAGACCGGCACTGTGGATTCCACCTTTTATAGCACGGTGGCCATGCTCCATTCCATGGAGACGATCCTCGGCATCTCACCGATGACCCAGTTCGACGCCGCCGCCCCGCTCATGACCAATAGCTTCACGAAGAAGCCGGACTTCACGCCTTACGAGGCGATAATGCCTTCCCAGGACATGTCGGAAAAAAATCGGCCCAGTGGCCAGCTGAGCAGCCGGGTTAGTGCCGCCAACTTCGTCAAGGAAGACCTGGTCGCTCCGCAGCTGCTAAACCAGATGATCTGGCAGAGTGTCAAGGGCGAAACGCCCATGCCCGCGCCGCACACCATCTTCCCGAACAGGTCCGACAATGGCCCGGACTCGGGCGATGGGGCCAACAATCCCCACCTTCGCCAGGGAATCGGTATCACCTCGCAGGGATGGGACCTCACGCCGGCCGGCTCTCAGATCGACCTCGTGGACCAGGTACAGGATACCCAGGTCTGGGGCGACCGTCCCTATGGGGAAGCCCTCAGTCCCGACGGCAGGACCTTGCTCGTCAGCAATAACGGCCAGTCCACCGGCCATACGACAGCGCAGTCGCAGTCGCTCATGGTCGTGGACCTCGCCTCCCAGCAGGTGGTGCAGACGATTCTCTACCCATCTCCGGCGGGATTGTTCATCGGCGTGACGTTCAGCCCGGACGGTGAACATGCCTATGCCTCCGGTCAGGCGGTGGACCCGGCGACGGGTCAGACCGAGTTCGCCATCCACGTTTACAGTGTGCACCACCGTCATCTGACCGAAGTGGACCCGATCGTCCTCGCCCCCGGGACTTCCTCCTTCAACCCCGCCGGATTGACGATCTCGCCCGACGGCCACAAACTCTTCGTTGCCGATAACCTTGCTGACTCCCTGACGGAGGTGAGGCTCAACCCCGATGGGGTGACGGGCACCGTGTTACCTCAGGTCCGGGTGGGCCACAACCCCTACACGGTGGCGCTGTCGCGCTTCGGCGACGTCGCCTATGTGAGTAACTGGGGTGAATCGACCGTCTCGGTGCTCGATGTGACTCGTCACACTCCGACGCTGGTCAAGACGATCCCGGTGGGCACTCACCCCAACGCCATGGCATTGAATCCCCGGCGCGCGGAGTTGTACGTCGCCAATGCTGACAGTGACACCATTTCCGTTATCAGCACGATCACCCAAGAGGTCATTCGCACGATCGACCTAGCGCCCTTCCCCGGCGCCGAGGTTGGGGCGAGCCCTGACGGCCTGACGGTATCGCCGGATGGCAGGATCCTGTACGTAGCGAATGCCACCGACAACGATGTGGCGGTTATTCGCCTTGGCAGGCACCAGGACACTGTCGAAGGCCTGATCCCCACGGCTTGGTTCCCGGCGGGTGTCATTGTCTCCCCGGACAGCGACCAGCTCTACGTGATCAACGCTAAAGGCCTTGGCGCCGGCCCGAACCCCGATGGACCAGATCCCTACCAGAATCCGGAGCAGGGCCCCGACCAGTACGTCGGCTCCATGATGGTGGGTACGGTTTCGATCATCGACGTGCCCGACGCGGAGCAGCTGCAGGAATACACACAACAGGTGGCCGCTAACGACCGCTTCCCCGGCGGCGCTAACCCCGAGATTGCGGACCAGGCGTCCCTGGGCGTGCAAGACGATGAGGCCATTCAGCCGCTCGGCACGGATACTCAGCAAGGCGTGGTGAGCAATCCAGAGAATGGGAGCTTGGCCGCGCCGTACGAGCACGGCCAGCAGGATCGACCGTTCGCGCCGATTGCCGACATGCCTCCCCCTCGGACCGAACCTTCGGTTGCGGAGTTGTTCAGCTCGGTGGACGTGCCAGCGGGCGACCTTGTGCCCGACCACCTGACCTGGACGGGGAGCAGCTCAGGCACGTACACCGGCCACAAGTCTATGCCGGTGTGGCAGGATCTTGATCAGCAGAACGTGCTCGATACGCCGCTTCAGAACGACGGTGTCTAAAACCCGACCAGCGAGCGGAGGCGGAGCAAATCGACTTCTTAGCCTACCGCAACGCCGCAGGCCTTGTGGCTGATTTCCACGCCTTGCGGCACACCTATTTTTCCCGGATTGTGCGCAGCGGCGCAACGGCGAAGGCCGCTCAAGCCCTGGCCCGCCATTCGACTGTTACCCTGACCTTGGGCCGCTATGCCCATGTCGGCCTCTATGATCTTGCCGCCGCCGTGAACGACCTTCCGGCCATTGTCCCCCCGTCAAGCCGGTCCAATGCGAGCGTTGGCGTTCTACGGGCCACCGGCACGGATGACCGGATTTCGCTGCCCCAAGCCCAAAACGGCGAAGATTCCCTTGGTCCACTGCTTGGCCCACAACCGGCTATTTCGCGAGATTTCTTGAGACCAGCCGAGACGATTGACTCCGACGTGTCACCAATAGAAAACCCCGGCAATAATGCGGTTTTCCGCGACTTTTCCGGGGCCTGATGACAATGCCCCTTATAGGACTCGAACCTATAACCCGCTGATTAAGAGTCAGCTGCTCTGCCAATTGAGCTAAAGGGGCTGTACGCGTTTCGGAACCGATCATACAAAAATAGAAAAAATCAGCCTTAAAGCCAACCCCGATTTTCAACAACGCGTTTCTAGGAAGATAAGCCATGAAAAAGAACACCCCGCCGCGTTTTTTGTTTTACCCAAGAATCGAAACACTGGAACAACGGTTGCCGCCGGGAAATCTTCTGACCAGCTCGCTGATGGGAAACTTCTTGCTGAGGTTGCCGCTGTCTTTGGAAGAATCGGGGCAAGTGGATTGGGCCGCCGAATCACGCATCAAGGACCGGCTGCAACTTCCTTCGGATAATGAGTCCAAACCGGGATTGGATGCTGCGGTTTCGTTCTCGGACGCCTCCGGATTTCCGATCAATTCGGGAAGCGGTACCGCGAACGGAACCGTTGCCGAAACAACGCCGCGGGCGCCGGAAAAAGGAACTATCGCGCTCGAGAATTTATTGGCCGGGGAATTCGCCCCAATCGCCAACGCTTTTCCGAAAACGAGCCTTCGACAAGATTCTGCAGCTCAAGGCTTACTTCGTCGTGGTAAAGACAACGTTCTTGCCGATGCATTGCCGGTTCAGGGTGCAAATCCGGAATTTCACCCCGTGACCCCCGGCCAGTTTGGAACGGCAGCGCGCGGGCCAATGGGCTACCAGTGGGACCAAAAATTCAACGGTCCGAATTGGGTCCTGGAAGACATCTCCTTCGCCGATGGCCAAAATGGTTTTGCAGCCGCGGAACTGGGCAAGGTTCTTCGGACCCAAGATGGCGGCAAGACCTGGGACACGGTGTTGAATCTGGGGTTTCCGTATTACTGGTACGGCGTACAAGCGCTGGACGCACAGCGGGCCGTCATTTCCGGTTTCAACAACTCAACCGGAGATGGAGTCTTGCGCTGGACCTACGACGCCGGCGCCACCTGGTCGGACGATGTCATTTTGACCGGCAACCCCGGTTTCAATCGGTGGCTGGACAAAATCACATTTGTCGATGATGCCAACGGCGTCGTCATGGCGTCGTGGACCGGCGGCAATCACAGCACTCCCACGGGAGGCCAATCGGCTTCGGACTGGGCGTTTTCCCAGGCGGACTCCTCGCAGGCCTGGTTTCAAGGCAACTTTACCTTCTGGCCGGACGGCAACGTTTGGGTGTCGGGAATCCACTTCTGCCACAGTGCCGACTACGGGCAGAACTGGGATTGCCGCGGCAGTATCGACCCTATTTTCGATGGCGGCGGTGTTTCCTTCCCCGATGCCGATCACGGCTGGGTCTCCGGCGGATCGATCGCTCCGGAAGTTCGCGGCTGGGTCCATAGTACGGTCGATGGCGGCCAGACCTGGAGCGGCCGCATCCTGGACGTTCCCTTCCCGATTCGCTCCACGCTGTTTCTCAATGACAACATCGGCTTTGCCGCCGGGGGTAATTTTTATTCCGGCGTGGGCGGCATCTATAGCACCAACGACGGCGGCAAATCCTGGAACCTCGACCTCGACGCCGGCGCTGAAATAAAGAGTCTGAAAGCTATTCGCACTTCCCCGGATACTGTAGATGTTTGGGCCGCCGGCTTCGCGCCGGGATTTCAAGGAAAAATTTTCAGCACCCAGGTCTACTTGCCGCAATGAAGCTTGCGTGTTTGTCGAGAGCCCGGTCGATAGCATAGGATGAAAGATGCACCCCTTACAAGAAGGAGAACCTATGTGGCGATTTGCTCTCATACTGTCCGCGATTCTTCCATTTATCAGCGTTTCCAGGGCCGCTGAGCCACGCCAGATTTTCAGTTGGCCGGCAGTGAGCGCCGGGCAGATTGCGTTCGGCTATGCCGGGGATTTGTGGGTGGTGGAACGAACGGGCGGGACGCCCCGCCGTCTGACGGCGGGCGCCGGCCTGGAAAGTCATCCCGTCTTCTCTCCGGACGGCAGCCAGGTTGCCTTCGCCGGTGAATATGAAGGGAACCTGGATGTGTACGTAGTTCCCGTAGCCGGCGGCCAGCCGCGGCGGTTGACGTTCCATCCGGACCCCGATCTCCCCGTCGGCTGGACGCCGGACGGGAAGTCGGTGATGTTCCGCTCCACGAGAGCCAGCGGCGGACGCTATACCCGCCTGTTCACCGTGCCCGTAACGGGCGGGCCGGAGACCGAGATACCGCTGCCCATGGCCGAAGAGGCAAGTTTTTCGACCGAAGGCAGCAAGGTCGCCTACGTCCCCTTTACCAATACCCGTGGCTTTCCGGGCGGTTACATCGCCTGGAAGCGCTACCGCGGCGGTAGCGCTCCGTTTGTCTGGATCGCCGACCTGAAAACCTCCGCGATCGAGAAAGTTCCTCGGACCGACTCGAACGACTTCAATCCGATGTGGATCGACCACAAGGTGTATTTCCTGTCCGACAGGGACGGCTCGACCACGCTGTATGCCTACGATCTGGACACGAAACAGGTAAAGCTGGTGCTGGAGCCGAACGGGATGGACATCAAGTCGGCCTCGGCGTGTGCCGATGCCATCGCGTTCAACCGGATCGATGGGCTCTACCTGTATGACCTCAAGACCGAGACGGTCGCCCGGCTTGACATCGAGGTTCGCGCCGATTTACCGGCGGCCCGGCCGCGGCGCGAAAAGATCGCCAAGCATATCCAAAAGGTGGGGCTTTCGCCGACCGGCGCCCGCGTCCTTGTCGAGGCGCGCGGCGAAATCCTGACGGTCCCTGCCGAGAAAGGAGACGCCCGCAATTTGACCGGCACCCCCGGCGTCGCCGAGCGTGACCCGGCCTGGTCGCCCGACGGCAAGACCGTGGCGTACTTTTCCGATACTAGCGGTGAATACAAACTCCACCTGAAGCCGCAAAACGGGCTTGGCCAGGCCAAAACATACAAGCTTGGCGACGCGCCGTCTTTTTACTACACCCCCACCTGGTCCCCGGACAGCAAGCGAATTGCCTACGCCGACAAGCGCAAGAACTTGTGGTGCCTCGATCTGGAAACGGGCAAGTCCACCAAGTTGGACACCGATCCGCAGGCAGTCGGGCCGCCTCCTACCCCGGCATGGTCGCCGGACAGCAAATGGATCGCCTACACGCGCTCGCTGCATCGGACCGTCGCCGCCGTCTTCGTGTATTCTCTGGAGACCGGCAAACCGCACCAGATCACCGACGGCATGAGCAACGCCGCCATGCCGGCGTTCGACAAGGGTGGAAAGTATCTCTATTTCACGGCCAGCACCGATGACGGCCCCATCGCCTTTGGCAGCATGTCGGCCTTCAACCGGGCTCAGACCAATTCGGTGTACCTCGTCGTCCTGTGCAAGGACGATCCATCGCCTCTGCTTCCGGAGAGCGACGAGGAAAAGGAGACGGCTGGGAAGGCGGCAGACTGTTCGCAAACGGAGTTTGGGAAAGAGAAGAAGGAGGCCGCAGACAAGGATAAGGACAAAGAGAAGAGCGCTGCGAAGGTCCGCATCGACCTGGAGAATATCGATCAGCGGATCGTAGCCCTGCCCGTTCCCAATCGGAATTATGTTGGTCTGCAGGCCGGCAAGGAAGGAACGCTGTTTCTCATCGAGGGCGAGACCGTTCGCGCGCCGCGCCGCGGGCCTCCCAGTTCGACCGTTCACAAGTTCGATCTCAGCAAGCGCAAGGCCGAGAAACTGCTGGACGGCGTGCGACGATTCGTTGTCTCGCACAACGGGGAGAAGATGCTCTACCAATTGGGAGATAAATGGTTTTTGACCGCAACGCCTGCCACTGCGAAGCCGGGCGAGGGGGCGGGCCCGCCGAAGTCCGGCGACGGTCACAGTCCGATAAAGTCGGGCGAGGGAGCCGTAAAGCTTGAGGATGTCGAGATTACGATTGATCCCCGCGCGGAATGGCGCCAGATCTATCGGGAGACCTGGCGGATCGAACGCGATTTCCTTTACGACCCCAATGCGCATGGGCTCGATCTGGCCGCCGCCGAGAAAAGATACCAGCCCTACCTGGCCGGGCTGGGCAGCCGGCACGACCTGAGCCTGCTGATGGAGGAGATGCTCGGCGAGCTGTGTCTGGGACATGTCTACATCGCCGGCGGAGATACGACTACTCCGCCCGATTCCAGGACCGGCTTGCTCGGGGCGGATTACGCCGTGGAGCATGGACGCTACAAGTTTGCCAGGGTCTATCGCGGCGAAAGCTGGAACCCCGAGCTGCGCGCGCCGCTACTGCAGCCGGGAGCCGGTGTGAAAGAAGGCGAATACCTACTGGCGGTCAACGGCAAGGACCTGAAAGGAGACGATAACGTGTATCGACTGTTCGAGGGAACAGCCGAGAAGCAGACGTTCCTCAAGATCGGCCCGAAGCCGGATGGAACCGACAGCAGAGTCATAACGGTGGTGCCGATCGCGAACGAACGGCAATTGCGCAATCTTGCCTGGGTGGACGACAACCGACGCAAGGTGGATGCGCTGAGCGGGGGCAGAGTCGCTTACATTTATGTGCCAAACACATCGGCCGAGGGATTCGAGCGGTTCAACCGTTACTTCTTCGTCCAGACCGAAAAGCAAGGAGTCATCATTGACGAGCGCTTCAACGGCGGTGGTCAACTGGCCGATCACATCGTCGACTACCTGTGCCAGCCGCTCAGGAACTATATCTCCGGACGGGCCGGCGAAGGCGACGACATGCCTTTCCCCGGGGGCGCCATCTACGGTCCCAAGGTGATGCTCATCAACGAGCGCGCCGGTTCCGGGGGCGATTACCTGCCGTACACCTTCCGCCAGGCCAAGCTGGGCCCCCTGGTTGGCAAGCGGACCTGGGGCGGGTTGGTGGGGATCGGCGGTTACCCGACACTGATCGATGGCGGAATGGTGACCGCTCCGCGCATGGCAATCTGGTTCCCCAACGGCCGCTGGGACGTGGAGAACCGCGGCGTGGCGCCGGACATTGAAGTGGAGTTCGACCCCCAAGCCGTCCGCGAAGGCCATGACCCGCAGCTGGAAAAGGCGGTCGAGCTGGTGCTGGCGGAACTGCAAAAGAACCCGCCGAAAGCCGCAAGCCGGCCGGCTTTTCCGAATTACTACAAGGCAGGACTGAAGGAACCGGCCGAGGGGAAATGAGGAGGTTCCGGATTCGCAACAAAGGACAGGCGGTTTCGCCGAGCGATCGGCAAAGTGTGGGGTCCGTAACTGACAGTGCATGAAAGCTTTTCTGCCGGTTCCGATTAGGTTTGGATCGGGAACGGATCACGGCGCCAGCGGGGGATAGACGGCATAGCCCGACACGTTGACTGGAAGCCGATAAACCGTCTTCCCCGCCGTCACGTATAACATCTTCCGCTGTGGCCCCCCGAAGGCCAGGTTCGTGATGAGATCCTCCGGAATGGGAATGCGCCCGAGCAGCTTCCCCGCCGGGGAAATCACGTAGACCCCCGCCGGAACGTCGAGCGATTCGCCGGGATTGCCGCGCGGGTGATTGATGCCGGCCGCCACCCAAAGATTCCCGTTCATGTCGATGCGCATGCCATCGCCGCCGCGGCCTTTGCCGAAGTCATAGACAAGGCGCTGCTTCGACAGCGAGCTGTCGGCCGCCAGGTCGAACGCCCAGATCTTGCGGTTGCCGCCGATCTTGGGATGACTGTCGATCACATACAAGGTCTTGTCGTCCGGGGAGACCGCGATGCCGTTTGGCCGGTCGATTTCCTTCTGCGTGAGCCGGCGCGTGACCTGGCCTAAGGGGTCGATGGAATAGACGGCTTCGACGTCCATTTCCAGGTCGCTGCGGTCGGGGCCGTAACGGGGATCGGTGAACCAGATGCGGCCCCGGGCATCGACACAGCAATCGTTCGGACTGTTGTAACGTTTGCCGTCGTACGTGTCGGTCAGCACAATGACTTGCCCCGTCTTCATGTCGGTGCGCACCATGCGCCGGCGGCCGATGCCCTGTTCGCTGCCCTCGCAGCTAATCAGTCGACCCATGCCATCGAAGCAATTGCCGTTGGTGCGCCCGCTGTCGGCACGGAAGGTGGTAATTGCACCCCTGGGGTCCATTTTGAGGATGCGATTGCCGGCGATGTCGCTGAAGAAGAGGTTGCCCGCGGCATCGACAGCGGGGCCTTCGAGAAAGCAGACGACCGCGGCAGGCGCGGGAATGGTGTCCTTGCCGACCATTCCGGGCGGCAGCGGCACCTTGGAGAGATCCTGGGCAAGACACCAAGAAGAGGCAGGCCCTGCCGGCAGGGTGACCAGCAGCAGCATACGCAAAAGGTGAGGAGACGATTTCGCCATGGGTTCGATTCCAGATTTGGGGCCACAGATGGTTTGCCAATGCGAGGCGAGGGCGAATTATCAATCAGTTTATCCCAGGTGCCTGGTCCGTCCAGCGCTTCGATAGATCGGTCGATGTGACCGAAGCGGATAACAGGCGTTGGATGTGTGCTTGACAGCGGCTCCATCAATGGTCCGGCTTTGCCGGGAGCGCTATCGGTCATTGCATCATCCCGTGCAACGACAACCGGCGACAAATGAGGACTGTCGAATCACCAGCGATGACAACCCACTGACAATTGCCGACGTCATTGCGTCGTTGCACACAACCCGACCCGGCTGCATTGCGTGCATTGTACGCAATGCACGCATTGCACGCAACGACCGCAACGACTGCAACGACGAGTTGACTTCCAGGGACTCGCGACAGCCCGCTTCATCCGCCGGCGTAGCCGTTCCCAATGTGTACGACGATGACATGGGCACATCTCGGGACTTGTTCTTCGTGAAGAGTATCTGCTCTTCTTCGCCCCGTCCAGCGCATCGATGCGTCGGTCGACCGAGTTGGAACAGCTCTGGCATGCGACCTTGGTCCAGGGTAAGCTAGCTGCTATCCGATTGGCTACCGCTCCTTCGTTCCCCGGAGTCTGTCCATGTCCAAGGGTCAGGTGAATGCAGATGTCCTGATCATCGGCGCCGGCCCCACGGGGGCGGTGGCCGCCAAACGCCTGGCGGAGGCTGGGATGCGGGTCGTGGTTCTCGAGCAAGGGGATTGGCCGGACTACGCGCGGGCACGTGCCGACCACGCCGATTTCGAGCTCACGGCCGGCCGCGACTGGTCGGCCAATCCCAATCGCCGTCAGGGGCCGGCCGACTACCCCATCAGCGATGTCGATTCGGATATTGCCGCGGTGATGTACAATGCGGTGGGCGGCAGCACGGTACTCTTCGCGGCGCACTGGCAGCGAAACATGCCCTCGGACTTCCGGGTCCGCACCCTCGACGGCGTGGCGGACGATTGGCCCTTGACCTACGAAGACCTGGAACCCTACTACGAGCAGGTCGAGACCGACTTCGGCGTTTCCGGGTTAGCGGGCGATCCGGCGTTTCCGCCGGGTAAGGGACCGCCGCTGCCGCCGGCGCCGCTGGGTCGCATGGGTCAGCGCGTCGCCCGGGCGCACAACCAGCTCGGCTGGCACTGGTGGCCGGCTCCCAATGCCATTGCCACTCGTCCCTACAAGGCGCTCCGCCCCTGTACCCAGCGGGCGACCTGCATGTGGGGCTGCGTCGAGGGCGCCAAGGGGTCAGTTGATCGCACCCACTGGCCGCCGAATCTGGCGCTGGGTGTGCAACTTCGCATGGGCGCCCGCGTTCGCCGGCTCGAGGTCAACAGCGGCGGCCTCGTGACCGGCGCGGTGTACGTGGACCGCACGGGCGTCGAGCACTTCCAGCCGGCCGACGTGACCATCCTGGGCGCCAACGGCATCGGCACCCCGCGCTTGCTCCTGCTGTCGGGCTCGGGCCGCTACCCGAATGGCCTGGCAAACTCGACCGGCCTTGTCGGCCGGCGCCTGATGATGCACCCTTTCGGCACGGTCGTGGGCCTCTTCGACGAGGACCTCGGAAGCATGCGGGGGGTTTGGGGACAGCACCTGCACTCGCTTCAGTTCTACGAGACGGACCCAGAGCGCGGCTTCGTGCGCGGGGCCAAGTGGGGTCTACAGCCAACCGGCGGCCCGGTGTCGATGACCCGCAGCTATCCCTGGGGAGACAATCCAATCTGGGGCCCGGGCTTTCACCAGAGTATCCGCAAACGCCTGGGGCGCTCCGCCATGTGGGGGATCATCGCGGAAGACCTGCCGGACGAAGCCAATCGCGTCGTGCTCGATCCCGAGCTCAAGGACGGCGACGGCATTCCAGCGCCGAAGCTGATCTATCGTATGTCCGAGAACTCCTACCGCCTGCTCCGCTTTCACCAGGAACGGGCGCGGGAATCGCTACAAGCGGCCGGCGCCTATGAAACGATCGTGGCGCCGCTCATCCGTGAAACCGGCTGGCATCTCCTGGGCACCGCCAAGATGGGTGTGGATCCGGGGAGTTCCGTCGTCGATGCCTGGGGCCGGGCACACGACATCCCCAACCTGTTTATTTTCGACGGCAGCATCTGGCCGACCTCCAGCGGCATGAATCCCACCGCCACAATTGCTGCCCTTGCCCTGCGCTGCAGCGACCAGCTGGTCCGCAGTCGTTCCAACCAGGAGGTGCCCACGTGAGTTTCGATCCATCGCAGCGTGCCGTGCTGGCCGGCCTTGCCGATGTCCTGATCCCCGCGGGGGACGGCATGCCCTCGGCGAGCGCCGCCGGCGTTGCGGAAGACGGGCTGAATCAGGTGCTGGCCGCCGTCCCCAGCCTTGGGGCGAGTCTGGCGGATGTACTTGCCCGGGCCAAGGGTCGCGAGGCCGCCGAGGTCGTCACCAGTCTGGCACGGACCGACCCGGCAGCCTATGGAATCCTCACGGAGGTGGTCACGGCCGCCTACTTCATGAATCCCAACGTGCGCCAGGCGGTGGGTTACACGGGTCAAGGTCCCACGCCGCTCGATCCGCGTGTGGACTACATGGAGGACGGCCTGCTGGAGTCGGTCATCAAGCGCGGGCCGATCTATCGCCCGACGCCGAAGGCTAACAGATAACGGCACAGCGTAACTTTATGGGGGCGGGGCTCGCGAGCGAAATGAGCACACATATACACATATTTTGCAATCCTCGGTGGTGAAGGGAGTTGGGTACACTGTCACTTCGATTCCATGGAACCACAAAGGGCACAAAGGACACAAAGACAAAGCACATCAAGAAAAGGGGGATCGACCCCGGTGTCTGTTCTCTCCATCGTTTTCTTTGTTTCTTCTTTGTGTCCTTGGTGTTCTTTGTGGTTCCATTTCCGGTTGCAGGCCGTTACCGTCTCTCGTTCCACACCAGGACATCGATCCACGCATCGGTGACCAGCAGGTCGGCCGGATCGCTCCAGACGCGGTCGATGAGCGCGGCTCGACGCGCCGTCGTGGCGACCGCCGGCGCGCGGACGGGCAAACTTTCCTGATCGGCGGAAGCGGCAAATGGCCGAGCCGTGGCGCTCGGGACGTTGGCCGATGGCGGCCGGTCCAAAACCGCCGAGTTGGCTCCGGAGCCGCCGGCGCCGTCTCCCATCCCGGAGCGACCGGCACCGCCGCCTCCGCCGGGGCTGCCTCCCCCTCCGGACAAAAGGTACAGCTCATGCACGTCGCCATCCACCGCCATGTAGACGACCCGCGCCGTGCCGTCGGGCGTCACGTATCCAAACGGGGCGCCGGCTGTGTGAGGGCCGCTGCCGGCGGCGGAGAGATCCAAGTCGTGCCAGCTCTGCCCCGGCACCAGGGACAGCTCATGCACGTCGTTGTCCACCGCCTGGTAGACGACCCGCGCCGTGCCGTTGGGCGTCACGTACCCAAACGGGGCGCTGGCTGTGTGAGGGCCGCCGCCGGCGGCGGAGAGATCCCCGTCGTGCCAGCTATACCCCGGCACCAAGAACAGCTCGTGGACGTCGCCATCCACCGCCATGTAGACGACCCGCGCCGTGCCGTCGGGAGTCACGTATCCAAACGGGGCGCTGGCGGCCTGGGGGCCGCTGCCTAGGGCGGAGAGATCGTCGTCGAACCAGCTCTGCCCCGGCACCAGGTACAGCTCGTGGATATCGCCGTCCACCGCCTGGTAGACGACCCGCGCCGTGCCGCCGGGCGTCACGTAAGCAAACGGGGCGCTGGCGGCCTGGGGGCCGCCGCCTCAGGCGGAGAGATCGGCGTCGATCCAGCGCTGCCGCGGCACGAGGTCCTGCTCGG
>Ga0306920_100004501_pt1 | contig 17861 bp, 15 predicted proteins | sample flu12Cox44000170_FD_204666 | JGI IMG/M metagenome (GOLD analysis project Ga0306920, IMG submission 204666) | Lab enrichment of tropical soil microbial communities from Luquillo Experimental Forest, Puerto Rico - flux4day.12C.oxic.44.000.170 (v2)... | ecosystem: Environmental > Terrestrial >... | reverse complement strand
GAGCCGCGGCCGTCGAGCACCAGGATCATTTCCTCGAACAGCTGACGCTGGGGAGCGAGCTTCTTTCCCGGCGGGACCTCGCACACATAGCAGTCGTTCGACGTGCGTGACGCCTCATGGTTGATATAGACGCCCGCGCCGCCGCGCCGCGCCCATGGCTTGAGCTCGACCGTGCGGAGATTTCGCACGTAATGCGCCCCGATGATATCGAGCCCTTCCGCGCGCACCCAGCGCAGATAGGGGGTATCCTTTTCGGTTGCAAATTTCTTCGCCAGCTCTTCCGAGACGATGGCGTTCTTGGCCATTTCTTGCTCCTACCAGGGATCAGCAACGGGTCGTTGGAAACGGTAATCAATTCCATTTAGCAGCAGGCGAGGCGATTTGCGAAGCCTTCCTGAATGGGAGCGGTTCCTCCCGCAGCAATGCTTCTTAGCCTGCATCAATGAAATCAATATCTTAGTGTCAGGCCAGCGGGCTTTATGCAGAAATAACGGATCATCAACGGATGATTCCTATGCTCGTCAAACACTCTGACCTTCGGATCGTTGCGAGTAGCGTAGAGCGTCGTCGATGTTGCGTGCATTCCATGCGCTCACGCGCCCTGCTCGCGTTGCATTGCCGATAAGCGTTTTTCTCGGTGCCCTTGCGAGTGCCGCCTTTCTTTCGGGCTGTTCCGACTCCGAGCAACAGGCTTCCCGCCCGCCGGAGGGGCCCTCGGAGCAGGTGCTGCGCGATGCCGATGAGCACATGTGGGCTCAGGCGGTTCATGCCGGCACACTCGGCGCATTTACGGACTACGTGCAGAATTTCACGTACGGCAAGCATGCGGCCGAGGCGCGTGAGCGCATCGCCGCGCTTGAGACGCAGGCCGGCAAGGATGCGGACGAAAGCGCCTGGGCGGCGGCCAGGCAGCCTGACACCGCCGCCGCATACGCAGACTATCTGCGTGATTTTCCGGCGAGTGCCCATGCCGCAGAGGCGCGTGAACGCCAAGCCGCGCTCGACCCGCAGCAGGCGCGACGACAGGCGGACGAGCAGAGCTGGGCGGAGGCTTTGCGCTTGGGAACGCAGGTTTCACTGCGCGAATATCTGCGCCAATTTCCAAATGGCACGCACGCCGCGGAAGCCCGGCAACAGATCGCTGCGCTAGGCGCAGAGCCGGCGGTCGAAGCTAAAGCAGGCACGCCCAGCGACAAGAAAGACGTCGCGAGCAAAGCGAAGCCGAAACGAGGCTTGAGCCAAGCGGCAACGACCGGTGCCGGAGCTCAGGGCGCCAACAGGGCGCCGTCGTCCACGGGCGCGAAGCCCTCGTTTCGCTCGTTCTGGCGGAGTCTATTTCCTCAGCCCTCAAAGTAAGGGCAGGGGCGACTGTCTTATCGGCTGTGCTCCGTTCATGCCCGGGCAAGCACCGCGCTTCGCAGCTTGGCCACCACGCGCAAGCGCTGCTCACGCAATTTCTCGATCGTCATGAGGGCTGCCGGCGTCACGACCAGGGTCAGCACCGTCGCAAAGCCGAGCCCGAAAACGATGGCGGTCGAAAGATTGATCCACCACTGCGTCGCAGGCGCGCCGACCGTGATCTCACGCGAGAGAAACTCGACGTTCACGCCGAACGCAATGGGCAGCACACCCAGGATTGCGGTTGTGGCGGTGAGGACCACGGGGCGTGCCCGCTCGCGGCAAGTCTCGACGATCGCATCATAGGCCGCAACGCCCTCCCGGCGCAGTCGATCGTAGGTGTCGATGAGCACGATATTGTTGTTCACGATCACGCCCGCGTTGGCGATCACGCCAATGCCGGCCATGACGACGCCGAAGGCCTGCCCCATCACGAGGAGGCCGAGCATGACGCCGAAGGTCGAAAGCACGACGGCAGTGAGCACGAGCCCGACCGAGGTGAGCTTGTTGAACTGCGCCAGCAGGATCGCGAAGATCAAAAAGATCGCGGTGCCGAATGCCTTGAGCAGAAACGCCGAGGCCTTGGCGCGCTCCTCGTCCTCGCCCTTGAGCTTGAAGCTTACACCGGGCCCCAGCTTCGCTTGCGCGAGCGCATTGGTGATTTCCTGCTGCACTTTTGCGGACGGCACGCCCTCGGCCACATTGGCCGACACGGTCGTCACGCGATTGCTGTTGACCCGATTGATGTAGCCCACGCGCGGGGTCGCAATGCGCTGCACGAAATTGCCGATGGGCACGTGCCCCGCGGTGGTCTGCACCCGCAGGTCGTCGATGGCATCGAGGCTGCGCCGCTCCGGCGGAAAGCGCACGAGAATGTCGACGGATTTGTCGCTTTCGACCGGCCGGTATTCCGTTGCCTTGAGCCCGTTGGTGACGAGCTGGATGGCGCTCCCAACGACACCGATGCCGGCGCCAAATTTTGCCGCCTCGGCCTTGTCGACTTCGATCTTCCAATCAATGCCGGGCAGCGGCTGACCGTCGTCGAAATCGCGAATGTCGGGGTGGCTGCGCACGACGGCTGACACCTTCTCGGCCGCCGCCGGAAGATCCTTGGGATCGAGCGCGCTGATCGCAACCTGGATGGGCTTGCCGGTCGGCGGTCCCGCGCGCGGCGCCGTCACTTCGACGAGGATGCCGGCAATATCGGCGGTCTTGGCACGAATGGCGTCCATGATCTCGTGCGCGGGCGGCCGGCCGCGCCAATCGGAGAATTCGAATTGGACCACGCCGATGGTGTCCTCGGTGAGCTCGCTCATGCCGCGTGGCTGCTCGCCAATTCTGGCATAGACCGTCTTGAGCCCGTCGAACTTGAGCACGCGGCGCTCGACCTCGCCGACAAGGCGGTTCTTCTCCTCGAGCGCGAGATTGCCGCGGGCGTGCACGATGACCTGGCCGAAATCAGGCTCCACGCTCGGAAAGAACTCGACACCGCGGCCCCATTTGCCATAGGCAAGCTGCACCACGACCAAGAGGCAGGCGGCAAGCGCGAGCGTCATGCCGGGGTGACGCAATGCCGCGTGCACGGTGCGCATATAAAGACCACGCTCTTGGCCGCGATCGCTCCCGGCGCGCTTTGCGCGCGCCTCATCCGAATGCGCACCAGCCTTGCCCAGGAGGGCCCCGAGCGTCGGCGTAAAGAACAGCGCAACCGCAAGCGATGCCGAAAGCGTCGCAATCAGCGTGATGGGCAGATATTTCATGAACTGGCCGACCACGCCGGGCCAGAACAGCAGCGGCGAGAACGCGGCAATGCGGGTTGCCGTTGCCGAGATCACGGGCCCCGCCATGCGCTTTGCCGCGAGCGCATAAGCGGGCCGCGGCGCCATGCCTTCCGCCATGCGGCGCTCCGCGAATTCGGACACGATGATGGCATCGTCGACCAGCATGCCGACCGCAAGAATGAGCGAGAACAGCACCACGATATTGATCGTCAAGCCGGCGAGGTGGAGACCAAGGACGCCGGCGAGAAAAGACGCAGGGATCGCAATCCCGATGAAGACCGATGCGCGAAAGCCGAGCGCAAACAGGATGACGATGGCCACCAGCAGGACGCCGGTTGCAACCGAGTTCTGCAGGTCGCCCAGCATCTGCCGGATGATTTTGGATTTGTCCTGGGTGAAGGTGACATGAACTGCGGAAGGCCAGGTCTTTTGCAGCTCGCCCACGACATATTTTACGGCGTCAACGGTCTCGATGAGGTTTGCACCGGTGCGCTTGGACACCTCGATCGTCATTGCAGGGAGCCCGTTGACGCGCGTCACCGAGGTTGCGTCCTTGAATGTCGGCTTCACCTGCGCGATGTCGAGCAGCGTCACCGTGGCCTTCGCCGAGGAAGCCACGGGGATTTTCAGAATGTCCTGGGGGGTCTCGAACAGGGAGGGCACCTTGACCGCGAAGCGGCCGGTCTCGCCCTCGAGCGCGCCCGCGGCAATGAGCGTGTTGAATGAGGCCGTGAGCGTGCCGAGTTGCTCGAGCGAGAGGCCGTAGCTGCTCATCAGGGTCGGATCGAGGATGATTTCGACCGCCTCATCGCGCGCGCCGCGCAGTTCGGCGGAAAGCACGCCGGGCGCCTGCTCGATTGCATTCTTGGCCGCGCGCGCCATGCGCAGCAGCGTGCGCTCGGGCACGTCGCCGGAAAGTCCCACCACCAGCACGGGATAGAGCGAAAGATTGACTTCGAGCACCTGCGGCTCGTCGATCTCGCGCGGCAGGTCGTGCTTGGCCTGATCGACCTTGGCGCGCACGTCGGCCAGCGCGGCTTTGGAGTCGAAGCCTGCTTCGAACTCGAGCAGCACAAAGCCGCCGCCTTCGAAGGCGGTCGAGCGCATCTCCTTGACGTTGCCCACGGCCTTGAGCTGCGTCTCGACGGGCCGCAGCAGCAACCGCTCGGAATCCTCGGGACTGATGCCGCGCTGCGAAAGCTGGACGTAGATCATGGGGATCTTGACGTCCGGCTCCGCCTCCTTGGCGATAGTGACGTAGGCCACCAGGCCCGCGCACAGGAAGAAGATCAGCGTGGCAATCGTGAGCCGCGCGTGGTCGATGGCGTAATCGATGAAGCGGGACATTATTTCGCGTCCGCGGTCAGCTCGTGGGCTCCGACCGCTTCGACCGACTGTCCCTCGCGCACGAAATCCTGCCCCTGCACAATGACGCGGCTGCCGTCTGCGATGCCCGCAACCCACATCATTGCCTGCTCGTCCTCGACGATGGTGATGGGGACGAAGTCGACCGTGCCGTCGCCGCTCACGGTCCGCACGCCGAGAGCGCCATTGGACGAGAACGTCAGCGCCGAGCGCGGCAGGCGCGTCGCCATAACCGGGGACTGGGGCACAATGACCTCGGCTGTGATCCCGTCGGGAATCCTGCCGTCGGGATTGGGCACTTCAACCTCGACGCGATAGGTGCGCGTGGTTTGGCTTGCCATCTTGGCAACGAAACGAATCCTGCCGGTTGCGCTTTCGCCGGTGACGAGGCGCACCTCGGCAGGCTCGCCGACCTTGATGCCGGCAAGCTTGCGCTCGGCCACTTCCGCCACCGCAAGCATGGGATCAAGCGCAAGCAGGACCGCAAGCTCGCGGCCAGCGAAGGAGAACGCCGCCTGGCCAACTTCGACCGCGATATCCTGGATGACGCCGGACCACGGCGCGCGAATAATGCCGCGATCGCGCTCGGCCTCAGCGCTGGCCAGTGCGGCTTCGGCGGATTTGAGCTGCGCCTCGAGATCGACCAGCTGCAAGCGCGGCAAGGTGCCGTACTGGATGAGCTGGCGCTTGGCTTCGAGCTCCGTGCGCTTCTGGGTGACCACGGCCTGCGCCTGCATGACCTGCGCTTCGCGCGCCTCGTCGGAGAGGATGGCGACGATGTCGCCTTCCTTGACCACCGTGCCGCGCTTGACGCGCAGATCCGTGAGCACACCCGATCCGCGCGCGGTGATCGCGACGTGCTTGTCGGCCTCCGTGCGTCCGGAAATGGCGAGGCTGCGGCGATGAGGAATGAGGCTCGCGCGCTCGACCGCCACGCGGAACAGCTTTGGCTCGCTGTGCGCGACTCGTGTGACGGCGGCATTCCCGCCATCCTGGTGCGGGAGAAAATGACCCGACGCGATCCACAGCCCGGCTCCGGCAACGAGGCCGAACGCCGTCAGGCGAGCAAGCCGCATAATGATGACCCCCCGAATGTTAGGCACGGCGCCGCTGGTGCCGCGGTGTCGTCCCTGCCGCCGGCTCTTCCATTAACGGGGAAGGCGGCGGAAATGCGGTAACAACCGGGGCTTGGCAGTTGCATTGCAAGCCCCGCATGGCCCTATAATTTTCCTCCTGAAGACGCTTGAGGGGGCTATGGCGGGCAAACCGGTCGCGATCATTATGGGAAGCCAGTCGGACTGGCCCACCATGAAACATGCGGCCGACACGCTGGCCGAGCTTGGCATCGGCCACGAGGCGCTCATCGTGTCGGCCCATCGCACGCCCGACCGGCTCTACCGGTTTGCCAAAGGAGCGCGCCGGAAAGGCTTCAAAGTCGTCATTGCCGGGGCAGGGGGTGCCGCCCATCTCCCCGGAATGACGGCCTCGCTCACACCGCTTCCGGTTTTTGGTGTGCCAATGAACACCCACGCGCTCGAAGGCAAAGACAGCCTTCTCTCCATCATGCAGATGCCGGCTGGCATCCCGGTCGGCACGCTTGCGATCGGCAAGCCGGGAGCGATCAACGCGGCGCTCCTTGCGGCCGCCGTGCTTGCGCTTTCGGATGCACGCATCGCGAAGCGACTTGATCAATGGCGCGCGCGCAATACGTCCGCCGTCGGCAAGCGCCCGAAGAACTAGACCGCGGACGTGCTCCGGCCCAATTCGACCATCGGAATTCTCGGCGGCGGGCAACTCGGCCGCATGCTTGCGCTTGCCGCAGCGCGGCTTGGCTTCAAGTGCCACGTCTTTGCCCCCAGTCCGGATGCGCCCGCCTTCGAGGTGGTGCACCGGGTCACCTGTGCCGATTACGGCGACAACGCGGCGCTCGACCGTTTCGCCGAGGACGTGGACGTGATCACATTCGAGTTCGAGAACGTGCCGGCCCCGACCGCGACTTTTCTATCCGCACGCAAGCCGGTGCTGCCCGATCCGCAAATCCTCGCGACGACCCAGGATCGACTGAGCGAGAAGAATTTCGTCGCCGGGCTCGGCATCGCAACGGCGCGCTACGCGGAAGTCTCTTCCCCGCAAGACCTTGCGCGCTCGCTCGCTACAATCGACCGTCCGGCCGTGCTCAAGACACGGCGCTTCGGCTATGACGGCAAAGGCCAGATCGGCATTCGCGACGGCAGCGACCATGCCGCGGCCTGGCGTGCGATTGGCGAGCAGCCGGCAATCCTCGAGGCATTCGTTGCATTCGAACGCGAAGTATCCATCGTGGCCGCACGCGGCCGCGACGGGCGGGTCGAGTGCTTCGATCTCGTCGAAAACGAGCACCGCGATCACATTCTGAAGCTTTCGCGCGTGCCGGCCGACGTTTCGAAGAGCGTTGCGAATGAAGCGAAGCGGATCGCCGAGACCATTGCGGCGGCATTCAACTACGTTGGCGTACTGGCCGTGGAAATGTTCGTCCTGCCGGAGCGTGGTGGCGTCTTGGTGAACGAAATCGCCCCGCGCGTGCACAATTCCGGGCATTGGACGCTCGACGGCGCAACCGTGTCCCAGTTCGAGCAGCATATCCGGGCGGTCGCAGGCTGGCCCCTGGTCAAGCCGTTGCGTCATGGCAAGGTCGAAATGATCAACCTCCTCGGCAGCGAAGTTGAGGATTTTACGAAATGGCTCACGGTCGAAGGCGCGAGCCTTCACCTCTACGGCAAGGCAACAGTGCGCCCCGGCCGCAAAATGGGCCACGTCACCAGGGTGATGCCGGAAGGGGAATCTAAAGCGTAGTTGCAACGAGGTTGGACTTTTCGCGCCGATTCTGCTACATGCGCGCTCAATCGCGGGCCCGCGCGATCGTGCCTTGGCGGCAGATCGGCGGGCTCAGACCTGTTTAACGATCATCCGGGACCGTAAAGGACCACAGCAGAAGGAATCATGCGTGCAGGTTCTCGTCCGTGACAACAACGTCGATCAGGCCCTCAAGGCGCTCAAGAAGAAGATGCAGCGCGAGGGCATTTTCCGCGAGATGAAGCTCCGCGGTCACTACGAAAAACCCTCCGAAAAGAAAGCGCGTGAGAAGGCCGAGGCAATTCGCCGGGCCCGCAAGCTCGCCAGGAAGCGCATGCAACGCGAGGGGCTGCTGCCCGCGAAGCCGCGCCCGACTCCCGGCAACGCGGCCGGCGGCGCGCCGAGGGCTCCGCGTCCTCCGCGCTTTTGAAGAAAGCGCGACGCAGCAAGTGCAGCATCGCAAGCGAAACCGCTGCGCCTGCCAAGCTTGAACCTCAGGTCTCCGCCACGGCGCTCTCGCTGCACGAGCTGTTCCAGCAGCAGACACGCCAGCTGCTTGATCGGACTGATCTGAGCGAGGAGCAGAAGCAAAACATTCTCGTCGCCATGAGCTGCCCCTGTTGCGGGGCAGGTGCCATGTCGTACACGGCAAAGCTCAAGCGCTAGTCGTACTGCGTCAGAAAATCGTAGGGTGTGCAACGGCGCCAATCGCTGCGCTGACAGCGTGCGCAAAATCGCACGCAGACAAGTTTACGCAGTCTGCGCAAGCTTGACTGCGTTGGCGCCGTTGCGCACGCTGATCCACCGCGCCAAGCGATTTTGCACACCCTACGAGATCGTGTTTATGACGCAGTAGATCTAACGCGCGCGCCTCCTTGCGCCGGGCGCTCGCCGCTGGAACGAAGCGTGGCGCGAAGCTTCTTCGTCGCCGCCGCGTCGACTTTGAAAGTGGCGGGGTCGACGACAACACCGTAAAATTCGGCCGCAGCAGCTAGGCTGACGTACCCTTGCCGCACATCGTTTGCGACCTGGGCCGGGGACCGCTCCAGCGGGCTGCCGTAGCCGCCACCGCCACCAGAGCGAATCTTGAATGCATCGCCGGGCTTGAGATGTGCGACCAGCACCTTGGCATTGGGAAAGTCGGTCTTCCAGTTGCCGTCGGTGCGCAGCTCCACCGCATTGCCGGTGCCTTCGAGACCGCCGCCGAGCCCCCAAGGCCGGCAGTGGGCGCGCTCGCTCTGATTGTTGACCACCATCGGGCTGCGCGCCCGCACGACCCGCTCGACCCCAAGCCCGCCGCGATGGTGGCCAGCCCCGCCGGAGTCCGGCACCAGCGCATAGCGCTCGACGACAATGGGAAACTTGAACTCGGCCTGCTCGTTCGGACTGTTGTGCGTATCTCCGTCGTTGATGCACACCGTGCCGGAGATGCCATCCTCGGTCATTTTTGCTCCCCAACCGCCGCCGAGCGGCCCGAAGCTGCCGATGAAGAATTCGGAACTGCGCGTATTGATGCCATGAAAGGATGTCGCCAGGAGATCGGCATGATGTCCGGCGATGACGCGGTCGGGGATGGCGGGCGCGAGCGCCTTGAAGATGGTGTCGACGATGGTCATTGGATACGTCATCCACCAGCGCATGGGCGCCGGCCGCACGGCGCTGATGACGCGTCCCGGCGGCACGATGGTCTTGAGGCTGCGGAACGAGCCGTCGTTGATGGGATAGTCCGTCGGTGAGGTGATGCACTTGTAGGCAACCTGCGCGCAGGCGTGGCCGGTCGTCATGCCGGAATTGTAAAAGCCGCGCACCTGGCGTGAGACCTCGCTGAGATCAACCGTCATCTCGTCATCTTTGACCACGATGCGCACGCGAATCGGCACCTTCTTGCCGATGTCGATGCCGTCGTCGTCCATGAAGGACTCGGCCTCGTAGACGCCGTCCGGGATGGTTTGCGTGTGGGCGCGCGCCATCGTTTCGCTGTGGTCCATGATCGCCTTGATGGATGCGAGCACCGCATCGCGCCCATAGCGCTCGATGAGGGCCAGGAACTGGCGCTCGCCGGTCTTCACTGCCGTGACCTGGGCACGGAGATCGCCCATGGCGCGACTCGGCAGGCGCACATTCTGCCGGATGATATCGACCACGGTCGCATTGACGGTGCCGCGGTCCTGATATTTCAGAATGGGAATTTGCAGCCCTTCCGAAAAGATGTCCGTGCTCATGCCGCCGAGGATTCCGCCGATATCGAGCCAATGCGCCATACAACAGGCGAAGGCCACCAGTCTGCCCTTGTGAAAGATCGGCAACGTCAAGGTGACATGATTGAGATGGCTTCCGGTGAGATAGGAATCGTTGGTTACGTAGATGTCGCCAGGACGGATGCCGTCCGTGCCGAAATGCCTGATCTTGGCCTTCACCGTCTCGGCCATGCCGCGAATGAACATCGGCAGCCCGATGCCGATTGAAATGGTCGCGCCCTCCGGCGTGAACAGGCCGGTGGTGAAATCGAGCGCCTCGTAAATGATGATGTTGTAGGCGGTGCGCATGAGGTTGGTCTTCATTTCCTCCGTTACCGCGATGACGCCGTTGCGCACGATCTCGGTAATGACGGGATCAACCTTCGCCCCGCGCCGGCTCGGGTTGCTGTTCGCTCTCAGCCTTTGACGCTTCTTTGACGTCGCCATCACCGCTTTCCCGCAATCTTGATCAGGAGATTTCCATAAAGGTCGACTTCGAGCCGGTCGCCCGGCAGCAACAATGTCGTCGAGGCGTGCTCCTCGATGAGGGCGGGACCGCTGATACGGTGTCCCGCCGCCAGCGCGCTGCGCGCGTAAATCGGTGTCGCGCGAAACGCGCCGTCAATATAGACCGGCCGCTTGCCTGTTGGCGCGGCTCTTGCAGCCATGGCGTTCCCGATCTTCTGCAGCGGCGGCTTGCGCAAGATTCCGGTCACGGTACTGCGCAGGCTGACGATCTCGGCCGGCTCATTGGGAGCCGACGTGCCGTAGCGCTGCTCATGCATGGCATCGAACCGGCGTTTGATCGCCGCGCGATCCTCGTTCTTGAAGAGCCGCAGCGGCAGTTCGACGGTCACGGCGTGCTCCTGGCCGACATAACGCATGTCGGCGGCGCGCTTGAGAATGATCCGCTGCGGGGTGACTGCCGTGCCGGCAATCTCGTGCCGGCCCTGCCTTTCAAGCTCGCCATAAACTCGTTCGATCCGATCGAAACCCGCATCTTCGAGCCGCGTGAACCATGTTCGCACGAAATCATGACGCAGATCCGCGAACAGCATGCCGAAGGCCGAGAACACGCCGGGTGATGGCGGAACGACAACGGTCCGGATCCCGATCTCGCGCGCAACCTCAACAGCGTGCAAGGGGCCTGCTCCGCCATAGGCGACAAGCGCGAAATCGCCGGCGTCGAGGCCGCGCTGGGTCGTGACGCCTTTCACGGCATAGGACATCGCGGTTGCCGCAATGCGCAATATGCCATGCGCGGCCGCGGTCGCTTCCATGCCGAGCGGCTTTGCCACGCGCTCGACCAGCGCGGCCTTGGCGCGCGCGATATCGAGCGGCATCTCGCCGCCGAGAAACGTTGCGGCCCCAAGCCGGCCGAGCAGGATATTGGCATCGGTCACGGTGGGTTCGGTGCCGCCGAGCGCGTAGCAGGCAGGACCGGGCACCGCGCCCGCACTCTGCGGCCCGACGCGCAAGCCGCCCTCCTCGACGCGCGCAATCGAGCCGCCCCCGGTACCCACTTCGAAAATGTCCATCATGGCGATCTGCACCGGCAAGGCCCGCTCGTAGCCGCCGATGAGCGCGGAACCGGTGGTGAGCGCCTCGCCATTGTGGATCACCCCGGCCTTGGCCGTGGTGCCGCCCATGTCGAAGGCGATTGCATTGCTGATGCCGAGTGCTTCGCAAAGCGCCGCGGTGCCGATCACGCCTGCCGCGGGGCCCGATTCCAGCATCTGCACGCAATGGCTCCTAGCCTGGCTCGCGTCGTAGAGCCCGCCGGTCGACTGCACGACCAGGAACGAGCCGTCGAAGCCCGCGCCCCGAATATGGGAATCGATCTCTCCGAGATAGCGCCGCACGATCGGCCCGACATAGGCGTTCGCAACCACCGTCGAGCAGCGTTCGAACTCCCGGTATTCCTGCGAGAGCTCATGGGAGGCGGAGACGAACATTCCGGGATGGTTCTGCTCCAGGATTTCTTTTGCGCGCCGCTCGTGCTCGCGGCGGGCGAAGCAGTTGAGAAAGAGGATCGCTGCGGCCTCGACACCAAGACCCTCCAGCCTGCGTCCAAGCGCGGCAATCTCCTCCTCGTCGAGCGGGGTTTCGATCTCGCCGTCACTGAGAATGCGCTCTTTGACTTCGAACCGGAGCGCGCGCTCGACCAGCGGCTCGTGCTTGCGAAAAAAGAGGTTGTAAGCATCCGGCCGGTTGATCCGCCCGATCTCGTAGATGTCGCGAAAACCTTCCGTGATCAGGAGCGCGGTTTTTGCTCCCGTGCGCTCCAGGATGGTGTTGATCGCAATGGTGGAGCCGTGAAGAAAGAGGCGGGCAGACCTGTAGCCGCTTCCGGTTTTGTGGACGGCGCTGTTGATACCCTCGACCAGATCGGCCGGCGTGGTGAGCATCTTGCCGAATGCGAGACTGCCGGTTTGCTCGTCGAATGCCGCCACATCCGTGAATGTGCCGCCGATATCGACGGCAATGCGGGCACCGGCGCGCGAGCGCGATGTTCGAGGAGCTTTCATCGCCCTCGACTCCGCGTAGGTTGGGTCGAGCCCTTGGCGAGACCCAACGCGGTCGTGCCAAAGAGTTGGGTCTCGCTGCGCTTGACCCAACCTACATCGCTCATCCGTGCGGACGATGACGAGAACACAATCGGCGATGTTTGCGCAGGCTTCAAAAGGACGTATCCTGCCGCGACGTCAGAGGCATCGGAGAAGGTGATGGACGGCAACGGGAATGCCGCAAGAGGCGAGGCGGGGGACAACGCGGTCCTGTTCGATCGGCAGTATGTCTGGTCGGGCGATCTAACCGAGATCCCGGACTGGGTCTATACCGACGAGGCCATCTATCAGCGCGAGGTCGAGCGCATCTTCCATGGGCCGACCTGGAATTACGTCGCGCTCGAGGCGGAAATCCCGAATTGCGGCGACTTCATACGATCCAATGTGGGTCCGACCCCGGTCGTCGTTGTGCGCGCGCAAGACGGCGGCATAACCGCGGTTGAGAACCGCTGCGCTCACCGCGCCGCGGAGTTCTGCCGCGAGCTCACCGGCAACGCGAAGGAATTTGTCTGTCCCTACCATCAGTGGACCTATGATCTCAAAGGCAGGCTGATCGGCATTCCGTTCAAGCGCGGCGTCGGCGCAAAGGCGGCATGCCGCGCGACTTCGATGTGGCCCAGCACGGGCTGCGCACACTCAACATCACCACCCACCGCGGCGTGGTGTTTGCCTCCTATCACGACCACATGGAGCCGCTCGCCGATTATCTCGGTCTGGACGTGCTGCGCGAGTTCGAGGCGACATTCGACGGGCGCAAGCTGAAAGTTCTCGGCCACTACCGGCACTCGCTGCCGGGCAACTGGAAGCTCTATTTCGAGAATCTCAAGGATCCCTACCACGCAACCCTGCTGCATACTTTTCTGGTGACGTTCGGGCTTCTGGTTGCCGGCAACCGCTCGCTGATGCTCACCGATGCGAGCGGCCGCCATGGCGTCATGGCTTCGGCCAAATCCGACGCCGGCAAAGTATCGGCCGATTCGAAGAAGGAGATGCGCGCTTACAAGGAAGGCATGACCTTGCGCGAGCCGCGCTTCATGGATTTCGTCCAGGAATTCGACAGCCCCTGGTCGGTGACCATGTCCACCATCTGGCCCAATCTGATCGTGCAGCGCGAGATGAATACGCTCGGCATCCGGCAAATCGTTCCGACCGGTCCGCACGAGTTCCTGATGAAATGGACCATGTTCGGGTTCGAAGGCGACGACGAGGAAATGACGCGCCACCGCTTGCGCCAGGGCAACCTGATGGGACCGGCGGGCTTTCTCGGGCTCGAGGACAATGAAGCCATGAAATTCGTCCAGGACGGCATGCGCCGCGTGCCGAACAAGAAGCATCTGGTCAAGCTCGATCCGCAGGTCGAGGCGGGAACTTCCGACACGCTGATCTCGGAGGCGGCGATCCGGGCGATGTACAAACACTGGCGCCGCGAAATGGGCGTTTAGCGCGAGCCCGCTCCATGCCCACCGCTTTGCCGGAAAAGACGCCCGATTCCCGGCTGGAAGCGCTGCTCCTTCATCACGAGATCGATCAGTTCAATGCCGCCTACGCCGCGGCGCTCGATGAAGAGCGTCTGGGCGACTGGGCCGAGATGTTCACCGAGGATGCCTTTTACAGCGTCATCTCGCGCGAGAATGCCGACCATGGAATGCCGGTCGGACTGATCTACTGCGACAGCAAGCGGATGATCTACGATCGCGCCCTTGCGCTCGAGAAGACCGCAATGTTCGCGCCGCGTTACCTGCGCCACATCATCGGCAATCTGCAAATTCTCGATCGCGATGACGACGAACGCATCAGGGCGCGCGCCAACTACGCCGTCATCCAGGTGCTGTTCGACCGTCCCGAGGCCAAGCTGCATCAGGTTGGGGTCTATCATGACGTATTCCGCCGGCAGGGCGGCGTGCTCAAGCTTGCCGAGCGGCGATGCATCTACGACAGCCTGCTGATCGATAACGCGCTTTGTCTGCCGGTGTGACGGCAGTCCCGAAAGGGGAGAATCGGATGATAGGCATGAGCAGTCCCGGCAAGCCCCTTGGCTGGCGCAAACGCATCGGGGTGCTCAGCCCGACCGTGATCGAAACCGCCGCCTACGATTTTTACCGGCTTGCCCCCGAAGGGGTCTCGATGTGCGCCATCACGGCCAATGTCGAGCATTGGAGCAAGGAAAACTTCAAGCAAAGCGTGCTCGATCCGCTGGTCACCGCGGCCAAGTACCTTGCCTCGCGTAATGTCGATTACATCATGCATTGCGGCATGCCGGTGGTGACCACGCGCGGAAAAGGCTTCGAGGAGGAGATCGTCAGGATCATCACGGATGCGACCGGCTTGCCTGCATCGACGAGCATCCGCTCGGCAATCCGGGCACTCGTCCATCTTCGCATCGCCAACGTCGCGGTGCTCACGCCCTATCCGCAGGAGCTGCACCAATCGGCATTGACCTTTCTCTCCGCGAGCGATTTCCGGGTGGTGGCGGAGCATACCGAGGATGTGGTCTTCAAGCGGCTTCAGGATGTCACACCCGCGCAGATCGCCGCGGCCGCCATGCGGCTTGTTGCCGGCGCGCCCGCCGCCGACGGCATCTACATCCCGTGCAATCAATGGGCGGCAGCGGACGCCGCGCCGTTGATCGAGGACAAGCTCGGGATCCCGGTCGTGACCGGCGCGCACGCCGATCATTGGGAAGCATTTCGCACGCTCGGCATTCATGACCGCATCGGCGGCCAAGGCCGGCTCATGCTCAGCCTGAGCGATGGCGCACCACGTGCCGCCACCGCGGCAAGGCGTGCCTGATCTCGTTCAAAAATCTCGAATGAGGCTCGCATTCCCGATTATTGCTGCCCTGGCGCTGGCGGTTTCGCCGCTCGCGGGCGCTTGCGCGCAGGATTTTCCGTCAAAGCCCGTTCGCTTCGTCGTGCCCTATGCCGCCGGCGGCAGCGGCGACCTGCTTGCCCGGCTGCTTGGCGAAAAGCTCTCCGCCATGTGGGGACAACAAGTCGTGGTCGACAATAGGCCCGGTGCCGGCGGCCTGATTGGAACGGAATTCGCGGCGCGTTCGGATGCGGACGGCTACACGCTCTATCTCGCAACCGACGGCCCGCTGACCATTGCCGCGAGCCTGCGCAGGCACGTCCCCTACGATTGGAAGCGCGATTTCGCGCCGATTTCGATGATCGCCGTGGGCTATCAGGTTCTGATCGTGGGCCCCAAGCTGCCGGCGCGCACTTTGCAGGAATTCATCGCGCTCGCCAAAGAAAAGCCCGGCGCGCTCAACTACGCCTCGATCGGCATCGGTACGGCTCCCCATCTCGCCGCCGAGTTGTTCAAGTCGCTGGCGCGTGTCGACCTTGCGCACGTTCCCTATCGGGGCTCCTCCGCCCAGGCGATTACGGCTCTGATCGCAGGCGATGTGGCGATGTTCATGGTCGGCACATCGACTGCGGTCCCGTTCATCGCGAACGGGAACGTGCGGGCGCTTGCGGTCACCTCGGACAAACGGCTCGACAGCCTGCCTGATGTCCCGACCTTTGCCGAGGCGGGATTGCCGGGCATTGACGTGCGCATCTGGTTTGCCGTGCTGGTGCCGGCTGCGACGTCGGCCGCCATCGTGAGGAAGCTCAATGCGGACATCGTGCGCGCCGTCGCCGATCCCGATTATCACCGGGCACTCGAAGTGCGCGGATTCGAGGCGCAGTCGACGAGCCCCGAGCAACTGACTGCGTTCCTGGAAAAGGATTACGTCAAATTCCGCGATCTGATCGCGACGCTCAAGCTGCAAGTGGATTAAGCGGCTACGAGATGATGCGTCAGGATGCGGCGCGCGCCGGCGCGTGCGAGCGTGCCGGCATCTTCGGTTTCGCGAGCTCATCGGGAGTGAACGGCTTGCGTAATCCCGCTTGCACCATGAGCGGAAGCACGTCGGCGTTCCACTGGGCGAGCTCGCTCTTGTAATCAACCCAGGAGATCAGGCAGCCGTCAACGCCGATATCGGCAAGCTTGCCGAGCTCGTCCACGATCTGCTCCGCGGTGCCGACCAGCGGATAGCCGCCGTGGCCGGCGATGAAATGAGCCTTGTGCCCGTCGAGCGTCTTGTTGTCGAGGGTTTCGGTGTGCATGCCGAAGATGCGCAGGAGATTTCCCGCCGCTTCCCAGTCGCCCCTCTCCACCACGTAATGGTTGAGATAATCCTTGGCTTCCTTTTCCGTCTCGCGGCACACCACATAAACGTGAATCCAGATCCGGGTTTCGCGTCCGTGCGAGCGAGCCAGCTGCTTGAGGTGGGCGATCTGGGCGCACGCGCCTTCGAGAAAGGTGCGATCCTTGAGGATCACGAAATTCATGTCGCAATAGCGGGTCGTGAAGTCCTGGGCGGCGGGCGATCCGCCCGCATTCATGATTGGCGGATGCGGCTTCTGGATGGGCTTGGGCTGGCTCCACACCGAGAGGGCGTCGAAATTTTCGCTCTTGAAGTCGAACTCTTCCTCGACCGTCCACGCTTTCTTCAGAAAATCCAGCCATTCGGTTGCGAACTTGTAGCGATCGTCGTGCGGGCGCATGCGCGCGCCGAACATGTCGAACTCGTTCTTGAACCAGCCGCACACCACGTTGAGAGCAAAACGCCCGTTGGTCACGTGATCGATGGTCGCCGCCATCTTGGCCACCATCAAGGGATGAACGAGCGGCACATGGCAGGTGGCGAGCACGGTCACGTGGCGCGTGAGCGCGCCCAGGGCGGATGCCCAGGTAAAGCTCTCGAATGTGACCGCATTGAAATTGCTGGGGCCGCCATAGCCCCGCCAGCGGCCAACCGGCAGGAGGGCTTCCATTCCGGAGCGGTCGACGGCTTGGGCGATTTCGACCGTATCCGGCCAGTTGAGCTTCCAGGCCTCCGGAACGGTGGTAATGGTCGAACCATGACTGCAGTTGAACGCCATGACCCCAAGCTTCATGCGGTTGCCGCCGAACAAACGCGCTCGGGCGGTGTAGTCTTCAGGATTCATTGCAGGGCTTTCAATTCGGCCATTGCAGGATTGTAGCTCGGCTTGAGCGGAGCGAAAGCCGGGTCTCGTTCCTGCTGCCTGATTTTTTCCGGATGCGCCGCTAAGATCGGCCGCTGCATTTTGCAAGGAGAGTGACCCATGCCAAAGCTGGCCTGCATATTCACCTTCGCCCTGCCTCTGCTGTTTTCCGCGCTTCCAGCGACCGCACAAACGATTCCGGACGTGCGGGGGACGTGGAAGGGCGAAAGCGAATCGATTGTCCGCAATGGCGGCAATCCACATCACCCCGCGGCCCAGTCGAACGAGCCGGAGCTGCGAAGCGTGGCATTCACGCTCCAGGTCGACAAACAGGAGGGCCGCCGCTTCTCCGGCACCTTCTCTTCGGCACGCAGCAGCGAGAAGGTGATTGCGGTCATCTCCCGCAACGGCACGATCTTCCTCGCCGACGATGAGGGCTACACCACCGGAACCCTGCTGGCTCCGAACCGCATGGAGCTTTGCTACCTCCACGTTTCGTCCGCGGCGCGGGTTGCCTCCTGTACCGAGCTGACGAAGCAACCGTAATCAGGAGAGGACCCGCGTGCGCACGGCGCGCAACAGCGCGCGCCTTTGCACACCCTACACGCCTCGGCTTACACGCAGGTGTAGCCGCCATCCATGACCAGGTCGGCGCCGGTCATGAAT
>Ga0306920_100004499_pt1 | contig 17863 bp, 18 predicted proteins | sample flu12Cox44000170_FD_204666 | JGI IMG/M metagenome (GOLD analysis project Ga0306920, IMG submission 204666) | Lab enrichment of tropical soil microbial communities from Luquillo Experimental Forest, Puerto Rico - flux4day.12C.oxic.44.000.170 (v2)... | ecosystem: Environmental > Terrestrial >... | reverse complement strand
CCCTCGCCCGCGGCCTAATCGCAGCCGCGAGCCGCAGGTGGCCAAGGGCATGGACTTCAACCTGTTCAGCACCACCGGCAGCGACTACTGATCTTGGACCCAATTCTGGACCCAATGGGCGCCAAACGCGCTATAATGTGGCATTACGGGATTGCACGCGGGCAACCGAAAATGCCCGAAATTCCTGACGCAACCGCACAGGCTCATATCCTATGACACAAGGTCTCGCGTTCTACGATATCGAGAAGCGCCTGGTGGGATGAACCCCTCGCTCGCGGACTGGCCTGATCGTGTCCGCGCGCGTCCGCAAAGAACGGGCCGGCTTGGCAATCGTGGAGAACAATGGAGCATGGCATGAAGGTCAGCGACGTGATGACGTCTCCCGTCCTCACAATCGAGGCAGAGAGCCCGCTCCTGCAGGCGGTTCAGATCATGCTGGCGCGCAATATCAGCGGCTTGCCGGTACTCGATAAGCAGGGACACCTCGTCGGCATGGTCACGGAAGGAGACCTGCTTCGGCGCGCCGAGACCGGAACGCAGCGGCGGCGCCCGCGCTGGCTCGAATACCTGATCGGACCAGGACGGCTCGCGGATGAATATACGCGCTCCCACGGCCGCAAGGTGAGCGATGTCATGACGCCCGATCCTATCACGGTCACCGAGCAGAGCCCGCTCGATGAGGTGGTACAGATAATGGAAAAGCATCGCATCAAGCGGTTGCCGGTGATGCGTGGGCGCGACCTTGTCGGCATCGTCAGCCGGGCCAATCTGCTGCACGCGCTGGCCGGCGTCGCGCGCGAAATCAAGCCCGCCACCGCCAGCGACCAAGCCGTTCGCGAGCAGCTTTTGACGGAGTTGCGCCGCCAGACATGGGCGCCTTCGGCCCTCGTCAATGTCGTCGTGAAAGACGGTACAGTCGAGCTCTGGGGCACGATCACCGACGAACGCGAACGCCAGGCGATCATCGTTGCTGCGGAAAACATTCCCGGCGTGAAGGCGGTCCGCGATTACCTGGTGTGGATCGAGCCCACATCGGGCGCGGTGATCTACTCACTGAGCGACCAGGATGCGCAGGAGCAGGAAAAGGCCTCCTGATGCCGACATCTGGGGGCGCAGAAGGTCCCTGGGCGCGCCTCACTGCGCGGTGGTGTGCAGCAGTGATTTCGCCAGCATCACATGGATGCCCTTGGAGCCATTGACAGTCTGGGTGACGCGCAGGTCCGCCGCGAGACTGCAGAGCGTGTAGGCATCATGCCTTGACAGGTTTGTCCTCTCGCAGATCAGGCGGATCATGTCGCGCAGCGCCATGACCGCGCATTGATCGAGGTCGGGATCCATGCCCATGGTGATGTAGTGGGTCGGGGTCTCCGCTCGCGGATAAGTGAACGAGAGGTCGTCGCGCAGGATAAGCTCGAACGTTCCTTGGAGCGCTGTTTCGATCGCGGTGACGCAGACTTCACCATCGCCCTGCGCACCGTGGCCGTCACCGCAGGAGAACAGGCCACCTGCCACGAACAGCGGAAGAAAGAGGGTCGCGCCCGGCACCAGCTCCTTGTTGTCGAGATTGCCGCCGTGCGCGCGCGGCACCATCGAGGTTATGCGGCCCCAGGACGGCGGCGGTGCCACCCCGAGAACGCCAAAGAAGGGCGCCAGCGGCAGATCCAGCCCCCAGGGCAGCCGGCCGACATTGCGCTTGCTGTCAAGGGGGATGTGCAGCAGGCGCGGCTCCTGAAAATCATCCGGCAGCGTTCCCGCGAGCGGCCGGATAGAATTATATCCCCAGTCCTGTCGCAGCTTGATGTCGATGATACGAATTTCCAGCACTTGGCCGGGCTTGGCGCCCTCCAGTGCGATCGGTCCGGTCAAGATGTGCGGTCCAAGAGGATACCCGGGATTTGCGGCATGAATCTCAGGCAGCTCAGGGGGAATGTGGAAACCCGACTTGGGGAGGAGATTTCGGGCGCCCGAGACGGTATCGACGGTCACGCGATCTCCGCTCGCAACCGTCAAGACGGGACCTCGGGTCGCGTCGAAATAGCCCCAGTGGCAATTCTGCGGATTGGCCTCGAGGTGATGATGTGCCGTCATCGCGTGATCATTGGTTCGGCAAGGCTGAGATGCAACACAAATGTAGGGTCCTCACGGATCCTCGATTTCAGCCCGGAACGGTCGTGACAATAATTTCTCAATCGCGCCCTTGACGGTCATGCGATGCGCCAGAATGTCGGCAACGGCGCTCGAGATCGGCATGTCAACATTGCGTGCGCGTGCCATTTCGACCAGTACCGGCGCTGTGAACATGCCCTCGGCAAGCTGGCCGCCGGCGACGGCACGCTCCGGTGTCTGGCCTTTGCCCAAGGCTATGCCGAAGGAATAATTGCGCGACTGATTGCTTGAGCAGGTAAGGATCAGATCGCCCAGTCCGGCGAGCCCGGTTAGCGTCGCAGGACGAGCGCCGTATGCTGATCCGAAGCGAAGGAGCTCGGCAAAGCCGCGCGTCACCAGCGCGGCGGCGGCACTTGCGCCGAGACCGCGGCCGGCGACAATACCGGCGGCAATGGCCAGCACATTCTTTGCCGCGCCCGCGAGTTCGACGCCGCGCACGTCGGTAGAGTGATAAAGCCGGAAAGTGGGAGACCCCAGCGCTGCAGCAAGCGAGGCCGCGATCATCTCTTCGCCAGCTGCGAGGGTCACGGCAGTCGGCAAGCCGCTCGCGACATCGGTGGCAAAGCTCGGGCCGGAGAGAATTGCCGGGATAGCGCGGGGGAGGGTTTGCGCGATGACCTCGCTCATGAAGCTCTGGGTGGCGCGCTCTATGCCTTTAGCACACGCAACGACCGGCGTGCCAGGATGCAAGGACGTAGCGATTTCCCCCGCCGCCGCACGCAGCTGCTGCGCAGGCACTGCAAGCAGGATGGCATCGTAGCTTCCGATCTGCGGCCCTGCGGGAACAATGCCGACTCGCTCCTCGATCCTGATTCCCGGGAGGCGCGGGCTCTCGCGCCGCTCGACTAGTACCTCGGCAGTCGCGCGGTCGCGGGTGGCAAGCAGCACCGAGCGACCTGCGCGAGCAATGACGTTTGCGAGAGCGGTCCCCCAGGCGCCTGCCCCCATAACGGCGATATGATCGAAGCTATGGCTGGTGGCGCTCATCTTAGAAGGCCGCCAATAACCCGATATTGAGCAGGTGGGATCGTTTCGAGTGTTCGCCGATTGGACCTGCCGGGCCGAGTCATGTAAATTCTCTTTACATGAGCTGGACCAAACAGGGCGGCCCATCGGGTCCCCGCGGTTATCACCATGGCAATCTCAAGGAGGCGTTGATCCGGGCCGCGCTGGTCTTGATCGCGAAGAAAGGGCCGGCAGGGGTCACCTTCGCGGAGGCAGCCCGCTGGGCCGGCGTGAGCCCCGCAGCTCCGTATAGGCACTTCAGCCACCGCGACCAGCTCTTGGCCGATGTCGCGCGGCGCGGTTTCGAGCAATTCGAGGCTGCCCTGAGGCAGGCCTGGAACAGCGGCCGTCCCGATCCGTTCACTGCATTTGCTCACTTCGGTAGGGCATATCTGCAATTTGCGCGAAACGAGCCGGCCTATTACTCCGCCATGTTCGAAGCCGGCATTCCGCTGCAGTCCAGTCCGCAGCTGCGCGAAGCGGGCGAGCGGTGCTTTAGTGTATTGCGAGAAGCCGTCGAGCAATTGGTCGCCACCATGCCTGCGAAAAGCCGGCCACCGGGACTGATGATGTCCCTGCACATCTGGGCGCTGTCGCATGGTATTGCCTCGCTGTTCAATCGGGGAGACTCGGCCGGTCGAGTGCTGCCAATGTCCGCAGAAGAACTGCTCGAAGCGGCTGTATTGATCTACCTGCGGGGGCTGGGACTCGATCACTCGAGGTGAAGGCGGTCTTGACAAGCTGGGCGCCCGGGTTTAGTAATGTAAATGTTTTTAACATTCACACGGGGCCATCATGCCTTTGGTTGCAAAACTCGATGACCTGGGAAAGCCAGCCTGGATCGCCCTGATGATCTTGGGCTTCGTCTGGTGGTGGCCGATAGGGCTCGCAACTCTGGCCTTCTTAATCGGGAGCGGAAGAATGTGCGGTTGGAAAGGTAGTAACATCTCGCGCTGGCACGCCGACGAGATGCGTGGTGCCGGAACCTGGTGGCGCCCGTCGCGCTCGGGGAATCAGGCTTTCGACGATTACCGGACCGAGACATTGCGACGGCTGGAAGAAGAGCAACGCGAGTTTCAGGATTTCCTCCGGCGCTTGCGCATGGCGCGCGACAAGGAGGAATTCGATCAGTTCATGCAGGAGCGACGGGGCCGGTCATCGGCGGAGGTCTAAGCTCGTTGTCGTCGGTGCGCTTGCGGAGCTGATTTCACTGCGATCACGGCCGCGGACCTCGCTAAGCGGCCAGCGCGCCTGCGGAGTGGTTGCGAGTGTGTCCGTGAGGTCGAGCGCGAGACGTTCCGCGCCGGCCCAAGCAACCATGGCAGCATTGTCCGTGCACAGAGCGGGGGGTGGCAGCACCAGCGTGGTACCGCCTTCGAAAGCAATTCGCTGCAGCACCTCGCGGATTGCTTCATTGGCTGCAACGCCGCCGGCGGCGACCAGGGCAGTCGGCTTCCCATACCGGTCGCGGAATGCCTTAAGCCCACCACGTAGTCTGTCTGCTGTTACGTCAACAACGCTCTGCTGGAAAGAGGCGCAGAGATCGCGCACGTCCTGATCGCTTAACGGGGCGATCCTTTCCGCCTCGAGCCGAAGAGCAGTTTTCAGCCCCGAGAGCGAAAAGTCAGCATGCGGCCGCCCCATCATGGGACGGGGCAGCGCAAAACGGGCAGGATTGCCGCCTAGCGCTTCCCTTTCAACCTGCGGACCGCCCGGATAACCGAGGCCGAGAAGCTTTGCCGTCTTGTCGAATGCCTCGCCGATGGCGTCGTCCACCGTAGTGCCTAGTCGCTCGTAACTGCCGACACCCAGCACCGCGACGATCTGGGTATGGCCACCGGATGCAAGGAAGAGGCAATAGGGGAACGGGATGCGGTCGGTCAGCCGAGCGGTGAGCGCGTGCGCTTCGAGATGATTGACTGCGATCAACGGCTTCTCGGAGACCAATGCTATCGCCTTGGCAGTGGTGAGACCCACGATGATCCCCCCAATGAGGCCCGGGCCGGCAGCGGCGGCGACGCCATGTAGCGAAGCAAAGCTCGCGCTCGCATCTGCCATCGCCTTGGCTATGATCATATCAAGCGCCTCGACATGCGCGCGTGCGGCAATCTCCGGGACTACCCCGCCGAAGACCGCATGCTCGTTGACCTGGGAGAGAACCACGTTGGACAGGATAGTGCCGGATCCGGACTCCGAGCGCTCAACGACCGCGGCCGCCGTTTCATCGCAAGTGGTCTCAATGCCGAGCACGATCATGCTATGGGCGCGCGAGGGCCGCACATGTCGACGGAGAGCTTGGCTACTCCTCACAATCTGCCATATGCGAGAAGCCTGAACTTAGGGGTGCCTAGCATTGCAAGGAGAGGACGTGCAATCCGCATCGCGAGGAGCCACCTCTGCAACGGCAACGATGTTGCGCGTTGGTACGCGCGGAAGCACGCTGGCGCTCACACAAGCAGGCGAGGTACGTCAACGCCTTGCGGCAATCCACGGATTTCCCCCCGAGCGGATCGCGCTGCGCATCATTCGTACCACGGGAGATACGGTCCGGGATCGACCGCTCGCCGAGGCAGGCGGCAAGGGCTTATTCACTAAAGAAATCGAGGAGGCGCTCATCGCCGGTGAGATCGATATTGCCGTACATTCGGCAAAGGACATGCCCACGATGATCCCCTCAGGACTGGTCATCGGCGCGGTCCCACCACGCGAGGATGCGCGCGACGTCTTCATAAGCCGCAAAGCGACGAGGCTGCTGGATCTGCCCAGGTGCGCGCGTGTCGGCACAGCGTCGCTGCGCCGGCAGGCGCTGGTGAAGCGGCTTCGGCCGGACCTTGCCGTGGTTAACTTTCGCGGTAACGTGGAAACCCGTTTGCAAAAGCTCGAGGCCGGCGCGGTCGATGCTACGTTACTTGCGCTCGCTGGTCTGAAGCGCCTGGGATTGGCGGAGAAGGGCACCACAATCCTTTCCATTGACGAGTTCCTTCCGGCAGTCGGGCAGGGAATCATTGCCATCGAAGCGCGCGCTGAGGACACGCGGGTGCTGGCGTTGCTCGCCCCACTCAATGATGCCGTTTCAGCGAGCGCATTGGCCGCAGAGCGGTCGTTCCTTGCCGAGCTCGACGGGTCCTGCCGTACTCCCATTGCGGGCCACGCCACGGTTCGTGCTGGACGGCTGGAATTTCGCGGACTGATCGCCAGACCCGACGGAAGTCAGTGTTTCGAAGTTGAACGCGATGGTCTGGCCGCCGATGCCGAGCGCTTGGGCAAGGATGCCGGGCACGAACTCAAAGCCCGCGCGGGTGCCGATTTTTTCCGCACCGGGTGAGCCGTGCGGCTCCTCGTCACCCGACCAGCCCCCGACGACGAGCGTACAGCCGCGGCCCTGCGAGCGCGCGGGCACGAAGTGCTGATCGCTCCCATGCTGCGCATGCAAACGCTCGATTGTGCCTTCCCGGCTCATCCTTACGCAGGCGTGGTGATGACTAGCGCCAACGCCGCGCGTGCCATTGCCCACCATCCCGACTGTCGCGATCTGACCTCGCTGCCGCTGTTTGCGGTGGGTCACCACACCGCCCAGGCCGCTCTGGCCGCCGGTTTTCACGAGGTCCATTGCGCCAATGGCGACCGCAGCGATCTCGTTAACATGCTGCGGCGGCTGCTCGGCGCGCTTCATGGGCCGCTGCTCTATCTCGCGGGCGAAGATCGTGCTGGCGAAATCGAGCTTGCGCCTAATGGCGCGAGAGTCATAACGGTGGCGGTCTATCGCATGGCCAAGGTCGAGTGCTTTCCTGCCGAAATCGAAGCGGCACTCCGGCAACGGCGCATCGATGGCGTCCTCCATTTTTCCCGCCGGAGCTGCAAAGCGTATCTTGATTGCGCCCAGCATTCCGGCTTGATGGATTGCGCGCTCACACCGTTGCACTTCTGCATCTCGCCTCAAGTGGCCGAGCCGCTTGTCGCCCAATATCGCACCGGCGCGGAGATTGCTAAAGAGCTTGCCGCCGATAGCGCCAGCGGCATAAGGATTGCTCCGCGCCCGGACGAGTCGTCACTGATCGGGATCGTGGATGCACGTTAAGGCTTTATGCGGAAGAGACACACAGACCAATGACGAATGACCAGCCTACCCCGGTGACAGAAGTATCGGCCAGCGAGAGCGGGCGCGAAAAGACGCCTGTCAGTGAGCATGCAGCGACGGAGAGTGAAGCCTCGCCGGCGCAAATGGCTCCCGAGCAGCCGATGCTGGAAGGCCAAGCGGATGGCGCGGAGCAATCGCGTCAGCATGCCTATGCCCAATGGGGGGCGATCGCTGCAGGCGCTGCGGCTGGGGCTGTCGTCTCCCTCATAGTCCAAGGGGCGGCCATTCTCTTCCCGCGCGGCAGTGATAATGCGAGCGCTGTTGAGGCGCGGGTGGCGCGGCTCGAATCCAGCATCGCAGGATTGCGGGCCGCGCCCGATGGCGTCTCATCCACTCACTTGTCCACAATCGAGGCCGACCTCAAGGCGCTCACAGATAAGCTCGCGACGCTTGCACAACGCAACGATAACGCGGTCGCGGCTTCGACGGAAGCACGCCAGCGCGTCGTTACAACTGCAGGCGCGCTCGCCGAGCTGAGGCAAAAGGTCATGTCAGTGGCTGCAGACGGAGCCGCACATGACGAGAGGGCGCAAGCTGAGCTTAAATCATTGACAAACCGCGTCTCTGCAATCGAGACGGCGGAAAAAGCGATCACAGCAGAGATCACGAAGCGCACGCAGGCGCAAGACCGCGATCGTTCAGGGCGTTTCGCGACTGCAGCAACTGCGCTGCGGATCGCTGTTGAGGAGGGCCAGCCATTCGCGGGGGAGCTTGCCGTTGCAAGAGTACTTGCACCTGATCCCAAGCAATTGGCCACGCTTGAGCCATTCGCGATGTCGGGTGTGCCAACGTCTGCCGCGCTCGCGCGTGATCTCGCCTCGTTGATGGCAGCGCTGTATGCGGCGGCTGCAACACGCTCACGCGAGAGCAGCTTCTTAGAGAAGCTCCAGGCCAACGCCGAGAAACTGGTTCGCATTCGTCGAACGGATGAGGCGGCAGGCTCTGATCCCGGAGCTGTGCTCGGACGCATCGAAATCAAGGCCGCCAAGGGGGATGTAGCCGGCTCGCTCGCCGAGCTTGCGGCTCTGCCGCCCGATATTCGTGCGCCCGCTGCCGCGTGGATGGAAAAAGCGCGAGGGCATTCCGCTGCACTTGCGGCAAGCCGCCGGCTCGCTGATGAGGCGCTTGCAGAGCTGAGCAAGTGACGGGAGCGACGGCTGTAGTCAAATGACCCGTGTCGTTACCTATCTTTTCGTCATCGCGCTGCTGGCGTTCGGCGCGGTGTGGATGGCTGACCGGCCTGGAGATGTTGCCATCACCTGGCTCGATCATCGAATCGAGACTTCTGTGATGGTACTTGCGGCGGTCGTGTTGGCATTTGCGGTCGTGACAACAATTGCCTGGTCCATGGTGCGTGCGCTGATGCGCCTCCCGGGGGTTATGGTCCAGCGCCGACGCAGGCGCCGTGGCGTCCGCGGATATCTTGCCCTGTCGCAAGGTTTGATTGCAGTTGGTTCTGGTGACTTAATTGCCGCGCGTCGGTTCACCGAACAAGCTAATCGTTTTGCCCCTGACGAGCCGCTTACGCTGCTCCTTAGCGCCCAGACAGCGCAGCTGCGTGGTGACCGCGACGGGGCCGCACGCAGCTTTGAGCTGATGGCAGAACGCGCCGATACCCGGGTGCTTGGCCTGCATGGACTCTACATCGAGGCGCGCCGGCGCAACGATCCGGCTGCGGCGCTTGCCTATGCCGAGCAGGCGGCCAGCAACAATTCGGTTCCGGAGTGGGCGGGACAGGCGGTGCTGGAATTCCGCTGTGCCGCTGGAGATTGGACAGGCGCGCTCGACCGACTTGAGCATAACATGGCAAGCGGCCTCCTGGATAAGGCGAGCTATCGCAGGCAGCGCGCCGTGCTACTGACCGCACAGGCCCTTGCTGCCCAGACAAGCGATCGTCATCATGCCCAGGTGCTGGCCCTCGAATCGGTAGCTCTTGCGCCCAGCCTTGTGCCGGCGGCGGCGCTCGCCGGCATACTTCTTGCCGATAATGGCGAGCGGCGCAAAGCGGCCCGCGTCATCGAGGCAGCGTGGCGAGCCAATCCGCACCCCGATCTTGCCCGCGCCTACAGCCACCTATACCGTGCCGATTCCGCACGCGAAAGGTTGGTACGCATCGAGAGCTTGGCGGCAAAGGCCCCTGGCCATGACGAGGCCGCGCTCGCGGTCGCACGCGCAGCGCTCGATGCCAAGGAGTTCGCTATTGCGCGCCAAGCGCTTGCTCCACTCACGGCCGCGCCTACTCGGCGCGTGGCGGCGCTCATGGCTGAAATCGAGCAAATGCAGCATGGCGATGAAGGACGCGCGCGCGAATGGATGGTGCGCGCTCTAAATGCTCGGCGCGATCCGGCCTGGACCGCCGACGGCTTCATTTCCGACCAATGGCTGCCGATCTCGCCTGTCAGTGGGCGGCTCGGTGCTTTCGAATGGACAACACCACATGCTGGAGAAGGTCCTGGCGGCGCAGTGATCGAGGCAGAGCAGATGGCGATGCTCGATGCCCGACAGGCGGCGCCTCCAGCCTCGATATCTTCGCCGTCGCACCAGGAGGCAGTTGATCCGGTCGGGACCACTGGTCGTCCTGCGGCGCAGCCGAACGAATCCGAGATTGCAGATGCGGATGCAGAGCATACTCACTTGGCGGATGCTTCGGGGCCGGCCAGCACGACGGTCGCGCGCAAGATATCAATGCCCCAGCGCGCCAGTCCGATTACATTGGCACCCGCAGTGATTCCTCTGGTGCACGCCCCAGACGACCCCGGCCCTGAGCTGGATGCGCAGAACGAACCTGGGCCGGAGCCTAACGAGGCAGCTGGCGCCGACAGCTGGGCCCGCATTCGCCAGTTGTTTGGGCACTAGCTAGGCCAAAAGGAAATGACGGACATGGCAGTTGTGGGCTACTGGGGGATCGTCATCAGTTCGAGCACGTGACCGTTCGGATCCTCGAAGTAGACGCCTCGACCGCCATTCCAATCATTGAGCTTGCCATCATCGATGCTCCAGGGCGCGCTGCCGAAGGCAAGCTTGGCTTTTCTAATGCGTTCGAAGATCGCGTCAAACTCGGGATCAGTCACATGAAAGGCATAGTGGTGGCTCTCGAACGAGCGCTCCGTGTCAAAGAGTAGCGTCAATGTCTCATTGACGCGCACGGGCGCGAAATGATCGTCCGGCTCCTTGAAGTTGAGGCCGAAAATTTCCGCAAAAAAACGTGCAGCCGCTACTTTATCCCGTGCCGGCACAATTGTGTGGTTCAGGACAATCGTCACGGGTTCTGGTTCTCAGAATGCGGCGCTCTAGCCGAGCTTTTCCGCCTTCTCCCGGTCATGCCACCACGTTCCGGGGATACCCATGGCATAACGCGGCTGTGCATCAGGGCGCCCGAACACGTCCCAATAGGCGAGCCAGTGAGACGGTTTATACCAATGCGGCACCCAATAGCGCCCGCTGCGGATAACGCGATCGAGGGCCTTGCAGGTTGCCACAAGTTCCGCCCGACTCGGAGCTGCGATCACGCGCTCGACGAGAGCATCGATGGCGGGGTCGGATATGCCGCCGACATTCTGTGACCCCTTTATGCCGGCAGCTCGAGAGGTGAAAAAGGTGCGTAGCGAATCCCCCGGCGTATTGGAGAAGCCAAATCGCTGCACGATGATATCGAAATCAAAGTCGTCCACACGCTTTCGGTATTGCACCGGGTCGACGATGCGCACGGCGGCTTCAATGCCCAAGATACCCAGATTTTTGATGAAGGCGTTGTGATGCGGCAGCGAAACAGGATCATCGATAAGGAACTCAACGGTGAGCACTTCGCCTTGCGGGGTGATGCGCTTCCCGTCCTTGATGACGTAACCAGCGTCCTGCAACAACATGCTCGCCGTGCGCAGAAGAGCGCGGTCCTGCCCCGATCCATTGGAGACCGGCGGCACGAAGGGTTCCCCGAACACCTCGTCCGGCACCTTGCCGCGGAATGGTTCGAGCAGGGCAACTTCGGCGGGACCGGGTGGGCCAACAGCCATCATATCGGAATTCTCGAAGAAGGATTGGGTTCTTCGATACGCCCCATACATGATCGTGGTATTGACCCATTCAAAGTCAAACGCATTAATAAAGGCCTCGCGCAGGCGCTTATCCTTGAACTTTTCCCGCCGCGTATTGAAGAACCACCCTTGCGCTGCCGAAGGCGTGTGGTCGGGAATGACATCGCGCTTGACGCGGCCGTCACGGATACCCGGGAAGTCGTAGCGTGTCGCCCAAACCCGTGAGACCAATTCCTCACGAAATAGATAAGTCCTGCTCGTGAAGCCTTCGAACGCGGCGTCGCGATCGCGATAATATTCGTAGCGGATAATGTCGAAATTGTTCTGTCCGCGCGCCACCGGCAAGTCGGCGCCCCACCAATCCTTCACCCGCTCGTATTCAATGAAACGCCCCGGCTCAAAGCGGCCGACCTTGTAGGGGCCGCAGCCCAGTGGAGGTTCGAGCGTCGTCTCCTCGAATTTATGTTCCGCATAGTACCGGCGTGAGAAGATCGGAAGCCACGCTATGAACAGCGGCAGATCGCGGGCATGTCCAGCGGCCAGGCTGACGACCACGTTGGCATCGTCGGGCGCGTGCGCACCGGCGAAGTCGTGCAGCAATTGCTGAATAATCGGATGCGCCCTCTCTTTGAGCACTTGCAAGGAAAACGCAATGTCGTGTGCCGTGAGGGGGCTGCCGTCGTGGAAGATGATATCGCGCCGCAGCAAAAAACGATAGGTGAGCTGGTCGGGCAGTACCTGCACTGCGCGTGCAACTAGCCCGTACATCGCATCCGGCTCATCCTGTGCACGCGCCATCAGACTTGCAAAAGTCAGCTCCATCCCTTGCGCGGCATCGCCTTTGAGAATGAAGCTGTTGAGGGAGTTGAAGGTGAGCAAGCCCTGGTTGAAGATCTTCGTTGGGGCGACGTGCGAAAACGCTCCTCCCTTCGGAGCTTTCGGATTGACGTAGTCGAACTGCTTGAAATCCGCCGGATACTTGAGGTCGCCGAAAGCCGAGATACCGTGGCGCTCGGGGTTTTCCGCTGCCTTAGCGACCGGGGCAACAAGCGATGCAAGCGCCGCGGCACCGAGGCTGACCGCCTCGCGCCGCGTCACATCGGGAGCATGGATCATGGGACGCGCTGCTCTGGGTGTTCCTCTTTAGCACGCTTGTGCGGTGCCGCTGCCGCCAAGCATGTTGCATCGTTCTATCCATCATGTGTCCGTTTGTCGATGCGACTGTTGGACTTAACGCTGGCCCGCCCGCGCCCTTCAATATCGCAAAGCAAAGCCCCAAAATCACGGGGCCCATGCTCCTCGATAGGCACGCTTGCGAAGCTTCGCTCAGCCAGGCTCGGGTGCCGAAAAATCCTTTAAAGTTGCACCCGTCTCGAAGTGCTCGACAAAAATTCGTCCGACGCTGCGGGTGAAACCGGCCGCGGTAAGACATGATGCGGCAAGCCCCATGAGCGCAGCGGGCGGTACGACGTAGAAAAGTATAGAGGTCGCCAGCGTCGCCGCCCCCATGGGCATGGTACCACCCACCAGGGCCACGATGATGGTACGAGCGCGGTCACGCTCGAAGGGCACGCCGTAATGATTACTGAGCACCTTCACCATGCGGAGGATCACGGCAGTGACCCCGGCGAAATTCGCAAGCGGCAGCGGAATGACACCCCCGATCGCTGAATAGGCCGCATGTCGATCGACTACCGCAAGCGCTCTTGCCCGGCGTTGGTCGGCGCCGCTCGAGGCCAGCGGCGATGTCTGACTCGATGAAGGGTCGCTTTGCCTCGACGACCCATCATTCTCCGGGATCAGCTTGACGACATTGCCCCCAGACTCCGACACCTTTATCGCGCGCGCCTCGCGCAACTCGTTGGACCCCGATGCCAGTGGTGACTGCGATAATTCCTGTATGAAGCTGGCCGCACGATCATCTCTGGTGCGCTGAATTGCCCTGGGCAGTTTCTTTTTGTTCATGCGCTCACCGCCCGCCTCGTTTGGTGCATGCTCGCAAGGATGACATCGATTTCGTGAGCAATCGCTGCGATCTCACGAGCCGCGGGGCCGGTACGAGCGATAAGGGTCGGAGTTGCTCCCCACAGCGCTGCCTCCGCATAACCAACCCGATTGGTCATTTCGTGGTGGAGCACTGGAAAGCCGGCCTCCGCAAGCTCGGCGCGAATCTGCTTGGCAATCACCGAGTCGCGAGTGGTTTGGGTCAGCAGACAGCGGAAGTTCGGGCGCTGGCCACGTGCCCGGTCGATGAGAATGTTGAGTGTATCCAGCATGCGGTCCACATCGACGGGTGAGGGCTTGACCGGAACGATCACGAGGTCGCTTATGCCGAGACAGGCAAGCGTCGCGTCCGAGCGAAAACCAGGGGTGTCGATGAGCACCCTCCCGGAATGGCTGGCGACGCGCTGTGCAGTGCTCCAGGCCTCTTGCGTCGCATCTTCCACCACCTTGACGCCGCCCAGTGCGCGTTCCCGCTCAGCCAGACGAGCAATCGATCGCTGTGGATCGGCATCGATGATCGCTGCCTGGCCGCCATCGAGATGCCACTGAACGGCTAGGCAGCTCGCCAGGGTGCTCTTGCCGCTGCCGCCCTTCATGGAAACTACCGTGATGATCGACCCAGTCACCTATGCCAGCTCCCGCCTAAAGGCCTGCCAGTTGCAGGCCAGGACGCGACGAATCAATCACCCGGATGTTATCGGGGAATCGAGCGGCTGCCTATAACCAGGATTGGCGCTTCTATCCGAGCGACTAGCGCTTCTTCTGCTCCACGCTCGGCGTCTTGCCCGTATCGCTATTCGTCGTACCGCCCGGCTCCCGGCCCGCGTGTATTGCTCGTACAAGCCGTGCAAAGAACGCTTCAATGTCCGACAAGGTCACGGGGTAGGAAAGGCGCTCCGCCTCCTGCGGTTCAGTCGCCGGCACCTTTTCGCTCGGCTTTGCCAGCGTATCAGCCGGTATTTTCTCCGAAGGGGTTGCTGGGCTCGCGGCCGTCGTCCTTTCGTTGGGAGCGCTTTCCTGGGTGCCCGAAAGCTTCTCTGGAGCTGGGGAGCCATCAACGTTGCCCAAGATCATCGGCACGCCGTCCTTGCCGCCGCCTATGATGACGACCTTCGAGTTCGAGGACTGCGCGAGTTGAAGGGTCGCTTCAATGCCGCGCCAGCGCAGGTACGAATCGGAAATACCACTGCTGACAATACGCTGGAACTCGCTGATTCCTTCCGCTTCGATCTTCTTGCGCTCTGATTCCCTGATTTCACGCGCAACCCGAAACTTGTATTCCTCCGAGATGTAATACTGCTCGATCTTGCGATTGATCGCCGTCACGACGGCGCTCGGCAGCTCGATTCCGAGGATCAGGGTGTCGACAAGGTTGAGCATGGCGTAGAGCGGGATTCGGTAAGGCGCGGAATCCTCGCTCTCCCCTCGCTCCATCATCTTCTCACCGAGCATCGCCTCTGCACGTTTGCGGATTTTTTTCCTGGATTTCGGTGCGCTTCGTCGAATAGACGTCCTCAGCGGTATACTCGGCAATGACTTCGCGCATCCGGTTGCCTATTTCCGGAATTACCAAGTCGTCGACGTAGTCCGGACCAATCGACTGGTGAAGTTGAGGAACAGATTCGCGCTTCAGACGAAATCGAATGTTGATGGAGGCCGTCAGGCTTACGCCATCCCTGGAAATGGCGTTACACGTCTGGGTGGCGGATTGCAGTCGCAGGTCGTACAGAAAAAGCGTATTCCACGGCCACATAAAGTGCAGGCCCTCGTCCCTGAGCTGGCGCGGATTAAGCACGGTGCCGCCGCCGAAGCGTTTCCACAGGACACCCACATAGCCGCTCGGAACGGTAACTAACACATAAGGGGCGAGGATCACACCGATGAGCGTCGCCAGCATCAGATAGATCACGATGAGCGGCAGCCGCTGCTCGATGAACCGCCACCATGTCCGACGCGCCGGCCCAGGCAATCGCTTGCCGTCCGGGTAGACGACGTAGGCCTCCATCAACCGCGCTCCAGCGCAACAGGCTCGACGAAGCGACCCTCATCCATCCGCAGTCTGCGAGCAGGTAGATGCATTTCGTCGAGATAGCGATCGTCGTGTGTCACCGCAACGATCGTCACGCCCGCCCTGTGCAGCGAGGGCAGCAGATCGTAGTAGAACTTGCGCCGAAATTCAGGGTCCTGATCAGCGGCCCATTCGTCCAGCAGCAAGATCGGGCGCTTCTCCAGCAGGCTCACGATGAGGGCAAGGCGTTTGCGCTGGCCTGTCGACAGGTCGACAGTATTGAATTCCCGATGCGATAGCCGAGTTTTGCCCAACAGTCTAAATTGCGCCAGAAGCTGATCAAGCTCGATGGGATCAGGATCAGCGATCCCATATAATCGCTGAAAAAGATGATAGTCCACGAAGATCGCGGACATGAGCTGCCGATACGTTTCGCGCGTGCTGTCGCTGACGAGCACCCCATCGCAAATGATCTCGCCCGAATCCGGCTTGTAGAGGCTCGCTAATAACTTAAGGAAGGTCGATTTACCCGAGCCGTTGCCCCCAGTGATGAAGACGAGCTCGCCGGATTGCAATGTGAAGTCTACAGGCCCTACCTTGAATACGGTTTCCGTCGATTTCTCCACGTACCTGAAGACGATTTCACGCATCTCGATCTGTTTGAACTGCCTCTTCAGTTCTGTCGAGCCGACCTGTGCATCGATGACGGTCGCCAACAGCCGTTGCTCCAGCCGCTCGAGGTTGTCAGCCGCCGTGTTCGCCGCTGATAAAATGGGAATCGATTGCACCAGGCCAAAGCAAGCACCGATAACGAACACCAGGGCAGTCACCGTCTTCGTGATGGAGGCACCCGCGAGAGTGCCCCCCAGCACTGGGACCGCGAAAACAACCGCTCCGAGCAGCGCGTACATCGAGCTCTGCAACAGTACCATCCGGCGGAATGTTTCCGCTTGTGTGCGAATCTTGATGTTGGCCGCGGTTCTCGAGACTTCGACGGCATCAGCATACAGATCTTCGCTGCGCGCGCTGTTTAGTCGCACCTCTTTGAAACCATCCAGCAGGTCCATGAGGCGATTGAACAGCCGGTTTTCCCATTCCGATGCCTCGCGCATCGCCTTCGCGATCTGGCGATTTCTAGAATGAAACACCGCCGCCGCAACGCCGACAATGAGGAGACTCAGCGCAAATGCAAGAAGCGAAAGGTAGGCCACATAACTCGCGACGAAGAGAATGAGAACGGCGCCCTGGATCGAGAAAGCAAGAGAGTTGCTTGCCTGTGTGAGGATTGCTGTTTCCTTGGTGATGGCGGCAACGATTTCCGCCCGGCCAATTTGATCAAGCGGAAGCAACTCCGAGTGCCGTACCTGATCCATCAGACGCAAACGAACCTTATGAATGATGGCCTCTATCTCCGCCGTGGCCGAGAGCAGAATGTAATTCTGGGTCCTAATAAACAGAAACAGGGCCACGATGAAAAGCGTTGCCGCCCATAGGCTCGGCTTGCCGCTATCCGCGGATTGCGCGCCGGAGTTGATGGCGGCCAGAATAGAGGCCGTGCTGATCCCTCCCAAGCCGGCCATCAGGGCAAGCCGCCTGAGCGAACCCTGCATTTCGCGACGAACGAGTTCGAAGAAAGACATCAGAGTAATGCGATCGTTTCATTCCCTCCGACAGAGGCAACCCGAAGCGGCGACGGGAAGCGTGGCCACTGCACTTGCAATAGCACTCAGTCGGTATGTGGACGCCGGTGCCATTCGGTACCGCGCGAGGGTCCGGTGAGCAGCAAGATGATCAACATCACAACTGGAGTGATGAAAAACGATAGAACGAACGTGCCAAAAAAACCGAGGCGGCGTTGGCTGCCGCACAACCCTGTCAGAAAGCAAAATATGACATAAATAATGACGCCTATAGTTACGGCCATTAATGCTCCGTTCGGCCCGTCGTTGCTTCTTCCTTAAGGTTAATGGCGGGCACGCATACTGCCGCAGGAACGCGTGAAGCGAAATGTTATCACGGGGCCGTCGTTGCTGTGCTCTTGCCTGCCGTGCCGGAACCAGCAGATTCTGGAGACGTTGCAGGAGTGACCGGGGGTGCTGCGGCAGATCGGGCAGCGAACTTTGCCTTCTGCGCCTTTATGAATTCGCGATAATCCGGTGGATTGAAGTCGAGAAGCGTGCCACCCGAAGCAAAGTGCTTGATGAAGACATTGCCGATGACCCACGTAGCGCCCGCCGAGACGCCCCCCATCGTTACCCCACTGATTGCGTGTCCCAGTATTGGGACCCCTTTGAAGACGCTAAGGGCAGCCAGCGAGGCGTTCTCCGGAATGAGTGCCCCGACTATGCTGCTGAGCACCGATTTGCCAACATTCTTCGAAAACGGGACACTGTAAATTTCAGATAGACGCCGCAACATGTAAAGCTGGACCCCGCCTACCCCGACGAGATCGATGAGAGGGGGGAGAACTCCTCCTGCTGCCCCAGACCAGAGTGACAGCCGATCGAC
>Ga0306920_100004498_pt1 | contig 17863 bp, 15 predicted proteins | sample flu12Cox44000170_FD_204666 | JGI IMG/M metagenome (GOLD analysis project Ga0306920, IMG submission 204666) | Lab enrichment of tropical soil microbial communities from Luquillo Experimental Forest, Puerto Rico - flux4day.12C.oxic.44.000.170 (v2)... | ecosystem: Environmental > Terrestrial >... | reverse complement strand
GTCGTCCATGGCGGTCTGCGTCACTCCCGCCCCGCCCGCGTCACGGCGGGGCTGCTGGCCGAGTTGGAAGCGCTGGTGCCGCTCGCGCCGCTGCATGAGCCACATAACCTCGCGCCCATCAAAATGGCGATGACCCTCAATTCCGACTTGCCTCAGGTGGCGTGCTTCGACACAGCCTTTCATCGGACTGCGCCGGAAGTTGAGCAGGCTTTCGCCTTGCCCTACTCCTATTACGAGGACGGCATACGGCGCTACGGCTTCCACGGCTTATCTTACGAATACATCGCCTCGGTATTGCCGGATCGGGCGCCGAAAATCGCCACTGGACGCGTCGTCGTCGCGCATCTTGGCAATGGCTGCTCGGCTTGCGCTATGCTCAACCGGGTTTCGATCGCCACGACGATGGGGTTCACCGCACTTGACGGATTGCCAATGGGCACCCGTTGCGGCGAGCTCGATGCCGGCGTCGTGCTGCATCTCATTCAGCAAAAAGGGATGTCGGCGGAAGAGTTGGTTAACCTGCTCTATCGTCGCTCGGGTATGCTCGGGCTCTCCGGTGTTTCTTCGGATTTCCGCGAGCTGTTGGCCAGCGACCAACCGCATGCGCGCTTTGCCGTCGAGGTGTTTTGCTATCGTGTTGCCGGCCATATCGCCTCGCTCGCGGCCGGCCTCGGCGGCCTCGACGGAATTGTGTTCACGGCCGGTGTCGGCGAAAATGCAGCTCCGGTGCGGAGCGCCATCTGTCAGGCCTGCAGCTGGCTCGGGCTGGAACTGGACGAGGCGGCCAATCAAGAACACAAGGAGTGCATCAGCGCCTCGGGGAGCCGCGTCGCCGCTTATGTGATAAAAACCGACGAGAACCTGATGATCGCCCGACACGCGCGAGCGCTGCTAGGGAGCTGAACGGTTAGGAAGGGAGAGAGATTATGTCCGAACATCGCAGTTCGACACACCCGGCGGGGACAGGCGCTTTTTCCGCCGCTGATATCAAGCGCAAAATGGCCGAGCGCGAGGCCGCAAAAGCCGCCGAGGAAATGCGCCACGCGAAGGAGCAGGAAGAAAAACAAAAGGCGGTGCTGGAGGAACTTCACAAACCGCCCGAGCGGACGGCCGAGCAACTGATGCAGGTAGTGATGCAGCTGGTCAGCCATGCGGCCGAGCATGGACAAAACGAAGTGCAGGTCTATCGTTTTCCAAACGCGATGTGCAGCGATCGCGGCCGAAGGATCAACAACTCGGAGCCCGACTGGGAAACGAGCTTGGAGGGCCGCCCCAAATTCGCCTACGAATTCTGGCACGATCACCTCAGGCCGCTCGGCTTCCACCTGAAGGCTGAAGTGCTCGAATATCCGGGGGGCATGCCCGGCGATATCGGCCTAATTCTCAGCTGGAAGTAAGACAGATTTATGGCAATTCTTCGGAGACTGCCGAATATGACGGCAGATGCGGAGAGAGGGATCCGATGCCTGATGCCAAGAATGAAGAGCCCGAAGCCCACGGCAAGCTGAAACGGAAGGAATACGAGCAGCAGCTGGCCCGGCTGCATGTCGAGTTCGTCAAGCTCCAGCAATGGGTGGTGCACAAAGGCCTGAAAGTCTGCATCCTCTTCGAGGGGCGCGATGGGGCCGGCAAGGGCGGGACGATCAAAGCCATGACCGAGCGGGTGAGTCCGCGCGTCTTCCGAGTAGTCGCGCTTCCCGCGCCGACCGAGCGCGAGAAGTCGCAGATGTATGCCCAGCGCTACATTCCACATCTGCCCGCAGCCGGCGAGGTTATGATCTTCGACCGCAGCTGGTACAACCGGGCCGGCGTCGAGCGGGTGATGGGGTTTTGCACCGAGGAGGAGGCCAAACACTTTTTGCAAATGATCCCCGGGGTCGAGAAAGCTATCGTCGACTCGGGGATCATTCTCCTAAAATATTGGCTGGAGGTGAGTCCGGAAGAACAGACAAGACGGCTGGAGGGGCGCATCGATGATGGGCGCAAGACTTGGAAGCTGTCCGACATGGATCTCAAATCCTATTCTCGCTGGTACGACTACTCGCGGGCACGGGACGAGATGTTCCTCGCCACCGACACCTCATGGGCGCCGTGGTACGTGGTCCATTCCGACAATAAGAGGCGGGCGCGGCTGAACGCCCTCACTCACATCCTGAGCAAGATCCCCTACGAGGAGCTGCCTCGCGCCACGATCGAGCTACCGAAAAGGCAGCACCGCGGCGACTACAAGGACACCGACTATCCTTTCAGGGTGATTCCGGAGGTCTTCTGAATCTCGTGAAGCGCAAGGGGGCGTCTCTGTGGAGGAGGCCCGTCGCCACGCATGACCATCGGCGCTATCCGGTTATCGCTGATAACACGCGGAGATCGATCCATGCGCGGGAGGATCGCATCGGAGATCCAAGCCTGACGGCCCTGCTGATCGTTGAGCTATGCGCGGTCTTTTTCGCAGCGCTACTGGCGGCGAAGGGTCTGCCTTATAGCGTTGACGGTCGCTGATACGCGGTCCTACCAGCTCGATGAACGCTCATGAAGGCTCATTGCTTGTGAATAGCTAGGGGGACCTGCGCTGGGCGGGATCTTCGGTAACGCCGGGTCAGATCGCGCTAATCCAGGAGAAACCGGCCATGCCCGTCGCGGCTCGCTTTGCCTCGATTTCACACCGGCTGCTGCCTGTCCTCGGTTGGCTTCCAGCATATCGGCGTGACTGGTTGTTGCCGGATGTCCTCGCCGGCCTCGCCGTCTGGGCGGTCATGGTACCGGAGGGCATGGCGTATGCCGGCATCGTGGGAGTGCCGCCGATCATGGGGCTCTATACGCTTGTCCCACCACTGATTGCCTACGCGCTGCTTGGTACCTCACGCGTGCTAGTGGTCGGCCCGGACACCGCGACAGGCCTGATCTCCGCACTAACCGTGGGCGCCATCGCGGTACAGGGATCTGCAGACTTCAATGCACTCACGTCCACCCTCGCAATCTTGATCGGAGCCTTCTTCCTGCTCTTTGGCGCGCTGCGCATGGGCTGGGTGGCTGCGTTCATTCCCACACCGGTGATGCGAGGGTTCATCGAAGGCCTCGTATGCGTCACCATCATTGGCCAGGTGCCGCACTTGCTTGGCATCGACGGCACCTCTGGCAATTTCTTCACCAAACTCTGGGTCGTGCTGCGGCATCTACCGAACGCCTCGCTCGCCCCGATGCTCACCGGCTTGCTCAGCCTCACCGCGATGCTGTTGCTGCGCCATCTAGCACCCCGCGTGCCCGCAGCCCTGGTCGTTGCGGTCGTGGCCACGATCCTCGTTGGCCTGTTGGACGGTGAAGCCACCGGTGTAAGCGTGGTCGGCGACCTCCCGTCCGGCATGCCCCATCTCACGCTGCCCGTCATCGACTCTGCAAAGCTGTGGGACCTCGCGCCCGGCGCACTTGCCATCGTTCTGGTCGGGTATGCCGAGGCGCTCGGCGGAGCAAAGGCCACGGCGATGCAAGGCGGCGGCGACATCGATCCGAACCAGGAGCTTGTCGCACACGGGCCTGCCAATATTCTGAGCGGCCTTTTCGGCGGGTTCCTCGTCGTCGGCAGCCTGTCCAAGACCTCCGTCGCCATGGCCGCCGGCGCCCGCACCCAACTCTCGAACCTCGTCGCTGCGGTCTTTTGCGTTCTCACGCTGATCTTGTTGACGCCGTTATTCCGCGGCATGCCGCACCCGGCGCTTGCCGCAATCGTCATCGCAGCAATGCTTCACCTCTCCAAGCCGGGCTACTTGCGCGACTTGCTCGACCGTGACCGTTCGGAGTTTACCGTTGCCGCAATCGTCGTCGCCGGAGAGCTGACATTGGGCGTTCTGCAGGGCGTCGCCCTCGGCGTGGCACTGGCGCTGCTGATGTTGACCTATCGAACGAGCCACCCGCAGGGCGCGGTGCTCGGCCAGCTACCGGGCACGGAGGCCTATCGCGACGTCCGACTACACCCAGAGGCTCTCACTTTCCCCGCGTTGCTGATTTGGCGCGCGGGCGGCGATTTGTTCTTTGCGAGTATCGGTCGCTTCGACGAGGGGCTGAAGGCAGCGCTGGCCGCGAACCACCCGCCGGCGAAACAGGTGCTGCTAGACGCAGATTCGGTGAACTTCATCGACACCAGCGCCTGCGATACGCTGTTGAACTCGATCAAACAGTTGCAAAGCCAAGGTATTGCCTTCGCCTTTGCCCGTGTGCGCGATGAAGTACGCGAGCGGATGCGGCTGGGGGGCATCGAGGCTGTCGTCGGGTCGGCTAGCTTCCACGAACGTGTGACCGATGGAGTGCGCGCCTGGCAACAGCAAGAACAGCTCGACGGGGTGTCCGTGGGACCGCGTCGGTAATGAACGACGGTTATGCAACGCGAGGCTTTGTCACAGCGGAGCCATGCCGCCACCCTTGCCTACAAGCCGTCCTCGCGCAATCCGGTTAGCGTGACAAAGCAGCCGGCGGGCTAGTCCCGGAAGACCACGAAAGGCGCGGAAGTCGCCGGGTGGCGCACCCCACACTCCAAATGGGGCGAACGAGTAGTACGATCGCGGCCCAAGCGAACACTGTCAGCTATGCGGCGGCAGCTCCGGCCCAAAGCCGTCGGCCCAGTCCCTCACGCGACGTAGCATTTCGGGCCAGTTGATCATCCGAGGCTCCATATAAACTGGAATACATCGGCTTACGACGGTCGGAGGAACGCCGGGCACGGCGCCGCGTTATCCGGAGGGTCACGACGTGCCGCAGGAAGCAGATCGATGTCCATCGATCTGGGAAAATAGTTGCTAGATCCATCCAGGCTGCAAGCAGAAATCGGCATCAGCGCTAACAGGGCACCACCTCAGAAGAACCTGAACCTGAACCGGAAAATGACGATCGCGACCAAGGCGAAGACCGCCGCTATCAGCCCGCCGACCACCCAAAAACCGTTCGGGTTGCCGCTGAACGGAATGCCCCCAACGTTCATGCCCCAAATGCCGGCGATCAGCGTTGCCGGCAGGAATATCACCGAGAACATCGTCAGTATGTAAAGGTTTCGGTTGGTCTCTTCCTCGACCTGCGCCCGCAGCTCTTCGAGCAAGAACTGACAATGCTCCGCGTACTCCTGCGCATCCTCAACCAGAGCCGCATAGCGATGGATCTGGCGGTTGAAGCGGTCGAATTCTTCGGCAGGAAACAGCACCGGACGCTCGCGCGCCAGTTCGAGCATGGCCGTGCGCTTGTAGGCCATGTCGCGGGCGACGCGGATTGAATCGCGTCGCATCTCCAGGATGTCCTCGCGGTGACCGGCGCCGTCACGTTTCAGCACCTTCGATTCCATTGCACCAAGGCGTTCACTGGCCTCCTGTAACAGACCCTCGCCGATGTCATTCAGGGCTCTAAAGAATTCCGTGATCAGCTCGCACGGGCTCGCCAGTAGGACCGTATGGGCTTCCACCCGACGTAGGACATCCCTGACTGAGAGTAGCGGGATGCGTCGACCGGTGACGAGCAGCGTCCGGGAAGCGACAACGCAGAGCGAGCCAGCTTGCAGGGTGCCGGCACCGGGCTCGTCGCGGAAGTCGCGCAAATGGCCATAGACCAGATCCGGCGTGATGAAAAGCCTACCGCGCTGGATCGGAGCGGCTACCGTCTCGACGACGTCGGGTGGCCAGGGGCGATGGCATAGCCAAGCTTGCGCCGAGGCATCGCGAAGGTCGAGATGCACCCAGACAAAATCCGCGTTGCCCGCCGCGACGTCAGCCTCCGCAAGATCGTGCAGCGGCTGTCCTAGCCCGCCGCGGAATACGAAGGCGAACGATGGACCACCGTCACTCATGCTTTGCGCGGTACTTATGATAGGAGGCAACATTGATGATATCGACGCCTCCGACCGATCGCGGCAGACGGGTGGGCGGGCTGGTGTTCGCGTTTGGTCGCCGCGCCGCGGGCGCTGACGGCTGGAGGCGTATTGTCACCCTCAGGCTCAGGCATCAGAGTAAGTTGCATAGACAAGGTAATACCTCGCGGGCTTGCGAACCGGGTTAGCCATTGGTTTCCCGCGACGGTTGTTTAGCGTGACAACACCGGTCTGAGGAGCGTTCATGATCGACTGGGGTTGTCCATCAGCACGGTTGACATACCCCGCGCCAGAATAGCCAAGACCGGACCAATACGTTGGATTCTATCTACTACAGCGTCAGGAGAGATCCGCAACTTCGCTTCCGGAAAGGGATGATGGTCGGCCGTTATTTCTTGTTCATCCGGTCCAGCCTAAGACGTTGGGGACAATGGACCATCGCGGCGGCAAGGTTTGTTTAACCTCGCCGAGCATCCAATATCGGTAAAGCTCGTCGATGGTGCCATCGCTCTCGGCATTGAAGAGCCAAGTGTTAAAATATAGCAGCAGCTTACTGTCGCCGCGGGCAACCGCATAACCAAAAGGGAAGAGAAGCGTCGGCGACGGCGTCACCAAATGGAATTGGGGACGCAAAATCGTCCACGCAGCCCCTTCCTCGGCCGCCATCAGGATTGCATCCGCATCGGGCAAGCCCGATGCAAGCATATGATCAACCTCCTTCTTGTCTTTATCCACGACGGCTCTTCCTTTCAGCAATTTCCGTGCCAGGAAGCTTAGCTCGGCCGGCGTGTCCGAAACGGCGATACGGATCCCATTCATCTTGCGAATATCGGCCCACGTCTGAAACTGCTCCCGAAGATGATCCGGGACAACCATTCCCACGGCGGATTTCAATACCGGTGACGTCATTGCTATTCGTTCGGTCAGCTCCGGCGTGATCGGCAGCAAGGACATGAACACATCGCAGTAGCTGGTGTTGATCCGTTGCCCGCCCTCGGTGATCGAAACGGACGGGCAGGAATTCCAACTTGAGGTCGAGCTCTCGCGCGAACTGATGGGTCATCTCCACATCGAAGCCGACCAACTCCCCATTGCGGTTGAAAAACGCGATGGACAATCGTCCATCATGTAGCACGCCCTCAGGACGCCGCGCTGCTTGATGATGGTAAGGCTCAATGGAGTGCCGCTTTCATCGAGAATTTCCTCGGGAGACTCGCGGTAGACGGTGTGCGGTTGCGGATTCTTGATCAGGTGAAAGACTGGCTAGCAGTTCGTCCTTGGTGTAGGGCTCAACATAGACGTAGGTGTAGAACGTACGGATTCCGATCAATGCGGCGGCCATGAGGGAAACCGAGATCGCCCCAAAGCGGAGCAGCGGCGCGAGGCGGAGCTTGACTGCTCCCTGCATGGCGTAGGTACCGATCAGGGCGATGGCGACGATGTGCATGGCCGCAAGCAACGTGCCGAAGCGGCTGCCGATCACATCGACGGTGATGAACACCTGAAACGCCTCGGAGGGGAGTCGGAGCAGATCGAACAGGAACGGTAGCGCTAAGACTGTGCCGCCGAACAGGCTGGCAAGGCCGGCGATGGAGAGAGTGGGATACTGGGCGACCGAGACCGTCGATCCGACGTACCTCCCGCCAAACACAACGAATATCAGTGCGAGGAGGACACCGAGTGAGGGAAAGGGAAACGCCGCCGGAATCAGGATGTCGACCAAAGACTCCCTCTTTTCTGTCGCCTCAGCGCTATTTCCCCCCGACTGGGCGAAGAGTTCCTTGCTGTCGGCAGCGAGAAGCGGTAAGACAATGAGCACGTTTCCGGTGGCGAATGCTGTGATGAGCGGCCCGCGAAACGCGAGAAGGATGGCACCGAATTTGAGCGGCGTCAGCGTCGCGATCAATCCGGGTATGAGCCAAAGGCTCAGGATCAGCGCCATCACCACGTAGACAACGATGTAGACTTGCAAGCGGCCAAGATCGGCGATGTCGATCGTCCGGGCGGCGCTAGCGGTGATCGCGAACGCACCATAGGGCGCAATCTTGCCGACGTAGCCGGTAATCTCCATCAAGCCGTCTCCAACCGTCGACAACAAGTCTAGGACCCTCTCTTTGTTCCTTACGTTGATCAAAGCGGGGCCAAACAGGATGCTGAAGACGACAAATCGCCGGAACGACTGCGTTGGATAGGGAGGAAAAAACGTTTGCCGGGATATAAAGCTTGAGAAAGTCGACCGGCTTTGCCGCTTCGATCTCACTGACGCTGAAAAACGAGCGGAGGGCCAGTCGGGAAAAGCGAGCGGGCTCAAGAGGACGACGACGAGGCCCACGGCCCACAGCACGAGAAGGATGCTTCCTCCCTGAAGGCCGAGCGCTTTGGCGTCTGCCAAGGTCAGCCGTCCGAGAGAGGTGATCAAGGCAACCATCACGTAGGGGATCACTGTGATCTGCAGCAGCGCGATGAAAGCGTCGCCGCCGATCTTCAGGAAGGACACGTCTTCGCCGAAGAAGATGCCGACGAGAAGGCCCAGGCCCAGGCCGATGAAAACCTGTGTCGCGATGCCGATCTTGCGCCTTTTTGGCGGTCTCTGCGCGCGCATGGCCCCTCCTTGTTCTTTACACGGGGAGGTCGATTTAGTCTTACACCATCTCCTACTTCGAGATGGTGATCGGAATCCCGACATTCTCAATCCGGCCATAGTCGTCTGGAATAAGACGCTAAGAAGCAGGAAGGTTGTTCGATCCCACATCGTGTCATTCACGGAGTAATAGTAACCTTCATGGAAAATCGTTGGGATCCTTTGATCTGGCGGACTATCGGTTATATTAATCTTCAGCGCCGCGGTGGCCCCGACTTCCATCTCTTCCGTCCGTGGATCAGGACTGACGTCGAACTCTGGCGCTGTGTGAATGCCTGTGGGAATGAAGTCAAGGATCTGAAACATGCTCCGTAACTTGATCGCCCCTTGGATAGGGAAATTCCCACCCGGTCCATCTGGCTCAATATCCAAATACACAAATCCGCTTGGGTTCTTCTTATCTTTTCGTCGAGCTCGAATCGCTGCTGGTCAGTCAGCGCCATCGGGTCGAAATTCGCGACGATGACCCGGCCGCCTTTCAGCCGCGTCAATTCATAATTGCCGTTCGGTTTCTGTCGCCATCGCAATCCCATGTTGAAGCCGTTGTTTATATCCTCTGCGCGTGGAATGTTTCTGAAATCGGCGATCAGGGTTTCGTCAAAGACGAGAGGGCGTACAAACAGCTGGCGATGGTCGTTCAGCCATTGCAGATGAGCGGCGATCCGGCGGAATTCCTCGTACTCTTTTGGTCGGCGTGGGTCGTTTTCAATGAAGCGAACAAATCGGCCGTCTGGTTTCTGGACCTCTATTCCGGAGGCCACCAGGCGAATCATGTCCTCATCTCACATGCGAGAAGAGGAGTTCTTTTTCTTCCAAACTCACCGAAGGAAGCGCGATCGGCTTTACCAGCGGATTTGCGGGTTACGCCATGGGCAACACCACCCAGGTCAAGAGCGCCAGCGCTTCGCCGGTGTGCTCAGCGCCGCGCAGCAGCTCCCTTGCGCAGCACACCTTAGCCGTATGGGCCCAGAACCAAACCGATCGCTGTGATTATGATCGGACCGTTGACCCAAGACCGCTCGATCCCGCCAGCGACCGCGCTGTAAATCAGAAGAAATTCGGCTAGAATGGCGGCAATCTGGTACATCTCAGAGACTTCCGCGGGAACGCGCCGAGAGATCTGATTAACAAGGAACGTCGCGACTATAAAGAGCCCGATTACCCCTTCAAGGTCATCCCCGAAGGCTTCTGAACGTCGTAAGGCGCAAGGAGTTTGTCTGTGCCGAAAAGGCCTGCCACCATACATGCGGTTCAGCGTCATGCGACCGTCGTCAATAACCGGCGAACGCCGATTCATGACTGGCAGGAGAGGGTCAGAGACCCGGCTCTGACGCTCCTGCTGATCCTCGAACTCTGCCTGGTCTTTCTCGCCGCGCCGTTGCAAGCGAAGGGACTGCCGATGGCTAGGCCTATCGCAGAGGGAGTGGTATTAGCCGTCGTAGTGATCGTCGTCATGCTTTCGCACAGGCGCGGCGCGATCGGAGTGATCCTACTAGGGCTGACAGCCAACCCGGCGAGCCACTTATTCGGACAGCAATGGCCGCCTGTTGCCGTGAGCGTGCTCAGCCAGGTCGGCATCATTCTAACCTTCTCGGCGCTGAGCTGGGTGGTGTCACGCGCGGTCTACGCGCCTGGCCGCATTACATTTCGCCGTCTTCAAGGTGCGGTCGTGCTGTACCTGAACCTCGCGACGATTTTCGCCTCGGCCTTTAGTTTGATCAGGGAACTGAACCCCGCAGCCTTTACCAACGTCGCGTCCTTGACGCGCAGCCCGAGCGAGCTCACGACGATGCTATATTTCAGCCTCACTTCACTGACCACAACCGGCTACGGAGATATTGTGCCCATCGACCCGTTCGCCCGCAGTCTGGCCAATTTGGAATCAGTTATTGGGCAATTCTATCTCGCCATCACCGTTGCCCGCCTCGTGACTCTGGAATTGGAAGACCGGCGTCGTTGACCTCCAATTTGTGAACCCGACGTGGATGTCGTATGTTTATTATTTAAGCAATCCATCACTGAAACTGGGATGCCTTCGATGGTGCGACTTTCGATCCTTTTCTTGGCTGCCGTTACATTAACCGGCATCAATATCGCCGCGGAGAAATCTGCCCTTGCCGATACTCTCTACGCGCAGTACTACCCGCCCCCGCCGCCGGGTTATGGCTACCCGCCGCCGAGTTATCGTCCGCCCTGCTACGCTGTCACGCCAGGACCGTTTCAGGGCGCGGCAAGAGGCGCGGCCGGCGGCGCCCTGATCGGGGCAATCGGGGGCAATGCCGGGCGGGGCGCTGCGATCGGGGCAGGTGTCGGCGCGGTCGGCGGTGCAATACGTCGCGGCACGGCCCGCAGCGCGGGCGCCTGTTACTAAAGCCAGTGATCGGTTGCCGAGGACTGGCGGCGGCCGGGTGGTGGCTGAAAGCAACGGGAATCCTAGGATACCCTGAGCAAAGCCGTGACGCAAAGTCGTTAGACAAGAGGACAATGATGAAAAAAGACTTGGCGGCTGTTTTATTGACATGCTGTCTTGCCGCATGTGCGCAACCACCCGCCCCACAGCGACAAGCGGCACCACCTCCATCACCCGTCGCTCCGCCACCTGAGGTTGCGCCGCCGCCCGCGCCGCGGGCCACGTCCGAGGCGCAGATCGCACCGGGAAGATGGGATGTCGACCGCGCGCGCTGCTCCGACCTGCTCGGCGCCGCCGATGACGACAGGGCTGCCGCCGCGATGTTCTATTACGGCTATTTGGCGGCGAAAGCCGGTATTCATGTGATTGATGTGAGCCAAATCGACGGCAACGTCAAAAAGGTGATGGACCGGTGCGCCGCCGCGCCGAACATCACGGTTCCGCAGGCCTTCCGCCAGGCTCTCGGCCGTCACCGGTAATCCCGCGGCCCGGCGAGGCCGCGCAGCACCCGGACATCGCGGACGCGATATTGCTGCCGGTTGTAAGCACTACGCAGAACAGCAAACCCTCGATGGTCGCTTGGCGACGGCGGCTTGTTCGTCGTGCCGCTCGTGACCCTGCTCCTGCCGGCCCTCTACCTCGCCTGGTTGCGCGTCAAGGAACCGGTAAAGTCACGCGCCTGCTCCAGATGTCGCCATTTGATGGAGCTTCCTGATCGGGACCCGAAAAAGCCTCGTAATCTAAATGTCACGTCGCGAAATTAGATTAACCGTCTGATCGGTGTGAGGAGCGAACAATGGACGAGGGGAGGGAGATGCCTCCGCGGTCGTTGGCCGCGGCGCCAACAGCAACCGAACTTCTCGATCAATATGGCTGCGGCCCGATCCGGTTTTCCGGACATCACGACGCGCTCTTTGAGCGCCATCTGCTCTTCGACGACGTCATCGATCCGGTTGCTGCTGGCGCCCGCGAACAGTTTGAGGCTGCCGCGCGGTCAATCAGAGATGTGTTGTCACAACGTTGGGTGGAAACCGAGCGGACCTATAGGCGGGAAAATCCGAAGCGCATCTATTACTTGTCGATGGAGTTTTTGATCGGGCGTCAGCTGGGCAATAATGTGACCAATTTGCTGCTCGATCCCTTTGTCCAGCGAGCCGTGCACGAGAGAGACCTCGACTGGCCTCACCTATTGGAGCAAGAACCCGATGCTGGCCTTGGAAATGGCGGCCTCGGGCGGCTCGCCGCCTGCTTTCTCGACTCGATGGCGACGATGCAGCTGCCGGCGGTGGGCTACGGGCTGCGTTACGAATATGGCATGTTCAAGCAATCCATCGAAGACGGCTGGCAGCGCGAACGTCCGGACCACTGGCTGCGCCGCCAGGACCCGTGGGAAGTTCTGCGTCCACACGAAACCGTGGAAGTCGAGCTCGGCTGCTCGTTAGAATTGCATGACGGCAGACTGCTGCCTGTTGCAGGCCGTCCCTCGACGCTTATTGGTGTACCTTTCGATCGGCCGGTCATCGCCCTTGGCAGCAAGACCATCAACACACTGCGACTATGGGGCGCGGCGGCGCATCATTATTTCGATTTTCAGGAATTCAGTCACGGCGACTTCGTCGGCGCATTGGTCGAAAGCTTGGCCGCTCACACGCTCACTCGGGTATTGTATCCAGACGATTCGACCGAGCTGGGGCAGGAGCTGCGCTTCCTGCAGGAATATTTTCTGGTTGCCTGCTCGCTCGCCGACCTCGTGCGACGCTTTCGGCGGGACAACGCCGACTGGGCCACATTACCTAATAAAGTCGCGATCCAGCTCAACGATACGCACCCGACATTGGCAGTGCCCGAGCTGATGCGGATCTTGCTCGACGACGCCAATCTGGGATGGGACGAGGCCTGGGATCTGACACGGCGGAGTTTGGCCTACACCAATCACACATTATTGCCCGAAGCTCTCGAAAAATGGCCGCTGCATTTTTTTGAACAAATTCTGCCGCGGCATTTGGAGATCATTTTTGAGATCAATCGCCGCTTCCTCGACGATGTTCGACGCCGGTATCCGGGCGACGAGGGCCGGGTCGCCCGCCTCAGCATGATCGAGGAGGGCCCGGAGGACAAAGTTCGCATGGCGAACCTGGCAATTGTCGGCTCGCACAGCACTAACGGGGTCGCCGCAATACACTCCGAACTGTTACGCAAACTGACCGTCAAAGACCTGGCGGAGATGTTTCCGGAGCGGTTCAACAACAAGACCAACGGGATCACCCCGCGAAGGTGGCTCTTGCTGGCTAACCCCGAGCTCTCTGACGCTATCACCGACGCCATCGGTACCGGTTGGGTGACCGATCTGAGCCAATTGAGCAAGCTCAAGCCGCTCGAAAACGACAGCGCCTTTCGAGACGCGTTTCGCAAGGCCAAGCATGACGCCAAGTCCAAGTTCGCCGACTGGCTCAAATCGAGCTGCGGCGAGACAGTCGACCCGGACAGCATTTTCGATTGCCAGATCAAACGAATCCACGAGTACAAACGGCAGCTGCTCAATGCGCTGCGTATCATCATCCTCTATAACCGGTTGCAGGAAAATCCAGGGCTCGACATACCCCCGCGCACCTTCTTCTTCGCCGGTAAGGCGGCCCCCGCCTATCACCTGGCCAAACTCATCATCAAGTTCCTCAACAATCTGGCCGGCACGGTCGACGGCGACCCGGTAGCGCGTGGCCGGTTAAAGGTTGTCTTTCTGCCCGACTACAATGTTTCACTGGCCGAGCGGCTGATCCCCGCCGCCGACGTCTCTAATCAGATCTCGACCGCTGGGTACGAAGCCAGCGGCACGAGCAATATGAAGTTCATGATGAATGGAGCGCTGACGATCGGCACGCGTGACGGCGCCACAATTGAGATGGCCGAGGAAGCGGGCGAAGAAAATTTCTTCTTGTTTGGCCTCAGCGCGCAACAGGTCGCCGACAGCTGCTCCTGGTACAACCCGCACTGGCATTACGACAACGAGCCGGAAACCCGGGCCGCACTGGACCTGATCTCTGCGGATTATTTTAGCTGCTACGAGCCCGGGGTCTTTATTCCGCTGCGTGATGCCTTGCTGACGCACGGCGACCACTACATGCACTTGGCGGATCTCAAATCCTATCTGGAGGCGGATCAGAGGCTCCGCGAGCTGTACCGAGACGGCCACGGATGGGCGCGTAAAGCGATTTTGAATGTGGCCGCCTCGGGAAAATTTTCGAGCGATCGCACCATCGCCCAATACGCGGCTGAGATCTGGAACGCGAAACCTTGCCCGGTGCCGTAGAAGGATCCGCACAGATGGATATTTCACCATTCGCCGGCAAGCCGGCGCCAAAGGAGATGCTGGTCGATCTGGCTAGGCTTGAACGGGAATATTTCGAGCGCCGTCCAGATCTCGACGACCAGAGCCAGTTGGTCAGCTTCGGCACCAGTGGGCATCGCGGTTCGCCATTTCATGGGTCATTCAACGAAGCCCATATCCTCGCGATCACCCAAGCCATTTGCGACTACCGGAAAGCCCAGGGCACCAATGGGCCGCTCTATATGGGCAAGGATACACACGCGCTTTCCGGGCCGGCTCAGCGCACTGCACTCGAGGTATTGGCGGCAAACAAGGTGGAGACCTTCATCCAGCGGGACGATGGGTTCACGCCGACGCCAGTCATCTCCCACGCCATACTTGTTCACAACCGCTCCCACAGCGATCGGCTTGCCGACGGCATTGTCATTACTCCCTCTCACAATCCGCCGGAGGATGGTGGGTTCAAATACGACCCAACGAATGGCGGACGCGCCGATACCGACGTAACCCAGTGGATCGAGGATCGTGCCAACGAGCTGGTGAGAGATCGTAACGCCGCGGTCAAGCGGGTGGCATTCGCCACTGCGATCAACGCCGATACGACCCATCAGGAAGACTTCGTTCTTCCTTACGTCAGCGACTTGCGCAATGTCGTCGACATGGACGCCATTCGCGCCGCCGGGCTTAGCCTCGCCGTCGACCCGCTTGGCGGCGCGGCCGTGCATTATTGGGAGCCGATCAACACGGTTTATGGGTTGGACATCGCCGTCATCAATCCGCAGGTCGATCCGACTTTTTCGTTCATGACCGTCGACCACGACGGCGCCATCCGGATGGATTGCTCCAGCCCCTACGCAATGGCTAAGCTCGTCGGCCTCAAGGATCGCTGTCGGGTCGCCTTCGCCAATGATCCCGACTCCGATCGGCACGGCATCGTCACAGCGAGCGCGGGGTTGATAAACCCTAACCATTACTTGTCGGTCGCGATCTTGTATTTGCTAACCTACCGACCCGATTGGCCGGTAGAAGCTGCTATCGGCAAAACCTTGGTCAGCAGCAGCATGATCGACCGGGTGGTGCACAAGCTAGGGCGCCGCCTGTCCGAGGTGCCGGTCGGTTTTAAGTGGTTTGCGCCGGGGTTGTGTGACGGGTCCTACTGCTTCGGTGGCGAGGAGAGCGCTGGGGCCAGTTTCTTGCGGCGCGACGGCACGGTTTGGACGACCGACAAGGACGGGCCGATCATGAACCTATTGGCGGCAGAGATAACCGCCCGCACCGGCAAGGACCCGGGCGAACATTATGACGCGCTGACGGCGGAATTCGGCACGGCCTATTACACACGCATCGATGCGCCAGCGACATCGGAGCAAAAGGTGAGGCTGGAGCGCCTGTCGCCCGAGGCGGTGAAGGCGCCGAACCTAGCTGACGAGCCAATCACGGCAAAGCTCACTCGTGCCCCGGGGAACGACGCCGCGATCGGGGGCTTGAAGGTCGTCACCCGAAACGGCTGGTTCGCAGCGCGCCCTTCGGGCACCGAGGCCATCTACAAAATCTATGCTGAAAGTTTCAAGGACGAGCAGCACCTGCAAGCGATTGTGACCGAGGCCCAGCAGATCGTCAGCGACGCCTAGTATCCGATTGGAGATTTGACGAGGTCGTCATGGCCAGACTTGATCCGGCCATCCACGTACCTGCGACCGGGTGCTCGGTGCCGGGGAGGCGTGGATCACCGGGTCAAGCCCGGTGATGACGACGCAGGGCGAGACATTGCACCCTAAAGCGGCCATTTCCGCCCGGTGATCTCCGGCATGTCGATCCCTTGGTCATAGGCGTAGTGACGGCAATCTAATTGCCGGTTCAGCAGCCGCTTGCGTGCATGCGCTCCGCGTGCTTGCAGTGAGGGCACACGGTCGATCGCATCGATCGCCAAGGTGTAGCGATCCACCTGGTTCTGGATCGCCAGCTCCATCGGTGTATTGATGTTGCGGCGTTCCTTGTAGCCGCGCACATGCAAATTGGTGATTTGTGCGGCGATAGATCGTGGCGGTGGATAAGCCATGGATAGGCGTGGAAGTTGAAGATAATCGGCTTGTTGGTGGTAGACAGTGCGTCGAACTCGTGGTCGGTGAAGCCGTGCGGAAGAGATCCACGATATTGACAAAACGCACCCGCAGTTCCGGGAAGTGCTGCCGCAGCATCGCAGTGGCGGCCAGGGCCTCCATCGTCGCGATGTCCCCGGAGCTCGCCATCACAAGGTCGGATTCGCTGTCCTGATCGCTGCTGGCCCACTCCCATATCCCGGCGCCTTTGGTGCAGTGCTTAACCGCAGCGTCCCTGTCGAGATATTGAAGGTGCGGCTGCTTGTCGGCGACGATCACATTGACGTAGTTAGAGCTCCGCAGGCAGTGATCGGCAACCGATGAGAGGCAATTCGCATCCGGCGGCAGATAAATGCGCGTCACACTCGGGCTCTTGTTGGCGACGACATCCAAAAAACCAGGATCTTGGTGGGTAAAGCCGTTGTGGTCCTGCCGTCAGACGGTAGAGGTAATCAACAGGTTGAGCAAGGCGACATCCGCACGCCACGGCAGTTCACTGCATTTTTCCAGCCATTTGGCGTGTTGGTTGAACATCGAATCGATGACATGGACGAAGGCTTCATAGGAGGAAAAGAAGCCGTTCCTTCCAGTCAGCAGATAGCCTTCCAGCCATCCTTCCAATGTATGCTCGCGGAGCATCTCCATGACCCGTCCATCGGGCGCCAATTCACCGTCATCGGCGTCTTCGGGGAAAGATTCGGCGAGCCAGGTTTTTTGTCACCTCGTACAGCGCCGTTAACCGGTTAGAGGCATTTTCGTCCGGGCTGAAGACGCGGAAGTTCGTCGGGTTTTGGCACGCGACATCTCGCAGGAACTGGCCCAAGACCTCAATAGGTCCGACCTAGGTCGTGCCCGGCTTCTCCACGGCGGCGACACCTGCCGGGGCCGCACGTCGGATAGGCGCCCGGCTTATGCACGAGGTGCGGGAGGCGTTGCCGCCGACAATCTTCTTTTTCGTCGGTTTTAATTTCGTTGTGTTCACAACCAATCTTCTCGTCGCCGAATATGCCGTTGCAGTTAGTAACTTCATGCTGGCAACGGTTGCGGCGCTTGTTGTGGACAAGGCGGTGCTGGTTGCCAACGCGATGCCCGTGCTCGGACGCTACGATCGGGCTGATCCTGCCGATCCTGTTCAAGACGGCTTTCTACTGGGTCACCGTGTTCTTCGCTCGCCTGCTGGAGCGCTTCGTGCACTTCTCTATCATAGAGCGCAATCCGCCGGCCGATTTCTTTCCGTATCTGATTACGACCTTCTCGTGGCATCGCTTTTCTGCGATCTCCCTGTGGATCCTAGTCCTGTTCCTGATCTCTGTGATCGCATCGGAATTCAGCCACCTTTTCGTCCTGGTGAGTTGCGCCGGCTGTTCTTCACCTCCCGTCCATCCGAACTGCAGCTCAATCGACGACAGCGCATCCGTGGGTCACGTCCGTCAAGCTGGTGGAGATTCGCGACTGTAGCTGAGGCGCCCATAAAGGCAGCGGCGTCGGTGGAGAGGCTGTTTGCGGTCCATGCGGCTGCGGGCAGCGATCGCTCGGCATGGCGGAT
>Ga0306920_100004497_pt1 | contig 17865 bp, 12 predicted proteins | sample flu12Cox44000170_FD_204666 | JGI IMG/M metagenome (GOLD analysis project Ga0306920, IMG submission 204666) | Lab enrichment of tropical soil microbial communities from Luquillo Experimental Forest, Puerto Rico - flux4day.12C.oxic.44.000.170 (v2)... | ecosystem: Environmental > Terrestrial >... | reverse complement strand
GAGGCGTAGAGCAGAGCCGACCCGCCGCCGGCGACGACCCCTTCCTCGACCGCGGCGCGCGTCGCATGCATCGCGTCGTCCACCAGGTCTTTCTTCTCCTTGACCTCGATCTCGGTGGCGCCGCCGACGCGTATCACCGCGACACCGCCGGCGAGTTTCGCCAACCGTTCTTGCAGCTTCTCACGGTCGTAATCCGAGGTCGTCTCCTCGATTTGCTGGCGGATCTGCGTGCAGCGGCCCTGAATGTCGTCCTTCCTGCCGCCACCGTCGATGACCGTCGTGTTTTCCTTCTCGACGCGAATTCTCTTGGCTTGGCCGAGCATGTCGAGTGTAACGTTTTCCAGCTTGATCCCGAGATCCTCGCTGATCACCTGGCCGCTGGTCAGGATCGCGATGTCCTCGAGCATGGCCTTGCGCCGGTCGCCGAAACCCGGCGCCTTGACCGCAGCCACCTTGAGACCGCCCCGCAGTTTGTTGACGACGAGGGTGGCGAGCGCTTCGCCCTCGACATCCTCGGCAACGATCAGGAGCGGTCTACCGCTCTGAACCACTGCCTCGAGGACTGGCAGCATCGCCTGTAGACCGGACAGCTTCTTCTCATGGAGGAGAATGTACGGGTTCTCCAACTCGGCGATCATCTTCTCGGCGTTGGTCACAAAATACGGCGACAGATAACCGCGGTCGAACTGCATGCCCTCGACCACGTCGAGTTCGGTTTCGAGACTCTTTGCCTCCTCGACGGTGATCACGCCCTCATTGCCGACCTTCTGCATCGCCTGGGCGATCATTTCGCCGATCTCGCGCTCGCCATTGGCAGAGATCGTGCCGACCTGCGCGATCTCTTCGTTGGTCGAGATCTTCTTCGAGCGCTTCTTGATGTCATCGACGACCGCGTCGACGGCGAGATCGACGCCGCGCTTCAGATCCATCGGATTCATCCCGGCCGCGACCGCCTTGGCACCCTCGCGGACGATTGCCTGGGCAAGCAGGGTCGCGGTCGTCGTGCCGTCGCCAGCTTGGTCACTGGTCTTCGAGGCCACCTCGCGAACCATCTGCGCACCCATGTTCTCGAACTTGTCGGCGAGCTCGATCTCCTTGGCGACAGTGACACCGTCCTTGGTGATCCGCGGCGCCCCAAATGATTTGTCGAGAACGACGTTGCGGCCCCTGGGACCCAAAGTCACCTTGACCGTGTTAGCGAGAGTATCGACGCCGCGTAGCATCCGCTCGCGAGCATCGGCGTGAAATCTGACTTCCTTGGCTGCCATATTTTTGTACTCCTCAAGCGACTTTTCTGGCGGGGGTGTCTCGCTCGATCACGCCCATGACGTCGGACTCTTTCATGATGATCAGCTCTTCGCCATCGAGCTTGACCTCGGTGCCCGACCATTTGCCGAACAGGACGCGATCGCCCGACCGAAGATCCATCGGTTGAAGCTTGCCATCCTCGCCGCGCGCGCCCGGACCAGCCGCAACCACCTCGCCTTCCATCGGCTTCTCCTTCGCCGTGTCAGGAATGATGATGCCACCCGCGGTCTTTTCTTCAGACTCGACACGCCTGATCAGCACGCGGTCGTGCAATGGACGGAATGCCATGAATACCTCCTCGGACTCGACCAGAATTCCGGAATTAGCACTCTCGGGCCGAGAGTGCTGCTCACTTAGCCGGGACGCGTGCGCTTGTCAAGCCGCGAGAAGCAGGAGTGCCGGGTTCGCGGGCGCCGAGTGAGATACGCTGAGACGGGTTTTGACAAGAGAGGAGCCACAGCGCACTCTTTACCTGATATGATCTGAACAGTTGCCACTGACGAGTCCCCAAAAATGTCGCGAACTGTAGATTGGGAGATACCGGGCGAGATCCAACCAAAGCCAGGAGACTGCGCCTTCGATCTGGATCGTGCGCTGAGCGCCGTTCTAGGCCTGCGGGCGACGATCCCGGAGGATGCTTTCACCGCCGGGACGCTCGGCATCGAGCGCGCCGGCAGTGGTGTTTTGATCCGCAAAGACGGCCTCGTCCTGACGATCGGCTATCTCGTCACCGAAGCCGAGACAATCTGGCTCACCTCCGCCGGTGGCGGTGCCGTACCCGGTCACGTCCTCGCCTATGACCAGGAGACTGGCTTCGGTCTCGTCCAGGCGTTGGGCCGGTTGAACACGCCGCCGATCGATCTCGGGATCGGATTGCGCGTCGGGGCGGGCGATCGCGCGATCATGGCCGCCGAGGGCGGTCGGCGTCATGCCATCGCCGCGAGGGTCGTCGCCCGGCAGGAATTTGCGGGTTATTGGGAATACGTGCTCGACCACGCGATCTTTACCGCACCCGCCCACCCCTTTTGGGGTGGTGCCGGCCTGATCGGCGCCGACGGTCGGCTCATCGGGATCGGCTCGCTTCATGTGCAGAATGCAAACGGCCGCGAACTTCGCCGCGATGTCAACATGGTGGTGCCGATCGATCTGTTGCCGCCTATCCTCGACGACATGCTGACCTACGGTCGTCCGAACCGCCCCGCTCGTCCTTGGCTGGGCCTGTACGCCCAGGAGGTGGAGGATGCGATCGTCGTCGCCGGTCTTGCCGAGCGTGGCCCGGCGAACAAAGCGGGACTGCGGCCCGGTGACCGGATCCTCGCCGTGCGCGAGGATCCTGTAGCAAGCCTCGCCGGCCTGTGGCGTAAGGTCTGGGCGGGCGGTCCGGCAGGCAGCGAAGTCGTGCTGAAAGTCGGGCGCGATAACGAGACCTTGACGGTCCGTGTCTTATCGGTCGACCGAACGCAGTTCCACAAAGCGCCAAAGCTGCATTGATTGTCCGACCGGAACGCGAGCCGCGCGACAGATTAGCGTTATCGGAAGCGCGCCTGGAGGCCGCCAAAGTGCTATCCCGCTCGGTCAGCGAGCGAGAGGCCGCCGCCTATCGCCCGGTGCTTAGATGATAGTCGATATGATGGGCACGGGGTCGGCGGGGCTGCCGCGGGTCGGCCTCGACATCCCCACAAACATATTTGAGGAAGGCGCTGCGATAGGAATGGTCGCCTCGCAGCCCGCGAAGGACGTTCTTTGATCATCATTGGCGAGGGTCCGCTGCCTTCCGGTGCGCGAAGCGTTTTTCCCCGTCAGGCCGCCATTTCCGTTGCTTCACATCGATTCCGGGTGGAAGTTCCGCGAAATGATCGCCGTCCGCGATGCAACCGCGCGCCGGCTGGGACTCGATCTGCTGGCGCATGCTGCCGAGGAGGGGAGGGCGCAAGCGATCAGCCCGGTCAGCGCATAACATCCCGTAGGCGGCTCATCGACGGCGACGAGGAGGCGGCAATCGAACACAAGAAGCGCGAAGGCCATTTTTGATGCAGGGAGGCGCGCGCGTTTCTGGACAACGTGGGAAGGATCTGCTGCGCTTTCTGACCTGCGGATCGGTCGACGACGGCAAGTCGACGCTGATCGGCCGGCTACTCTACGATTGCGCGCTGATCTTCGATGACCAGCTGGCGACACTGGAGCGAGAATCTCGGCGATTTGGCACCGCGGGGGCAGACATCGATTTTTCGCTGCTGCTGGACGGATTGGAGGATGAGCGGCAGCAGCGCATAACCATCGATGTAGCTTACCGGTTTTTCGCCACACCGGAACGCGCCTTTATCGTCGCCGATACGCCCGGACACGAACAATACACGCGCAATATGGCGACCGGTGCGTCGAACTCTGAACTCGCTGTGATGCTGGTAGACGCGCGCAAGGGTGTGCTCCCACAGACCAAGCGGCACGCCTTCATCTGCTCCCTCCTTGGAATTCGGCAGATCGTACTGGCCGTCAACAAAATGGATCTCGTCGGTTTCGAAGAGCGCGCTTTCGAGGAGATCGCCGCCCGGTTTTCCGCTTTTGCCGAGGGCCTCGGCAGCGCCTCGATCCGGGCGATCCCGCTGGCGGCGAGATTCGGCGACAACGTGACCACCCGCTCGGGTCGGACGCCATGGTATCGTGGGCCGACTCTGCTCGAACATCTTCATTCCGTCGAGGTTTCCGGCGGCGGCAGCGAGCGGCCGTTCCGCTTTCCGGTGCAATGGGTAAACCGGCCCAATGGCGAATTCCGCGGCTATTGCGGGACCATTGCGTCCGGCACGATTGCGCCGGGCGAGGAAGTGCTGATCGCGGGCTCGGACCGCCGCGCCCGGGTAAAAGAGATCGTCACCTCTGACGGCGCGCTCGATCGCGCATTTGCCGGCGACGCGATCACTTTGACCTTAGAGAGCGAAACCGACATCGCGCGCGGCGATCTCCTCGCTGACCCTGGCGCGCCGCCCGAATTTGTCGACCAGTTTGCCGCTCATGTAGTGTGGCTCAGCGAACACCCGCTCGTCCCCGGCCGGTCGTATCTGTTGAAGATCGGTACGCGCACGGTGCCGGCTACGGTGACCGCTCTCAAGCACCGCATCGACGTCGACACACTGGCGCATCTGGCTGACCGGACTTTGGAGCTGAACGAGATCGGGTTCTGTAACCTCTCAACGGCCGCCGCGGTGGCTTTTGATCCCTTCGAGGTCAACCGTGATACCGGCGCGTTCATTCTAATCGACCGCTTCACCAACCAGACCGCCGGGGCCGGGATGATCACGTTTGGCCTGCGGCGGGCCAGCAACCTGCACTGGCAGACCCTGACTGTCGGGCGTGAACAGCGAGCAGCATTAAAAGAGCAGCGCGCTGCGGTGCTGTGGTTCACCGGGCTGTCCGGCGCCGGCAAATCGACGATCGCTGATCTCGCCGAGAAAAAGCTGCTGGCTTGCGGCCGGCACACGATGCTGCTCGACGGCGACAATGTGCGGCACGGGCTCAACCGTGATCTCGGGTTCACCGATGCCGACCGGGTCGAAAACATCAGGCGCGTCGGCGAAGTTGCCAAACTGATGACCGAGGCGGGGCTCATCGTCTTGTGTTCGTTCATCTCGCCGTTTCGCGCCGAACGGCGGATGGTGCGAGAGCTGACCCAGCCAACCGACTTTATCGAGATTTTTGTCGACACCCCGCTCGACGAATGCATCCGACGCGATCCCAAGGGCCTCTATGCCAAGGCCAAGGCTGGACGGCTCGAACATTTCACCGGTCTCGACTCGCCTTACGAGACGCCCGAGGCGCCGGAACTGCGTGTGACGACAATGGGCGCGACACCCGAGGGCATCGTTGAACATGTTCTCGATGAGCTGCGGCGCCGCGACATCATCTAAAGCGGCAGCCCCTTTCGGCGGTGCAGCCGAGTAAAGTCAAGTGCGGATTGCCGTCGGCGACTGCTCTCGATAGCCTAAGTCCCACCGATCAAAGCGGCGGATCCGATCATGACGACCCCGCCAAGTGGCGGCGCTGTGTTGGGCTTCGGAGGGAGCGAGCATGAAGGCTGATTATGTGATCGTCGGCGCGGGATCGGCGGGCTGCGTTCTGGCCAATCGGCTGACCGAAGACCCCGCGGTCAGGGTGTTGCTGATCGAAGCGGGCGGGCGCGACTGGAGCCTTTACATTCACGTGCCTGCGGGCTTCATGAAGATGCTCGATCACCCGACCCTGACCTGGGGATATTATGCTGAATCCGACCCTGGGACCGCCGGGCGCGCGATCTTGTACCCGCGCGGCCGGGTGCTCGGCGGGTCCAGCTCGATCAACGGGCTCATTTATGTGCGCGGCCAGCCCGAGGATTTCGATCACTGGGCGCAGCTCGGCAATCGCGGCTGGGGCTGGGACGAGGTCCTACCCTTCTTCAAAAAGGCTGAGAACTGGGAGGGCGGCGAGACCGAGGTTCGCGGCCGTGGCGGTCCGCTCTTTACCTCGAAGATGGAGCGGTCGCCGCTCTGCGCGGCGGTAGTCGAGGCCGGCAAGCAGATCGGGCTCGAATACCGCGAGGACGTGAACAACCTGCCAGCCGGCGCCGGCGACAGTATCGGCTGGTGCCAGCAGACGCGCGGCGGCCGATGGCGGGCCAGCACCGCGCGTACTTATCTGCGGCCGACGATGAAGCGGCCCAATCTCCAGGTGGTCGTCAAGGCGCAGGTAAACCGCATCGTCTTCGACGGCCGCCGTGCCGTCGCGGTCGACTACGAGCGGGGCGGGGCGGTCGAGCGCGCGGATGCGGAGCGCGAGGTGATCCTGTCCGCCGGCGCCGTCAACTCGCCGCATATCCTGCAGCTTTCCGGAATCGGCGCACCTGAGCACCTAAACCGGATCGGAATCCCGGTCCATCACGCGCTGCCCGGGGTCGGCCAGAACCTTCAGGACCATTATATCGCGCGGATGAGCTACCCAGTCAGCGGCGCGGCTACCGTCAACGAGCGCTCGCGGGGGTTGGCGCTGGCCGGTGAGGTTGTCCGCTACCTCGTCACCGGGAGGGGAATGCTGACCTACAGCGCTTCGTTGGCCGCGGCTTCGGTCAAGGTACTGGAGGAATCCGCAACGCCCGACGTGCAGTGCAGCATTGCGCCGGGCAGCTTCAAGGATGGCCAGATCGGCGAGCTCGACGATTTCCCCGGCATCACCGCCGGGGCGTGGCAGATGAGACCGCTGTCGCGCGGTTATGTCGAAGCCAAATCCAGCGAACCCAGAGAAGCGCCGGCAATCAATCCCCGGTATCTGAGTGAGCAGACCGATCGCCGAGCGATCGTTGGCGGGCTGCGCTTCGTCCGGCGGCTCTTTGCCGCCCCGGCGCTCGCAAGGTATTGCGGCACCGAAATTATCCCCGGCGCCCATATCGCGAGCGACGACGAGCTTCTGGATTACGCTCGGCAGAAAGGCTCGACCGTCTACCACGCGACCTGCACCTGCAAGATGGGCAGCGACCAAATGGCGGTGGTCGACGATCAGCTGCGTGTCCATGGGCTCGAACGCCTACGCGTCATCGACGCCTCGGTGATGCCGACGGTGACCTCGACCAACACCAACGCGCCGACCATCATGATCGCCGAGAAGGGCGCCGAGTTGATCCGCCGTGCCGCGCGGGCCGAGGAAGCCTCAGCTAACGCAAGAGCTGCTTGACCCGCTTCTGCTAACGGGCCGACGATTTGGCTGGCACATTAAGCGAAAACACCCCCACCCAGAAAGGAACACCGATGCTCGATGTCCACTTTTGGCCGACGCCAAACGGCAAAAAAGTCACGATCCTGCTCGAAGAGCTCGGTGTCGACTACAAGATCGTCCCCTGCAACATTGGACGCGGCGATCAGTTTAAGCCGGACTTTCTGAAGATCAACCCGAACCATCGCATGCCGGTGTTGGTCGACCATGCGCCAAAAGGCGGCGGCGCGCCGATCAGCCTCTTCGAGTCGGGTGCGATCATGATGTATCTCGGAGAAAAGGAGGGCCGTTTCTTCCCGCGAGACACGCGCGGAAAATATGAGGTCACCCAATGGGTCATCTGGCAGATGGCCAATCAGGGTCCAAAACTAGGCGAGTGCGGGCATTTCCGCCGCGCCGGGCCTGAGGCAGGTGACCTGACCTACGCGATCCGCCGGTTCACCGACGAGACGAACCGGCTTTACGGGGTCATGAACAACCGGCTCTACGATCGGCGCTATCTGGCCGGTGACGAATACACGATCGCCGACATGATATCCTACCCCTGGACCGTCGGGTGGGAGGCGCAGGGACAAGACATCAGCGAGTTCAGACATTTCAAGCGCTGGTTTGAAGAGGTCGGCAATCGCCCGGCAGTCAAGCGCGGCATGGAGGTCGGCAACAATCTACGGGTCGACCCCGGCACTCTGACGGCCGAGGAGCGAGCGCAGATGCGCAAGATCATGTATAATCAGCGCGCGATCCCCGCTCCGGCGTAATCCCCACTCTCACCCTCCGCCCGTCGGGGAGTGAGGGCCTACCCCTTATTCGCTCGTAATCCTGTCCCCCCTGCAGCAGTTCCTCAAGCTGGAGTCAGCCGGCGGCATCGTCCTTTGTGCGGCCGCCGCGATCGCTGTCGTCTTGGCGAACTCGCCGCTCGAGATCTTCTACACGAAGTTCCTCGATCTCCCGGTCGCGGTCCAAGTCGGCGGTCTCGCCATCGCCAAACCGTTGCTACTGTGGGTCAACGACGGGCTGATGGCGATCTTCTTTATGCTTGTCGGGCTCGAGGTCAAACGCGCGGTCGTCGCGGGCGAGCTATCGAGCGTGTCCAACGCCGCGCTGCCGGTGATCGCAGCATTGGGCGGAATGACCGGCCCGGCGCTCGTCTACCTTGCCTGCAACTGGGGCGATGCAGAGGCGTTGCGGGGCTGGGCCATCCCGACCGCGACAGACATTGCCTTCGCGCTTGGCGTATTGGCTCTGCTGGGCTCTCAAGCGCCGCCTTCGCTGAAGATCTTTCTGCTGGCTTTGGCGATCATCGACGACCTTGCCGCGATTATTATCATTGCGGTGTTCTACACTGCCGAGCTGTCGCTGACCGCACTGATCCTAGCCGGCATCGGTGTGGCTGGCCTCGTGGTGCTCAACCTGCTGGGCGTATCCCACCGAGCAACCTACATTTTGGTCGGCGTGGGAATCTGGGTCTGTGTTCTGAAATCCGGCATCCACGCCACCCTTGCCGGTGTCATCGTTGGTGTCGCGGTGCCGCACGATGCGGCAGACGGCTCCTCGCCGGCGCACGACATCGAAAATGCATTGCATCCTTGGGTAGCCTTCGGCGTGCTGCCGACTTTCGCTTTTGCCAACGCTGGACTGGCCCTCACTGACATCGGGCTGAGCGACCTGCTGCATCCGATCCAGCTCGGGATCGGACTGGGGTTGTTTATCGGCAAGCAGCTCGGGGTGGTCGCATCGATCTGGCTAGCTACTCGAATTGGCCTTGCAACGCTGCCCGAAGGGACCGACTGGTGTCACATTTACGGCGTGGCACTATTGACCGGTACCGGCTTCACGATGAGCTTGTTCATGGGCACGCTCGCCTTCCCGGCCGAGGCCTACGACGCGGATGTCCGCGTTTCTGTCCTGCTCGCCTCGGTGACCTCGGCAATCTGTGGTTACCTTGTCTTGCGCCGCGCCTCGGCCAGGCGTTTCGCTTAAAGATGTTGTCGATCACCGCCTATTCGGGGCCACTCGACCGAGCACCGAGCCGTTAGAGGGCGCGCCTCATTTGACTTTGATCCGTCCCAAGAGGATATGTTCCTGCGATGGAAGAGATCTATTGCTTTGCCGGCAACCCGCTCGACCGCGTCAGCGAGCGCCGGCGTGACGCCGGCTGGATTGCCTCCTTGCTCGATGAGCCGGCGACGCGCTTGATCCCGCTCAGGGATCTCAAGCCGTCAATCCGCAACGGCAGCCAAATGGCGCTCGACTGGCAGCCCGTCGGCGCGTGGCGCGACGTGATCGCAGCCGGGGCGACCCTTGCTTTTCTCGGCATCGCCGAGGGACGCGCTCATTTCGCGCTCGACGCGACGGGGACCGACCAGTTACCCGACCCAGCGACCGAGAACATCGATGTCCGCACCCTGGCCCCGCTGATCGCCGGAGCCGAGGCAGCCATCCTGGCCGAGGCGCGCTCAGTCGTCGACTGGCATGCGCGGCACCGGTTCTGCGCGCAATGCGGGACGCCGAGCGAGGTGGCGTCCGCCGGCTGGGCGCGGCATTGCCCGCGCTGCAAGGCCCATCATTTCCCGCGCGTCGACCCGGTCGTTATCATGCTCGCGATCAGGGGTGAGCGCGCATTGCTCGGCCGCGGACGGCGTCGTCCAGGGGCCCGGTTTTCCTGTCTGGCCGGCTACATGGAGCCGGGTGAGACGTTGGAGGATGCGGTCCGGCGCGAAGTCCGCGAGGAGTCGGGCATCCGCTGCGGGCGCGTCCGTTACCTCGCCTCCCAACCCTGGCCGTTCCCGTCGACTCTGATGATGGGCTTTCTCGCCGAGGCGCTGACCGAGGACATCACAGTCGATCCCGAAGAGCTTGTTGAGGCGCGTTGGTTCACCCGCGACGAGATCCTTGACATGGTTGCGCGCGCTGCGGCCGGCGATCCGGACCCGGCGACGACGGTGCCGTCGCTCCCCGGGCCGGTCGCGATCGCGCATCAGATCTGTCGTCGCTGGGCCAACGGCTTCGATAGTGTCTAGCTGTTACCGGGCTAGCGGTCGTGACAGACGAAAAGCCGTTTCGCCTCGAAGAAGCGACGATCGACGAACTGCACGAGGCGATCAAGACCGGGCAGACCACCTGCGTTGCCGTAGTTCGACACTACATCGAGCGCGCACGGGCCTGTAACGGCGCTGCGAGCCTGCTCGTCACCGAGGATGGCGGGCCGGTCCCGGAAACGACCGGAGTGGTGCGCGCGACGGCGCCGCTGCGCTTCCCTACCGCGACGGTCAAGGCCTCGGCGATCCTGCCCGATCTGGACAAGTACAAGGGGCCGCCCATCGAGTTCGGCCGGATGGAGGCGACCGCCTCCGACCCTGCGGTGCAGCAGCAATACGGGATGATCACGGGCCTGCCCGACGGGGGCCAGCTCAACGCCCTCGCCACCCTCAATATCAGAGGCGAGCGGTCGGTGACCTGCCGCGGCGAGTTCGACCGTCATCCCTCCGAGGGGCCGCTCCCGCCCGGTGCGCCGCCCGTTTGTGAGATGTTCCGCCGATTCCCTGACGCGCTCGAACGCGCGGCCGAGCTCGACGCGACCTACGGGCGCGATCCCGATCTCGCAAAGATGCCGATGTACGGTGTCGTCTTCAGCTTCAAGGACCCGTTCGACACCAAAGACATGCGCACGACCGCCGGCGGCGACGCGGCCTATGACATCGATTTCCCGGCACGCGACCACGTCTTGGTTGAGCAGTTGCGCAACAAGGGGGCGATCATCTTCGCCAAGGCCGTCTGCACCGAATACAACGGGCGCGCGGGCGATCCGGGCGGCCGGCACAATCCCGAGAAGGTGCTGCCTTCAGTGCTCGGCTATCAGCGCTCGAGCTGGGCCGGCAACCCGGCCAATCCCTATGACACGACGCGCGCCGCGTCATTGGGCTCGAGTTCAGGCTCGGGCGTGTCGGTCAGCGCCAATCTGGTCATGTGTAGCCTCGGTGAGGAGACCCGTGCCTCGACCCGCGGCCCTGCCAATCACAATGCGGTGGCTCTGATCCTGCCGCACAAGGCGCTGCTGAGCTTTAATGGCGGGGCGATCGGCGCGGACATCTATTGCGACCGCGCCGGCATACTTGCCCGCGCAATCACCGACGCCGCCAAAGTTTTGGACGCGCTGAAGGACCCCGAGGCCGGATACTACGACCCGCGCGACCCTTACACAACGGTGCCTCGCTCCTCGGTGCTGGCGACACCCTATGCCAGTCACACAAGAGTGTCGGGCACGCCGGGCTCTCTCGCGGGCATGCGCATCGGCGTGATCCGTGAATCGATGCTGATCCGCCCGGGTGAGAAAGCGACCGTGCCGATCTGCAGTGCCGTCGCCGCAGAGATCAAAGCGATCCTTGGCGAGCGGCTGGGGGCGACTTTGGTCGAATCCTCCGATCCGCTGTGGGAGCGTGACCGCGACCTCGAGATGATGAACCCGGATTTCCGGCAGGCGCTGGCAAAGCTGGTGCCGGTCTTCATGCCGGACCTTTTGTTTCGCCTAGGGCCGGACGGTCTGCCGGTCTTCAAGGAGTTCGCCGCGGCAATTCGTCCGACCGAATTCGCCCCCGGCAAAGTCTTTGGCACCGGGACGATGACACCGATCGACTATTGCGTGGAACTCGCGGAAGGCCGGGTGGCACCTCCGACGAATTTCGACATCGCCACGATCCAGGAACAGGAGCTGGCGATGATGTTCGGCTTCCATGTCAACCAGTATCTGTTGCGCCGCGCCGCGGATTGGCGGGCATGCGGTTTTACCGAGACCCTCGCCGATTTCGCTGCGCTCAATTCGCGGTCGAAATTCTGGGGTGACGACGGCCGGGCCGGCTTCAAGAATTGGGAGGAAATCGCCGATCCGCGCAATAAACTGGGCGGGCGGCAAGGTGTCGACGAGCGTATCATGCTGCGCGAATTGCTGCGCCGGGTCGACATGACGGTGATGCTGGAAAATCGTCTCGATGCCTTGGTGCGCCTGCACACGCCATTGCCGCCGGCCAAGATCGGCGGCGCTCACGATCCGCTCGGCGGCCGCAACAACCTCCGCCTCGAATCGTACTACGGCCCGAACGCCGGTCTGACCGAGGTGCTGATCCCGGCCGGATATGTGACCACCGTCTACGACCCGGTCTTCGCGCTGAGCTCCGACCAGACGCGGTACGTCTCGGTCGCTAGCGACATCGCCACGACGGTGCCGCCGCCCGGCCTTCCTTTCTCGCTGGTGTTCCGCGCCGAGCCCGGCAGGGAAGACATTCTTCTGCAAATCGCCACGGCATATGAAGCCGCCTCGAAACGCCGTATCCCACCGCCGGCCTTTGGCCTACTGCATTAAGATCGTGGGCACCGTGCGAGTTAGTTATATTTGCGGATCAGCCCTCTCTTTGCATGTGATGTGCAATTTCGAGAGTTGCTGACGAAACCGTGTACACTGACGACTGATACCGTAAGTGGATCACAAGCCGGGGGCAAAAATGGCACGCACAAAAGTCTTCGTCAGCTACAGTCATGAAGATCGAGATTGGCTAAATAGGCTTGGTCAACATCTTGCTGTCCTTGAGCGCCAAGGTTTGGTGGACCTATGGTCCGATGCGCGGATCGAGGTGGGCGCGAGCTGGGAAGGTGAAATCGAGAGCGCGCTCTCCGAGGCAAAAGTAGCAGTTCTCCTTGTGAGTCCCGCATTTTTGGCATCTAGTTTCGTCTGGTCGAAAGAAATGCCACGAATTATAGCGCATGCAGACCAGGGAATGGATGTGCTGCCATTAATTCTCCGACCGTGCGCGTGGCGATTGGAGGGGGCCTTAGCGAGGCTGCAGGCGCGGCCGACCGATGCTAGACCCTTGTCTCTTGTAAGTGAGAGCCAGGTCGACTCGGATCTGAGTGCATTTGCCTACGAATTGGCTGCTAAGATTGGAAGATCTCCTGCTGCGGCTCCTTATCGGGATGCATCATCAGGACGCAGCTCTAAATCAGCAGAGCGCAGGCGAGGCGATCTGACGGGAGAGTGGACGGGTTACTACAACCAAGCGCGACCCATCCGCCTGTGGGTTCATGAAGATACGATGAGTTCGTTTCGCGGAACGATGGAATATCCGGCGGAGGGGACCGTAACCTTTGTCGAAGGCGTCGTTTACGAACGGGGGGCGCGTGACGACGAGCTATGGGCGCAGATACATAGCGGAACCTCAGAGGTGCATCATATCGCTGTTAGCTTCAAGGAGACCGGATACCAACACAAAGGACGTAGTGCGATCAGCTTCGACGGCGAGTATCGAGCATTCGCTACCGATAATGACATGACCGGTGCGTGGTTCGCCGGCCACCGTCTTGTTGGTCCGTTCACCCTTCGTCGATCTTAGCCTCACCACCGCGTGAGACTGCGGCGTTCAAGGTGTCGAGGAGCGCATCATGCGGCATGAGTTGTTTGCTCCAGCCTCGGCGCCCGCAACAAACTGCGCTCCGAGTCGATTTACGGCCCGAACGCCGGCCTGACCGAGGTGCTGATCCCGGCGGGCTGGGTGACGACTGTGCATGACCCGGTCTTCGCGCTGAGTGCCGACCGCACGCGATACATCTCCATCTCTGCCGACACGCCCACCACGATCCCCGAGCCCGGTCTGCCCTTTTCGCTGGTATTCCGCGCCCTGCCAGGGAAGGAAGACGTTTTACTGCCGATCACAGCGGCGTACTAAGCTGCCTCTGGGCGCCGCGTCCCACCACCCGCCTTCGGTCCGTTGCCCGCGAAATTGCGCGAAGGCGCGCATTGATCGAATATATCGGCCAAGTTCATCGATACCCGGGAGGAAGCCATGGAAATCGGTCGCCGCCATCTCGCTGCCGTAGGCGCACTGGCGATCGGCACATTGAACCTGCTGCAGAGCGCCTCATCAGCCGCCGAGTCTGCCGACGAAGCGGCGGTCGACAAAGCGATCGAGGCGCTAAGGAAGGCGTTGCTGGAGAAGGATAAGGCGCGCCTGGAACTGCTCTCGGCCGACCAGCTGAGTTACGGCCATTCCAGCGGCAAGGTTCAGACAAAGGCCGAGTTCGTGGACGGGGTTATGACGAGCAAGGCGCTAACCAAGTCGATCGCGTTCCCGGAGCTCAGCATTACGGTGGTCGGCGATGCGGCGATTGCGCGTCATCTGTTCGAGGCCGAGATGGAGACGGACGGCAAGCCCACCAGTGTCAAGATCGGCGCGCTGCAGGTCTGGCAAAAGCAAACCGGAAATTGGAAATTGCTAGCCCGCCAGGGGTTCAAGCTCGCTTGATCAACTAAGCTTTGCTCCGGCCAACGGCGCGCACGCACGGATCACAGCCGCGAACGTGGCCTTCGCGCCAGGGCCGCGGGCGAACGGACTCAGGATCGGCAGGTCGATCCCTGAGCGTCGATAGGCTGCGATCCGCTCTCGGCACTGCTCGGCCGTTCCTGCGACTCTGGTCGCATCGATCAGCGCATCGCTGACTGCACGCTCGGCTGCTTCGCTGTCGCCGCGCGACCATGCTGCTGCAATGGCTGCTGCCTCGTCGCGGAAGCCATGCTCGGCCATCATGCGGTTGTAGCGCGGAAAAAAGCCGGCATAGAACGCGAGCCCCGGCCGCAGCGCATCGAGAGCCTCCTTGCGGGTGACGCAGACGGCGGTCGGCAACAGCGAGGTGACGAGGATTTCCGTCGGATCCCGACCGCCGCGCTTGGCACCTTCGGCGAGCCTCTCCCGGACCTGCGCAGCCGTGGCGAGCGTGCTCCGGGTCAACATAATGCCATCGGCGATCTCGCCGCACAGAGCCGTCATCTTCGGGAAGACAGCGGAGATATAGATCGGGATCGCCGGGCGAAGCGGAGTAAACCAGAGGTCGAACCGCTCGATGGAAATTGTTTCGCCAAGGTGGCTGACCCGGCCGTCGTGTAGCAGCGCGCGGATGATCGAGACAGTCTCGCGAACCCGTGTCAGAGGTTTGCTGTAGCCCACGCCATGCTCCGGCTCGACCTGGACCCTGTGGCTCGATCCGACGCCGAGGATGAAGCGTCCGCCGGAGATCGCGTCGACCGTTGCTGCGGCCATGGCGATCGTCGGCGCCGTGCGGACGAAGACGCTGGTGATGCTGGTCCCGAGTTGGATTTTGGAGGTCTGGGCCGCGCAGGCCGCCAATATCGCGAACTGGTCGCCGCCATGCCCCTCGGCGACCCAAGCCGACTCATAGCCAAGCGTCTCGGCGAGCTTGACGCAGTCGACGATCTCGGCAGGGTTGGCTCCGCCGGAAAAGGCGATACCGAGCCTGTCCACGTTTCTCCTCCTGCCGTTCGCCGATATGTTGCAGCCTGCTTAAAGTGCGGTTTCTGAAATGTCACTCTTGGCAGGGTTTCGCGTGGTGCAGATCGGCGACGGCTTGGCCGCTGCGGTGTGCGGCCGCCTTCTCGCCGATGTCGGCGCCGATGTCATCTGCATCAACGCGGACAATTCGACCCCGCTCGCCGAGTATCTCAACCACGGCAAGAGGGTCGTCGCCGATGATCCGCCAGCGGTACTCTCGGCAGCCGACTTGATTGTCTGCGAAGGCCGACCGCACGACCTCAGCGCTCAGGGATACGATGTCGCGGGACTACGCCGGATCAATACAAAGGCACCGCTTGTCTTCGTCTCGCCCTTCGGACAGACCGGACCGCGCGCCAACGACCCAGCGACCGATCTGACCTTGTTCTTCGCCAGCGGCATTGCGCGTCTGCTGACCGGCCAGGTGGATGATCTCGCGGAACCGCCGATACGCCCGGTCGGGGAGCAATCAACCTTTATCGGCGGGCTCGCCGCCGCCTGCGCCGGCATGCATGCTGCACTGGCATCGGCACCCGGCGCCGTCATCGACGTCTCGATCCAAGAGGCGCTCGCAATCATGGCGGCGACCGAGCTGGCGCGCGCCGGACTAGGTAGGAAAATCTGGTCTCGCCGTCGGCTGACCGACGGCAACGGGGCCACCGTCACAATTCTGCCGGCCAGTGACGGCTATGCGGCGATCTCACCGCGCGAGGACCGCCAGTGGGCGGCTTGGCTCCAAGTCATGGGCTCGCCCGATTGGGCGGCCGATCCGCGCTTCGCCAGAAAGCCCGACCGGGTCGCCAATTGGGATGCACTCCACGCCCTGATGTCGGACTGGAGCCGCCGATACGGCAAGCAGTCGATCGCCGACAAGGCCCAGGCGGCGCATGTGCCGAGCTTCCCATTACGCGAGCCAGGGGAGCAGTTGAATTCGGGGCAGCTCGCACATCGCGGCCTTTGGCTGCGATTAGACGTTGATGGACGAACGATCCAGGCGCCCGGGCCGCCCTTCGGGCTGCGGATCACCGGCGCTACCCATACCCAGCGCCGCAGCTCCGGATCGATGCCGCTGTCCGGCATTCGCGTGCTCGACTTCAGTTGGGTCATCGCCGGCCCGACAACCACACGCTATCTCGCCGCAATGGGTGCGGAGGTGATCAAAGTCGAGGCGACGCGCCGCGGCGATCCGGGCCGTGCCTCGGAATTGCACACAGTGCTCGGCCAAGCCAAGCGCAGCGTCGTCCTCGACCTCAAGAACGAGGAGGCCGTTGGTGTCGCGCGGTCGCTGGCCGCCAAATCCGATGTGCTTATCGAGAACTTCGCGACCGGCGTCATGGGGCGGCTAGGGCTCGGCGCCGAAGTCCTGCGGACACTCAATCCCGATTTGATGTACGTCTCGGCCTCCGGCCTCGGCCGCACCGGGCCCGAGGCGCACTCCGTCGCTTACGGCACCCTGCTGCAATGCTATGCCGGGTTCGCCGGGCTCAACCGCCATCCCGGTGTCGCGCCGCGCATCGGCTTTGCCTGGCTCGATCCGATGTGCGGCTTGATGCTCGCCTTTATCGTCGCCGCCGGGCTCTGGCATCGGCGGCGGACTGGCGAAGTGGCCCAAGTCGATTTCTCGATGATCGAAGCGATGCTGTGGACGATGGCCGAACCGTTGCTGGCCACACAGCTCGGCGCCCCGCCCCAGCCGCAAGGCAACCACTCCGACCGCTACGTTCCGCACGGAGTGTACCGGTGCAGCGGAGAAGACGACTGGATCAGCATTGCCATCACGAGCGACGAGGAATGGCGCAGCCTTGGCGCCATCGTCCCAGTCTTATCCTCGATGGTGGACATGAGGTTTCGCGAACGCATGGAGCGGCGCGCCGCAATCGATGATGCACTCGCCGCGTGGCTGCGCCCTCGGGCTGCGCGAGCTGTGGAGACCGAATTGCTGAGCGCTGGGATCCCCGCGGCAGCGCTTGCCACCTCGCTGGATCTCGTTAGGGACGGTCATCTGCGCCAACGCGGGTTTTGGGAACCGCTCGGTACCGGCGTTCTGCCGGGCTTGCCGTGGCATGCCAGCTTTGGCCGGACCTCCGGCTCAGCACCGGAACTCGGCGCCGACACCGACGCGGTGCTATGTGAAATACTGGACCTGGCGCCGGAGCAAATCGCCACGCTGCGTGAATCGGGCGCGCTCGGCTAGCGCTACTCGATCACCTCATCGGCGAGGTCGAGCATGCTCGGGGGAACAGTGAGGCCTAGCGCTTTAGCGGTCTTCAGGTTGATGACCAGCGAGAACTTCGTCGGCTGCTGAACCGGGAGGTCGGCGGGACTGGCGCCTTTGAGGATGCGGTCGATGTAGGATGCCGCCTGCGCGAACAAGTCGGCGGTATCGAACGAGTAGGACATCAGGGCACCGGCCCTGGTCCATGACTCGCCCTGGCCCATCAGGGGCAAACGGTGGCGGGTCGCTGCGGCAATGATCACATCGCGATGCGTAGTG
>Ga0306920_100004496_pt1 | contig 17869 bp, 13 predicted proteins | sample flu12Cox44000170_FD_204666 | JGI IMG/M metagenome (GOLD analysis project Ga0306920, IMG submission 204666) | Lab enrichment of tropical soil microbial communities from Luquillo Experimental Forest, Puerto Rico - flux4day.12C.oxic.44.000.170 (v2)... | ecosystem: Environmental > Terrestrial >... | reverse complement strand
GCCGGTCCACCAGCACCGCGTGCCGCTGGCCGAACGTGCCGCGCCGGGTGTCCTGGCCGACCAGCCGCACCGTGTGCCCGTCGATGAGCACGCTGCCGAACGCGAGCAGCTCGCCGGTGGCCCAGTCGATCTCGTCGTGCTCGACCATCGTGGCGCGCCGCTGCAGCTGCGGCAGCAGCCTGGGGTGCACCGTGAAGCCCTCGGGCAGGTTCACCTGGGTGTCGATGATGCGCTTGACGGTCTCCTCGGTGATCGCGGTGGGCGTCAGGTCGTGATCGGCCGGGCTGGCCTCGGGCCGGGGCGCGACCACCGCCCCCGGCTCGGCCGGCCGGCTGGCCGCCTCCCTGGTCTCGGTGAAGGCACGCTCAAGCTCCTGCTGGTAGTCGCGCAGCGCCTGCTCCGCCTCCTCCAGCGTGATGTCGCCGCGCCCGATCAGGGACTCGGTGTACAGCTTGCGCACCGACCGCTTGGCGTCGATCAGGTCGTACATGAGCGGCTGGGTGAACGACGGGTTGTCGGCCTCGTTGTGCCCGCGCCGCCGGTAGCAGATCATGTCGATCACAACGTCCTTGCGGAACGCCTGGCGGTACTCGAAGGCCAGCCGGCCGACCCGGACCACGGCCTCGGGGTCGTCCCCGTTCACGTGGAAGATCGGGGCCTGGATCATCCGGGCCACGTCCGTCGAGTAGACGCTGGACCTGGAGTACTCCGGCGCGGTGGTGAACCCCACCTGGTTGTTCACCACGATGTGCACCGTGCCGCCGGTCCGGTAGCCGCGCAGCTGGGACAGCTCGAGGGTCTCGGCCACCACGCCCTGGCCGGCGAAGGCCGCGTCGCCGTGGATCAGCACCGGCAGCACGGTGAACCCGGGCTCGCCCATGTCGATCACGTCCTGCTTGGCCCGGACGACGCCCTCGAGCACCGGGTCGACCGCCTCGAGATGGCTCGGGTTGGCCACCAGCGAGGTCCGGATCTCCGATCCGTCGCCCGGCGAGTACTTGCCCTCCGCGCCGAGGTGGTACTTGACGTCACCGGACCCGTGCGTGGTGGCCGGGTCCAGGTTCCCCTCGAACTCGCCGAAGATCTGCGCGTAGGACTTGCCCACGATGTTCGCGAGCACGTTGAGCCGGCCGCGGTGCGCCATGCCGATCACGGCCTCGTCCAGCTCCAGGTGGGCGGCCTCGGTGAGCACGGCGTCCAGCAGCGGGATCAGCGACTCCGCGCCCTCGAGCGAGAACCGGCGCTGCCCGACGAACTTGGTCTGCAGGAACATCTCGAACGCCTCGGCGACGTTCAGCCGGGACAGGACGCGAACCTGGTCGTCGTGCTCGGCCCGGGGATGCGGCCGCTCCACCCGGGCCTGGATCCAGGCGCGCTCCTCCGGGTTCTGGATGTGCATGTACTCGATGCCGACCGTGCGGCAGTACGAGTCCCGCAGCACGCCGAGTATCTCGCGCAGCTTCATCCGGGGCTTGCCGCCGAACCCGCCGGTCGCGAACTCCCGCTCCAGGTCCCACAGGGTCAGCCCGTGCTGGTTGATGTCCAGGTCGGGATGCTTGCGCTGCTTGTACTCGAGCGGGTCGGTGTCGGCCATGAGATGGCCGCGCACCCGGTACGCGTGGATGAGCTCATGCACCCGTGCGGCCTTCGACAGATCATCCTCGTGGCCGGCCGGGATGTCCTGGACCCAGCGCACGGGCTCGTAGGGGATCCGCAGCGACTGGAACACGTCGTCGTAGAAACCCTGTTCACCGAGCAGCAGCCCGTGGATGACCCGCAGGAACTCGCCGGACTGCGCACCCTGGATGATCCGGTGGTCGTAGGTGGAGGTGAGCGTGACCGTCTTGCTGATCGCCAGGCGGGCGATGGTCTCGTCGGACGCGCCCTGGTAGGCGGCCGGGTACTCCATCGCGCCCACGCCGACGATGCACCCCTGCCCGGCTACCAGCCGCGGCACCGAGTGCTCGGTGCCGATCGTGCCCGGGTTGGTCAAGCTGATCGTGGTCCCGGCGAAGTCCTCGACCGCGAGCTTGCTGGTACGGGCCTTGCGGACCACGTCCTCGTACGCCGTCCAGAACCGGCGGAAGTCCATCTGCTCCGCGGCCTTGATATTGGGTACCAGCAGCTGCCGGGACCCGTCGTCCTTGCGCACGTCGATGGCCAGGCCGAGGTTGACGTGCTCGGGCCGGACCAGCACGGGCTTGCCGTCGGCCTCGGCGTAGGAGTCGTTCATCTCCGGCACCGCGGCCAGCGCCCGGACCATCGCGTACCCGATGAGGTGAGTGAACGACACCTTCCCGCCCCGGCCCCGGCCGAGGTGGTTGTTGATCACTATGCGGTTGTCGACCAGGAGCTTGGCCGGCACGCCCCGAACGCTCGTGGCCGTCGGCACGGCGAGGCTCGCCGCCATGTTGGCCGCGGTGCGTGCGGCTGCCCCGCGCAGCCGGATCTCGGTGGCGCCGCCTCCCGGCCCCGGGGAGGCGGCCGGTGCCGGCCCGGCCGGGGCTCCGGCTGGGGCTGGGGCTGGGGCAGCCGGCGCCGGGGCGGGCGCGGGAGGCGCCGTCGCGGCGTGGGCGGATGCCGGCGCGCGCCCGGCGGGGGCTGGGGCGGTCGTGGCTGGCGCGGCGGCGGTCGTGGCTGGCGCGGGGGCCGTGGCTGGCGCCGCGGCGGTCGTGGCTGGCGCGGCGGTCGCGGCCGGAGCGGGGGTCGTGACTGGAGCGGGAGGCGTGGCCGGCCCTGCGGGCGCCGGCGCGGCGGTGCGGGACTGCTCCGGCGGCTTCGGGTGATAGTCGGCGAAGAAATTCCACCAGGCCCGGTCCACCGAGCCGGGATCCGCCTGGTACCGCTGGTAAAGCTCGTCCACGAGCCACTCGTTGGGCCCGAAGTCCGTGCTCGCCGCGTCGTTGTCGCCTGCGGCGGGAGGCGCCGCCTCCGGTTCGCTGGATCCCTGGGACTCAGCAGGCACGGCGGACATCCCCCTCTTTTCTGAACCTGGTCTAACTGTCATTTCCGCACACCAGGCTACCCGGCGGGCGTGTTGGAGTGGGCCTGCCGGACGGGCGGGGGAGTCCGGTCCGGTCAGCCGGAGAGGCGGTCCCTGTCGTGCGGCTCGAGCCAGCTCACGTACGGGCCCTTGGGCACGATCCGTGACGGGTTGACCCAGCTCTGAGTCTGATAGTAGTGGCGTTTGATCTGGCCGAAGTCCGTTGTGTCACCGAACCCTGGCCGCTGGTAGAGATCGCGCGCGTAGCCCCAGAGGTGACGGTAGTCGACCAGCCGGTGCAGGTTGCACTTGAACAGGATGTAGTAGACGGCGTCGAACCTGGCCAGCGTCGGGAACAGCCGCACGTCCGCCTCGCACAACTCGCTGCCGAGCAGGAACCTGCGCCGGGCCAGGCGTTCCTCCAGCGCGTCCATGGTCGCGAACAGGGCGTCGAACGCCTCCTCGTACGCCGCCTGCGTGGTCGCCAGCCCCGCCTTGTAGACGCCGATGTTGACCGCGTGGTAGATCAGCGTGGCGAGCGCGTCGATGTCCCGGCGCTGAGCGGCCGGGTACAGGTCGGGCGCGCCTGGCCGGTGGTATCCGGCGAATTCGGTCTCGAGCATGACCGTGATCTGCGGCGCGTCATTGCTGACGATCCGCTGCGTCTGGGTGTCCCACAACACCGGCAGGGTGCACTTGCCCTGGTAACCCGGATCGGTGACCATGTAGAGCTCGGACAGGAACCGCGCGCCGGTGACCGGGTCCTGGCCGCCCTGCTGGTCAGGAAACCTCCAGCCCCGTTCCCCCGAGATCGGGTCGGTCAGCGTCAGGCCGATGACCCGGTCCAGCCCGAGCAGGCTGCGGACGATCAGCGCCCGCTGCGACCACGGGCACGCCAGCGACGCGTACAGGTGATAGCGCCCCGCCTCGGCCAGCAACCCGCTCGATCCGTCCCCCGTTATCCGCCCAGTGAAGGAGCCCAGAGGGCGCATGAAACCGCCCGCGGACGACGTCGCTGAGGTCGGCTGAGGCATGGGAGGCATCACCATCCCTTCCCGGGGCACGAGGCACCGCGCGGTTTCCTTATCTGCTAGAACGTGGCTCTACAAGACCACGATGGCACTAGAACCACGCTCGACGTGGGCAGACCCGTTCAAGTGGTCCGGCGCGGCGCGGGAAGGGGTGGCCGGTGAACTCGATTGTCGGCGGGCTGACCCACCTCAGCGGATGGGTCGCCTACGCCGTGATCGGGGCGCTCGTCTTCGGCGAGACCGCGGTGTTCCTCGGCTTCGTGCTGCCGGGCGAGACCGCCGTGGTCCTGGGCGGGGTGCTGGCCAGCCGTGGCCACCTGTCGCTGGCCACGCTGACGGTGCTGGTCGTGGTGTGCGCGGTGACCGGCCCACTCGTGGGCTATGAGATCGGCAGGCGGACGGGCGATCGCGATCGCCTGTTCGCGACCCGGGTCCTGCGCCGGGTTCCCGGGGGGCCGAGCGGGCCCGGTCCGTCCTGCGTGACCGGGGCGGCCTCGCCGTCCTGCTCTGCTGGTTCGTCGCATTCCTGCGCGCGGTGATGCCCGCCGCCGCGGGAGCCGGGCAGGTCCCCTACCGGACCTTCCTGATCTACAACGCGGTGGGCGGGGTCGTCTGGGGAGTGGGCTACTGCCTGCTCGGATACCTGGCGGGCTCGGCGTACTCGGCCGTCGAGAGCCGGGTGGGCACCGGTCTCGCGATCGTCGTCGCGGTGGTCGTGGTCACCGCCGTGGTGACGTGGACGGTACGCCGCCACCGCGCCGCTCGCGGCACCAGCTAGCCCCGTGCCACCCGGCAGTACGACCCCCGCAACCGCCATGCCACCCAGCAGCACGCCCCCCGGCGCCGCCCCTTCGCCCACCCCGGCCAACCCCGCTGACCCGCCGCAGTTTCCTTGATCACCGCGAGTTTTCATCCGATCCGGGCAGTTGATCACCGATCCAATGAAAAGATGGAAATGATCATGAGCCGGTGGGCTACGGCCGGCCGAACAGGTCGTCCCGGCGGTGCTCCAGGCTCGGCAGGACCGCCCGGATCTCGGCCGTCAGCTTCGTATCCACCTCGCCCACGGCGATGCCCGGCCGCGACCCGAGGTCCAGCCTGACCGTGCCCATCGGGTCGACGAGCAGGCTGCGCCCAACCCCCGTGGCCGCGCCGGTGGCAGGCTCGGCCGGGTCGGGCACCTGGTCGACGGCAGCCATCCACACCGTGTTCTCGATGGCCCGCGCGCGGACCAGCGTGACCCAGTGCTCCTCCTTGAACAGCCCGGCGGCCCAGCCCGCCGGCACCACGATCAGGTCGCATTGGCCACGGGCCACCAGAGCCCGGGCGAGCTCGGGGAACCTGATGTCGTAGCAGGTCAGGATCCCGACACGAAGGCCGTTCAGTTCGGTGACGACCGGCTCGTGGCCGGGAACGACCTGGTCGGACTCCCGGTGGCCGAGCGCGTCGAACAGGTGGATCTTCCGGTATGCCGCGGCCAGGCGCCCCCCGGCGTCGAACGCGACCGCGGTGTTGTAGACCCGGCCGCCGGGCGCGGGCTCGAAGACCCCGGCCACCACGGCGACTCCATGCCCGCCCGCGGCCTCGGAAAGGCCTTGCCCGAACGCCCCGTCGGTAGCCTCAGCGGCCGCCGCCAGGTCGGTCCCGAACCGGGCTTGCATTCCTTCGGGGAACACGGCCAGGTTGGCTCCTGCGGCCGCCGCGTCGGCTACCGCCGCCTTCACCCGGCCGAGGTTGACTGATGGATCGGAGCTGACCGGCAGCTGGCAGAGCGCGACCCGCATAACCGCAGCGTATGGCACAAGGTGCCCGGGCCGCACCGGAGGCCAGCCGGGAAGGGCTGCGAGGCGCGGCACCGCTGCCCTTCCGGCTCCCCGTTATCCCCGGGTCGGGCTGACCGGTATGTCTACCGCGCCGACCGGGTCAGGCTGGCGCACGAGCTGGCGGCGATCCCGGAGAAGTACCAGGCCGACCGGGGCTGTGCGCCAGGGCCGGCGGCCTTCTGCCCGGGCGGTTTACCCGGATATTGTGTCCGCGTGGTCGCCCTGTTGCTCGCTGCACTCGCGGTCGGGCTGTCGAACCTGGCTGCGGCCATCGGCATCGGCGTGACCGGCGTGAACGCCCGTGTCCGGCTGCAGGTCGGCCTGGTGTACGGCGTTTTCGAGGCCGGGATGCCGATCGTCGGGCTGCTGATCGGCCAGCGGTTCGCGACCGATATGGACAAGGCGGTGCGCTGGCCGGGCGCCATCTTGCTGATGATCGTCGGCACGCAGGGCCTGGTGCGGTCGATCCGGGAGAGCCGGCGGAATACGGCGGAGGCCAAACGCCGCTCCGGTGTAACTAACCCCGGTGCCGCCAATCCCGGTGCGGCAAATCCCGGTGCGGCCGGCCTCAGCACCGTAGACCCTGGGACCGCCTATCCCGGTTCCGCTCCCTCCGGGGCCGCTCGCCCCGGCGGCGGTCCCGGCTCCGGTGTCCCCGGCGTGCTCGCGAATTCCTCCCCCCACCTCGGCCGCCTGCTGGCCAGCGGCCTGGTGCTGAGCATGGACAACCTGGTGGTCGGCTTCGCGCTCGGCACCTACGGCGTCAGCGTCGCGGCCGGCGCGATCCTGATCGGATCGATCAGCGTGGCCATGTCGCTGGTCGGCCTGGAGCTAGGCGGCTTCCTGGGCCGGTGGGCCGGTCAGCGCAGCGAGCAGATGAGCGGCCTGATCCTGATCCTGGTCGGGGCGGCCATCGCCGGTGGCGCGCTGGGCTAGGAACGCGCGCTCAAGGCTCGCGGCGGGTCGCTACTCTTCGGCTCGGAGGGCGGCCTTGGGACAGGACATGACCGCGTGCCGGACCGCGTCGGCCAGGCCGGGAGGGACCTCGGCCACCAGGATGTGCAGCTCGTCCTCGTCGTCTACCTCGAACACCTCGGGCACCAGGCCCGCGCACACCGCGTTCGCCTCGCAGGCGTCACGGTCGACTTCCACTCTCAACTCCGGCCTCCCCGAGACATGCCGGCTTGCACTGCGTCTCCCGCTCGCCGGCGGGCGCCTTGAGGCACCGCCTTCCCTCGTCGCTCGGTCGCGGGCTCCCTCGCTCCTCAGTCCAGGCGGCGCCGCGCCCTCCGGCGCGCTCAATGCGGAGTAGAGCATGAGCCGGCGCGCGGGGGCAAGTGCGCGGGCGCGAGACTACAGCCATGCAGAACGGCATCTCCGCCCAGCTGGCCCGCGCCGCCGAGGCGGCCAAGGGGTTCATGCCCGCGCCCGAGGGCCTGGCGCTCTACGACACCGCCGCCGCCTACGCGCGGCGGGGCCCGGTGGCCGAGATCGGGACCTACTGCGGCAAGTCAACGATCTATCTCGCTGCGGCCGCCCGCGACACGGGCCAGCTGGTCATCACCGTCGACCATCATCACGGCTCGGAGGAGAACCAGCCGGGCTGGGAGTATCACGACCCCGGCCTGGTCGACCCGGATACCGGGCGGCTGGACACGCTGCCGCACTTCAGGTCCACCCTCGCCGCCACCGGCCTGGAGGAGCACGTGATCGCGATCGTGGGCCGGTCGGCCGACGTGGCCGGGCTGTGGCGCACGCCGCTCGGAATGCTGTTCATCGACGGCGGGCACACCGACGCCGCGGCCATCGCCGACTACGAGGGCTGGGCACCATGGGTGGCGCCCGGCGGGGCCCTGGCCATCCATGACGTGTTCCCCGACCCGGCGGACGGTGGGCAGGCCCCGTACCGCATCTACCTGCGCGCGCTGCGTTCCGGGGCATTCACCGAGGTACGGGCGGAGGGCTCGCTTCGCGTCCTGGAACGGACCGGTACGGGGATCGGCTAGCCCGCAGGCGGCAGCCTGGCCTCCGGCGTCTCGCAGCCGCAGGCGGTGGCGTCGACCGGCGAGCCCACGGCCCACCAGGGCGCGGCAGCGGCGAAGATCCCCGATCCGCCGGTGCCCCCGGACAGGGTGTCGGCGGCCAGGATGACCGCCGCGGCGGTCCAGCTGCTCTGCTCGTTCGGGAAGTGCTTCCGGTTGGCGAACTGCCAGCCGGTCCAGTAGCTGCCGCTCGGGTCGCGCAGATGCTGGACCTGGTCGAACAGGTCGAGCGCGCGAGAGTGATCGCCGATGGCGTCGAGCGCGAGGGCCAGCTCGCAGGTCTCGGCGCCGGTGACCCAGGGCTGGTCGCTGACGCACCGGATGCCGAGGCCGGGCACGACGAACGTGTCCCAGCCCGCCGCCAGGCGCTCGGCCGCCGCAGCGCCCCGCAACGGCCCGCCGAGCACCGGGTAGTACCAGTCCATCGAGAACGTGCTCTTGTCGGCAAACGCCTCGCCATGGCAGGCCACCGCGTGCCCGAGCTGGCCGGCCGCGAGCTCCCAGTCCGGCTGCGGCTCGCCGACGTACTCGGCGAGCGCGACAGCGCAGCGCAGCGCGTGATGCATGCTGGAACTGCCGGTGAGCAGCGCGTACGCGCCGGGCGTGTCGTCCCCGCGCCGCTGCCAGATGATCTCGCCCCGCGGCTGCTGCAGGCCGAGCGCGAACTCGATCCCCTTGCGTACCACCGGCCACATCCGGTCGGCGAACGCGTCGTCGCCGGTGACCTGGAGCTCGTGCAGGACCCCGACCGCGGGGTAGGCGGCGTGGTTGCTCTCCCTCGCGTCGTCGAGGACGGTGCCGTCGGCGGACACCTTGGGCCACGACCCGTCCGGCCGCTGCGCGGCCCGGAGCCAGTCGTAGCCGTGCCGCGCCGCGGAACGGAGCCCGCACGCGCTCAGGGCCATCACGCACTCGACGTGGTTCCAGGCGTCGACGTGGCCGTCCGGCCAGCCGATCGCGCCGTCGCGCTGCTGCACGGCGGCGATGCTGTGGCCGGTGGCCAGGATCTGGTCCGCGGTCAGGATGCCGGGAACCGAGGGGAGCGAGGCGCCCGCGCGCGACGGATGGCGGCGGCCAGGACGGGTGCCGCCCAGGCGCGTCCCGCCGTCCGGGCCGGCCTCGCCTCGCCTGGCGCTGGCCAGCTTCTCAGGCGGCGGCATGGGCCTTCTCCGGCGCCGCCGGCGCGGCGGCCGGCCCGCGCTGGGCGCGGCTGGCGTCGCCGCCGGCGGCCGCGGCCCCGGCCGCAGGCTTGGCCGCGTAGATGACGATGCTCTTGCCGATGAGCGGGTTCAGCACCCGGTCGGCCAGGCGCATGATCGCGGGGTTCTTCATGATCTCCCAGACCAGCAGCCGGTGGTAGGCCCGGGCCAGCGGATGGTCGTCGTCCCGGACGCCGACCGCGCACTTCAGCCACCAGTACGGCGCGTGCAGCGCGTGGGCGTGATGGTGCCCGCCGACGGCCAGGCCCGCCCGGGCCAGCTTCGTCTCGAGCTCGCCCCGGGTGAATATCCGCACGTGGCCGCCGGGCACGTTGTGGTAGTCGTCGGAGAGCCGCCAGCAGATCCGTTCCGGCAGCCAGGCGGGCACGGTGACCGCGGCCACGCCGCCCGGTCGCAGGACCCGGGCGAGCTCGTTCACGGCCGCCTGGTCGGCGGGAATGTGCTCCAGCACCTCGGCGGCGATCACCCGGTCGAAGCAGCCGTCGGGGAACGGCATCGCGGTGGCGTCGGCCGCCGTCACTTGCGCGCGGGCGCTGTCCGGGACCTCGCCGGCCTCGTGCATGGCCGCGAACATCGCGGCCACCTGCCGGAGCTCGCTCTCGTCGGTGTCCAGCGCCACCACGTGCGCGCCCCGGCGCAGCGCCTCAAACGCGTGCCGGCCCGCACCGCAGCCCAGATCGAGCACGCGGTCGCCGGGGCCGATCCGAAACCGGGCGAAGTCGACGGTCAGCACGGCCGTGCCCGCTGCGGCGGGGTTCCGCACTGCCTGGCCGCCGCGTCGATCGCGCGCACGTACTGGTCCGCGGTGGCCCGGGCCACCGCGGACCAGGTGAAGCGCTCCTGCACCCGGTGCAGGGCCAGGGCCGAGAGCCGCTCCCGCTCAGCGGCCGAGTCGTGCAGCATCCGCAGGGCCACCGCGAGTTCCTCGGCGTCGCCGGGGGTGACCAGGAGCGCCGCGTCACCGGTCACCTCGGGCAGCGCGCCCGTCCGGCTGGCGATCAGCGGGGTGCCGGACGCCATGTGCTCGATCGCGGGCAGCGAGAACCCCTCGTACAGCGAGGGCACCACCGCGATCTCCGCGGTCGCCATGAACTCCGCCAGCTCGGCGTCGCTGATCCCGGTGACGAAGCGCACCCGGTCGCCCAGCGCCAGTTCGGCGACGAGCTTCTCGGTCGGGCCGCCGGGAGCGGGCTTGCCCACCACGGTGAGCACGACGTTGCGTTCGGTGGTGAGCTTGGCCACGGCCCGCAACAGCGTCGAGATGCCCTTCACCGGCGAGTCGGCGCTGGCCACGGCCACGATCCGGCCGGGCACGCGGGGCGCTGGCCGGGGATGGAACAGGCGGGTGTCCACTCCCAGCGGGATCACGTGCACGCGGGAGCGCTCGACCTTGAAGTCACGGCAGATGTCGTCGCGGGAGGACTCGGAGCCGGTCAGCACCGGACCTACGCGACGCGCCACCCGGCCCTGCATCCGGACGAAGCCGTACCACCGGCGCTTGGACAGCCGGGACAGGCCCCGGGCCGCGGCCAGCTCGATCCGCCGGTCCACGCTGATCGGGTGATGGATGCTGGTGACCAGCGGCAGGCCGAGGCGGGCGATGCCGAGCATGCCGTAGGCGAGGACCTGGTTGTCGTGCACGACGTCGAAGTCACCGCGACGCGGGCGCAGGGCGCGCAGGGCGCGCAGGCTGAACGTCAGCGGCTCGGGGAACGCCGCGGTCCACATCGAGGCGACCTCGAGCACGTCGATCCAGTCGCTGTACTCGCCCGGCCGCGGGGTGCGGAACGGGTCGGGCTCGCGGTACAGGTCCAGGCTCGGCAGCTTGTGCAGCACCGGGCCCGGCTCAAGTTCCGGGTACGGCTGGCCGGAGAAGACCTCCACGTGATGGCCGAGCGCCGCCAGCTCGCGGGACAGGTGCCGCAGGTAGATCCCCTGGCCGCCGCAGTGCGGCTTGCTCCGGTAGGACAGCAGCGCGACACGCAGCGGGCGGTCGCCGGGGCCCGGCCCCCGGGTAGGCTCCGGCGGGGGTCCGGGGGTCGTCCCCCGGGTAGGCACGGTGCTCACGCAGGTTAGCGCCTCCTCGTCTGCCGCTGGCAGCCCGGCTTGCTCAAGGCATGCCCGCGTGACCCCTAAGGAGGCGAACATTACCAGGCGGTACCTTGCGTGCTCTTGCGCCCCATGCGAGCCGACCAGAGTGCAAGGGAGTTCCGGTACCGGTAGGCTGCCGCGACGTAACCCCGATCGTCCGCCGCGGCCGCGGCGGGCCCGGCTAAGCGGAGGTCCTGCTGACACGGCGCGCCCTGATCACCGGCATTACCGGCCAGGATGGCTCCTACCTGGCCGAGCACCTGCTTGCCCAGGGGTACGAGGTCTGGGGCCTGGTCCGCGGCCAGGCCAACCCGCGGGTGCGCCGGGTGCGCCAGCTCCTCGAGGACGTCCGGCTGGTCCGTGGTGACCTGCTCGACCAGGGCAGCCTGATCTCGGCGGTCGAGCGGGTACAGCCCGACGAGGTCTACAACCTGGCCGCGATCTCGTACGTGCCGATGTCCTGGCAGCAGGCCGAGCTGACCGGCGAAGTCACCGGGCTCGGGGTGCTGCGCGTGCTCGAGGCGATCCGGGTCTGCAGCGGGATCAGCGCGTCGCGGAGCCCTTCCGGCGGCCAGATCCGGTTCTACCAGGCGTCGTCCTCGGAGATGTTCGGGAAGGTCCGGGAGTCGCCGCAGACCGAGCAGACCCCCTTTCACCCGCGCAGTCCCTACGGCGTGGCCAAGGCCTACGGCCACCACCTCACCCAGAACTACCGGGAGTCCTACGGGATGTTCGCGGTGTCCGGGATCCTGTTCAACCACGAATCACCGCGCCGGGGCGCGGAGTTCGTCACCCGCAAGGTGTCGCTCGGCGCCGCCAAGATCAAGCTCGGCTACGAGCGGCAGCTGCGGCTGGGCAACCTGGGCGCCAGCCGGGACTGGGGATTCGCCGGCGACTACGTGCGGGCGATGCACCTGATGCTGGGGCAGGACGAGCCCGCCGACTACGTGGTGGGGACGGGTGTCACGCACAGCGTCGGCGACCTGGTGGACCTGGCGTTCGGGGTGGTCGGCCTCGACTGGCAGGAGTACGTGGTGACCGACGCCGCCTTCATCAGGCCGGCCGAGGTGGACCAGCTCTGCGCGAACCCGGCCAAGGCCGCCAGCGAGCTGGGCTGGGAGCCGAAGATCGGCTTCGAGGAGCTGGTCACGATGATGGTGGCAGCCGACCTGGAGTTGTTGAAAGAGTCCGGCGGGTACGCCGAGGACTCGTTCGGGTCCGACGCCTGGTAGGCGGCCGTCACCAGCGCCCGGGCCGGGTCAGCTCCGGGTGCGGGCAGCGCGGTCGGCCGAGTTGCGCGCCCGGAAACCCGCCACCTTGGCCCGGTTGCCGCAGCCGGCCATGTCGCACCAGCGGCGGGAGCGAGCCCGGGAGGTGTCGACGAACAGGCGCGTGCAGGGCGGGTCGCCGCACTGGCGGATCCTCGCCGCGTCCGGCCCGGGCGATCTGTGGTCGTGGCCGGTCAGCCCAGGGACTGAGCCGGGCGCGTCGGCAGGCCCGCCGCCTTCCACGCCTGGAAGCCGCCCTCCAGATCGGTCGCCTCGTGCAGCCCGATCCGCCGCAGGCTGGCCGCGGCCAGCGTGGAGGCGTAGCTTTCCGAGCACATCACGACGATCCGGGCATCGTCCCGGGCTAGCGCGGGGATGCGGGCCTCGCTGCGCGGGTCGAGCCGCCACTCCAGGACGTTGCGGCCGATGATGATCGCCCCGGGGACCTCGCCTTCGACGATTCGCTGCTCCAGCGGGCGGATATCGACCAGCACCGCCCCGTCGGTCAGCGCGGCGAAGGCCGCCTCGGGCCGCAGCCGGGCCAGGCCGCTGCGCGCCTCGGCCAGCAGGTCGGCGATGCTGGGCGCGTCGGCGGGCAGCGCGTCCGTGGTGAGTTCCGCCGCCGACGCGGTGGCATCGGCCAGCGCGGTGTCCGCGCCGCCGCGGCCGCGGGCGCCCTCCGGGCCGTCGATCGCCACGGTCTGGGTGGCGATCAGGCCGTAGTCGGTCGGCCGGTAGTAGGTCATCGCCATCAGCGGCGGCGAGTAGGCGTGGATGCTCGTGGCGGAGCCGTCGCCGCCGTGCGCGACGTCGTGGACGTGCCCGGGCCCGAACGCCACCGCCTCGCCGGCCCGCAGCCGCCGCCCACCGAGCCTGCGCCCGCTCGGGATCCGGTACCGCTCGGTCAGGCTGCCCTCGGCCACGGCGAACGATCCCGACGAGCCGCCGTGGTCGTGCCAGTCGGTGTCCTGGCCGGTCTCCCAGGCCAGCAGCCAGACGTCGCACGCGTTCGACCGGTGCAGCGGCAGGTACCAGCGCACGTCGGGATCGCGGACGACGAGGTCAGCCCAGAGTCCCGGGCGCGCCGCGAGCTCGACCGTGACTGCCCGCAGCTGGGCGGGGGACAGGCGCCCGGTGCGCGGCACGAAACCGTGGAGCATATCGACGATCGCCTGCTGCCGCTGCGGGCTCACGCCCCAGCCCTGCTTCAGGCCGGTGCCGACCCGGTCGGGCTGCTCCGCGCCCGTGCCGCCGGAGGCAATGGTAGCGACAGACGTCAATAAGACCTCCGGACCTCGATCAAGGGGTGAAACGCCAGCATATGCCCGCGACGCAGGCGGCCGATAGGCGATCGGGACGGGTCGGGGACCCGCGCCGCGAGCGGTCGGGATGATCCGGAGACGCGCCCGCGGGCGGCCGGGATGGTCCGGAGACGCGCCCGCGGGCGGTCGGGATGGTCCGGAGACGCCCGCCCGCGGGCGGCCCGGACGGGTCCGGAGACGCCCGCCCGCGGGCGGGTGGCGGGCGATCGGCGATGGGTCGGCAGACGCGCGCGCCCGCGGGCGGCCGACGGCGCGAGCAGGTCAGTGGGCGGACCCGCGCGCCGCGGCCGGCCGGCGGGCGGCGGTCCGGTCAGCTCTTGGTCGTGTTCTGGAGGAAGATGTGGCCGATCGCGGTCGGGTACGCGCCGTTCACGTTCTTGGCCGTGGCCGTTAGGTAGTTGTAGAAGTACCCGTAGACGATCGGCGTCTCATTGAGCAGCAGGGTCTGGATCTGCCCGGCGATGCTGCGCTGGGTGGACAGGTCGGCGGCGGCGACGTACTGGCCGAGCAGCTTGTCGTACTGTGCGTTGCTGAAGTGCGCCGCATTCCACGCGCCGGTCCCGGTCTTCGCGTCGATCGTCTGCAGCGGCGCGCCCAGGAACAGGTTCGGCACGCCGCGGTGGCCGTAGTCGACCAGGCTCATCGTGGCGTCGAGCCAGTCCGAAGTCCCGAACAGGAAGTTGCCGTAGTACTTGGTCGAGGTCTCGACGGTCAGGCCGATGGTCACCCCGATGGCCTTCGCGGACTGCACAATGATCTGGGCGTACTGGGGGATCTCGGCCAGCTGCTCGGTGATGAGGTGCGTGCTGAACCCGTTCGGGTGCCCCGCCGCCGCGAGCAGCGACTTAGCCTTGGCGATGTCCTGGGCCCGCTGCGCGACGCTGGTGTTCGTCGACGGGAAGACGGGGGCGAACGGGCTGTCATTGCCCAGGTCGGCGAGGCCCTTGAACAGGGCCTGCAGGATCGCGGGCCGGTCCAGGCTGAGCGCGATCGCCTGGCGCACCCGCGGGTCGGTGAACGGGGCCTGGTCGTTGCGCATCGACAGTTCGCGGTGGGCGCTGGACTTCAGCTTGATGACGTTGTACGGGGCGCCGGAAGCGAGCAGCTGCTCGCCGCCGGCTACCGCGAACTGCCCGACCACGTCGATCGTCCCGGCGGTCAGCGCGAGATTCATGGGCGTCTGGTCGGAGTAGAACGTGAACTGGGTGGCCGAGGGCAGGGCCTTGGCGCCCCAGTACTGCGCGTTCCGGGTGAACGACGCGCCGACCTTGGCGGTGTAGCTCTTCATCACGAACGGGCCGGTGCCGACGAACGAGCTCTCCCACTTCGCGGGGTCGTAGTTGTTCGGGAGAATGATCATGTTGTAGTTGTCGGACGAGGTCAGGTACGGGAAGTTTCCGTTCGGAGCCTTGAGGTGGAACGCGACGGTGAAGTCGTCGACCTTCTGCACGCCGGACGGGGTCAGCACGCCGCCCAGCGCCGACAGCGCGGACGACTTGCCCGCCGGGTTCGTCTGCAGCTTGTAGGTGTACACGACATCGTCGGCGGTGAGCGGCGAACCGTTATGGAACTTCACCCCCTGGCGGATCTTGAACGTCCACACGTCCGCGGCGGAGTTGGGCGTCCAGCTCGTGGCGAGGACGGGCTTGAGGGTCAGGGTCTGGTCGGACAGGCACAGGTACTCGCCGGTCTGGCCGAGCATGTCCAGGCCCCCCTGGTCGGCCACGGTCACCGGGTTGATGGCCCCGGTCGGCACGGTGATCCCGGCCTTGATCGTCGCCCCGGCCTGGCCCGTGGCACCGCCCGATGACGGGGACGTGGTGGTTGAGCTCCCGCATGCGGAGACGATCGCGCCGAGCAGGGGCAGCGATATCCCGACGACCGAGCCGCGCCGGATGAAGTCCCGTCGCGAAATCCTCCCGGCCACGAACTCGTCAATGACATGGTTCCCGATGTCGCCCTGCCCCTCGCGGAGCCGGTCGAGGCGGCGATGGTCTGCGTTCACTGGGGACCTCCCTAGCCTCACCGGACACGCGGGTGCGCGGCCGGCGTGAAGCGAAAACGTACGCCTAAGGGCGCGCGCTTGTCACGGCGCCCGCCCGTTCTGCTGCAGGACTGTTAGCTGATCGATGGGAATGTGACAGCTCATCAGGTGGCCGGGCGCGACCTCGGCCAGCGGCGGCTCGACCGACTCGCACACGCCGGTGGTGAGCTTGCGCGGGCAGCGGGTGTGGAACACGCAGCCGCTCGGCGGGTCGGCCGCGGACGGGATCTCGCCGTGCAGCCGGATCCGGGTGGGCTGCTGCCCGTCCAGGCTGGGTACCGCCGACAGCAGCGCCTCGGTGTACGGGTGGTGCGGCCCGGCGAACACGTCCTCGGCCGGGCCCAGCTCCATGACGCGGCCGAGGTAGAGCACGGCGATGCGGTCCGACAGGTACCGCACCAGGCCGAGGTCGTGGGAGATGAACAGGTAGGTCACCTGCTCCTTGGCCTGCAGGTCGACCAGCAGGTTGAGGATCGCGGCTTGCACCGACACGTCGAGGGCCGAGGTGGGCTCGTCGCAGACCACGATGCGCGGGCCGCCCGCGAACGCCCGCGCGATCGCCACCCGCTGCTTGAGCCCGCCGGACAGCTGGCTCGGGCGCAGCGACAGCTGCCGGTCCTCCATGCGGACCGACCGCACCAGGTCGGCCAGGCGCTCACGCAGCCGCGCGCCGGACAGCCCCGCCAGCCGGGACAGCGGCTGGCTGATCAGGCGCCGGACCGTGTGCCGGCGGTTCAGGGCCGAGTCCGGGTTCTGGAACACGATCTGCAGCGCCTTGAGCTGCTCGCGCGTGCGGTGCCGGGCGTCGGCCTGCAAGGGCTGGCCGTCCAGGTCGATCACCGAGCCCTGATCCGGCGGGATCAGGCCGAGCAGCGCGCGCGCCAGGGTGGTCTTGCCGCTGCCGGACTCGCCCACCAGCCCGAGCGTCTCGCCCTCGTCCAGGGTGAGGTTCACCCCGACCAGGGCCTTGACGGCCTCGTCGCGCGAGCCGAACGTCTTGGACAGCCGCTCGAGCTGGACGACCGGCGGGCCGGCCTCACGTTGCGAAGGAAGTTCCAGGTCAACCGGAGTATTCCGGGGCAGATCCGAGGTTTGGTCGTACAGGTAGCAACGTGAGGTCCGGTTCATGCCGGTGACGAACGAGGGCGGCGGGGCAGCCCGGCAGCGCTCCTCGGCGATCGGGCAGCGCGGGGTGAAGATACACCCGGGGGGCGTGTCGCCGGGTGTCGGCAGGAAGCCCGGGATGGTGTCCAGCCGCCCGTGGTCCTTGCGCTGGCCGCGGCGGGGGATGCAGCGCAGCAGCCCGACCGTGTAGGGGTGACGCGGCTGGTCGAACACCTCGCGGGCCGGGCCCTCCTCGATCAGCTCCCCGGCGTAGAGGACCCCGACCCGGTCGCACATCTTGGCGATCACGGCCAGGTTGTGGCTGATGAACAGCACCGAGGTGGCGTACTCCTCGCGCAGCGCGGCCACCAGGTCGAGCACCTCCGCCTCGACGGTCGCGTCGAGCGCGGTGGTCGGCTCGTCGAGGATCAGCAGCGAGGGCTCGGCGGCCAGCGCCATCGCGATCACGACCCGTTGCGCCATCCCGCCGGAAAGCTGGAACGGGTACCGCTCCATCACCCGGTGCGGGTCGGAGATCTGCACCTTGCGCAGCATGTCCTCGGCGCGCGCGAGGGCCTCCTTGCGGTCCAGGCCGGCGATCTCGTACACCTCGGCCACCTGGTGGCCCACCTTGATCGACGGGTTCAGCGCCCGCCCGGGCTCCTGGTAGACCATGGACACCGTGTGGGCCCGCAGGTCGCGCAGTTCCGCCGGGCCCATGGCCAGCGGGTCCATCCCGTTGATGCTGATCGTGCCCGCGCTCACCCGGCCGTTGCGGGGCAGGTACCGGGTCAGCGCGAGGGCCACCGTGGACTTGCCCGAGCCCGACTCGCCGACCAGCCCGTAGGACTCGCCCTGGCCGATCTCGAACGTCACGTCGCGCAGCGCCCGCCGGTCCTGCCCGCGCACCCGGTAGGTGACGTCCAGGTGCCCGACCGCCA
>Ga0306920_100004495_pt1 | contig 17869 bp, 14 predicted proteins | sample flu12Cox44000170_FD_204666 | JGI IMG/M metagenome (GOLD analysis project Ga0306920, IMG submission 204666) | Lab enrichment of tropical soil microbial communities from Luquillo Experimental Forest, Puerto Rico - flux4day.12C.oxic.44.000.170 (v2)... | ecosystem: Environmental > Terrestrial >... | reverse complement strand
CCGCCGGTATCCGCCACTCGGCTTTCTCAAAATTGATTTCCGACCACTCGCCGAAGCGAAGTTCGCGCGGTCGGAGGACCACGAGCGGGGCGAGCTTCAAGGCACAGCGCGTCTCGGGGAGCCCCGTCTAGCTGTCGATGGCGAGAAGTAGCTCACCCACCTTCTCGGGATCGGTGATCGTCGCGTGGTGCACGACGACCGGGGGCGCCAGCGCATCTCGCAAGGATGTGGTCACATCCCCCTGGGGAGCGCGACCCGTCGCGTGGGCGTAGCAAAAGATACGACTCGCGAGCGCGCGCACGCGGTGCGCCGTTTCGCTCTTGCCCTGTACCTCGATGGCCTTAAGGAGGGGCAGGAAATGCTCGGCGGAGATCTGCGCGATCGGCCGTTTGCCGAGCGCTGGGTTCAGGTAGTTGTCGACGATCCAGCGATGCTTTTTGACGGTCGCGGGATCGAGCACCGCGCGAGTCACGCCGGCTTCGCCGTTGGATTCGGCCGGCGTCGACATCATCGTGATCCATTCATCCGCAATGCCACCGAATAGGACGCTGCGCGCTTCCCGGACGTTCTTCTTTAAGATCCTCGGGTTTAAGCCCTTGGCAAGTTGCTGGCGGGCTTCTTCGCGTCTGTCGCGGGCGCCTTTGAGGCTGAGCTCCGGGTAGGAGCCAAAGGAGACTTCTTGAGGGCGGCCGCCGATGTGATACTTCATGTACCAGTACTTCCAGCCTTTGGGATGGACAAGCAGGTACAGTCCGTCGGCGTCGGTAACTTTGTACTTTTTATCTTTCGGTTTGAGGGCCTGGATTTCCTTGTCGGTAAGCGCCATAAAGCGGTTCTCAGGACTCGAAGGTTCAGGACTCGAAAGTCATTTTACCCACTATTTTACCCACTACGAGAGTCTGGCTAGGGGCGAACGGCCCCGAACGACTACGAACGAGTAATCCAAACAAAAACAATGAGATATATGATTATTAAGGACGGCCGCGGATCGGCACGGAAGGCAACGGAAGGGGTCTTGGTGCCCGGGAGAGGACTCGAACCTCCACGGAGTTACCCGCTAGTACCTGAAACTAGTGCGTCTACCAATTCCGCCACCCGGGCAGGTGAGGAAGGTCGCGCAATGTACGCACGGGTTCAGGGGCTGTCAATTGAAGGGACGTAGAGGAAAGTTCGGGCGTCGCGACGGCGGCGGCGGCGCAGCGCTCAAGGCGCGCAAAGTCCCGGCGCCAGGCAGGAAGTCGTCTGCAACCACCTCTGTGCGTAGCGCTCGCGGCGGCACCGCTGCGCGCAGCACGAGGCCGGCGCGTCCGGATCCTTCCATGCGATCGGGCGCCATCGTCGAGGGCACGGTCAGTGCCAACCGCGCCGGCTACGGTTTCCTGCGCGTCGAAGGCGTCAGTGAGAGTGTGTTCCTGCCGCCGCCGCAGATGCGCGGCGTGATGCACGGCGATCGGCTACGCGTGAAGGTATCGCGCGACGGGAGTGATCGCTGGTCGGGGACCGTCGAGGAAGTTGTCTCTCGTGGCGTCAACGCCTTTCTCGGCACGGTCGAGCTGCAGGGTCGCAACGCCTGGGTGAACGCCGCCGATCGACGCCTGCAGTTACGCGGCGCAGTCGCGCCGCAGGACCTCCAGGGTGCGCGCCACGGCGACTGGGTCATCGCGCGGATTACGCGACACGCGGGCTCGGCTTCCGTCGCTCAGGCGCGGATCGAGAAACGCCTCGATCCGGACCGCCCCATCGAGCTCGCAACCGAGTCGGCGATCGCACGCTTCGATCTGCCGTGCGACTTTTCGGCCGCGGCACTGCGCGAGGCGCAGGCGTTTGGCGATCGCGTCGATCCACGCGAAGCCGCAGCGCGCGCCGACCTGCGTGAGCTGCCGCTCGTCACCATCGATGGCGAGGACGCGCGCGATTTCGACGACGCGGTTTATGCCGAGCCGCATCCCGGTGGCTTTCGACTCGTCGTGGCGATTGCCGATGTCAGCCACTACGTGCGGCCCGGGAGCGCACTCGATGCCGAGGCGCAGCAGCGCGGCACTTCGGTGTATTTTCCAACGCGCGTGCTGCCGATGCTGCCTACGGCGCTCTCGGACCATCTGTGCTCACTCGCCCCGAACGTCGACCGGCTGTGTTTTGCCGCGGATATGATTGTCAGCAGGAACGGGGCGCTCAAGAGCGCGCGCTTCTACCCGGCAGTGATGCGCTCGGCCGCACGTCTCACTTACACGCTCGCGAATCAGGCGCTCTTCGAGGGACGCCCGGCCGCCCGTGCACAGCTCGGACCGCTCTCTGACCGCCTCATGGTGCTGGTCGATGTCTACCGTGCGCTGTACCGCGCCCGCGGCCGCCGCGGCGCGCTCGACTTCGACGCTGCCGAGGCGGAATTCGTGATCGATGGTGGCGAGCACGTGCGCGCGATCGAGCTGCGCGCGCGCAACGATGCGCACCGGCTCATCGAGGAGTGCATGATCCTCGCCAACGTTGCGGTGGCCGAGGAGCTGGAGAAGTCGCACACGCCGACCCTGTACCGCGTGCACGGCGTGCCCGAGGACGAGAAGCTCGAGCGTCTCGCTTCCACCCTCAAATCGCTCGGAATCGATGCGCGCCTTCCGATGAGCGTCACGACCCGTGACCTGCAATCGATCGCGCGCCGCGTAAAGGATCTCTCCGAGCGCACCTTCGTGGAATCGCTCGTGGTCCGCGCTATGCCGCAGGCGATCTACCAGCCAACCAACATCGGGCACTTCGGATTGGCGCTTGGTCACTACGCCCACTTCACCTCTCCCATCCGTCGCTATCCCGATCTCATCGTGCACCGCACCTTGAAGGCACTGATCAAGGCGGCGGGCGGCGCCGGCAGGCGCTACGCTGCGACCGAGCTCGCCGCGCTCGGCGAGAGCACCTCGCGGCTCGAGAAGCGCGCGGATGAAGCCGACCGCTACGTGTCCGGCTTTCTCAAGTGCACCTATTTAAAGGAGCGCATCGGGCAGACCTTCCAGGGCCTCATCACCACCGTGGTGGAGTTCGGCTGCTTCGTGCAGATCCTGGACGTCGCGGTCGACGGGCTGCTGCACATCAATAATCTGCGCGACGACCTGTACGTCATGGAAGAGGATGGTCACGCCTGGCGCGGCCAGCGCACCGGCAGGCGGCTGCGCACCGGCGCGCATGTGCGCGTCATCGTCACGGCCGTGAATCCGATCGAGGGTCTCGTCGACCTGGCACTCGCCGAGGAGAGCTGAGCTTGCCTTCGAACGATGCGCCTAGCGCGATGAAGCACAGCGAAACCATCTACGGGATGCACGCGGTGCGGGTCATGCTCGAGCGGCACGCGGATCGCGTACTCACCGTGCGTCTCGCGGAGCAGCGCGACGATCCGCGCGCCCGCGCGATCGAGGAGCTGGCCCGCCGCCACCAGCGTCCGGTCCAGCGCGTGGACGCGCACTCGCTCCGTCAGCAACTCGGCGATGTGGCGCACCAGGGCGTGGCGGCCGAGATCACGCCGCTCCCAGCCTGGAGCGAGGATGAGCTCCTCGCGGCGCTGCAGGTGGCGCGCGCGCCGTCGCTGCTGGCGCTCGATGGCGTGCAGGACCCGCACAACCTCGGGGCGTGTCTGCGCACCGCAGATGCCTGTGGCGCACTCGCCGTGATCGTGCCGCGCGACCGCGCGGCGCAACTGACTCCCACGGTTCGCAAGGTGGCGGCGGGAGCGGCGGAGACGACCCCGGTCGTGACGGTCACCAACCTCGTGCGCACTCTGAAGCTCCTCAAGGACGCGGGCCTTTGGATAGTCGGCGCCGACGCCGAGGCGCCGAAGCCCGCGCGCGATGTCGACTTGCGGGGCCCGATCGTGCTGGTGCTCGGCGCCGAAGGGACGGGGCTGCGCCACCTGACCCGGCAGAACTGCGATTTCCTCGTGAGCTTGCCGCAGCGTGGCGCGGTCGAGAGCCTGAACGTCTCGGTCGCTGCTGCGATGCTGCTCTACGAGGCTCTGCGGCAGAGGGACGCGACATGAAAGCGGTGTTGGCGAAGGCGTTCGGCCCACTCGAGCAGCTCGTGCTCGAAGAGGTACCGCCACGGAAACCCGGCCCCGGTGAGGTCGCGATCACGGTGAGAGCCTGCGGCGTGAACTTCTTCGACGCGCTCATCGTGCAGGGCAAGTACCAGACCCGGCCGCCCGTGCCATTTTCTCCAGGCGGAGAAGTGGCGGGGGTGATCTGCGCGGTCGGCCCTGGCGTCACCGGGCTCACCGACGGGACGCGGGTGCTCACCTTTACCGGCCACGGGGGTTACGCCGAGGAGGTGATCGCGGATGCCGCGAGCGTTGTCGCACTCCCCGAGCAGATGGATTTCGTGACCGCGGCCGCGTTCCCCATCACCTATGCCACCTCCTACCACGCACTGAAGGACCGTGGTCAGCTGCGCACCGCAGAGACACTGCTCGTGCTCGGCGCGGCCGGTGGCGTCGGGCTGGCCGCGGTCGAGATCGGCAAGATCCTTGGCGCGCGCGTGATCGCCTGCGCTTCGAGCGATGAGAAGCTCGCGCTTGCTCGCGAGCACGGCGCAGACTCACTCATTAATTATGCGGCCGCGGACCTGCGCGAGCGCATTCGCGAGGTGACCGCGGGCAAGGGGGTCGATGTCGTCTACGACCCGGTGGGCGGTGGGTACGCGGAACCCGCGCTGCGCAGTCTCGCCTTCGGCGGCCGGTACCTGGTCATCGGGTTTGCGAGCGGCGAGATACCGAAGATTGCGCTCAATCTCCTGCTGCTGAAGGTGGTCTCGATGGTGGGTGTGTTCTGGGGAGCGTTCGCGAAGGCGCAGCCGCAGCGCAACGCGGCGAATCTCGCCGAGCTCCTTGCCTGGTACACCGAGGGTCGGCTGCGCCCGCACGTCTCCGCTACCTTCTCGCTTGAGCGCTATCGCGAGGCGCTCGATGCGGTCGTGGGGCGCAAGGTGCTTGGCAAGGTCGTTCTCGTCATGAATTAGAGCGTGCACAGTGCCGGTTAGGGCGCGTGCGCGAGGGGGTGAGGGCGGTGGATTTTCAATACAGCGCGAAGAGCGCGGACTATCTCGAGCGACTGCGCGTGTTCATGGACGAGCACATCTACGCCAATGAAGAGCGCTTCGAGACACAGCATCGCTCGGGGGATCGCTGGCAGGAGCCAGCGCTCCTCGAAGAGCTCAAGCAAAAGGCCCGGGCAGCGAAGCTCTGGAACCTGTTTCTGCCCGACTCACCCCACGGGGCGGGACTCACCAACCTCGAGTACGCGCCGCTGTGCGAGATGATGGGACGGGTGCCGTGGGCACCTGAGGTGTTCAACTGTTCCGCCCCTGACACCGGCAACATGGAAACCCTCGAGCGCTACGGCACGCCCGAGCAGAAAAAAGAGTGGCTCGAGCCGTTGCTCGAGGGCCGCATCCGCTCGGCGTTCGCCATGACCGAGCCGCGCGTGGCCTCGAGCGATGCCACCAACATCGAGAGCGCCATCGTGCGCGACCGGGATGCGTACGTCATCAACGGGCGCAAGTGGTGGACCTCCGGCGCGGGCAGCGCCCGCTGCCGGCTGCTCATATTCATGGGCAAGACCAACCCGCAGGCGCCGAAGTATCTGCAGCAATCGATGATCCTGGTGCCGCGCGATGCGCCGGGGGTCACCATCCTGCGGCACCTGCCGGTGTTCGGCTTCGATGACGCGCCGCACGGCCACATGGAGATCGAGTTTCGCGAGGTGCGCGTACCGCTCTCCAACCTGCTGCTCGGCGAGGGACGCGGCTTCGAGATCGCACAGGGCCGCCTCGGACCCGGGCGCATCCATCACGCCATGCGGCTCATCGGGGTCGCCGAGCGTGCGCTAGAGAAAATGTGCCGCCGCGTGCAGGCCCGCGTCGCCTTCGGGCGCCCGATCGCGGAGCAGACCGTGACCCTCGAGCGCATCGCTGAGTCGCGCATCCGCATCGACCAGGCCCGGCTCCTGGTCTACAAGGCGGCTTGGCTCATGGACACGGTCGGCAACAAGGCGGCCCGTGCCGAGATCGCCGCGATCAAGATCGCCGCCGCGGACACCGCCTGCCAGGTGCTCGACTGGGCCATCCAGGCGCACGGTGCGGCGGGCCTGTGCGAGGATTTCCAGCTTGCCCACGCCTACGCACAGGCGCGTTCGATCCGTCTCGCTGATGGGCCTGACGAGGTGCACCGCAATCAGATCGGCCGGCTCGAGCTCCAGAAGTACGCATGAGCCGCGGGGAATTCGCCGGCACCATGCCGGTGAGCGAGCAGCAGCGGTTCGATGAGGCCTCGCTCGGCCGCTGGCTGCGCGCGCATCTGGCGGAATTCGCGGGACTCGATCGCATCGAGCAGTTCCGCGGCGGGCAGTCGAATCCCACCTTTCTCCTCACCGCCCTCGATGGCGCGCGGTACGTACTGCGCAAGAAGCCCGCGGGCGCGCTCCTCCCCTCGGCACATGCGGTCGACCGCGAGTTTCGCGTCATCAGTGCACTGCAGGGGAGCGAGGTGCCGGTCGCTCGACCGTTGTGCCTGTGCACCGATGCGAGCGTCATCGGCACGATGTTCTACCTCATGGAGTACGCGGCGGGACGCAACTTCTGGGACGCGACGCTCCCCGGGATGACACCGGCCGAGCGCGCGGCACTCTACGATGAGATGAACCGCGTCATGGTGGCGCTGCACACCCTCGACTACGCCGCGGCCGGCCTCGGTGACTACGGCAAGCCCGGCAACTACTTCGAGCGGCAGATCGGGCGCTGGAGCGGTCAGTACCGGGCCTCTGAGACCGAGCGCATCGAGGCCATGGAGAAGCTCCTCCAGTGGCTCCCCGGCAACATTCCTCCGGGCGAGGAGACGGCGCTGGTGCACGGCGACTACCGGCTCGACAATCTCATCTTTCATGGCGACTCGCCCCAAATGCTGGCCGTGGTCGACTGGGAGCTCTCGACGCTCGGGCATCCGCTCGCGGATTTCTCCTATCACGCCATGCTGTGGCGCCTGCCGGCGGGGGAGAGCGGAGGTCTGCAGGGGCTCGACCTGGGCTCGCTTGGCATTCCGAGCGAGGCCGACTACATCGCCGCCTACTGTGCCCGCACCGGGCGGACGGCGATCGAGCCGCGCGTGTGGGAGTTCTGCATGGCTTACAACCTGTTCCGCATCGCCTGTATCCAGCAGGGCATCATGAAGCGGGTGCTGTCAGGCACGGCCGCGAGCCGTCACGCCCGCGAGGCGGGCGCCAAGGCCCGTCCCACCGCGGAGTTAGCCTGGCGGCAGGTGGAAGAGCGCCTCGAAGGTTGACCAGGCGGACCACGAACAGTCAAACCACAGTGCAGGGGTCGCTCGGGTCGCCGCGCCCGCGGATCGCTCTCAACCCGCTGTTTCACAAGCCTCACGCAGTTTTTCGGCATTGCGGCGGCGGGCGCCTTTCAGTATGCTGCGCGCCCCTTTTTAATCAGGGCGTGGCGACCGACCCGACAGGGGCATCACCACGTATCTCCTTGCCGCACCGGGCAAGCCTCGACTTCCGGGCGGCTTCAATCCGAAAGGAGCAACCGATGAGGCATTACGAGATCGTATTCCTGGTGCATCCGGATCAGAGCGAGCAGGTGCCCGCGATGATCGAGCGCTACAAGGGCATGATTGCCGCGGGTGGCGGCCGCGTGCATCGCCTGGAGGACTGGGGCCGGCGCCAGCTGGCGTATCCGCTCTCGAAGGTGCACAAGGCGCACTACGTGCTGATGAACATCGAGACCGACCAGAAAACCCTCGATGAGCTCACCGGCGCCTTCCGCTTCAGCGACGCCGTGCTGCGCCACCTGGTCGTGAACATGGATGCCGCCGTGACCGATCCTTCCCCGATGGCGAAGGCCGCCGACGAGGAAGGCGAGGGCGGCGCTAAGCGTCGCGAGCGGACACGTGATGAGGGCGTGGCGCCGGCTGACGAGGAAGACACCCTCGTCGAGGGTGCCTGAGGGGCGAGCGGTCCCGGCCTCACTGCACTAAACTCATTTCGAGGGAAAGATTCATGGCAATGTCCAGAGGACCCGGTGGCGGCGGTAGCCGCTTCTCGCGTCGTAAGAAGTTCTGCCGTTTCACCGCCGAAGGGGTGAAGTCGATCGACTACAAGGATCTCGCGACACTCAAGGGCTACATCACCGAGACGGGCAAGATCGTGCCGAGCCGCATCACGGGCACCAAGTCCTTCTACCAGCGGCAGCTCGCGGTCGCGATCAAGCGCGCGCGCTTCCTGGCGCTCCTGCCGTATACCGATCAGCACTAAGGGCCTACGGCAATGGAAGTCATTCTGCTGCAGAAGGTCGCCAACCTCGGTAACATCGGCGATCTCGTGAAGGTACGTTCGGGCTTCGGCCGCAATTTCCTCTTGCCGCAAGGCAAGGCGACGCTCGCCACACCGGAGAACATCGCGCGCTTCGAGGCGCGCCGCGCCGAGCTCGAGCGTCAGGCGCGCGAGCACCTGTCCTCGGCCGAGGAGCGGGCAGGGGCGATGAAGGATTTCAAGCTCACCATCCATGCCAAGGCCGGCACCGAAGGCAAGCTCTTCGGCTCGATCGGTACCAGCGACATCGCCGAGCACCTGACGGGCGCCGGTTTCCAGGTCGAGCGCAGCGAAGTGCGCCTGCCGCACGGGCCGCTGCGCATGCTGGGCGAGCATACTGTCAACCTGCACCTGCACGCCGACGTGGATGTGCCCGTGCAGGTGACGATCGTCGCGGAAGAGTAGCTCTCGGCGGCTGATCGCGGTGGCCGGAAGCGCCAAGGCCCGCGGGGACACAGCCCCCATCGCGCTGATCGATGCGCCGGCGCCGCCCCATTCGGTCGAGGCGGAGCAGGCGTTGCTGGGTGGCCTGCTGCTCGATGCGGCCGCCTGGGACAACGTCGCCGATGCGGTGACGCGCGAGGACTTCTATCGTCCCGACCACCAGCTGATCTTCGATGCGATCGCCAACTTAGTCGGCGAAGGGAAGCCGTGCGATGTGGTCACGGTCTCGCAGGAGCTCGAGCGCACCGGGCAGCTCGAGGGTGCGGGTGGCCTCGCGTACCTCAGCGCCATTGCACGCGACACCCCGAGTGCGGCCAACGTGCGCGCCTACGCCGATATCGTGCGCGAGCGCTCGCTGCTGCGTCAGCTCATCCGCGCCGGCACCGATATCGCCGCCGCGGTGTTCAACAACGATGGCGAGACCGCTCGCGTACTCGTCGATCGCGCCGAGCAGCGCGTGTTCGAGATCGCCGAGGGGACCTTCCGTCGCCGCGAGGGCGCCGTGTCGGTGCGGACGCTGCTGCCCGGTGTCATCGATCAGATCGACGAGTGGCACAACAATCCCGACAAGCTGCGCGGGCTTCCCACCGGCTTCACCGACTTCGACAAGATCACCGGGGGCCTCCGTCCCGGGGACCTGGTGATCATCGCCGGGCGCCCTTCCATGGGAAAGACCACCCTCGCCGTCAACATGGCGGAATACGCCGCCGTGCATCCCGGCACGCGCGCCTCGGTGGCGATCTTCAGCATGGAAATGCCCTCCGAGCAGGTCATCACCCGCATGCTGTCCTCGATCGGCGGCGTGCCGCTCAACAGCCTGCGCAGCGGCAAGATCTCGGATGAGGACTGGGTGCGCATCACGAGCGCCACCAGCCAGCTGTCGGAGGCGAAGATCTTTGTCGATGAGACCCCGGCGCTGAACCCCACCGAGCTCCGTGCCCGCGCCCGGCGCGTCAAGCGCGAGCACGGCCTCAATCTGATCGTGGTCGATTATCTGCAGCTCATGCAGGTTCCGGGCACCAAGGAGAACCGCGCCACGGAGATCGCCGAGATCTCCCGGAGCCTCAAGGCGCTCGCCAAGGAGATGCAGGTACCGGTGATCGCGCTCTCGCAGCTGAATCGCGCGGTCGAGCAGCGCGAGCATAAGAAGCCGGTGATGTCGGATCTGCGTGAGTGCGTGACCGGGGATACGCTGGTCTGTCTGACCGACGGACGACGTGTGCCCATCGCGCAACTTGAGGGAACAGAGCCCGAGGTTTGGGCGATTGATGACCGGCAGAAACTGGCAGCCGCGCGCGCCGACAAGGTCTGGAAAGTGGGTCGCCGACCCGTGTTCAAGGTGCACCTCGCGAGCGGACGCTCGATCCGTGCGACGGCCGAGCACCGTCTGCTCGCTGCAGCGGGCTGGACGACCGTCGGTTCCCTGAAGGAGGGCGATCAACTCGCCCTTGCACGTCGGATACCGGAGCCTGAAAAGCCGAAGCGCTGGCCGGATCACTGGGTAGTACTGCTTGGGCACCTCGTGGGCGACGGGAGCTACCCGGACAACCAGCCGCTGCGCTACACGACCGCGTCCGAGGAAAACAGTGCAGCGGTTCGCGGCGCAGCGGAAATGTTTGGTTGCCGCGTGACTGGTAACGACGGAGTGGGGAACTGGCACCAGCTTCTCATCAGCGGCACCGGCAATCGCTGGTCCCCAATTGGGGTCGGCAAGTGGCTCAAGGATCTCGGCATTTTCGGTCAGCGCTCGCACCAGAAGCACTTGCCCTCGGAGGTGTTCTCGCTGCCGAACAGCCAGATAGCTCTGCTGCTGCGCCATCTTTGGGCGACTGACGGGACCATCTCTGCGAGCAAGCCGGGGCGTCGAGGCGGTCACAAAGTCAGCTTTACGACCTGCAGTCGTCGGCTCGCAGACGATGTGGCGGCACTGCTGCTGCGCTTAGGGATCGTATCGCGCACCCATGCCGTCAAGGTTGGCCACTACCGCCCGGTCTACATGGTTCATGTGAGCGGCACCGAGTCTCAGTGGACCTTCCTGCAGGAGATTGGGGCGTTTGGCCCGCGGCGTGAGCCCGCGACTCTGCTGGCCGAAGCTCTCCGCGGCGTGCGAGCCAACCCCAGCGCCGATACGTTGTCGATGGAAGCCGTTGGCGCAGTCCACGCGGTCAGGCTCTCTCCCAGCCGCACACAGATGGCAGGTTATGCCGAGTCGCTGAATCCTCCCGAGCTCGAGGAGTCATCGCACCTGTTCTGGGACCGAATCGTTGCCATCACGCCCGAGGGCGAAGAGGATGTGTTTGATCTGACCGTGCCAGGCCCTGCGAGTTGGCTGGCAGACGGTGTCGTTTCTCACAACAGTGGCGCGCTCGAGCCAGATTCAGACATGATCCTGCTCATTTACCGCGAAGAAGTCTACGATCGCAACACCACGAAGAAAGGCATCGCCGAGATCGACCTCGTCAAGCACCGTAACGGCGAGATCGGCACCTTCCTCCTCACCTTCCAGGGCCAGTACACGCGCTTCGCCAACTACGCGTCCGATTCCTACGCGGAGGGTGTGTTACGGTGAGGCCGCTCATCCGGGCCGTCATCAACAGCCACGCCCTGCGCCACAACCTCCGCATCATCCGCGCCCGCGCTGCCGGGGCGCGCGTGATCGCGGTCGTGAAGGCCAATGCTTACGGCCATGGCCTCGTCAGCACGGCACTCGCACTCGGTGATGCCGATGCGCTCGCGGTCGCACGGCTCGAGGAAGCGCTTGCACTGCGCGCCGCCGGGATCGGCGCGCGCACCCTGCTGCTCGAAGGGGTGTTCAGCTTTGGCGAGCTCGCCGAAGCCGCGCACGAGGGGCTCGACCTCGTGGTCCACGATGCTACGCAGATCGATCTGCTCGAGCGCGCCGACGCTGTCGCCACGCGCTGTGCGCTGTGGCTGAAGATCGACACCGGCATGAACCGACTCGGCTTCGCACCACGCGAGTTCCCCGCGGCGCTCGCGCGCATCCGCAACCTTTCGCCGGCTCCGCGCGAGCTGCGCCTGCTCACGCACCTCGCGTGCGCCAACGAGCGCGACGATCAGGTGACCCGCGCGCAACTCGAGCGTTTCCGCGTAGCGACGCGCGGCATTGACTACGAGGTGAGCGTCGCCAACTCCGCGGGGATCTTCGGCGCCGTGCCGCTCGGGTGTCACTGGGTGCGTCCGGGGCTTGCGCTCTATGGCGCATCGCCGTTCGCCGACTGCTCGGCGCAGTCGCTTGGTTTGCAGCCCGTCATGACGCTCGAGAGCTCGGTGATCGCGGTGCGGCATGTCGCCCGCGGTGAGTCGGTCGGCTACGGCGGCAGCTGGGTGGCGCCGCGCGATTCGCAGATCGCCATCGTCGCGGCGGGCTATGGCGATGGCGTGCACCGCAGCCTCGCCAACGGCGCGACGGTACTGGTGAACGGGCGCCGCGCGCCGCTCACCGGCCGGGTGTCCATGGACATGCTGGCGGCGGACGTGTCGGCACTGAACGGGGTGCGCGTCGGGACGCCGGTGGTGCTGTGGGGCGAGGGGCTGCCGGTGGAGGAGGCTGCGCAGCACGCCGGCACGATCGCGTACGAGCTTCTCTGCAGCGTCAGCCCGCGCGTGCCGCTCGAGCCGCGCTAAAGCCACCCCAAGAAATCATGCCTGACGCGCCAGCAGGCACGCACCGATCGATAAGATGCATGATTTCTCGGGGACCCCGGCCGGAGCGATCCGCCGCGAAGCACAGCGCGCGAGCCCGTGCGTCTCGCCGCGCGCAGAGTGGGCCAGCCCCTAGTTGACGAAGAACCCCATCTTGACACCGGCCAGCTGGATGACGTCGTTGTCGTTGAGCCGGGTCGCCTGCGCGCCGATCGAGGTACCATTCAGCAGCGGGAAGTCGTTCTCCTTACCGCTGTCGACGTGCACGATGTAATACGTGTCGGCGCGCCGCGTGATGGCCGCCACCTGCACGCCCGGGCGCCCGAGCGTGGTCAGGGCCTTGCTGAGCTCGACTTCGCGCCCGGCGAAGGCACCCGAGAGCACCTGCAGCTTCGCTTTCTTAACCGCCGTCGCGCCGTCTCCGAGGGTCCGCGATCGCCCGGTCGCTGAAGGTCCGGCGCCTGCCGCATCGGCGACCGCGGCCGCGGTGCGCAGCTTCTCCACGGGGCGCGCGGAGGGCTGGATCACCATGGTCTTCTCGAACTCGTCCTGCTGCTCGTCGTCCTCGACGAAGCGCAGCTGGTGATGGCCGACGGTGATCACATCGCCGTGCTGCAGCGCGTGCTTCTTGATCAGCTTGCCGTTGGCATAGGTGCCGTTGGTGCTGTTCAGATCCTCGAGGAACGAGTCGTTGAGGATGTTGATGATCAGCGAGTGGTGGCCGCTGACGGCGGCATTGTCGATGCGGATGTCGTTGTCCGGGAGGCGCCCGATCGTGTAGCGCTCCTTGTTCATGTTGTATTCCGCCATTACCTGGCCATCCAGGCTCAAGACCAACCTAGCCATGTGCGTTTGCCTTTATCGCGTGTCAGCCGAACCAGCCCAGAATCTTGTCGAAAATCTTCGTGCGTGCCGGGAACGCATCCAGGATATGCGCCATGACCACGGACACGTTGTCGCGTCCCCCATTGTCATTGGCCAATTGAATCAACTGCTTTGCGACCGTATCCAGATTAGCACTAAAGGTGTTTATGGTTAAATGGATATCTTCGTCCTCGACCATATCCGAGAGCCCGTCCGAGCACAGCACGAACACCTCGCCCTTGCTGACCGGCACTTCCTGGATCTCCACGTCCACCTGGGGCTCGACCCCGAGGGCCCGCGTGACGTAGTTCTTGTTCGCCGCGCGCTGTGCCTCCTCGGCCGAATAGAAGCCGCGGTCGACCAGCTCCTGGAGCAGCGAGTGATCCATCGTCACCTGCTCGAACTTGTCGCCGCGCTGGCGGTAGAGGCGCGAGTCGCCGACGTGGGCGATCGTGACCTTGTTGTCGAAGAACAGCGCTGCCACCACCGTCGTGCCCATGCCCTCGCACTGCGCCTGCGTGTGCGCGGTCTGGTAGATGATCTTGTTCGCACGATTGATGGCATCGCGCAGGATGATCTTGGGGCGCGACAGGCCCGACTCGCTGTCGGCCACCGACAGGTCCTCGCGCTCGACGTGCTCGCGCACCAGATTGACGATCGTCTTCACGGCGATGCCACTTGCGACCTCACCGGCGTTGTAGCCGCCCATGCCGTCGGCGAGCACGAGCAGGCCAATGTCCGGATCCACCGCAATCGTGTCCTCATTGTGTTCGCGGACCTTACCGGTATCAGAGAGCCCGACGAAGCGCAGCTTGGTTCGCAAGCTCATGCTCCGCCCTGCACCGCCGGTGGCCCAAAAACTGTGATGCGCGTCACTTTCCCGTCCCCGATCGAGCCGCCATACGCTAGCATCGCGGCCAGGCGGTCCGAATGGCTTTGGTCACAAAAGGCGCCTTTTGGCTCCCGCCGGCCCGCGAATCCTAGCTGAAAGTTGAACAGAAGGCGCACCGATGGCACGCGCAAGTCCCACGTTCGTGTGCGGCTCCTGCGGGGGCGAAACCCTCAAATGGCAGGGCCAGTGCCCGCTGTGCGGCGCGTGGAATTCGCTCGAGCAGCGAAGCGCCGCGAGCGCGCGTCCACCTGCCACCGCGAGCGCGGTGCCACTCGGCGCCGGTGTTGCGCTGGCGGCCGCCGAGACGCGCATGGCGAGTGGTGCGCAGGAGCTCGATCGGGTGCTCGGAGGCGGGATCGTACCCGGATCGGTGATCCTCCTCGGCGGCGATCCCGGCATCGGCAAATCGACGTTGCTGCTGCAGGTGGCTGCCTTCGTTGCCCGCTCGCGCGCGGTGCTGTACGCGAGCGGGGAGGAATCGGTGGCGCAGGTGAGCCTGCGGGCGCAGCGGCTGTCACTCGGCGCCGCCGGCGTCGCCGTCGTGGCCGACACCGACCTCGCGGCCGTCCTCGCACTCGCCGCCGAGCAGCGTGCGGCGCTGTTGGTGATCGATTCCATACAGACGGTGCAGTCTTCCGCGGCCGGCGCGCCCGCAGGTGCCGTGTCGCAGCTGCGCGAGTGCACCGCGGAGCTGGTGCGCTTCGCCAAGGCGAGCGGCACCGCCGTCATCATCGTCGGGCACGTCACCAAGGAGGGCTCGATTGCAGGTCCCCGCCTGCTCGAGCACCTGGTGGACACGGTGTTGTACTTCGCGCACGAGGCCGGCAGCCGCTACCGCATCGTGCGCGCTACCAAGAACCGCTTCGGCGCAGCGAACGAGCTCGGCTTCTTCGCCATGACCGGAAGCGGCCTGCGCGAGGTGAAGAACCCGGCTGCCATCTTCCTCGCGCGCCCGAGCGAGCCCGCGCCCGGCAGCATCGTCACCGTGACGCGCGAGGGCGGCCGGCCGCTGCTCATCGAGCTGCAGGGGCTGGTCGATCGCATGCGCTTTGGCGCACCCCGACGCATCGCCCAGGGCCTCGATGCCAATCGACTCGCCATGCTGCTGGCCGCCGGCAACCGTCACGCTGGGGTGTCTCTCCAGGAGCACGATGTGTTCGTGAACGTCGTGGGTGGCATCGAGATCGGCGAAACCTCCGCCGACCTTCCGGTGCTGATCGCGCTCACCTCGAGCCTCAAGGGCCAGCCGCTCCCCGCGCAACTGGTGGCTTTCGGCGAGATCGGGCTGACGGGCGAGGTGCGACCGGTGGCCTACGGCGATGAGCGGCTGCGCGAAGCGCAGGCGCAGGGGTTTCGTCTCGCGATCGTGCCGCAGGCCAATGCGCCGCGCTCGGAGCCGACCGGCATGCGCGTGATCGCGGTGACGCGCATCGCCGGGGCGCTCGAAGCTGCGCTGTCGCGCGGCACCTGAGGCTTCAGGCGGCCTGCCCGAGTCCCGGAGCCCGCACACGCACCGTGCGGATGGCGTTGTCTCCGAGCTGCAGCACCTCGAACTCGTAGTCTCCCACCCGCACCATGGTGCCCTTGTCGGGGATGGTCTCGAGGTGCTCGAGCAGCAGCCCGTTCACGGTCTTTGGCCCGCCCGTCGGCAGCTGCCAGCCGAGTGCCCGGTTGAGCGCCCGGATGGTGGCGCTCGCGTTGATGATGAACACGCCCGGTTGCTCCGGGTGTATGTCCTTGTGGATCACGGTAGCAGGATCGGTGGTGAACTCGCCGACGATCTCCTCGAGGATGTCCTCGAGGGTGACCAGGCCCTCGATGTCGCCGTACTCGTTGACCACGAAGGCGAAGCGCCGGCGGTTGCGCTGGAAGAATCCGAGCTGCACCGACAGTGCGGTACCCTCGGGAACGAAGTACGGCTCGCGGCTCTGCGCGATCTCGATCAACCGCTGGCGCGTGAGGGTGCCGCGCACCAGCTCATTCGCTACGCGCTTCATGTGCAGGAGCCCGATGAGGTTGTCGAGCTCGCCCTCGTACACCGGCAGTCGCGTGTGTGGCGTCTGGCGCAGCTGATGGAGGATGTCCTCCCAGCTCTCGCTCACATCGATCCCGGCAATCTCCTGGCGCGGGATCATGATGTCGTTCACCGTGATGCGCCCGAGATCGAGGATCGACAGCAGCATTTGCCGGTGCCGTGCCGGAATGACGGGGGCTGCCTCGCTCACCACCGTGCGCAGCTCCTCCGCACTCAGTGTCTGCGCCGCCGTGACCGGCGCGCGCCCTACGCGGACCAGCCACAGGAAGCCGTACGCCAGGGCGTTGGTCAGCCACAGCGCCGGTCGCGTGACGAGCACCAGGACGCGGTAGATCGGCGCGGCGTGCAGCGCCACGCCTTCGGGGTTCGAGGCGGCGTAGATCTTCGGGGCGAGCTCGCAGAACACGATGACCACGATGGTGAGCAGCGCCACGGTGAGTGGTACCGCGTACCTGAGCCCGGTGCGCTGCGCGAGGATGGTCGCGATGGCCGAGGCGAAAGTGCTGGCGGCCGCGAGAATCACCAGATTCGCGCCCAGCCACTCGTCGGGCCTCTCCAGCAGCCGCTCGAGGATCAGCGCCGTCGCCGAGCCTCCCTGGGCACGGTGCCGGATGCGGTAGCGATTGACCGAGAGCATGGCCACCTCGGTGCCCGAGGAGAAGGCGACCACGAGAAGCAGCAAGAGCAGCGCCAGCAGCAGCGCGGGTGTCGCGGTGAGGTTCAAGGCGTTATTTCCTGTTGACCTGTACCCCTAAGCATAGAAGCTCACGGGCGCGGCGGGAAAACCGCGCCGCCCACCCTATAATCGCCGACCATGTTCGATAACCTCACGGCTCGGCTCTCGCGCACCATCGAGAGCCTCCGCGGCCGCGGCCGCATTACCGAGGAGAACGTCGCGGAGACGCTCCGCGAGACGCGCGTTGCGCTCCTTGAAGCCGACGTGGCGCTCCCGGTCGTGAAGGCCTTCATCGAGTCGGTCAAGGCCCAGGCGCTCGGGCAGGAGGTGCTCTCGAGCCTCACCCCCGGCCAGGCGTTCATCGGCATCCTGCATCAGCAGCTCGTGCAGCTGATGGGTGGAGGCGGCGCGCGGTGGGCGCTGCGGGCGCAGCCGCCGATCGTGGTGCTGCTCGCCGGCCTCCAGGGCGCGGGCAAGACGACCACGGCGGCGAAGCTCGCACGCTGGCTCATCGAGCGCGACAGGAAGCGCGTGCTCCTTGCCAGCACGGACGTGCGCCGGCCCGCCGCCATGCTGCAGCTCGAGCGGCTCGCCGCGCAGGTGCACGCCGAGTACTTCCCGGCGGCGCCGGGGTCGAGCCCGGCGCAGATCGCGCGCGCGGCGCTCGAGCGGGCACGCAGTGGCGTCTTCGACGTGCTGATCGTCGATACGGCAGGGCGATTGCACGTGGATGAGGAGCTCATGGCCGAGGTGCGTGACATCGACGCGGCGGTCGGTGCGGCCGAGCGGCTTTTCGTCGTCGATTCCATGGCCGGGCAGGACGCGGTGAACGCGGCGCGCGCCTTCGGCGCGGCGCTCGATCTCACCGGCATCATCCTCACCAAGGCCGACGGCGATGCCCGTGGCGGTGCAGCGCTCTCGGTGCGGGAGATCACCGGCAAGCCGAG
>Ga0306920_100004494_pt1 | contig 17871 bp, 24 predicted proteins | sample flu12Cox44000170_FD_204666 | JGI IMG/M metagenome (GOLD analysis project Ga0306920, IMG submission 204666) | Lab enrichment of tropical soil microbial communities from Luquillo Experimental Forest, Puerto Rico - flux4day.12C.oxic.44.000.170 (v2)... | ecosystem: Environmental > Terrestrial >... | reverse complement strand
AGTTTAACCACAATGCTGACGCCGCACGGGATGTGGCGCTCGCCATTTTGCCAACGGCGCACGGACCGGGGCGTAACGCCGAACAACTCCGCAACGCGGCGCTGTGTGATGCCGAGTTCGGTCGTGGCTGTTGATAGGTCACTCGCTTCCGCGTGAATGGCCATCGGCGCGTTTGCCGGCCTACGATGAGATCTTTAAAGGTGTCCCCGGCGCGGTGTCCGCCGCGCCAAGGGACTGACCGCGAACGGGACGCCACCCGTGATCGAGGCCGCCGCAAAGATACCACGCTGGTTGCCGTCGCGCGAAGCCGTCGCCCGCGTTGCGTGTTACCTCGGATACCCGATTGAAAACGCGCAGCTACGAATCATTCGCTACGTGAAAGCCCATCGGATCAGGATGCGCGGCAGGACTGCCGAAGGGTTCCTGGTGTATGCCACCGGGCATGGAAGAGAGATCGATTGGGGCGACGAGTCCATCGAGCTGTGCCTCGACGACCTGATCGAGGCGGACCTGCTGCCGGCGCCTGGAAGACCGGAAGCACTGGCGGAGCGGGCGCGGCAGCCGGCGGATCGAGCGATCGCGTATCTCCTTATGAGCTATCTAGTGGAATGGGGAGACTGGACCCCTGAAATGATCCGCGAGAGGGAGCGGGGCGAAATAAAGCTCGGCGAAGTGATTTGCAATGGCCTGTCGGCGTGGGGCCAAAGAAGCCTTCAAGCGCCGCTCGAGCAGATACCCTGCAATGACTTTCGTTCCGAAATGGTGGCGATGAAGGCCCTCCCGGTAGACCCATTGCGCCTGCCGAAAGTGGTCGTGCGTGTTGACCGAAAAGTGGGGGTTTCGCCGCCGCATCGGCTACCGGACTATATGGGTTCCCCTTGGTGCTTGATCGAAGTTGATTGGGCTGGCCTCAAACCACTGGGAGCGCGCGCCGAGTCTGAGCCAGCCCCACCTGCGGAGCAGCTGCCCGCCGAGCGCCGGCCACTGATTGAGGCTGAGCAGCTTTACGCCGAGGGCGGGTCTGAGCCAGCAGCGCGCGCCGAGGAGTCGAGGCTTGAGCTGGTCCCAGCTGTTGAGTCCAACGCCGCCAGCCCAAAACCAAAACAGCCCGCGCCGACGAAGAAGACGAAGAACCGAACCGGACGGCGCGGACCTAAGCCTGGTGCAGTTAAACGTTATGCTCCAGACGATCGAGCGCTCTTTCCTGAGATTCTGCGACTCATGAGTGAAGAGCAACTGAGCCTAACAGCGGCCACACAAAGGCTGGCCGAGAATGAGCGCGTCGTCGGAGAAGGCACTCCAACTTCCCGCGCACGGCGGCTGGCAAGGCTGTATAAAGCCGAGTGCCTCCGCGCGCGAAGGCCACATCACTAACTCGCTCCCACTCGCTCCTACTCACTCCTACTAATTCCCTCTAAATCCCTTTTCACGCGCGCATGCCGAGCGCTTGATCGCCTCCGAACAAAGGTTGTTGGGGACGAAAGCGATGGCACGTCCTAACAAGCCGGCACCGGCGCAGCTCGATGAGCGGCTCGCGCCCCACCGGAAAATCTCGATCCAGGCCGCGGCCGCGCTCTGCGATCTTCATGAAGATACTTTTCGCCGGCACTTCCGGCATTTGATCCAGCGAGTGGGTCCGACGACGGGCGAGAACGTAAGACCATGACGCGCGGGAGTGGCTGGAACCCACACGCGAGCTGCGAGCAACCACTATCGCAGGCCAGTGGTCTGACATAGGGCGACCTCAAGGGAAGGGCGGGATGGCGGCCATACGAACCATCGAAACCACCAAGGGTATCGTGACGCCCTCGAGCGTTCGGGTGATCCGAAGGGTTTAAGGCGCGAGATTGTGGTGGGAATACGCGAAATTGGGATGTGCCGCTTGCGAACTCGGCGGCGGCGCGTCCCCGTTTGAAAATTGAAAGCGCGGGCCGTGGCTAAGGAGCCACTGACCCGCGCGAAGGGGTGCGCAGCGCTCCATATACGAAATTTTCCTGAACTTTCAAGCGTTTCGAGCAACCGCTCGGAAACCTGCCGCGGCTCTGGGAGCTGCCGCGGCAAGAAACCACGGAGGACACCTCAATGCTGCGAGAAGTCACATCGAACATCAGTATGAATGCGAGCGGGATCGACCCCACCTCGCAGCCGACAATGACGCGCGCTTTCAGCGGCGCTTGTGAAGCGCAACTCGCTTCGAAGCTCCGCTGCCCACACTGCATGCGGTTGTTACGCGCGACCGATATCGACGTCGACTTCGGTGACGTCCGGCTGATCTGCCGCGGCTGCCATCGCGACATCCTTATGATCCGAGCCAAAGCATGACGAGCATGAAGGTCATCGGCATTGACGGCGGCATACGTAGCGGGGGGTTGGCAGTCCTCGAGCTCATCGAGGGCGCGGCTCCGGTGCTAGTCGACGCAAGGGATGTTCCGACGACCGGCGTTGGCGCCAAAGAACGGGTCGATGCGATCGCCGTGCGTAACTGGGTCATGGCGCACCAGCCGCAGCACGCCTTCATCGAGCGCGCACAAGCCATGCCGCGGCAAGGCGCTTCGAGCGGTTTCAAATATGGCCGCGCCGTTGGCACGCTGGAAGCAGTCATCGCCTGTTGTGAGATCCCGATGACGATCGTCGAGCCTGCGATGTGGAAGCGGGCCTACCGACTACCAGGCAAAGATAAAGAGGCCGCCAGACAGATAGCGCTGCAGCTATTCCCAACTGCGCACGCTCTCCTCGCCCGCAAAATGGATCATGGGCGTGCCGAGGGGGCGCTGATTGCACTCTACGGAGGCAAGCATGAACACGAATCGACACCCAGCCGATCTGCTCGCGGATACGCGGGCGGAGCTCAAAGCACTGCAGAAACGTGAAGACGAATTGCGCCGGCAATTGGTCGCGAGCGACGACCTCATCGGCGCCGAGTGAAAGGCGCAGGTCATCAACCGAACGCAGCAGAGGCTCGATTGCGGCGCTGTGATCAAGCACTTCGGCAAAACCGCACTGCAACCATTCTTCAAGCTGCTTGAGTTTGACCAAGTCTATCTCCGGCGCCGGAAGATTCGGGATCAGAACACCTCACTACGTTGAACTGGTCGGGGAATTGCCCGACGCACGGTCACGAACAGCGCGTAATGCCTCGAAATTCGTCAATGATTTGGACGAAACGACTTTGGAGCCGAGTCTTGAAATCGAAACGCGCGCCGCCGTTCCGGCCCGAGCCGACGCGGATGCTCTCTGTCTATGATGGTCGCGACTGCATTGGGTTTTTGCTTATTCGCGGCGAGCACGAGGTTGAAGCTTTCGACGCAGACAGCCGTTCGCTCGGACTGTTCACCTCGCAAAAGAGTGCCGCTGCCGCGGTGTCCACGCTCGCTCCCACCGGCGCAACCGCAGCGAGGTCACATGCGCCCGCATAATGCCGAGCAGGCGAAGAAACTCGCGGACGATGCTCGTCTCCTGCGCGCATGGAAAAAATTTCATCGCGAGGAGCGCGAAGCTGTGCTGGCCGGACCGCACGCCGCTGTGCTGAGCGAGTTGTTTCGCATGTTCCAGAACTTGCAGCACATCCAACCATCACAGCTGATCGGATTCACGCGCTCCGTCGATTGGGCATTGGTCGACTGCAACACTCGGCTGGTCGTGCTGCACGAACTCAACAATGCCATCACCGCGTTCCGCACGAAGCAGGGACTAGAACCAATCGACGATGGGTTGCCAGACGAGCCTGACACTCCGTTTCGCACGATCAAGGCAATCCTTTTCCCCTCCAATGAGGGCGCCCACCGGGGCGCAGCCCGGGCCAAATATCCGTCATTCGCAGCATAAGGAGCAACTCATCATGACTGCGCACGTACCTGTACCTGGAGGACTTCCTTTAGGACTCTCAAGCGACCGCGTCACTCGTGGAACGCCTGCACGATGGGCCGAGACTACCGGCTGGGTGGATCGCGACGGTTTGCCGATGCCTAGCCCAGTAATGGTCGTCGGCTATGTCACGATCCTGCGGCGATGGAAAGACAATCGGCCCGAAGACATCACCGAGCATCCGCTCCCCGATCCTGAAGAACTCAACGCCACGATCCCGCAGGCGGAATGGGACGTCGGAATGGACGGCAAGCCGCGCAAACCGTGGGCGCTCACTTACGTGATCTACATGGTGAACCTGAAAAACGGTGCCTTGTTCACGTATGCGAACTCCACCTTTGGCGCGATGCTCTGCTACACGCAATTGGAGGAACAGGTCGCGGTGATGCGCATGCTCCGCGGTGAGCATGTGTATCCAATTGCAAATCTCGACCGCCGTCCGATGAAGACGGCGTTTGGGATGAAGACACGCCCTCATCTCGAGATCATAGATTGGCGCGCGCCTAAAGGGGGTGACGGTTCTCTCGTGCAATCTCCGTCGACCCCGCAACTTCCTCCGGCAGCAACGGCGGCCACCCCAGCTGTAACTCCGACTGCAGCTCCATCGGCCGCGCCGGCTGCACTTCCGTCGACTGCTCCAGCGTCTACAACCCCACCGGCATCATCAGCGTCAACAGTTCTCGATAACACGAAGCCTGTGAAACCGGTCACAGTTGCAGAACTCATCGCGGATGAACTGCCGCCCTGGGCCTGACCCGAAACCGTCACCAACAACGCGGAAGGCTAATGGCCTTCCGCACTTTCGGGAGGCCGCCATGAACGTCTACTGGGATATCGAAACCTATTCGCAGTGCAATTTGAAGGATTACGGCGCGCACCGGTATGCCACCGATCCAAGCACCGGCATCTACTTCTTTTGCTTCGCTTGCGAGGATGGCGAGGTGCAGGTCTTCAGGCCCGACGATCCGGTACCGGGACCATTTACCAATCCCACCGGGCACAAATTCATCTCCGACAACTGGGAGTTCGACGGCACGATTCACACAAACATTCTAGTCCCACGCTACGGCTTTCCGCCAATCCCGCTCGAGAACCAAGACTGTGCGCAGCGGCGTGCGCTTGCGAACGCCTATCCCGCAGAACTTGGGCTGCGTTGCGAAGCACTTGGTCTGCCCTATCGTAAGGACCCCGAAGCGCGCAGAGCGATGATTCGCCTCTCGCGGCCGCAGACTGCAAAAAAGCGCAAGAAGCCGATCGACCCTGCCGCGCGTGAACGCGACCTCGCGCTCCTATTGCAGCGCTGCAAGTCCGATGTGACGGCGACGCGCGCCGCCTACAACTCCTCGCGACTGCGGCCGTTGTTGCTAGAGGAGCGGCTTCAACTCCTGCACGATGCCGCGATCAACGCCCGCGGTGTCCACGCCAATGTGCCGTTTCTAGAAGCGGCCCACACATTCGCGGTTGCCGAGCGCAACGCCGTCAACACTCGACTCAACGAGTTGACTGCGGGGTTGATCACCAGCGTCAACCAGGTCGCCAAGATCGTGGAGGCGGTCAACGCTCGCGGCCACGACATGTCCTCGCTCACCAAGCGTTCGGTCGCCGCGACCTTGGCGCAGCAGCCAGAAGGCTTCGTCCGCGAACTACTGGAACTTCGCCAGCGAGGTGCGTATGCCAGCACCTCCAAGTTCAAGAAGCTGCTGAACTTTATCGATCCCACCGATCACCGCATTCGCGGTGCGCTGCGTATTTATGGTGCCGGACCGGGACGTTGGTCCTCAATCGGTGCGCAGCTACATAATTTACCGCGCAACGATGATGAGTTTCCCCTCTCGCTGATTGATGCGCTACTTGCGGGTAATCGCGCCGAGCTCGCTCGCTGGGGCAACCCCCTCGAAGTGGTCAGCGAATTGTCGCGTGCGGCCTTGAATGCCGCTTCGGGGCACCGGCTCATCTGTGCCGACTTCGGCGCCATCGAAAGCCGCGTCAATGCGTGGCTCGCCGGCGAGACCTGGAAGCTGGACGCTTTCAAGCGCTTCGACGCAACCGGTGACAAGGCGCTCGACCTTTATCGTGTGCTCGCTCACCGCATGCTGCACAAATACGGGCCCGTCAGTGAGATCACCGCGACCGAGCGCCAGCTCGGCAAGTGCGCCGAACTCGCCTGTGGGTTCGGCGGATCGATCGGAGCTTGGCGGCGCATCGCCCATGACGAGGATGTGCGCAGCGACGCCGAAGTACACGCCATCATCCGGCAATGGCGCGACGCCCACCCGGCCATCCGCACGTTCTGGCACGACCTGGCCCAGGCTGTACGGGTCGCGATCCGCACCGAACACCCGATCTTGGTGGCAGCCGCTCCCCGTCCGCCGATCATCGCCGCCTTCGACGGCTATGCGTTGACACTCACGCTACCGAGCGGTCGCGCAATCAACTACCCGGGGGCGCGTCTGGCCCCAAACGGCAAGTATGAGGATGGCGCTCCCGATATCGAGTTTCTCGACAACGCACGTGGGCAGTGGAAGCCCGCACGCGCCTGGTACGGGATGCTGGTCGAGAATTGTTGCGGCTCGGCAACACAAGTTCTGACCACGAGTGGTTGGAAATACATCACCGACATTCAACGTACAGATCTGATCTTTGATGGCATCGAGTGGGTCACCCACGGCGGTGTGGTTTCACGCGGAGTGCAGGAGACAGCGCGCCTCGATGGCGTGCCGATGACTGCTGATCATGAGGTATTGACCCATGAACGAGGATGGATACCCGCAGCGTCCGCGCACGGACTACACCGGGTTGCGGTTCGGCTTCCTGAAGGACCGCCCCCGCAAACGACACAATATGAGCAAGCACCCAGCACATTCAGCTTGGTGCGCGATGCGCTACCGCTGTCAATCACCGGCGCACTACGCTTGGAAGAACTACGGCGCCCGCGGCATCACGGTATGCGCGCGTTGGAACAGTTTCGAGAACTTCTGGGCCGATATGGGACCTACGTATCAACCCGGACTGACCATCGAGCGGCGAGACAACAACGCGGGCTACAACCCGGAGAATTGCTACTGGGCGACATACCAAACGCAGAACAACAACACGCGTCGAAACCGTCACATTCAAACTCCTTGGGGCGAGATGACTGTTGCAGCAGCGGCGCGATATTCGGACCTTGGGAAAACCACGCTGCACTATCGGCTGCAACACCACTGGCCGATGACCGATCTATTCATGCCCGCGAATCTCGCAAATCGATGGAACCGGTCTTCGACATCTTAAATTGCGGACCGCGACACCGGTTCGTCGTTCGAGGCAATAACGAATGTTTTCTGGCGTCGAATTGCGTGCAAGGCACGGCGCGTGACCTGCTCGCGGCCGCCATCATCCGCGCCGAAGCGCGCGGTTGGGCGGTCGTCTTCCACTGCCATGACGAGCTCGTGATCGAGGCGCCAATCGGCGCGGTCGCCGATCAGGACATGCTCACGCTGCTGCTCGAGCCGCCGGTATGGGCTGCGGGGCTACCGCTCGGCGGCAAAGTGCATTCCGGTTCGATCTATCTCGAAGCGCCGGCGACTGGCGAGCCTCCACCGCCGAAGGACGAGGAGGTGATCGAGCGTGCGGTCGATGCCCTCATCGCCACCACGGCGCCCAACGAGGCCATCGCGCGCAGTGCCGGCGAGGACTTCCTCGCCAGCCTGGACGAGACACTTGCACCACTCACCGACCTCGTCTCACTGCCGATGGATGCGAGCGGGCATGTGTCGTGCCCCTTTCACGATGACCCAAATCCGTCGTGCAGCATCTATACGGATCATTTTCACTGCCATGCCTGCGGCGAGCACGGCAACCGCGTCGACTGGCTCATGCGTGTCGAAGGCATGACCAAGACCGAGGCGATCGCAGCGCTGCAAGAGTGGACAGGCCCGGTCACGATGGCGCAGCGCCACGATATCGAGGCCCGCGTCGCCTTCGCACTGAAGGTGTGGAACGAGGCGCAGCCGCTCGCCGGCAGCATTGCCGAACGATACCTGTCCGAGACCCGTGGCATCGACGTCACCAAGCTGCCGCCGACGATCCACGATGCGCTGCGCTTCCATCCGCACTGCGTCTTCGGATCACGAACCTATCACCCTTGCCTGATCGCCCTCATGCGCGATCCGGTGACCGATGCCCCGGTCGGGATTCACCGCATTGGCCTGACGCAGGACAACGGCGCGGTCACCAAGATCGATCGCCGGGCACTTGGACGCATGGGCGTCGTCAAGCTGTGGCCGATGAACGGCGGCGGGCAGCTCGTCGTCGGCGAGGGGATCGAGACCACGCTCGCCGCTGCCACGCGGATTTCATACCGCGGCGCACCGCTGACACCAGCCTGGTCGGCCGTGGCCAAGGGCGGACTCGGACGCCTGCCCGTGCTGCCGGGTGTCGAACGGCTCGTCTTGTTGGTTGACCACGACGAGAACGATGCAGGTCAGAAAGCCGCACAGTGCTGCCGGCAGAACTGGTGCGCTCACGGCCGCAACGTGGTGCCGCTGATGCCAAAGCAAGCGGACTGGGATTTCAACGACGTAGTGCTCGGGAGGAAAGCATGATCCAGCGCGACGATTTCTACGCCCTCGCACCTGCTAACCGCTGCATATACCGACCGACCCGCGACATCTGGAACAACGAAGCCGTCGATAATCGGGTGCCACCCCAGCCGTTGCTGGACGCCAACGGCAATCCGGTACGCAAGGACGGCAAGGTAAAGATGATGGCGGCCAGCAAGTGGCTGGCGCAACATCGCAGTGTCGAGCGCATGACCTGGGCGCCAGGTGAGCCCGAGAGCATCGAGGACAAGCTGTTGATCGATGATAGCTGGATCGAAAAGCCAGGAGCACGGACCTACAACACATATCTGCCGCCTACGATCAAACTCGGCGACGCATCGCAGGCGCAACGCTGGCGCGATCTATGGTTCAAGCTCTATCCCGCCGCCGCGGCGGAGCATAGCATTGCGTGGCTGGCGCACCGCCGCCAGCATCCTGAAGTGAAGGTGAATCATGGGCTCGTGCATATTGGCAAGCCCGGTATTGGCAAGGACTCGGTACTAGTCCCGGCCCGCTATGCTGTCGGAACGTGGAATTTCCGCGACATTGCGTTGAATGATTTAGTCGGCAAATACAACGATTTTTTATGCTCGGTCATCGTGCGCGTGAATGAAGCCCGCGATGTCGGCGACACGGATCGCAGTCGCGTCGACCGCTACGGGCTGCACGATCACATGAAAGCGCTGATGACCTCGCCGCCGGAAACGCATCAGATCAGTCGCAAATATATTCCGCTATTCATATCGCTAAGTCGCGCAGGGTTCATAATCACATCGAACCACGACGACGCTCTCTACCTGCCGGAGGATGATCGCCGCAACGCAGTCAGCAGATCGGAATGCACGCGCGCCGACTTCTCGCCGGAATACTTCGACGAGCTATACCACTGGTATTACGACGAGGGTGGCATCAATCACGTTGTTGCGTACCTTCAGCAATACGACTTGTCGAACTTCAACCCGAAGCTGGCACCGCCCAAGACGGAAGCATTCTGGAGGGTGGTCGGCGTCGACCGCGGCCTGGAGCACAACGAACTTGCCGACGCTATCGACGCGGTTGCCGTGGAACTCGGTCACCAGCGCGACGCGAACGGCAACATCGAGCCCCCGGACGCTCTGACGCTCGCCATGGTGAGCGCGAAGGCACCGAGCGCTGAATGGCTGACGGACCGCAAGAAGAGCCGCACCATTCCGCATCGCTTGCAGCGCTGCGGCTATGTCATCGCGCCGAACCCGGACGCCTTACAGAGCGGCGGCTACTGGCCCATCAGCGGCAAGCGGCAAGCGATCTACGCGCGCGAGACGTTGTCGTCCGAGCAGCGGCTTGCCGCGGCGCGCGCCCTGAGGGACAGGCTCATGGGCGGGTTGAAGCTGGTCGTGGACAACAAAACGAAGGAGACCGACCAATGAAATGCTGTCATTGCGGCGGTGAGATCGTCTACGGCGAGCCGCATGTTATGTGGGTGAAGGACGACCAGGGCGAGCGCGACACCTATTGGTGCGCGGTCTGCATCGATGATTACGCGGACGCATGCTGGCCGGAAGACTGGGGCCCGCGCCAATCGAAGATCAGCACTAAGGCTGGCAGGGCATGACCTTGCCGCCGCAATGACACACTGCCAGCTCGCTTCTGACGTCGGAGGCGTGCGCGCGCCGACAGGCCGAAGCCGGTCGTGAATAATCACCGGTAGGTTTTCCATCCCCCACCACCCACCGGTCTACTGGAATAAGTGTTTAAGTAGTATGTCAGGTATGTCAGGGGTGTCCGCCCCCATAGAAAAATAAGGCGTTTTTGGGGGCCACCCCTGACATCCCGGACGGGGCCGCCACAATTGGTGGGGGATGTTTTTATTAGTGAGGAATATATCCCCCCCTTTTTTTGGGGAATCCGGCCTCCCGCGGGCCCACGGTGATGTGGGGGCGCGATGCATGGGTGGGTGATTTTGAATTTATTTGAATTTTTGAGGTATGCTGTTTTGTTGGGGCTTAGCTGCCTAATTTATTCAGTGGCTACTCGGTGGGTGGTTCGCGCTGCGTTGGCGCGATTGGCGTCAATGGCGGGTCATTTTTCGTGTGGCTCGGCGGCCATTTGGGTGCCAATCGTATTGCTGAAATTAGGGCGTGATCCTGGATGGGGGGCTGCTTGATCTCCGGTTTGGGTTCGTCCGCGAACAGGAAGGTTTCGTTACTCGGCATCGAGGTTCTCTCTTGCTTCATTTGGTTTTAGGGGTCCGCTGTCGATGAGGAGTTTGTCGCCACTCAAATTTATATGAACGACGACGCGATCAAGATCGGCGTTAGTTTTTTCAGCTCCGTGATTTGCTGTGGCTCTGAGCTCCTTGGCTGCTTCGATTCGGTGTCTTGGCGAAGCAGACTCAGAGTTCAGGATTTTTCCCAACACCTCGGGAGCCTGAGTGAACAATCGAGCGGCAGCTTCGCGAGCTGCGTCCCCATTTTGAATGCGTCGTTCGTGTTCTGCATTGACAGCAAGTCTCACCGCGGGGTCGGCGCCGATCTCTTTCAGGGCTTCCAAAGTGATCCCGTATTTTTCGGAGATTATTTGGTCGCTCAGGAGGCGTTCTTTGTTACGGCTGCAGTCTGCGATGAAGGCTCCTCCGATATCGCTCGCAAGCGGGATTGAGACGCCACGTAGGACGATGGCCGTGTTTGGAAGGGGGTTGAGTACGGTGTCCGACATGCTGTGTTCCCCGCAGCTCGCGTTCGTGGACGTAGTATAACCGCGAGGTCTCGCGGCCGACAGGTCTGCTCTGGTGGGTCAAATGAAGCCGTCTGCGCGGGAGGTGCGTCAGGCTAAAGCAATCGAGGCAGCCTGGTGCTGGTTTAGCCGTGAGATGAGCATGGATGTTTCTTTTGCAGCCGTCGTCGCGCGAGTGCGGGCGCAGTGCCCGGAGGTTGAGCTGGAGCGTATCCGGCTCGAGTTTGAACGACGGCTGAATCAGACGACCGGCTGATGGAGCTACAGGAGGATCTTGTGTTCATTACGCTTGAGGATGAGCAAAGCGCCGGCCGGCAGTGTCTTGCTCGCGGGCGGCCGGAAGAGTTTGCCGCGGAACAAGATGCGGGAAGGCGTTGGGACGCGCGTGCGCGGGAGCGGCTTGAGCTCGAGCAGGAAGCCGGTCGACGTGCGAGCTCGAAGCGGGTTTGGTCGTGATTCGCGAGCTCGGAAGGGAAAATCGGACAGTTTGCTGGCGGCCGACAATTCGCGCGGGCGAGAAAATCGGTTCGGGGGCGCCGCCGCCGCGCGTTTTTCTAAGTTCCTGTTTGGCTTATGTTTTGGCTGATGTTCCGCAAAAAACATGACGCGCGCCGGGGCGCGAATCACCTTCGAGCGGGGCGCTTTTCGGGACGCTTTTCGGGATACAGTTCTGGCGAAAACTCACCCTGCCTGGGTTTAGGCAGGGTGATAATTGGGCTGATTCCCGCCCTTCCGGGATTCCGTAAGGGCGGTTTTTGCGGGCTTACCGCGCGATCTGCACGCGGCAAGGGCTGCCATCAGTCTTTCCAAAAATCCCGGGCTCGCTGACAAACACGAACGGCGACTTGGGGGCTTCGCGCTGGAGCTTGCGCAATGCGCGCATTTCGTCGCCGCGGATCGGGTGCGTGGCAGGTTTGCCGTTCTTGACCCGGCGCACATGCAGGGTCGCGCCAGTAAAGTCGACCTGTGACCATTCCAAGCTGCACAGCTCGGAGGCACGCAGCCCATGCCGGAACGCTACGAGCAGCATCGTTGCATCCCGATGTCCGTAACGGTTGGTCTTTGCGGCCTCGATCAGCTGCTCGACTTCGCTCGGGGTGAGGTGTTCACGGCTCCGATACTCGCTATTTGCCAAGCGCGTCGGACCAACTGCTCGGTTTTAGTGCCTGGTGATACCAATTTGAGAAAGGGTTTCATTAGGTATTTCCTGCTTTTGGGATACTGAACTGCTCGTACATTGGTCACAAACCGCGCAGTTTTGTTCAAGAGCATCCAAAAAATAATGCATCATGCACAGCTAAAATCCTAAAAATTCTCGCCGAAGATTGATCTATATCAAACGGCCGCGTTCAAAACTTCCTTGGCAAACGCCTCGTCAGTGCCGAGCTTGATGCGCCAGCGGCGGGCCACTTGCTCGCCGGGGTCATCGGGTGGTACGGGAGGCATCGGTCCTTCCGTACTGACGGTTCGATATTGCTTGCCGCCATATGGCCGCACTGTCTCACGCCAGCGGCGGGCCAAATCCTTCCCAGGATCATCAGTCGGCACATCAAGGCGTCCGTTCTGACGCCTTGATTTTCTGTCGCCACCATGCGGCCGCACCGTCTCATGCCACAGCGCATATTTACGCTGCTCGATGAGTTTCAATTCGACGGGGCCATTCTCGGTTTTGGCGTTTCGACGTTTCGATTTTCGTTTTCGTTCCGAGCAGCGTGCAGGTAGCGCGCTGGCGCGCCTTTTCGATTGAGCGGCACTCGCTTGGTTAGAAAGCGCAGCCGGCTGTGCTTTGCCACAGCGGCTTTGAGCTCGCTCGCCGCGCGCGGCTGCTCACCCTGCCGCAAATCGAGTGACGCCAGCGAGTCGAAAAGAAGCCCCGGTGACCGGGGCAAGTCTGCGGAGAACTCGGGCAAAGCATCACTATCCGATTCGCTGCCATCCTCGCTAGAATGCTCCGCGCTGTCATTGCGGAGGCTGCCGGTAGGCTAGCGTTGTGTGGCCAAGCCCCATGCGCCCGGTCGTTCGCTTCGCCATTCTCGGCGTTGCGTCGCCGGTCATTCTCGGCTCGAGCGATTCGCTGTTTTCAAAATGCGCGCTGGTCGAATCGCTGCTGAGCGTCTGTTATCAGCGGGCTTGGGGCAGAGGGGGCGCGTGGGCCTAGGATGGCCTACCGGGTGCCCCCATGGACAGGGGTAGGGGGTCTATTCTTATTAACCCCTGTCGGAAAATATGTAGGAGCGAAAAATCTCGAGGGGTCTTTTTTAATTTCACAGCGGTATGCCGTATGCTCCAAAAAATCCCAAAGGTTATTACGGCGTGTACTCATAAATCGCCCAAATTTTCATTTGCCCCATTTTTTGCTCCAAACTGACCTAACAAGAAACCTAGGAATATTGCTACCAGCACGAAATCCGTCGCGATTTGAGCCATGGCAACGCATGGCATTGTGGTAGCGTAACCAATGGTCGCAACCGTCAGGACCGATTTAAGTAATGCATCAGATTGTCCGCCCCACCGATACCAGGTTGCGAACATGAAGACGATCTGCGCGACGTTGCACATGAACAACAAAAGCGAGCGCTGAGGGGACTTTATCGGTCCGAAGACCCGCTGCAAAAGCACGATATGCAGCATCACGATAAGAGTGCTCGCCGAAATATACGTACTGAGCAAAGCGAGCCATACGGACGGAACGAAGTAAATCACGATTGATAGGACCAGGACACCGACCACATACCACTCGGTGAAGCAATCGCGGTGATCGAAGCAGTCGGGGCGATCCTCTGGCAATAGAGTGAACGCCAATTGTGACGGTGTTGCCCACATCAATCGATGCAGGAATTTTCCGACCACCCGCACTATTCCCTCTTTGATCTCATTAATTTTCGCTAGGTTGTCCCGCCAGAGTTGACGTTCACGTTGGAAGTACATCACTTTTCTCCCCCGCGATCCGACATGCGCGTCGAAGGACAATGATCAGGTCGCTGCCACCAATCGCGATTTTATGAGTACACGCCCTAGTGGCCAGATTGATCGGGACGAGCGTGGTGCGAACCTCACTTCTGCGCGCCTCAGTGGTGCGAATCTCGGCGGTGCGAACGTCGGCAGGGCGAACCTCAGAGGGGCGCTCCTTGGCGGTGCGAACCTCGGCGGGGCGGACCTCAGGGGGGCGAACCTTTGCCACGCGCTTCTCGAAAACGCGCACCTACGAAAGGCAAACCTCACCGAGGCGGACCTCAGCATGGCGCACCTCGTCCAGGCGGACCTCAGGGCGGCAGTCCTCAGTTGCGCGAAACTCACTAGCGCGAACCTCCGAACTGCCACCCTGGTGGATACGGACTTGACGGGCGCTGACATCACCGGCTCTCGAATCCATGGCGTGTCCGCGTGGCGTCTAAAACTGGAGGGGGCCAAGCAGCAGAACTTGGTCATCACAGAGGACCACGAGCCCCAGATTACGGTCGATAACATCGAGGTCGCGCAGTTCATCTACCTGTTGCTTCATAACCAGAAAATCCGCGACGTGATCGACACAATCACTTCCAAGGCGGTGCTGATCCTCGGTCGCTTCACAGATGAACGTAAAACGGTACTCGACGCGTTCCGTGAGGAACTGCGCAAGCGTAACTACCTACCGATCCTGTTCGACTTCGATAAGCCGACCAGCCAAACCACGGACGAGACGATCACGCTGCTTGCTCGCATGTCCCGGTTCGTTATTGCCGACATTTCTGATGCTAAGAGTGTGCTGCAGTAGCTACGAGCAATTGTGCCCGACATTCCCTCAGTGCCTGTTCAGCCGGTCATCACCGCGACGCAGGAGGAGCCGGGTATGTTCGACTTTTTCCGCAACTTTCGCTCGTTCCTGAAAGTCCACCACTACAACAACCAGCAGCAATTGATCGGCGATCTCGGTGAGCGAGTGATCGACCCTGCGGAGAAATGGCGTTCGGGCAGGGAACCGGCCGCTCGCCGGACTGGCTCAAGTTCAAAAACCCGGCCGCGCCAGCGGTGAAGCGCGAGGCGGAAGAGGATTGGACACGGTGATCGCTGATATCGTTGCCCTTCATGTGCCCGGTGAAATTTGGGGATGAAGCCAAACATGAGCTATCGACGAGCGAAGTGGGCCTCGATCCTAGCGGTGGTCGTCACATTGGCAGCGGCCGCCATCGTTGCCGTTCCCTCCGTTCGGCAGTCGGTTCTGCGAGCCGCAGGATGGGCGCTCGTCGTCAACGAACCAATCGCGCCCGCCGACGTGATCGTCCTATCCCTTACTTCCGGCGGCGCGGGGGTGCTCGAAGCGGCGGACCTCGTAAAAGACGGTATCGCGACGGGCGTTGCCGTTTTTACCGACCCTCCAAGCGGAGACGACGACTACGAGTTCATCCGCCGAGGGCTCCCTGACGAGGATCGTAGCACAAGACAGATTCGCCAATTGACGTGGCTTGGTGTGACGGATGTCATGCAAATCCCCGGAAACGAAGCTGGAACCACTGGCGAAGGCCAGGTGCTTCCGGCGTGGTGCGACCAGCAACACTTCCGATCCATAGTGTTTGTGGTCGCAAGGGACCACTCGCGACGATGGCGGCGAGTGCTCAATCGAGTCATGAAAGGCCATCCGACGCGTGTGATGGTTCAACCGGCGCGCTACTCACCTTTTGATCCGGACCGCTGGTGGGAAACTCGCGAGGGTGTCCGAACAGAAATCGTCGAACTCCAGAAGCTCGTGCTGGAGGTTGTTCTGCACCCGCTGTCATTTTGACATCGCCGGAGGTCCTAAACCCAGCGGCACCAGAACCGAAGTGACGCCCGGCGGTGCAGCGTGAGGGCAGCGCGAGGCGGCGATGGCCGCGTTCGCTAAGAGCTGGCGGCGGGAATCATTCGAGTCTGCTCGGCCAAGCTCGCCACTCATTGGCAACTCGAACTGTCTAGCTCCTTAGCTTTCTGAATATCATAATTACCTCCGAGCACATCGCCGTCTTTCAGCTTTGCCCTTCCACGAGAGCAAAAACTGGCAGCGTGTTTAGGGTCGAGTCGAATGGCCTCACTGTAATCGGCAACGGCTCGGCCCTTGTCGCCTTTCCACTCATAAGCGATGCCCCGGTTGTGAAAGGCCGTAGCGAACTTGGGATCGAGTCGAATGGCTTCGCTGAAATCGGCAATCGCTCGGTCGTTGTCGCCCATGTTCGCATAAGCGAGCCCTCTGATGGAAAGGGCATTAGCGTTCTTGGGATCGACTCGAATGGCCTCGCTGGCGGCCGCGATAGCCCAGGTATAGTTTCCCCCCCAACTCGCGACAGCCGCGGAGTAGGCCGCTTGCGCCTCTGCTTCGGCTGCTCTGCTCCGCTCCTTCGCCTCGGCTGCGGCTTTGGCCTTGCGATTCTCTTCTGCCTTCGCGGCAGCGGCCCGCTCTTGCTCGGCTTGTTCGGCCTTGCGTTGCGCTTCGGCTTCCGCCGCCACCTTGGAGTTGTCCGCGACGCGAGGCGGATCGGGTTGCTCCGCCCTCGGCGTCCACGGCATCCATACCGACACGCCCATTTGATAGAGCCCGAGCCAGCCTAAGAGCAACACCGTCGCGCTTAGTGCCACCATCAACGACGCTGCCGCACTCGCCATAAATGGCCATCGCCGCGTTACGGGCCGCGTAGTTTTGAGTGCTTCACGGACCTTGTTGGTTAGCGCCTCGGCATCGCGCCCGAAGTGTGTGTTCCGCACTTCCACCGCATTGCGGCGCACGAGCAGCTTTATTGAGTCGGGTAGTTTGTCAGCGTTCGGGGTCCGAGCACCATCAACCAGTACGGGGATGACACGGATGTTGCGAGCGAGGGCCGCCGCAATTTCGACCGTCACGTAATCGTTGGGGTTGTCGAACCGGCGATGGCCACTGTCGTCCTTCGCATCAACCCAATTGGGGCCGATGACGGCTAGGAAAACATCGCACGCAGCTACCTGCCTATTCAGGTAGTCCACGAAGTCGACCCCCGCTGGAACGTGGTCAACGTCCATGAACAGGTTCTTGCGCCCGAACGTGAAGGCGAGCCGATCATGCAGCCGACCGGCGGTGCTGATTGAATCGCGATCTGTAGCAGTGCCCTCCGCCCCTGTGCTTTACGCGCGCGCGACACTTAATCAAGTGTCGAAAATGAGCAGTCAGGGTGTCCTTCGGCTGTTGCCCCTCTCAACTGCGCACAGTACTTGGCAGCATTTGCAGAGCCTTGAGGATAAAGAACGAAACCCATCGAGAGAAGCATCATCGCAGCGATAAGCCAAACCGGCAACTTTGAACTCGACATGGTCAACCTCCCCATAAATTTAGATCTTTTTGAAATTTAGCTCCTTTTTTTGCTAGTTTGAAATGCCGCCTATCACCAATGCGCCATATACGCGATGCAGTGCCAAGACAGTCGCCATATAGGTTAGAGGGTTTTTTTCAATCGTTCACTAGCGGGGCCAGCCCTATCACTGCTGACAAGTACCCCCTTCGATTATCTCGGTATTTGACATTTCCTCAAAGGGTTCCATATCTGATGCAATGTTACTGTTAAACCATTCGACATGGTGCCCTCCTCCCAATATTTTACAGCCCTGACTATTAGAAGAAAACCGAAGTTCACCATTATGCAAACCTCGATCCCCATGTTTGATTCGAGTGTCAGTAAATTTTCCGGCCCATGTTGCAGTATAAACATCGCCTTGTTGAACATATGAGCAG
>Ga0306920_100004493_pt1 | contig 17874 bp, 14 predicted proteins | sample flu12Cox44000170_FD_204666 | JGI IMG/M metagenome (GOLD analysis project Ga0306920, IMG submission 204666) | Lab enrichment of tropical soil microbial communities from Luquillo Experimental Forest, Puerto Rico - flux4day.12C.oxic.44.000.170 (v2)... | ecosystem: Environmental > Terrestrial >... | reverse complement strand
TGCGCAGGCGACTGCTCACTCCGACCGGGCAGCCTCGCGCAGCGCGCGCGCGACCGCGATCGCCCGGGCGGTGGCGGCGACGTCGTGCGTGCGGATCACGCTTGCGCCCTCGAACGCCGCGATGGCGACGGCCGCGAGGCCGGCGGCCAGACGCTCGTCCACGGGCTTTCCCGTAATTTCACCGAGGAAGCGCTTGCGGCTCGCCCCGACGACGATCGGCCGGCCGAGCGCCGCGAGCTCGCGCAGTCGCGCGATCAGCTCGAGGTTGTGGCGCGTGGTCTTTCCGAACCCGATCCCGGGATCGAGCGCAATGCGCTCCGCGGCGATCCCCGCGAGGGCCGCGCGCTCGAGGCGCCCCGCGAGCCACGCCGCCACCTCGCGCGCCACGTCCTCGTAGTGCGGATCGGCCTGCATGGTCGCGGGCGTGCCGCGCATGTGCATCAGCACCACGCCCGCGCCGGCGCGCGCGATCACTTCCGCCATGCGCGGCTCGCCGAGCGCCGTCACGTCGTTGATGACGTGCGCTCCGGCCTCGAGGGCGCGCCCGGCGACCTCGGCGCTCGAGGTGTCGATCGAGAGCGCGACGGCCGTCCGCGCAGGCTCCCCGGCCGCGCCCGGATCCGCCCCGCGCGCTTCCCCCGCGAGCGGCCCGCGCAGCTCCGCCACGAGCGGCCCGAGCACGGGCTCGAGCCTCCGCCACTGCTCGTCCGCCGGCACCGCGGCCGAGCCGGGCCGCGTGCTCTCGGCGCCGAGGTCGATCATTTCCGCGCCCTCCCGGATCATCCCGCGGGCGTGGGCGAGCGCGGCGGCGGGATCCATGAACCTGCCGCCATCCGAGAACGAATCGGGCGTCAGGTTCAGGACCCCCATGACGCGCGCGCGCCCGCCGAAGTCGAATGCGAGCTCGCGGCAGCGCCAGATCATGGCGGAAGCGGTGCGGACAGAGCCGGCGCTAGCGGTCCAGCGCCTCGCGCAGGCGCCGGATCTGAGCCGCGTGATTGTGCGCGTGCACCGCGTAGATCTGGAGCCACACCGTGGCGGTATAGAGCCCGTGCTCGGCATGCCAGCCCGCGCGCGTCCAGTCCTCGTCCGTCATCACGGTGAGGAGCTGGTGAGTGGTCGTGCGCGCGGTCCGGAACATCTCGAGTGCGTCCGCGTGGTCGCGCGTGTTGTAGCGGAGCAGCACGGCGTACAGCGCCTGGTCGTAGGCCTGGACGACCGGATACGGCTCGGTCAGGAGCTTGCGCAGGCGGATCGCCGAGTTCGTCTCGCTGTCCGCGAGGTGATGGACGATCTCCCGGGCGCTCCACTTGCCCGGGATCGGGTGCGCGACCAGGTCCTTCTCCGGGAATCCCTTCAGGGCCGCGGCCACTTCGCCATAGCCTTCGGCATACTGCTCGATCAGCTGGTTGCGCTCCTCGCGGGTCATGCGGCGGGGGCCCTCATCGCGGCGGGGTGGTGGAATCCGGGGAAATTCGCGGTCCCGTTGACCGGAATCGCGCCGGATGGTAGCACTTATCGCCTTCTTTCCGACCGCCGGGCGAAGGGTACCGGCCGCGATCCTGCGCTCACGGCATGGCGCGAGCCCTGGTCCCCGGTCCATCCGTATTCCAGGAGGCTCGTTGCGCATGCCGTCGAAGAGAATCGCGTCGCTGGTCCTGACCCTCGGGCTCGCGCTGGCCGCTCCGGCCGCCGCGCAGATCACCGGCCGGCCCCTCGAGGTTTCGGGCTCGGCGGGCTGGTTCATCCCCGACGGACGCGCGCGCATGCAGACGAGTCTGGCAACGCAGGCCACGCTCGGCTGGCGGGTTCTTCCCGGCCTCTCGATCGAAGGTCACGCGACGTTCGGCCCCTCGCATGCGGATACGTTGCCGCACCAGAGGCACAACTTCACGCAGGCCGGCGTGGACTTCCGCTGGAACCTGCGCGACGCGGAATCGAAGACCGTCCCGTACGTGCTGACCGGCGCGGGCGTGGGCGAGAGCCACACGAGCGGCCATCCGCCCGACAAGCTCCAGAAGGGCTCGGCTTCGCTCGGGCTCGGCCTGCTGCAGACCGTGTTCAACCAGCGCACGTACCTGCGCCTCGAAGTGCGCGACATGATGTTCCGCGAACGCGAAGCGCTGGAATTCAGCAACCACATCGCCGTGACCGCCGGCATCCAGTTCATCATCGGCGGCAAGGTGCACGATTCCGATCTCGACGGCGTGCGCGACTGGCTCGACAAGTGCCCGAACACCCCGCTCGGCGCAAAGGTGACTCCGGACGGCTGCCCGATCGATTCCGACCGCGACAGCGTGTACGACGGCATCGACAAGTGCCCGAACACGCCGATCGGATGCATCGTGGACAAGAACGGCTGCCCGGCCGACTCCGACGGCGACGGCGTGTGCGACGGGCTCGACAAGTGCCCGAACACGCCGAAGGGCGCGACGGTGGACGCCCAGGGCTGCCCGAAGGACAGCGACGGCGACGGCGTGCTGGATGGCATCGATCAGTGCCCGAACACGCCGACCGGCTGCACGGTGGACGTGCACGGCTGCCCGGCGGATGCCGACAGCGACGGCGTGTGCGACGGCGTCGACGTGTGCCCGAACACGCCGCGCGGTCTGCGCGTGGATGCGCGCGGCTGTCCGATCGAGGTGATGGACAAGGAGACCCAGCTGCTCGACACCGGCATGATCCGGCTCTCGAACGTCCAGTTCGACACCGGCAAGGATTCGATCAAGGCCGGCTCGTACGCGGTCCTCGACTCGGTCGGGATGGTGCTCGAGCAGTACCCGACGCTGAAGATCGAAGTCGGCGGCCACACCGACAACCGCGGCACGCCGGACAAGAACCAGAAGCTCTCCGAGGCGCGCGCGGCGTCGGTGCTGCGCTATGTGACGGCGAAATTCCCGGCGATCAACGCCGGTCAGTTCACGTCGAAGGGCTACGGCCAGAGCGCGCCGATCGCGCCGAACAGCACGACCGCTGGACGCGCGAAGAACCGGCGCGTGGAGTTCAAGGTGATGAATCCGGGCGCGCTGCGCATCGAGCGCGAGCGGCGGCGCTTCGTCCCGAAGACCGGGGCCGCGCCTCCGGACACCACCCGGAAGCTCGTGCTTCCGGAGACGACCCCGAAGCCCGCGCCCCCGGACACTATTCCGCGCCTCGTCCCGAGGAGTGGCTCCGCACCTCCGGACACCACCCGGAAGCCCTGAGGGTTCCTGATCGCCCGCGGGCGGCGGATCGAGATGCGGATGGAGTGGGTTCGCGGCGAGTTCCGGCTCACCACGGACCCGGCGCGCGTGGACCTCGACGCGGTCCACGGGTACCTCTCCCGCTCGTACTGGGCGAAGGGGATTCCGCGCGAGGTCGTGCGCCGCTCGATCGAGCACTCGCTGAACTTCAGCCTGTGGCACGAGCCGGCCGCCGCGGCGCCACGCCAGGTCGGCTTCTCGCGCGTGATCACCGACTACGCCACGTTCCTCTATCTCGGCGACGTGTACGTGCTCGAGGAGTTCCGCGGGCGCGGACTCTCCAGCTGGATGATGGAAGCGATCACCGATCATCCCGAGCTGCAGGGGTTCCGTCGCTGGGCTCTGCTCACGCGCGACGCGCACGGATTGTACGAGCGGTTCGGCTGGAAGCCGCTCGCGTCGCCCGATCGCTGGATGGAGCGGCACTTCCCGGACGTGTACGCGCCGAAAAAATGACGGGGCGCCTTGCGGCGCCCCGCAGTCCATCAGCGAGAGAAGCGCGTGAGCGCCCCGCTCGATTTTTTCCGTGGGCGTGCCGGCCCGGTCGGACGGCAGTCACCCGGGTGTGGTGGACGTGTCTTCCCGGTCGGAAGCCAGTCGTCCGGTGCATCCGGTTGGCGCCCGAGGCGCCCGGGAGAACCTAGGATCTCCGCGGCCATACTTGTGCAAGCACCGGACCACGCGGCGGAAGAGGCTCGAAGCAGCGTCCAGGCTGCGTTGGCGGGTCGCCATGCGCCCCTAGCGGGCCGCAGGACTTCGGGTTCAGGGATCGGGTGCGGGCGGGCAGGCGCGGGCCGCACAGGCCGTCGCTCCGGCGCCTCGCGTGCGTGCTGCAAGCCACCAAGCCCCCGGCGTGCAGAGTGCACGTCCCAACTGGCCGCGCGGCCAGTTCAAATGTCCACGCCGTTCACGAAGCGACAACGCCGTGGACACTCCCATCCGCCCCGGGGCGGATGCCACGCTACTGTTTCTTCCCCCCGCGCGAGATCCGCATGAGCGTCTCCCATGTGGCAACTGGCCCGGCCCCGCCCGCCGATGCCTTGGGCGCGTCAACGTTGAGAATAGAGGCGAATCGCTTGATGGCGGCCGTTAGTCCCGCATCGTCCCTGTGCTCGGACACATGTCCAATGCCGACCCTGTTGCCGTTGGCCTCAAGAGTAATCAGTCGGCCTCTCACATCCCAGCACCGGTACGCTTCCTCATGGACATCGTTGTATTCGAGCTGCCTGCGGACGGAAAGCTCGGAATCAAACATCCTCATCCAACCGTCGGCGTCCCTGAAGAATATGGGCCAGGTTGGCTCCATCACCACCTCCGTCTCTCCTTAGACATGGGCCCCGGGGCGCACAGGCTCGCTCGCCGACCGATCACAACTGGCCGCGCGGCCAGTTCAATTGTCCACGCCGTTCACGAAGCGACAACGCTGTGGACACTTCATCCGCCGCGGGGCGGATAGGTTGGCGCGCCGGCCGGTCGCAACTGGCCCCAGGGCCAGTTCAATTGTCCACGCCGTTCACGAAGCGACAACGCCGTGGACACTCTCATCCGCCGCGCGGCGGATAACGCCAACTCACGTCCGCTGCTTCTTCTTCTCCGCAGCGGGGAACAGGACGTTGTTCAGGATCAGCCGGTAGCCGGGCGAGTGCTTGAACTTCGAGAGGTCGGTGGGTGGATCGCCGACCATGTGCTGGTAGTCCTCGGGATCGTGGCCGCCGAGGTACGTGAACGTGCCGCGGCCGAACTGGCCGTGCACGTATTTGACCTCGTCCGTGCCTTCGACCTCGGCGAGCACGAGCACGTCGCTCTTCAGGAACCGGCGGTGGAATCCCGTGCTCTGGCCGAGGAACTCCGGCACCGCGGCGACGTGATCCTGCACCAGCATCGACGGCACGGGATCGTCCTTCGCGGAGAAATCGAACAGCGTGAACTGCGCGTCCGGGCCGCGGCGGTTCGCCTCCATCGTGACGTCGATGTCGGAGAAGCGATAGAGCGTGGGCTCCATCTCGAGGTGGAAATCCTTGAACGCGAGCGTGCGCGAGTAATCCAGCCGCTGCTGCGCGTCGGGATCGGGCGGATCGCCGTCGTAGATCTCGCCGGCGATGTCCACGCCCTGGGCGGCGAGCGCGATGTCGTACGTGTCGGTGGCCGAGCACATCCCGAACATGAACCCGCCGTGCGCGATGAAATCCTTGATCGCGACCGCGACCGCGGCCTTGAGCTGCGTCACCTTGGCGAAGCCCATCTTCGTGGCCATCGCCTTCTGCACCGCCTCTTCCTCCTGATACCAGGGGAAGTTGTGATACGCCGCCCAGAACTTGCCGTGCTGGCCGGTGAAGTCCTCGTGGTGGAGATGCAGCCAGTCCACCTTCGCGAGCTCGCCCTTCAGCACGCCCTCGTCCCAGATCGTGGTGTAGGGGATGTCGGCGTACTGGAGCGCGAGCGTCACCGCGTCGTCCCACGGCGGCGTGTTCGGCGGAATGTAGACCGCGACGCGCGGCGCCTTCTCGAGCGCGATCGCCTCCATGTTGTTCTCGGCGATCTGCTCGCGCATCTTCGCTTCGTCCGCGCCCGCCATCTGCTCGTACGCGACGCCGCGCAGGTTCGCCTCGCGCTCGATCTCGGCGTCGTCCGGGAGCAGGAACGAGCCGCCCCGATAATTCAGCAGCCACTCGCACTTCTCGCCGCGCGCGAGCGTCCAGTACGTGAGCCCGTAGGCCTTCAAGTGATCGGTCTGGTGATCGTCCATCGGGATCAGGAGCTTCGCGAACGCGGCGCCGGGCAGGAGCAGCGCGGCGGCGAGCGCGATCGCGAGCACAAGAAGTACGGCGCGGCCTGTGACGGCGGCCCGTTCACTCCCGAATCGCATTCGCATCGCTCCTCCTAGAATCCCGGCTCGCGCCGCAGGCGCTCGAGCGAACGGCGCACCTCGGGCGCGTTCCACGCGCGCGGGTAGCGCGTCAGGCACGCCTCGTACTGGGCGATCGCGCCGGCCTGATCGTGCAGGCGGTCGCGATAGAGATCCCCGGCCCGCTGGCGCGCGAGCGGCGCGAGGCGGTCCCCGGGAAGGGAATCGGCCACCGCGAGCAGCGGCTCCAGCGCCTCCTGCGTTTCGCCCGCGGCATCGCGCTGGCGGCTGAGCAGCAGCGCGCTCTGCACCCAGAGCGAGCGGCGCGGTAGCGTACGGTAGAGCGAGTCCGCGATCGCCGAGGCCTCGTGAGTGTTGCCGCGCCACGCTGCGTACGCGGCGCGCGAGAACAGCGGCAGCGCCTCCTTCGGATCGGCGTCCTCGATCAGGAACGCGCGCTCGAGCGCGGCGCCGGTGTGCGCGCCGGCCGGATCGTCGGCGACGCGCTGATACCAGGTCAGCGCGGAGTCGCACTGGCCGGCGAAGAACAGCGCCTCGGCGTACTGGAACGCGCCGTCCATGGAGCCCGCGGCGGCGGTGCGGAGCGCCGGCAGCGCGCGCTCCGGCGGTCCGTCGCGCAGATCGGTGAGCGCGCGCTCGAGCGCGAGGTCGTCGCTCGATGCGCGGCGTCCGCTCGAATCGAGCAGCGCGCGCGCCTCGGTCGTGCGCCCCGACTCGCGCAGCGAGCGCGCGATCGCGAGCGCGAACGCCGGGTCCCACTCGTCGTCCTTCAAGTCTCCGAGCGCCTTCGCGAGCGCGGGCGCGCCGGACGAGCACGTGCCGCGCACCTGGTCCACGTCCCACACTCGCCGCGCGGCCGAGAGCCGGAACGCCGGGCTCAGCGAATGGTCGGCGGCGATGTCCATCAGGACGTCGAGCGCGCCGGTCGTGTCGCGCGCCACCCCGGAGCGCAGCAGCTCGTCCGCGAATCCCCAGCGCACCGTGGGACGGCCGATCGCGCGATCCGCGCCGCCGAGCGTCGCCACCATGCCGGGCGAGTCGCTGGCGCGCCACTGCAGCTTCGCGAGCCCGCGCGCGAGATCCGCGCGCGCCGGCTCGCGCGCGACCGCGCGGCGCAGCGCCTCGCGCGCCGCCTTGTTGTCGGCGGGCAGGAGCCGCGTGAGCGTGGCCTCCGCCCATTCGCGCTCGGTCGGCGAGGCCACCCACACCTCGATCGCAGTCAGCGCCGCGTCGGTCGGCTTGCCGAGGCGCTCCTCGGCCTGCGCGAGCTCGCGCCCGAGCAACAGCGAATCCTTCCGCATCTGACGCTCGGATTTCGCCAGGCGCTCGAGACCGCTCCAGTCCGTGAGCGCTGCCATCGCGCGGCCGTACTCGGTCAGGATCAGCGGATGATGCGGCACCTCGTCCGCGAGTCGCTTGAGTGAATCGCGCGCGCCGGCGAACTGGCCGCGATCGCGCATCACGGCCGCATTGCGCAGCCGCATCTGGTGCGCGGGATCGAGCGGCGGGATCACGCCCTCGGCGATCGGGCCGCGCGGGTAGTCGGCGAGCCCGTTCGTGAAGCGCTTGCGCAGCGCCTCGATGTCGAGCGGCGCCGCGCGCAGCGCCTTCACGGTCATGCGGATGATCGAATCCGGCTGGTTCGGGATGTAGTTTCCGTTCGGGCGGTCCTGGGCGCGCACGGCGGCGGGCGCGACGAGCAGGACGAGCCCAACGAGCAGCATGGCGAGGCCGCGGCGGCGCGGGGCGCGGGCGACGCGCCGACCGCGCCTTTGACGGCGCGGGTCGCGATCCCCCGTCACCGCGGAGTTCCGTTCAGCGCGCGCAGGTAGGACTCGACGAATGCGCGGTACTGCGCCGGGTAGCGGTCCATCTCGGCCTTCAGCATGTCGAGCCGCAGGCGATCGGACTCGCGCAGCAGCTCGGGCGGGATCGCGCCCGGCGAGACGCGCGCCACGTCCTCGCCCGGACGCGACTCGCGCTCGGGATTGAAGTCGCGGCGGTTCACGGAGCGCGCTGCATCCAGCAGGCGCGACAGGATGCGCTGCTGCTTCTGCTCGAGGTCGTCGCCCGGCTGGCCGCTCTCGAGCGACTGCTCGACGTCCTTCATGTCGCGCCGCGCCGCATCCAGGCGGCCGAGCAGCTCGTGATTGCGCTCCTCGTCCTTCTGCATCGATTCCAGCTCCGCGCGGATCCGGGCCTGCTCCTCGGCGAGGCGCCGGAGCTCGGCCTGATCGCCCGCCTGCATGCGCATCTGCTCGCTCAGCCGGCGCGTGATCTCGCGCGACTGCTGGTTCAGCTGGCCCTGGCGCTGGCCGAGCTGCGACATCTTCTGGCCCGCGGTCTGGCCGCCCGGCGCGCTCGACATCGGGTTCTTGCACATCGAGCTCTCCGTCTTCCGCAGCTCGAGCACCGCTTCGGCGAGCGCCTGCGAGCCCTGGTGGCCTAGCCGCTCGCCCTCGGCGCGATCGCCCTGGCCCATCGCCTTGCCGGACTTCGACAGGCGGTCCATCGCCTTGCCCATCGATTCGCCCAGCTGGTGGCTGATGAACGGCGTGCGCTGGGACAGGGCGTTCAGCGAGTCTGCAACGCGCGCGACGCCGTCGGAGAGATCGGTCTGGCGGTCGGAGCGCCCATCGAGCGGCGAGCGGCTCGAGAGGTTCTCGTCGGTTTCGCGCTGGAGCGAGAGCAGGTCCTCGGCGCCGCGGCGCACTGCGGCGAGATCCACGCCCTGGCGCTCGTCGGCGAGCTTCTTCGCGAGGCTCGAGAGCCGCGCCTGCGCGGAGGAGAGGCTCTGGCTCGCCGACTCTCCGTGGCGCTGTGCGTCCGAGGACTCGTTCTTCGATTCCGACTCGGCCGCCTGCTTCTGCGACTCCTCCGCGTTCTGCTCCAGCTCCTGCGCGGCCTGGTTGAGTTCGGACTTCGCGTCCTCGCGCTCCGCCTGCTGCGCCCCCTCCTTCACGTCCTGCGCGAGCTTCTGCGTCTGATCGGAGGCCTGGGATTGCTTCGCCGCGAGGTCGGATCGCTTGCTCGCGTCGGGCGAGGGGCGCTGCGCCTCCTCGCCGTGGCGCTGGTTCAGCTCGTCCTGCTGGCGTTTCAGCTCGTCCGCGCGGCGCGCGAGCGCATCGAGGCGCTCCTCCTCGCGCAGCTGCTTCAGCAGCTCGATCGAGCGCTCGAGATTGTTCAGCATCTCCTGATTCTGGCGCCGCCACTCCGGCAGGCTCTGATCGAGCGCGCGCTGATCCATCTTCTCGAGCGCGGCTCGCATCTGCTTCAGCGCGTCCTTGAACTCGGGCGACTGGATCTGGTCGACGAGCTGCTGCATCTCGCGCAGCTTGCGCGACAGCTCCTCGCTGAACGCGCGCCGCTCGGCGGCCTGATCGAGGCTCTGGCTGAGCTGCTGCGCGGCGTCGTCCACGCGTTTCGCGAGGTCCTGCTGGCGGTCCAGCGCGCTCTTCATCTCCTCGCGCTGCTCGAACGAGCCGGAGGAGGGATTCGCGACCGACTGGCGGGCGAGTTGATCGAGCTTCTTCTGCAGCTCGCGCGCCTGGTCGGCCACCTTCTCGAGCGAGCCCTGCGCCGCCTCCTGCTTGTCGCTCACCTGGCGGTAGAGGTCGTTGAGCGACGGGAAGCGCAGCGAGTACGTGCCGCTGCGCGCGACGCCGCGTCCGAACGCGTCGTTGTCGTAGAGCGCGAAACGGAACGTCGCAGTCTCGCCCGGCAGGAGCCCGAGCGTCGAGGCGTCCCAGTGCGAGATCACGTGCGATTCGCGCGGTTCGCCTGCGAACGTCGCGAGCGGTACGCGCTGCCACGGCGCGTCCGCGCCCTTGTGCATCTCGAGCTCGAGCGCCGAGAGCCCGAGATCATCCTGGCCCAGCACCTCGAGCGGGACCTGCTGGCCGTCCGGAAGATCGAGATCGCCTTCCGGGATCCGCACCGCGATGACGGGCGGCTGGTCCGGGACCGGGCGGAGCGCGTAGCTGAACTTGGACTCCGCACCGGGCGTGGTCGCGGCGAGCGTCCACTCGCCCTCGCGATCGATCGGGATCACGCCGCGCCAGCGCCGCGGCGAGAGCGCGGTGAACGGCGCCGCCGCGCCGCCCGGGAGCCGGACGTCGAGCGCGGTCAGGTCGCGATCGAACGTGACCTCGACCGCGGCGCGCGTGCCGCGCAGCGCGCTCAAGTCCCCGCGCGTCATGCGCCCGCGCTGGACCGGGAGCCGCGCGTAGTTCGGCGCGCGGTATTCGACGTCGAAGCTCACCGGCTGCGCCTCGCCGGAGAGCGCGATGTGATAGCGCGGGCTCGAGGCGGCGGCGACCCGCACCCGGTAATCCTCCTCGCGCGTGACCGGCGGCAGATCGAAGCGCCACACGTGCTCGCCCGCCGCGCCGCCTTCGTCCACTGCGGCGGGCGCGTGCGCGCCGCTGCGCTCAAGCCTTGGAGCCGCCTGGGTCCCGGTGACGCGCGCGCGGATCGAGAGCGTGGCGCCGGGCGAGAGCTTGATCGAGCCGGGCTCGACCGCGAGCGTGACCGGCGGCGCGGAGCGCGCGGGCGAGAACAGCGTGGCCCACGAGCGTGCGACGGCCGCCGGGCGCGCGAACGTGAGCGCGGCGAGCGCGAGCGCGGCGGCCGCGATCGCGAGCAGCGGGCGCGCGGGCGCGATGCGCGGGCGCAGCGTGCCGATCGCGGCGACCTCGATGCGGCGCGCGGTCTCGGCGCGCAACGCGTCCGCGAGCTCGCTCGAAGTGTGCTCGGATCCGCCGCGCTCGAGATCGAGCGCGTTCCGAAGCAGCGAGCGGAGATCGGGAATCACGCGCTCGAGCTTCTCGAGGAACGCATCGAACGCCGGGACCAGGGCGCGCGCGCGCAGCACCGCGAGCGCGATCGCCGCCAACGCGCCGAGCGCGATCAGCGCCGCGCGCACCCAGGCCGCCGCGAGCCCCTGCGGCCACGCCACGCCGAACGCGACCGCGAGCGCGATCAGCACGGCGATCACCGCGGCGGCGCGCAGGGCCTGGCGCAGCACCGCCGCGCGGCGCAGCGCCGCGTACTGGCGCGCGAGCACCTTGCCGAGCGGGGGAGCGGGAACGCGAGAAGTCATGTGCAAATTCCTGCTGGGCGGCCGTGACGCTACTGCGTGAGCGCGAAGTGCACGATGTTCAGCGACATCCGCAGCGCCGCGTCGCGCTTCTCGGGCGGGTCGTGATGGATCTCGGGATCCTCGAGCCCGTCACCGAGGTCGGTATCAAAACTATAGAACACCACGAGCCGCCCATCGTGGGGGATTCCATACCCGCGGGCCGGTCCCCCATCGTGTTCATGGATTTTCGGCAGTCCGTTCGGAAACTCGTAAAGTTGGTGAAAAATCGGATGAGAAAACGGCAGCTCGACGAGCGGGGTCTCGGGATAGAGCCGCTTCATCTCGCGCCGGAACGAGGGGTCGAGCCCGAAGTCGTCGTCCACCCAGAGGAAGCCGCCCGAGTCCAGGTAGCGGCGCAGGTTCACGAGCTCGGCGTCCGTGAAGTGGATGTTCCCGTGCCCGCACGCGAACACGAACGGGTACTGGAAGATCGCCGCCGAGCCCGGCTCGACGACCGCCTCGTGGTCCGAGGCGACCGGGATCGACGTGCGCGCCCTGAGTGCCTGGAGCAGGTTCGTGAGCGAGGTGCGGTCCTCGTACCAGTCCCCGCCGCCCCCGTACTTGAGCCGCGCGATCGTGAACGCGCGCACCCCCGGCGGCGCGGCTTCGGGTGCCGGGGCCGAGATGGAATGCGGCGCGACGAGGAGCGCCCCGGCGGAGGCTAGAAGGACGCCAAGCCGCAGAGAAGCCCTCAACCCGGGGCGCGGGCCGCGAGAGGGTTCCATCATCCATCAATGGTACTACGAACACCTCGCGGTGGTTCCCCCGGCAAATCCTGATCTCGGACCGAAAACCGTGTCCGGGGCGGAGGGTACCCAGCGCGACCACGATGGCCCGGCCCGGGAGGGCGCCATGCTCAGGGTCCTCCGCAGCTCACGCAGATGATCTCGGCCCCGGGCGAGTAGAGGAACGCCTCGGTGCCGATGCGCACGGTGTCCTGCTTCGCGCCCGCCGAGCACGCGATCAGCCGCCCGTTCGCGTCGACCGCGCTGACCCGGAAGAAGAAATGGTCCGGCCCGATCATCGGGCGGTTGATCAGGATCTCGGCGCCGGGCTGGCCGAGCTTGTAGCTGGTCGTGGTGCCGGGGAGGATCCCGATGAAGAAGTTCTTGACCTTGCCAATTGCGACCGGCGCCGGGATTCCGTAGACGTACTTCTCGCTCCCGACCTTGATGTCGCCGCGGTACTGGTAGATCTGGAGGTAGTAGTTCGCCGCGCCGGAGACGGCGTTCCACTGGACGAGCGGCAGACTGTCGCCGTGCGCGGTCGAGAGGAACGGCTCCGTGATCTTGCAGTCGGCAACCGCAGAGGCTGCGAGGACCGCCTGATTCGTGAGCGGCGAGTTCGTGGTGATGCTGCCCGAGAGCGCTCCGCGCGCCTGATAGGTCGGGGGCAGTGAACCGTCATTCGGCTGATCGTTGAACGGATAGATCGCCCAGTGCGACGACAGCAGCTTGACCGCTGCGGTGACCGGGAAGTCCTTGATCGGGGAGAACCCGCCGCCCGACTGCTGGCGCAGCAGCTCGAATCCGGACGCCAGCGTGCCGTCCATGATCTGGCCCTGGACCGTCCCCGGACCGAAGTTGTAGACGGTGAACGTGCTGTCGAGCAGGAAGATCCCCGAGTTCGGCGGGAACTCGTGCTTCGCGTAGACCAGGTTGCCGATGTCCTGGAACACGATCAGCTTGGAGTCGGCGGCGAGCACCCCTTCCGGCGTGCGTCCCGGATCGACGGTCAGCTGCTTCGAGCAGCCGAATGCGAGCCATGCCGCCACGGCGAGCGCGAGCAGCGCAAGCGCCGGGCGGAGCGAGGCGGTACGGATCATCGAGATTCCTTCCCTCATTCGGCTTTCACGCCCTTGCGGCGGTCGATGCCGATCCAGATGTCGAGCGCGAGGGCGCTCGCCACGTATACCGAGGAGTAGGTCCCGAAGCCGACCCCGACGAGCATGGCGAACGAGAAGTCGCGCAGCACTTCGCCGCCCCATACGAACAGCGCGACCGCCGACAGGAAGACGGTCAGCGAGGTGATGATGGTGCGCGACAGGGTCTCGTTCACCGCGATGTCCATCACGCGCGAGTGCTTTTCCTTGCGCAGCGCGCGGGACCGCTCGCGGATGCGGTCGAAGACCACGATCGTGTCGTTGATGGAATAGCCGGCAATGGTGAGCAGTGCCGCGACCACCGTGAGGAGACTTCACGCCCGGTGAAGCACAGCATCCCCAAGGTCACGAACACGTCGTGGAAGAGAGCCACCACGGCGCCGAACGCGAATTTAAACTCATAACGCCATCCGACGTAAACCAGAATCCCGGAGAGGCTCCAGAGGATCGCCCAGATCGCCTTCTTCCGCAGCTCGCCGCCCACCTTGGGGCCGACGTGCTCGTTGCGGCGGAACTCCACGCTGAGCCCCGGCACCCGGCTCTCGAGCGCGGCCTTGACCTGGGTGAACGCGTCGCCCGGATTGCTCTCGCCCTGGAGGCGCACCATGAACTCGTCTTTCTGCTCGCCGGTCATCTGCTGCAGCTCGAAGCCGCGCATGCCGGACGCATCGAGGGCATTGCGCACCTGGTCGGCCGGCAGCGCCTTGCTGAGCCGCACCTGCAGCAGGTTGCCGCCGGTGAAGTCCACGCTGTAGCGCGGGCCGCCGTGCACGATCAGCCACACCGCGGTGGCGACGATCAGCGCTCCGGAGAAGATGTACGTGAAGCGCCGGTAGCGCATGAACGGAATGTTCGTTCCGTGCAGAATCTGAATCATGCTCGGCCTTTCCGTCGGGTCAGATGCTCAGCCGCTCGACCTTGCCGCCGCGGCTCAGCATGTAGTCGAAGATCATGCGGGTGAAGAGCACCGCCGTGAACATGTTCGCGATCAACCCGATGCTGAGCGTGACCGCGAAGCCCTTGATGGGCCCGGTGCCGAACCCGAACAGGAAGAATGCGCTGATCAGCGTCGTCACGTGCGCATCGAGGATGGTCCGGAACGCCCGGTCGTAGCCCAGCTGCACTGACTGGCGAATCGTCTTCTGGTTGCGCATCTCCTCGCGGATGCGCTCGAAGATCAGCACGTTCGCGTCCACCGACATGCCGATCGTGAGCACGATGCCGGCGATGCCGGGCAGTGTGAGCGTCGCGCCGAAGCCCGCCATGCACGCGATCAGGTAGAAGACATTGAGCACCATCGCGACGATCGCGATCAGGCCCGAGAGCTGGTAGTAGAGCGCCATGAACACGACCACCATCGCGGTGCCGATCACGCCGGCGGTCACGCCCTCGCGGATCGAGTCCGTGCCGAGCGACGGCCCGACCGAGCGCTCCTCGATGATCCGGACCGGCGCGGGCAGCGCGCCGGCGCGCAGCACGATCGCGAGATCCCTGGACGACTGGACGTCGAAGCTGCCGGTGATCGAGGCGCTGCCGGACGGAATCTTCTCGTGGATGTTCGGCGCCGAGCTGATCTGGCCGTCGAGCACGATCGCGAGCAGGCGGCCCACGTTGTTGCCGGTCACGCGCGCGAAATCGGCGCGGCCCTTCGGCGAGAGCTTCATGCTGACGCCCCACGCGCCGGGATTCGTCTGATCGAGGCCGAGCTGTGCGACCGCCGAGGCGACCGAGCCGCCGGTCATCTCGGGCTCGCGCTTCACCACGTACAGCGCGCGGCCGGAGACGCCCTGGAAGCTCGCGTCGGGCTGGCCCCACAGGAGCTGCGAGTCGCCCGGCACGATCGAGTCGAGCCCCGGGGTCGCGAGCAGCTTCTGCACGGCCGGCAGCTCCTCCGTGCGCATGAACGCCGAGGACTCGAGCGCGAGGAAGTGCGACGTGAGCGGCGTGCGCCGGCTCAGCGAGTCGCCGGCCGTCTCGGCGCCGCGCGCGGCGAGATACGCGTCGAGCTTCGCGAAGACGTTCTTCGTCTCCTCCGGCGTCCGCACGAGCTTGAACTCGAGCAGCGCGGTCTTCCCGATGAGGTCGATCGCGCGCTGGCGGTCGGTCAGGCCGGGGAGCTGGACCACGATCCGGTCCACGCCCTCCTTCTGCACCAGCGGCTCCGCGACGCCGAACTGGTCGATGCGGTTGCGGATGATCTCCATCGCGCGATCCGGCGCGTCCTTGGCTTCGGCGGCGCCGAGATGCGAGCTGTCCACTTCGAGCACGAGGTGCATGCCGCCCTGGAGGTCGAGACCGAGATGGATGGCCTTCTTGCGCAGATCGGAGAGCTGGAGCGCGGGCATGGCGGCGCGCTGGGCGGGGGACAGCGTGTAATAGCGATAGGACGGGTACAGATACCAGGCGGAGAGCAGGGTCGCGGCGAGAACCGCGATCAGTTTCCAGACGTCGGCGCGCGTCATCAAGTCTCCATCGAGGTTCGGCGCACGCCCGGCGCGATCTTCACGCTCGCCGGGGCGCTCATGGGCAAAATGAGTGCGGGAGTGTAAGGGCGGGCAGAGGCACTGTCAAAAGATGACGCGCGTCGCCCGCATTCGGCGCCGCGGCCGCGGAATCCGCGGCGGAAACCGGGACTGGGGCCGGTTGGCGGCCGGCCCCTGAGCTTGGCTGGTTCGGTACTCGGTGGGTTCGGAGTGCGGATGTGGAGAGGAGGTGACTGCGCGGGATCCCGGTTCTGCGCCGCGCATGCTCCGCAACAAGCGTTCCACGCCCGTCGCGCCGCGTTTTCGCGCGATTCCGGCGCGTGCGCGGCCGCGATCCGCCGTGCCGGCGACGCCGGCGTCGCGGTCCCGACAACCTCGTGAGCGGCGCGAGCGCGCGGATCGGGCCCGTGTCTTGACCACCCGGTACCCCGTCCCTATACTGCCGCGCTCATTCGAACCGGGCCCTCCGCATCCATCCTTCCGCACCGGAAGGGGAGTCTCCATCGCATGAAATTACGCGTTCGCTGGGTGGGCATCGCTCTTCTTGCGCTGCTCACGGTCGCCTCGGTGTGCCTGGCGGCCGAGCCCGCGACCCCGGAAAAGCCCCCGGACGTCAATCTGGGACCCGACACCACGGCTGCGAAGCCCGACACCACGCGCCCGGCGGCGGCGCCCGCGGCCGCCGCACCGGCGCCCGCTCCGAGGCCGGCCGCACCCGAGCGGCTGGGGGATTTCCACGGCTACGGCGGGATCGGCGGCGGATTCGGCGGCGGCCGCATCGTCGCCGCCGGCGACTACTCGGAGTTCGTCCAGACGCGCATGTCGTTCTCCGGATGCTGGCGCTACACGTTCGCGGACAACTGGCGCTGGCAGCTGAGCCCGGGCTTCACGTGGGGTTCGTACAACAAGCGCAGCAACCCGGCGCCGTTCCAGGATCCGAACCACCCGAGCGATCCGACGAAGGACAACTACCTCACGCTCCTGGTGCCGATCTCGTTCGAGGTCCAGTGGCTGCACCGCAGCCACTCGCGCACCTGGCACGTCGGCGCGGGGCCCGGCCTGTACCGCGTCTGGGTCGAGAACTATCGCAAGGTGGTGCCCGATCCGATCACGTTCGATCACCATCGCGGGCTGTACTGGGGCGGATCCGCGGAGCTCGGATTCGAGCAGTTCTGGAAATCGCTCAAGACCACGAGCCTCGAAGTGCTGCTCGACGGGCACATCGTGCAGGCGAAGCGCGACGATCAGTTCCCGTCCGGATTCAACGATCTCGTCTCTGCGGTCGGGTTGCGCGTGGGCGTGAACTACTACTTCAACCTGCGCAACAAGCCGAAGCCGCAGGAACCGGCACTGCCGGGGATGGAGCCGCCGAAGTGACGCACGGGCCGCGGGGCCGCATGCCGCGGCCCGCTCGATGCGGGGGAGGACAGCCGTCGTGAGTCAGCGCGTGACCGCGGCCGACAAGGTGGGGCCCGAGGCGCTCACCTTCGACGACGTCCTGCTCGTGCCGCGCCTCTCCGAGGTCCACCCGCGCGACGTCAAGCTCGGCACGCGCCTCTCGCGGCGCATCCCGCTCAACATCCCGATCGTGAGCGCGGCGATGGACACGGTCACCGAGTCGGAGCTCGCGATCGCGCTCGCGCGCGAGGGCGGGATCGGCGTGATCCACAAGAACCTCTCGATCGCCGAGCAGGTCGGGCAGGTCGATCGCGTGAAGCGCTCGGAGAGCGGCATGATCGTGAACCCGGTCACGCTGCCGCCCGGCGCCACGGTCGGCGAGGCGCACGCGATCTGCGCGCGCTTCCACATCTCGGGCGTGCCGATCACCGAGGACGGGAAACTCGTCGGGATCCTCACGAACCGCGACCTGCGCTTCGAGGACGATCCGTCGCGGCGCGTGAGCGAGCTGATGACGCGCGAGAACCTCGTCACCGCGCCGGTCGGCACCACGCTCGAGCAGGCGCGCGCGACGCTCGCGAAGCACCGGATCGAAAAGCTCCCGGTCGTCGACGCCGAGGGCCGGCTCAAGGGCCTGATCACCGTCAAGGACATCGAGAAGCGCATCAAGCACCCGCTCGCCTGCAAGGACGCGCTCGGCCGTCTGCGCGTCGCCGCGGCGGTAGGCGCGGGCGGTGATGCGATCGAGCGCGCCGCGGAGCTCGTCAAGGCGGGCGCCGACGCGCTGGTCGTGGACAGCGCGCATGCGCACTCGCGCGGTGTGCTCGACCTCACGGCGCAGCTGCGCGCGCAGTTCCCGGACT
>Ga0306920_100004491_pt1 | contig 17882 bp, 10 predicted proteins | sample flu12Cox44000170_FD_204666 | JGI IMG/M metagenome (GOLD analysis project Ga0306920, IMG submission 204666) | Lab enrichment of tropical soil microbial communities from Luquillo Experimental Forest, Puerto Rico - flux4day.12C.oxic.44.000.170 (v2)... | ecosystem: Environmental > Terrestrial >... | reverse complement strand
TAGGGACCGTAGGCGCCGAGGTAGTTCCCCTCGGGGCCGAGGTGGTTGTAGACGACGTCGAGGAACAGGGCGAGCCCCTGGGCGTGGCAGGCGTCGACGAGCGCCTTGAGGGCTTCGGGGCCGCCGTAGGCCGCGTGCGGCGCGTAGGGGAACACGCCGTCGTAACCCCAGTTGCGATCGCCCGGGAAGGCCACCACCGGCATCAGCTCGACGGCGGTGACGCCGAGCTCGCGCAGGTGGGGGAGCATGCGCGCCACGCCCGCGAACGTCCCCTCGGGCGTGAACGTGCCGACGTGCAGCTCGTAGAACACGAGCTCCCCGCGCGGCAGGCCGGTCCAGGCGGCGTCGCTCCAGGCGAACGCGCCGGGCGCGACGATGCGCGAGGGGCCGTGCACGCCGGCGGGCTGCAGTCGCGACACCGGATCGGGCCGCGTCCCCACGCCCGGGAGCACGAACGCGTAGTCGTCGCCGGGCGCCGCGACGCCGGCCGCGGCGCGCGCGGTGTGGACGCCGGCCGGCCCGGCCTGCATCGGCAGCTCGGCGCGCGTGACGCCGCCGGCACCGAAGAGGCGCACGGCCAGGGACGCGCAGCGCGGCGCCCAGACCGCGAACGTCACGTCGCCGTCCGCCTCCACGCTGGCCCCCCGCGCCAACCGCCACGGCAGGGGGCCGCCGGGGGGAACGGGCGCGCCGGGGCGGGACATGGAGCGCAACATAACGCTCGGCCCGCGCTTCCGTAATAACATCTCCCCGATGGCCAGCGCGCCGCGGGCGTTCGCCCCTCATGATCCGCGGTCGGCGCGGTTGCGGCTGGCGATCGCCGTGGCCACGGGCCTCTGCACCATCGCGGCGATCCCGGCGGGCGTGGGCGGCGCGTTCCGGGCCGTCGCCGGCTGGGACGCCGCCGCCATCGTGCTCGCGGTGCTGGCCTGGATCCTGATCCTGCGCAGCGATCCCGCCGAGACGCGGCGGCTGGCGGCGGCCGAGGACCCGGGGCGGCGCGCCGCCTGGATCATCGTGATCCTCGCCAGCATCTTTTCGCTGTTCGCGAACGCCGTCGTGCTGCGCGACGTCCGCAGCTGCGCCGCGCAGACGCGCGACATCTTCGTCGCTCTCTGCGTCACCGCCGTCGCCGCCGCCTGGCTGCTCACGCACACGGCCTACACCCTCCGCTACGCCCACCTCTACTACCGCGATGACGACGAGGGCGAGGGCGGGCTCACCTTCCCCGGCGAGGGGGACCCAGCTTACGTCGAGTTCGCCTACTTCGCGTTCACGATCGGGATGTGCTTCCAGGTGTCTGACGTCGCGATCACGAGCCGCCAGATCAGGCGCGCCGTGCTCGCGCACAGCGTGCTCTCGTTCGCCTACAACACGGCGATCCTGGCGACCGCCGTCAGCCTGGTCGTCGGCGTCCTCGGCTGACGCGCCCCGCGGCGCCGGTCAGCTGACGATGATGGACTCGCAGGGGAAGTTGAACTGGATGTCGGTGACGCTCGGATCGCGCCACATGTCGCAGGCGGGACCGAAGAGCTCGAGCTGGGTGTCGCCGGGGAGCACGTCCCAGCCGTTCGTGTCGTTCGTGTCCAGGGGCACCGTCGTCCCCTGAATCACGACCGATGCCTTGTCCAGCTTGGTGGGCACCACTTTGATGGTCTTCCCCTGCAAATTGGTGAGGTCGAACGTGCAGCTCTTGACCCCGGACAGCGCCGACATGAGCTGAGACACCAGCTGCGTCTGGTTCGACGCGCTCGGCATGTACGGCATGGTCGGCCCCATCGTCGTCGAGTACGTCCCGAGGGTGGTGCCGCGCGCGTTCGGCTTCCCCGACGCCGTGAGGTCGGCGGCCCACCCGGCGATCCCGTTGCACTGGTCGTAGAAGTCGAAGGTGCTGCCGCCGGTCCGGACGGGGGCGATCGTGGGCTCGCCGGCGCCGGCGTTGGCGAACGCCTGGAGCGTGCCCGGCGCCAGATCGAAGAGCGTCGTCTGGACCCCGAAGACGATGGTGGTGATGCCGGCTGTCTTGGCCTTCTGCAGCTGGTAGATGACGGAGTCGGGGGCGCAGAGCGCGTTCGAGTCGTCGCAATAGTCCGGCTGCCCGTCGGTGAGGAAGATGATGTACTTGTCTCCCACGGTGGTGTCGGCCGCCAGCGCCGTGGCCACGTTGCCGATCGACTCGCTGGCCGGCGACTCGAACTTGACCCCCACCTGCGTGCTGTTGGGGGGGAACGCCAGGCCGTCGTACTTGGTCTTGATGTTCCCGGCGTTGTTGAGGGCCGGCGCGACGTTATCGGTGAGCATCCCCTGCAGCGACGGGCACATCCCGCCGCCCGAGGGGTTCGATCCGTAGATCGTCGTGAAGCCGAAGCGCACCTGGGCGTCGAGCTGGGTGATCACCGACTCGATCGCCGTCTTCAGGTTGGCCCAGGAGGTGTTCGTCGGGTCCGAGCAGACCGCGTCGCCCGTGTTTCCCGTGAGGCAGTGGAACATGCTGCCGGACCGATCGACGAGCAGATAGGCCGTCGGGGTCTTGGGGACGAAGGTGTAGTCGACCTGCATGCAGGGGCCCGCGTCCACCGGGGCCGTGGAGCCGGCCTGGCCGCCGGTCCCCGTCCCCGTGCCGGCGCTGCCGCCGTGCCCGGTGCCGGAAGTGCCCGCGCTGGCGCCGCCGGTTCCGGTCGAGCTTCCGCCGGCCCCGCCGTTTCCGAGCCCGGCGTGGACGCCGGCCGCGCAACCGCCGGCCATCAGGGCGAGCGCGACAGCCAAGGCGGGGCGCGCGCCAGCAATCTCGAGGCGCGCGCCAGCGCTCTCGAGGCGCCCGCCAGCGCGCTGACGATAAGAAAGTCGAGTCATCGAAGTTCTCCTGGAAAGCCTCCAGGCTACCACGATTCAGTGGAAACCCGCGTAAACACTGCAACCAGTGGCGGGGACGACGCGGCTCGTGATACCGTCGTCTCTTCGGTTTCATCGCGAGGAGCTTGCTTTGTCGAAGGTCATGACCCGGGTGTGGACGGTTCGGCAAAGCGCGCGGCGAGGGATGCTCGCGGCGGTGCTCGTCCTGCTGGCGGCGAGCTGCCACAAGTCGGGGAACGCGAGCAACCCGGACGGCGGCGACGGCCCGGTGCCGGACGCGCCCGGCATGCACGACGGGGTCGATCGCCCGGACCTGATGCCCGACACGCAGCCCGACACGGGGCCGAGCTGCCCGCCGGCGGCTTCCAAGGCGCTCGGCGCCGCGTGCACGTGCGGAGCGGAGTGCGCGAGCGGCTTCTGCGCCGACGGCGTCTGCTGCAGCTCCCCCTGCACCGAAGGATGTCGGACGTGCGCGGCGGCGGGGTCGCCCGGGACGTGCACGAACCTGCCGACGGGCGCGTCGCCGGGCGCGAGCGCCGGCAAGAGCACGTGCAAGGCGCAGGACGTGTCGACCTGCGGCTTCGACGGCAAGTGCGATGGCGCCGGCGCCTGCCGCGACTACCCGGCGACGACGCCGTGCAAGGGGGGGAGCTGCCAAGGTGACGCCGTCGTGGGCGGGTTCGCCTGCAACGGCACCGGCCAGTGCAAGCCGTCGACGACCACGACGATCTGCTACCCGTACAGCTGCAACCCCGCGACCGGCGCCTGCTACGACGACTGCACCAACTCCTCGATGTGCTCGACGGGCCAGGCCTGCTCGAGCGGGAGCTGCGGCAAGCGGCCGGGGAACTCCCCCTGCCCGCACGGCAACAGCGACTGCATCTCGGGCTTCTGCGCCGACGGCGTCTGCTGCAACGTCGCCTGTCAGGGGGCCTGCGTCTCCTGCAACCAGCCGACGCACGGCGGGACCTGCTGGCCGATCGCGGCGATGGTCCCCGATCCCCGCGGGCAATGCGTGGACGAGGGGACCGCGAGCTGCGGCCACGACGGGACCTGCGACGGCGTCGGCGGCTGCGCCCGCTACCTGCAGGACACCCCGTGCCTGCCGGCGGCCTGCTCGGGCGTCAGCAAGCTCAACACCGCGGGGACCTGTGACGGGCTCGGGACCTGCCGGCCGCCGCTGGTCACCAGCTGCCACCCGTTCCGCTGCGGCAACGGGGCCTGCACCACGACCTGCCAGACCGATCTCGACTGCGACACGGGGATCGCCTGCGTCAACAACACCTGCGGCCCCAAGCAGAACGGCCAGACCTGCACCGACGCCAGCGAGTGCGCCTCCAACCACTGCGTCGACGGCGTCTGCTGCGAGAGCGCCTGCACGGGGGCCTGCCGGACCTGCGCGCTCCCGATGATGCCCGGCAAGTGCGTGGCCGTCGCCGCCGGCAACCCCGACGTCCGCAACATCTGCACGGACCAGAAGGCCGCGAGCTGCGGCACCAACGGCAAGTGCGACGGCAGCGGCGGCTGCCAGAAGTACGCCGTCGGCACGCAGTGCGCCGACGAGACCTGCAGCGGCAACGTCTACACCGCGCCCTCGACCTGCAACACGAGCGGCCAGTGCGCGGCGCCCGAGGGGCAGCCCTGCCGGCCGTACGTCTGCAACGGCTCGAAGTGCTTCACCGTCTGCTCCACCGACGCGCAGTGCCTCACGCCGAACGTCTGCCAGATGAACTCCTGCGGGCCGAAGCCCGACGGCGCGAGCTGCTCGGCGGCCAGCGAGTGCGCGAGCGCGTTCTGCGAGCAGGGCGTCTGCTGCCACACCGCCTGCAAGGGGGCCTGCACGAGCTGCGCCCTGCAGACGTCGCTCGGCACCTGCAGCAACATCGCGACCGGGGCGACCGACACGCAAGGGATCTGCGTCGACCAGGGGCAGGCGAGCTGCGGCACCAACGGCAAGTGCGAGGCCGGCGCCTGCCAGAAGTACGGGCTCGGCACCTCCTGCAAGGACCCGGTCTGCCCGTCGGGGACGACGATGTCGACGGGGGCCTCGACCTGCGACGGGGCCGGGACCTGCGTGACGCCGGCGACCATCTCCTGCTTCCCGTACCAATGCGGCACCAACGTCTGCCGGAACGCCTGCACGTCGAACGCCGACTGCGCGTCGCCCGCGGTGTGCATCAACAACGCCTGCGGCCTCAAGCCGCCGGGCGTGCCCTGCGCCGACGCCAGCGAGTGCCAGCTCGGGTTCTGCGCCCAGGGCTACTGCTGCCAGAGCGCCTGCAACAGCACCTGCAAGTCGTGCGGCCTCACCGGGTCGCTCGGCACCTGCACCAACGTGGCGGCCGGCAAGGGCGATCCCAAGCAGACCTGCACTGACATGGGGCCGACCTCGTGCAGCACCGACGGGTTCTGCGACGGCAACGGCGGCTGCCGGCTCTACGACGCGACGACGTCCTGCGCGGCGCCGACCTGCCCGGCCGGGACCTCCACGGCCACGTCGGTCCGCCTGTGCGACGGCAAGGGGGCCTGCCAGGCCGCCACGTCGATCCCCTGCGCCCCCTACCTGTGCAACGGGACCACCGCCTGCAAGGGGGCCTGCACGAGCGACGCCGACTGCCTGGCCCCGAACATCTGCGACCCGACGACGAACCTCTGCGGCAACAAGAAACGCCTCGGCCAGGCGTGCCTGACCACCGCGGACTGCCTCACCAACAACTACTGCGTCGACGGCGTCTGCTGCAGCGCCACGGCCTGCTCGACCTGCCAGGCGTGCAACGTCTCGGGCAGCGCCGGCAACTGCACCAACGTCCCGCTCGGCGTCGCCGAGCCCCACAGCCTGTGCGCGGCCAACCCGCCCTGCGGCAACACCGGCGCCTGCAACGGCGCCGGCGCCTGCCAGCAAGCGTCGACGGGCGTCTCCTGCGGCACCGCCTCCTGCGCCGGGTCGACCTTCACGCCCATCTCGCACTGCAACGGCAGCGGCGGCTGCGCGCCCGCGACCGCCTCCAGCTGCGGCGCCTACGTCTGCGGGACCAGCGCCTGCAAGACGACTTGCGCCGCCGACGCGGACTGCGTCGCCCCCTTCACCTGCCAGGCCAGCAACTGCGCGCTCAAGCCCAACGGCCTCGCCTGCGCCAACGCCGCCCAGTGCATCAGCGGCTTCTGCACCGACGGCGTCTGCTGCGGGAGCACGGCCTGCCCGCTCTGCCAGGCCTGCAACGTCAACGGCAACGGCTCGTGCGCCCCGATCCCGGCGGGCGTCGCCGCGCCGGCGAACCAGTGCCCGGCCAGCGCGCCCTGCGGCAACACCGGCGCCTGCAACGGCGCCGGCGCCTGCCAGCAGGCCGCCACGACCGTCGCCTGCGGGACGGCCTCCTGCACCGGCATGACCGCCACGCCGGTCTCGCACTGCGACGGCGCCGGCAACTGCGCCACGCCGGTGACCATGACCTGCGTCCCCTACATCTGCGGGACCAACGCCTGCAAGTCGTCGTGCAGCGCCGACACCGACTGCGTCACGGGCTTCTACTGCACCGGGACCAACGGCACCTGCCAGCCGAAGAAGAGCTCGGGCGCCAGCTGCGCCGCCGGCCACGAGTGCGGCACCGGCAACTGCGTCGACAACGTCTGCTGCGGCGTCGCCAGCTGCCCCACCTGCCAGGTCTGCGGCGCGGGCGGGACCTGTGTCAACGTCTCGAGCGGCACGACCGACCCGCACGCGCGCTGCACCGTCACCACCACCTGCGGGAACACCGGCGCCTGCAACGGCTCGGGCGCCTGCTCGCTGGCGTCCACCTCGACGAGCTGCGGGACCGCCTCCTGCACCGGGTTCACGTACACGCCCACCTCGAACTGCGACGGCGCCGGCAACTGCATCACGCCGACGAACCAGACCTGCGTCCCCTACGTCTGCGGCGGCACCACCTGCCGGACCAACTGCTCGCAGCAGCAGCACTGCACGAGCGGGGCCTACTGCACGGGGCCGAACGGGATGTGCCTGCTCAAGAAGGCCTCGGGCGCGGCCTGCACCGATCCCATCCAGTGCGCGACCGGGAACTGCGTCGACGGTGTCTGCTGCGGCGTCGCCAGCTGCCCCACCTGCCAGGTGTGCGGCGCCGGCGGCCTGTGCGTCAACATCGCGAGCGGCACCGCCGATGCGCACGGCGGCTGCCCGTTGGGCGGGACCTGCGGCAACACCGGCGTCTGCAACGGCGGCGGCGCCTGCCAGCAGGGCTCGACGTCCGTCCAGTGCGGCAACCCCGCCTGCACCGGCACGACCTACACGCCGCCGGCCTTCTGCTCGGGGAGCGGCACCTGCGCGAACCCGGGCACGCAGAGCTGCGCCCCGTACCTCTGCGGCACCAACGCCTGCCGCACCACCTGCTCGGCGGACACCGACTGCACCACCGGCAACTACTGCACCGGGACGAACGGCAGCTGCCTCGCCACCAAGGGGCTCGGCGCGACCTGTGGCGCCGACCACGAGTGCAGCGGCGGCCACTGCGTGGACGGCGTCTGCTGCAGCAGCGCCAGCTGCCCGACCTGCCAGGCGTGCAGCGCCAGCGGGAACGGCACCTGCGCCAACGTCGCCGCCAACGCCGCCGAGCCCCACAGCCGCTGCCCAATGAGCACCACCTGCGGCAACACCGGAGCCTGCAACGGGTCGGGCGCCTGCCAGCAGGCCGCGACGTCCGTCCAGTGCGGCAGCGCCGCCTGCAGCGGCTCCACCTTCACCCCCGCCGTCTTCTGCTCGGGGAGCGGCACCTGCGGGACGCCCTCGACGCAGAGCTGCGCCCCCTACATCTGCGGCACCAACGCCTGCAAAGTCAGCTGCAATTCGGACGCCGACTGCACGACCGGCAACTACTGCACCGGCACGGGCGGCAGCTGCGCCGCCAAGAAGGGGCTCGGGAACACCTGCGGCGGCGACCACGAGTGCGGCAGCGGACACTGCACCGACGGCTCCTGCTGCACGGTGGGCGCATGCCCGACCTGCCAGTCCTGCGGCGTCTCCGGGACCGGCAGCTGCGCCAACGTGACGAACGGGCAGTCCGAGCCGCACGGCGGCTGCGCCAGCAACGGCACCTGCGGCAACACGGGCCTCTGCGTCGCGGGCGCCTGCCAGCAGGCCTCCACCTCCGTCCAGTGCGGCAACGCCTCGTGCACCGGCTCGACGCTGACCAACGCCGCGTTCTGCTCGGGGAGCGGCACCTGCGGGACCCCGTCGCAGCAGAGCTGCTCTCCGTACATCTGCGGCACCGGCGCGTGCAAGACGAGCTGCGCGATGGACACCGACTGCACGACCGGCAACTACTGCGCGTCGGGCGGCACCTGCGCCGCGCTCAAGGGCCTCGGCGCCGCGTGCGGCGGCAACAACCAGTGCAGCAGCGGAAACTGCATCGACGGCGCCTGCTGCAACGTGAGCGCCTGCAGCGCCTGCCAGGCCTGCAACCTGAACGGCCTCGGCACCTGCAGCAACGTCGCCAACGGCACGGCCGAACCGCACGGCCTCTGCCCGGCCGGCGGCACCTGCGGGAACACCGGCCTCTGCACCGGCGGCGCCTGCCAGCAGGCCTCGACGAGCACGATGTGCCAATCGGCGACCTGCTCGGGCACCACCTTCACCCCCGCCGCCTTCTGCAACGGCAGCGGCGGCTGCGGAAGCCCGAGCTCGCAAAGCTGTTCGCCGTTCCTCTGCACCTCGAGCGGCTGCCCCGGCAGCTGCAACGCCAACACCGACTGCGTCTCCGGCGACTACTGCACCGGGCCCGGCGGCTCCTGCCAGCCGCTGCTCGGGAACGGCCAGGCCTGCACGAGCAGCAACCAGTGCTCGAGCACCCACTGCACCGAGGGCTTCTGCTGCGGCGACGCCGCCTGCCTCTCGTGCCTGAGCTGCGCGGTCCCCGGGAGCCAGGGGACCTGCACCGCCGTCCCGAACGGCGGCGCCGACCCGACCGGCAGCTGCACGGACCAGGGGGCGGCGAGCTGCGGCCACGACAGCAAGTGCAACGGCAGCGGCGGCTGCAGGAACTATGGTTCGTCAACGGTGTGCGCGACCACCTGCGCCGACGCGATGACCCTCAGCCAGACGTTCTGCGATGGGGCCGGGACCTGCGGCCCGGGAACGGCGCCCATGACCTGCACCAACAGCTGCGACGCCGGCCCGCCGGCCGTCTGCAAGTAGCCGAGCGTTGGCGCGCTGGCGCCGTGACGCCAAGCGACGCTTAAGATCGCCCGGGTCGGGCGTCGCTCCCGGGCGTCAGGAATATCGAACGAGCGACGGCGTTCCTCCCGAAGCCACCGCGGTTTACGTCGGTGACGCTCCGACGACGGAGGAACGAATGCTGATCAGGTCCTGGCTATGTCTCTCTCGGTCGCTGGTCGCGCTGGCGGCGGTGAGCGCCGCGGCTTGCTCGTCGAACGGCAAAGCCAGCTCCCCGGATGGCGGCGGCGGCGGCCGGCTTCCGTTCACCGCGTCCAACATCGACCTCGGCGGCATCGATCTGTCCAGGATCACCGACGAGGACTCGGCGTCGAGCTGCCAGATCCGCATCGGCATCTCGGATTGCTTCAACAACGCGGCGTTCGGCACCGTCACGCAGCCCGACGGCAGCAGCCTCACGGTCATCGTCGTCAAGTCGTGGAAGCTCGAGCCCACGGCGAACGTCACCCTCTCGAACATCGGCGGCAACACGCCGATCGCCATCGTCTCGCTGGGCGACATGACCATCCTGGGGACCATCGAGGGGCACGGAACCGACATACACGCGGCGCCCGGCGGCTTCGAGTGCCTCGCCGGGGCGGATGGCTCCGGCCCCGGGGGCGGTCCGAAGGGCTCCGCCGTCGTGGGGGCCGGCGGCGCTTCCTACTGCGGCCTCGGGGGTGCGGGCGGCGTGATCATGGCGGGCGGCGGGACGCCCGGGACGGCGACCACCGCCTCGGGAACGCCGACCATCATCCCGCTGCGCGGCGGCGCGTCTGGCGGCGGGGGCAACAGCAGCCAGGGCGGTGGCGGCGGCGCCGGGCTCCAGCTCGTCGCGGGCGGTGCCTTCACGCTGGGCGCGGGCAGCACCATCAACGTGGGCGGTGGCGGCGGTGGATTCGGCGTGACAGGCGGCGGTGGAGGCGCCGGGGGTGCGGTGCTGATCGAGGCAACGACGATCACGATCACCGGCCTCATCGCCACCAATGGCGGGGGCGGCGGTGGCGCCGGGACGGGCCTCGACAACGGAGGGAACGGCAGCGCGGACGCGACGCCGGCGGCAGGCGGCCCCGGCACCGCGACGGGGGGGACCGGGTCTGCGGGGGCCACGATCGACGGCACGGCCGCACCGGCCGCGACAACGGCCGGTGTCGCCGGCGGCGGCGGCGGGGGATCCGGACGGATCCGCCTCAACTCGATGAGCGGACAAGCCAATCTCACCGGCGCGACGTTCTCGCCCCCGGCGACCACCGCCTGCGTGACGCAAGGGACGGTCAAGTAGGGCGGCGAGCTACGCCAGCTTGATCAGCGCCGACAGCGGACGGTACGGCAGCTTGTGCGCGAGGGCCACCGGCGAGCAGGTGATCTCGCCCGCGTAGGTGTTGACCCCGCGCGCGAGCGCGGCGTCCTCGATCACGGCCCGCGGCAGGCCGAGGGTGGCGATCTTCTGCGCGTACTCGATGGTGACGTTGGTGAGCGCCCAGGTGCTGGTCGTCGACACGGCGCCCGGCATGTTGGGGACGCAGTAGTGAACGACGCCGTCGACCTCGAAGGTGGGGTGGTCGTGATCGGTGGGGCGGCAGGTCTCGATGCAGCCTCCCTGATCGACGGCGACGTCGACGACGACGCTCCCCTTCTCCATGGCGCCGATGAGCGCGCGCGTCACCAGCTTCGGCGCCGGCGCGCCCGGGATGAGCACGGCGCCCACCACGAGGTCGGCGCGGCGCACGGTCTCCTCGATGTTGTGCGGGTTCGAGTAGAGGGTCTCCACCGAGCTGCCGAACACGTCCTCGAGGTAGCCCATGGTCTTGGCGCGGATGTCGAGCACCGTCACCTGGGCGCCCATGCCGATGGCGATGGTGGCGGCGTTGCGGCCGACGACGCCGCCGCCGAGGATCACCACCTGGCCGCGCCGCGTGCCCGGGACGCCGCCCAGCAGCACCCCCTTGCCGCCGCGCTCCTTCTCCAGGCACGAGGCGCCCACCTGCACGGCCATGCGCCCGGCGACCTCGCTCATCGGCCGCAGGAGCGGCAGGTGGCCGTCGACGGTCTCGATGGTCTCGTAGGCCACGGCGGCGACGCCGCTCTTCGCGAGCGCGCGCGTCAGCTCCGGCTCCGCCGCCAGGTGGAGGTAGGTGTAGAGCACGAGCCCGCTGCGAAAGTAGCCGTACTCCGAGGTCAGCGGCTCCTTGACCTTCACCACCATCTCCGCGCCCCACGCGTCGGCGGCCCCGGGAACGATCGTCGCGCCGGCGTGCACGAAAGCGTCGTCGACGATGCCGCTCCCCTCCCCCGCGCCCCGCTCGACGAGCACGCGGTGCCCGTGCGCCACGAGCTGCCGCACCCCCGCGGGCGTCATCCCCACTCGGTACTCGCGCGTCTTGATCTCCCTCGGTACGCCGATCAGCATGCGTCAATCATAGGGCACCGACGCCAGCCGCGCGCGCTCGCCCAAGCGGTTGGCGCCGGTATTTTCGCCAGGAGGCCCGGCTCTGCCGGGCCGGCTCACCTTGCGAGGGAGGGTGGGCCCGCGGGAGGGCCGAGCCCTCCCGCGCTCAGCGCCGGAGGTTGCGGAGGAGAAGGCGCAGGTTCTGGAAATCGATCGGCTTCTCGACGCGCGCGTTCGGCACCCGCTCGAGGAACTCGCGCGCGCGGGGCGTGAACGCGCCGCCGGTCACGAACACGACGCGCTCGACCTGCTCGGGGGCCACGGCGGTGAGCTCGGCGTGCAGCTCCATCCCGGTCATCTCGGGCATCATGAGGTCGCAGAGGATGACGTCGAAGCGCTCGCCGCGCTTGATCCGCTCGAGCGCCCGCCGCCCGTCGCCGACACAGGTGACGTGGTAGTCGGCGATGAACGAGCGGCGCAGCGCCCCCAGGATCATCGGCTCGTCGTCGACGATCAACATCTTGCCGCCGGAGAGCTCCGGCTCGACGGCCGCGCGGGCCGCGGTCGGCGTCGCGCCGGTCTCCAGCCGGACCGGCGGCAGGGTGACGCGGAACGTGCTGCCGCGGCCGCTGTCGCTGTCGACGGAGATGTCGCCGCCGAGCGCGCTCAGGATGCCGCTGCAGATCCAGAGGCCGAGCCCCGTCCCCTCGCTCTTCGACTTGGTCGTGAAGAACGGATCGAAGATCCGGTCCTTGATCGCCGCCGGGATGCCGCCGCCGGTGTCGCGCACCTCGACGACCGCGTAGCCGCGCTCGTCGGTGCGGGTGCTGACCCGGATCTCGTTGCTCTCCGTCGCCCCCTCGGGGATGGCGTGCGCGGCGTTGAGCAGGAGGTTCAGGAACACCTGGCCGAGGCGCGACTCGTTGGCCTCGACCATCGGCGTGTCGCCGTAGTCCTTCACCAGGCGTGCGCGGTGGCGGATCTCGTTCCAGGCTATGTTGATGGACGAGTCCAGCACACGGCGCAAAGCGACCGGCCCGCTCTGGTTCTCGTCGCCGCGCGCGAAGACCCGCAGGTCGCGCACGATGTTGCGCACCCGCTCCGTCCCCTGCCGCGCCTCGGCCAGCGCCTCGCCCGTCTCCTCGAGCGCGTGCCCGAGGTCGTCGCCCGACCCGTCCCGCCCCACCCCGCCGCGGACCAGCCGCGAGGCGATGGTCGTCACCTGGTGGCGCACGAAGTCGATGTTGGCCACGATGTAGGCCAGCGGGTTGTTGATCTCGTGGGCCACACCGGCGGCGAGCGTCCCCACCGCCGCCATGCGTCCCGCGAAGATGAGCTGGTTCTCCATGCGGCGTCGGTCGGTCAGATCGCGCATGAAGAAGTAGTGGCCGTTCGAGCCCGACCGGACGCCCGCCGCGTCGGCGACCGGAACGACCGCGAGCTGCATGTCGAACGGGGTCCCGTCCTTGCGGACGCCGTGGACCTCGCGCTCGAGCTTGTCCGTCGCCACGCGCATCTCGGTCTTGACCAGCGCGCGGTCGGCGGCCGCGACCGTCCCCTCCCAGCTGCGGCCGACGATGTCCTCGGCCGCGTAGCCGGTGAGCCGCGTGAACGCCCGGTTGATCGTGAGCACCTGACCCTCCGGGTCGACCCGGCAGATGGCCTCGGCGGCGTCCTCGAGCGCCGCGCGCAGCTCGCGCACCTGACTCTCGAGCCGCGCCACCGCCCCATCTGTCGCCTTGACGGCCGGAGACCGCGCCTCGCGCACGGACCCGCCCGAGCCGCCCCTCATGCCCGCCCCCGCCGCTCGGCCCGCGGGACGGGCCTCCTGGCGGCCCCTCGCGTCAGAGACCCGAGCTCACGCACGCGATGCAGAGTATCACGGCCAGGATATCGGAAGGAGAGTTACTTTTTCCCGGCTTTGAAACTCGTAAACGTCGCTGTAAACGCGCCGCGACGACTAGCGCTTGAACAGCGAGCCGCCCGAGGACCGAGAAGAGGACCAGCCGCGCGCCGACCGCATCCCTCCGCCCCCGGCCAGGAGCTCCGCGGCTCGATCGCGCACCTTCGGGCTCGGATCGCGGTGCGCCGCCTCGCGGATGAACGGCAGCGCGGGCTGGCCGAGCGACCGGAGGAACGCCTGCGACCGCTCGTAGCCGCGGTCGCTGGACAGCGAGCGCAGCGCCGCCTTGATGAGATCGGGGTCGGACTTGAGCGCGGGATCCTTGGCGAACGCGGCGTCCGCCGCGGCCACCGCCTCGGTGATCCGCCGGGTGTCGAAGTAGACCAGCGCCTGCAAATACGTGACGTCGGCGTTCTGGGGGTCCGCCGCGCGCAGCTGCCCGAGGAGGGCGAGCGCGTCAGCCGATGCCCCGCTGGCGATGAGCTGCCGGGCGCGTTCGAGCCCCTCCGCCCCGCCCACCGCGGGAGCGGGCGCCGGTGCCGTCGCGTGCGACGGCGAGCCCCCGGAATGCGCCCGGCTGTCGGGCGCTGCGGAGGCCGCGGCACCTGCCGGCGCGTCCGCGCCGCTGTGCCTGATGAGGCGACCGATGAGCAGCGCCACCATCGCGAACACGAGGAAGATCCCCGCCACCGGCGCGAGACGCCACTGGCGAACCGCCCCGCTCGGTCGCTTCTCCTCGGCCATGCGCCGCCGGACCGCGGAGACAGTGTCGACGGTGGTCGCGTCGGCGGGTCGCGCGGGCCCCTTGTCCGCGGGGCGCCCGGCGGGCTTGCCGGTGGGTTTGCCGGCGGGCTTCGCGGCGACGGCGCCCTTGCCCTTGGCCTCCGGCGTCGCCTCCAGCGCGGCCGCCATCTCGCCCGCGGACTGGAACCGATCCTCCGGGAGCTTCGACATCGCCTTCCAGATGAGCCCGTCCATCTCCTTGGACAGCTCCGGCACCGACTCGCGCGCGTGCGGAGGCGGCGCCTCCCGCTGCATCAGGATCAGCTCGCCGACGTTCTCCGACTGGAACGGCTTCTTCGTGGTGAGCAGCTCGTAGAGGACGATGCCGACGGTGTAGAGGTCGGTGCGGGCGTCGATGGCCCCGTCGGCGCCGGACTGCTCGGGCGACATGTAGCTCGGCGTCCCCACCGCCATGCCGGCGGTCATCTGCGGGCCGTCGCGCAGCTTCGCCAGCCCGAAGTCGAGGATGCGGAGGTGCTCGTCGAGCCCTTCCTCGGTGCTCAGGATCAGGTTCTCGGGCTTGAGGTCCCGGTGGACGATCCCCTGCGCGTGCGCGTGCGCGAGGCCGGCGAGCAGCTGCTGAATGATGCGGAGCGCGCGCGGGACCTCGAGCCGCCCCTCCTGCATCACGCTCCGCAACGTCCGGCCGGTGACGAAGTCCATCACCAGGAACGGCGAGCCCTCGATGCCGAAGTCGATGACCGAGACGCAGTTCGGGTGGAGGAGGCGGCTCATCGCCTTGGCCTCGTTCTCGAAGCGGGAGAGGAACGCCTTCTGCGCGGCGATCCACGGGTGGAGGAACTTCACCGCCACGGGACGGCCGAGCTGCACGCGCTCGCCGCGGTAGACGACCCCCATCGCCCCCGAGTCGATCTTCGAGAGGATGCGGTACCGCGCCTGCAGCACGCTGCCTATGCGCGGGTCCGGCGGTTGAGGTGAGGCTGCGTCCACCGCCTTCACCTTATCACAGAGCGCTCAGCGGTCGGCTTTGGAGAGTGGCTCGGATTTCTGGACGGGCGGCGACTCCCACCATGTCTTCCCGGGTGCGATGATCCCGCGGGCGACGAGGAAGTCGCGCACGGCGCGGTTGGCGCGCAGCACGTCCTTGCCGCGAAAGTCGCCGTGGTGACCGCCGTGGATCGGGAGCAACTTGTTCGGGACGCCGGCCGCGTCGAGCGCGGCGTGCAGGCGCGTCGCTTGCGCGAAGGGGACCACCGGATCGGCGTCGCCGTGGACGGTGATGACGGGCGGCGTCTGCTTGCCGACGTAGCCGAGCGGCGACACGCGGCGCGCGAGCTCGTCGCGGCCCGGCCCCTCGCCCAGCCAGCCGACGGCGAAGTCGCGCGCCGGCGGCGTCAGCAGATCGGCGACGTCGGCCACGCCGAAGAAGTTGACGACCGCCGCGACCTTGAGCGGCTCGTCGCCCGGGCAGAGCCGATCGAAGCCGGCGCCGGGGGGCGCGACCGCGTCCATGAGCGCGAGGTGCGCGCCCGCCGAGCTGCCCACGAGCACGAGCCGGCGGGCGTCGAAGCCGTACTGGGGCGCGTGCCGGACCACCCAGCGCAGCGCACAGCGGGCGTCCTCGACGGCGGCGGGCGCGCGGGCGACGGCGGCCAGCCGGTAGTCGACGTTGACGACCGCGAACCCCATCGCCAGGTAGGGGAGCACGTCGAGCGCGATCTCCCGCTTGTCGCCGGTGACCCAGCCCCCGCCGTGGAACAGCACCGCCGTCGGCAGCGCCGCGCCCGGACGCCGGGGAATGTAGAGATCCAGCTTCCCCTCCCAGCCCGGCACCGACTGGTAGACCACGTCGGGCTCGACGCGGTACGAGGTGGCGAGCAGCGCCGCCGTGTCCAGCGATTCGCGCAATTCCGCGGCGCGCGCCGCACCGCCCGGGGGGGCCGCGACGGCGGCGGCCAGGGCCGCGACGGCGGCGGCCAGGGCCGCGAACGGCGCGCCGCCGGGCCGCGAACGGCAGCCGCGCCCCGTCGGGCGACGCGTTCCTGGAACCGGCCGCATGTCGCCGCCGACTGTGTGGTCATTCAAAGCGTTTGACAAGCTCATCCACCCGTCGCGATAACATGCGCCAGGATGGCAAGCGACGCACCCTGCGGCGGGGTCCTGATCGTCGACGACGACCCCGACATCCGCGACTCGCTCCGCGAGGTCCTCGAGGACGAGGGCTACGAGGTGGCCACCGTCGCCAACGGCCGCGAGGCGCTCGACCACCTCAAGGCCTCGAACCCACGCCCGTGCGTCATCCTGCTCGACCTGATGATGCCGGTCATGGACGGCTGGCAGTTCCGCAAGGAGCAGAAGCAGGATCCGGAGATCGCCGGCATCCCGCTGGTCGTGATCACCGCGACCGGCAACCGCCCGGTGCTGATCGACGCCGCCGAGCTGGTGATGAAGCCGCTCGACCTCGAGCGCCTGCTCCAGGCTGTCGAGCGCTACTGCCCTTAGTCTGGGCCGGCGGGTTCGCTCATCTTCAAGGCCCGCTCCAGCCAGGGGCGAGGCGTGAAGCAGGCGACGAGCAGCGACGCCATGAGGATTGCGAACCAGATGACGGGGCCGAAGCCGAGGCCGATGATGGCGTGCATCCCGAGCAGCAGCACGACGGCCGGCAGGCGCGTGGCCCGGAACGCGAACCAGACCGGCGCGCCGAGCTCCAGGGTCAGCACCAGCCACTGAAAGCCGGTCCACCCCCAGCCCGGGATGCGTGAGGCCATCAGGAAGGAAATCGCCGTCTGGTAGGAGTCGTGGAGGTTGCTGTAAACGGCGTCGGTGCGGTCGAGCCAGTCGCCGCGCACCTTGCCGACCCCCGTCGAGAAATACATGACCGCCAGCAGGAGCTGGAAGAAGCGGACGTTGCCGCCGGAGACCTCGGTCGGCTCGGGGGCGCGCGGGTCGGCGCGGCGGCGGCGCCAGGCGTCGACGGAGACGCGGGCCGCCGCGGGCGTGCAGGCGATGGCGATCGCCAGCACCGCGCCGAGCTTGCTCACGGTGAAGGCGGCGAGCCGGTCGGCGAGCGCCAGGAAGACGAGCAGCGTGGCGAACACGACCGACGAGGCGCGCATGAACGCGCCGGCGGCGACCGCCAGCCCGGAGACGAACGTCGCCAGGGCGATGGTCCAGGCGAGCCCGTTCGGCAGCGCGGGGACGTAGAGCGGCTGCCGGTAGTCGTCGCCCGGGAGCGCGGGGACGTGGAAGCCGCTCCGGCCGATCCAGTCGTCCGCGTGAATCAGCCGCGACGACATGAACCCGAGGATGGCGAGCGGGACCAGGATCCGGATCGCGACCAGGCGGGCGATCGGCTGCGGGTTCCACAGCCAGGCCGCCGCCTGCTCGGTCCAGGTGGGTGGCGGGGCCGGCCGCGCGGGCGCGACCTCGCCGCGCGCGCGCCGGTCCCGCTTCTCACGGGCTTGGCGGCCCACGCGGCGCCTCCGGTTGTTCGTGGCAGCGCTCGCGGCGAAGCGCCGACGGCGTCGCGTACCAGACCTTGCGGGCCTCGGGCGGATACTCGACGAGCGGCTTGCGTCGATAGGGCTCCTTGACCTGCCCGGGCGGCGGAACCGGGATCCGCAGGCTCAGGAACACGACCCCGCCGACGGGCGGCCCGGTCCGGTTGGCGGAGGTCACCAGGTAATCGTCGAGCGCCCGCAGCACCTTCGGCTGGTGGTGATAAAAGAACAGCGCCCGCTCGAAGCGGTTCTCCTTGTCGTTCGCCCGGATGGGGAAGAAGGGACGGACGT
>Ga0306920_100004490_pt1 | contig 17882 bp, 14 predicted proteins | sample flu12Cox44000170_FD_204666 | JGI IMG/M metagenome (GOLD analysis project Ga0306920, IMG submission 204666) | Lab enrichment of tropical soil microbial communities from Luquillo Experimental Forest, Puerto Rico - flux4day.12C.oxic.44.000.170 (v2)... | ecosystem: Environmental > Terrestrial >... | reverse complement strand
GGCGCCAACGCCGACCGATCGGGCGGCGCATCCGCCGGCGCCAGATAGCGCCAACCCTGGAACGGCCGGCACGCCCGCGGGAGAGTGGGCACCAGCTCCGCATCGACCTCGATCCGGCAATAGCGCCGGCCGGTATCATCTCGTTCGCCGCGCAGCCCGGTAATCAGCTGGCGCACCCGGATCTGGCCGCCGATCACCCAATAGATCGATCCACCTGCAAGCACCTCTTGCGCTCGCCGGGGGTGATTCCTGGTGTAGATCCAATTCCCACCGCGTTCCACCGCCCGCGCCTGGCGGATCCGGCACAACTGCTCGATGTCGTCAATGCCGACAGCGAGCTTCAGCAGGTTGAGCGGCAAGGACACCCTCTCACCCGCGATCCCGCAGCGCGGCGAGCGTAATCAGCTCGGCGCCCTCCTCGACCAAATCGCCGACGGCGAACCGAACCGCCTCGACAGTCCCGTCAACCGGCGCCGCCACCGTGTGCTCCATCTTCATCGCCTCGATGATCATCATCGGCTCGCCACGCCGCACGGCATCTCCCGCTCCGACCAACAGCTGGGTAACCCGTCCCGGCATCGGTGCGGTCAGGCGGCCGGCACCCGGCTCATTGCTTTCGTGCACGGCGAGAGGGTCGATCTCGACCAGCCGCCAGCTTTCCCCGGCTAGAAACGCTACCGTTTCAGATCCATGATCGAGCACGGTGAACCGCCCACGAACACCGTCGAGCACAACGGTCAAGGCGCCATCGGGCCGCCGTTCGCCGAAGGCACAGATCGTCTCGTCGCCGAGTCTCAAAAGCCAATCCCCCGCTCGGGCGATAGCGATGACCGTCCGTTTCTCCGCTCCGTCGCGAAAAACGAGCTCTTGATGGCTTTCTCCGCTGAGACGCCAGCCGTCGCTGCGGGCCCACGGCGAATTCGGGTCGCCGGAGCGGGCCGCCGCAGCTGTCCCAGCAGACGCGCGGGCAAGAAGCCTCGCGACCGCCGCAATCGCCAGCGCTGCGTTGGGCGCCGGCCGCCGGCCGGGAAGCAGAGCATGGCGATGTCGCTCGATAAACCCGGTGTCGACTGCGCCTGCGGCGAATTGCGGGTGTGACGCGATCCTGACCAGCAAACCGAGGTTGGTCACGACACCGAGAAGAGCCGTTTCGGCCAGAGCCCGGCGTAGCCGTTCGAGCGCCGCTTGGCGATCCTCTCCCCAAACGATAATCTTGGCGATCATCGGATCGTAGAACGGCGTTACACGATCCCCGCGGCGCACCCCGGTATCGACGCGGGCGATATCGATCGGCGGAAACCGCAGCTCATGCAGCGCGCCGGTCTGCGGCAGGAACCCGCGGTCCGGATCTTCGGCGTAGACCCTCGCTTCGATCGCATGCCCACGCAGTTGCAGATCGCGCTGGTCCAACGGCAATGCTTCGCCGGCGGCGACCCGGAATTGCCATTCGACGAGGTCGAGCCCGGTCACCATCTCGGTGATCGGGTGCTCGACCTGCAGCCGCGTGTTCATTTCGATAAAATAGAAACCGTCGAGATCGGTGATAAACTCGACCGTACCGGCCCCGACATAGCCGACCGCGCGCACCGCGGCCACGGCTGCCTTCCCCATTGCGGTCCGCCGCTTTGCATCGAGCCCTGGTGCCGGTGCCTCCTCCAGCACTTTCTGATGGCGGCGCTGGATCGAGCAGTCGCGTTCGAACAGATGGATCGTGTTGCCATGGCTATCGGCAAAAATCTGGAATTCGATGTGACGAGGCTGGAGCAAGTATTTCTCAATCAGCATGCGATCGTCGCCAAAAGCGCCCGCCGCCTCACGCTTAGCCCCGGTGAGTACGGCGGCAAACTCGGCGGCGCCGGCTACCACCCGCATGCCGCGGCCGCCGCCGCCGGCAACGGCCTTGATCAATACCGGAAAGCCGATCCGCTCGGCCTCGTCCAGCAGACGCGCGGGGTCCTGGTCTTCGCCGTGATAGCCGGGAACCAGCGGCACGCCGGATCGCTGCATCAAGGCCCGTGCGGCCGCTTTGGATCCCATAGCCCGGATCGCCGACGCAGGCGGACCGATGAACACGACCCCGGCAGCCGCGCAGGCCTCGGCGAACTCGGCATTCTCCGACAGAAAACCGTATCCCGGATGCACCGCTTCGGCACCACTGTTGCGGGCTACGTCGAGGATCGCACCGATGTTCAGATAGCTGTCCCGCGCCGGCGGCGGCCCGATCGGCCACGCCTCGTCCGCGAGATCGACATACAACGCCGCCCGGTCGGCCTCCGAGTAAACCGCAACCGTCGCAATCCCCAGTCGGCGCGCGGTACGGATCACTCGACAGGCGATTTCTCCCCGATTGGCGATCAAAATCTTGCTGAACAAGCTCACATCCGGAACACGCCAAAGCGGGTCGGCGCGCCTGGGAAACCCGAAACCGGCGCGTTGAGGCTGGTGGAGATCGCCAGTGCCAGGGTCATCCGGGTGTCGACCGGATCGATAATCCCGTCGTCCCAAAGCCGGGCGCTGGCGTAATAGGGGTGGCCTTGGGTCTCGTATTGCGCGCGGATCGGCGCCTTGAACGCCTCCTCCTGCTCCTCGCTCAAAGGGTCGTCATGCCCGGCCCGACTGTCGCGCCGCACTTGCGCGAGAACCGAGGCGGCCTGCTCGCCCCCCATCACCGAGATCCGTGCATTCGGCCACATCCATAAAAATCGAGGGCCATAGGCCCGCCCGCACATTCCGTAATTGCCGGCGCCGAAACTGCCGCCGATGATGACGGTGAACTTGGGCACTGCGGCCGTTGCGACCGCCGTTACCATCTTCGCACCGTCCTTGGCGATGCCGCCCGCCTCGTACTTACGGCCGACCATGAACCCGGCAATGTTCTGCAGAAACACGAGCGGGATGCCGCGCTGGGCGCAGAGCTCGATGAAATGAGCGGCCTTCAGCGCACTTTCCGAGAACAGGATGCCGTTGTTGGCGAAGATGCCGACCGGATAACCCCAGATCCGGGCAAAGCCGCAGACCAGGGTCTGGCCGTAGAGTCGCTTGAACTCGTCGAGCTCGCTGCCGTCCACAAGGCGGGCGATGACCTCGCGCACTTCATAGGGCCGGCGGGTATCGGGCGGGACGACCCCGTAGATCTCATCGGCCGGGTAGAGCGGCTCGCAGGGAGGCCGCAGCTCGAGTTGGACGCTCTTGGTGCGGTTGAGATTGCCGACGATGCGACGGGCGATACCGAGCGCGTGGCGATCGTCGGACGCGTAATGATCGGTGACCCCCGAGACACGGCTGTGCACTTCGGCCCCGCCGAGCTCCTCGGCGGTGACGACCTCGCCGGTCGCAGCACGGACCAGCGGCGGTCCGCCGAGAAAGATCGTGCCCTGCCCGCGCACGATCACAGACTCGTCCGACATCGCCGGGACATAGGCGCCGCCTGCTGTGCACGAGCCCATAACCAGCGCGATCTGCGGGATACCCGCCGCCGAGAGACGGGCCTGGTTGTAAAAGATGCGCCCGAAATGATCGCGGTCGGGAAAGACCTCGTCCTGCGCCGGCAGAAAGGCCCCGCCCGAATCGACGAGATAGAGACAGGGCAGCCGGTTCTCGCCGGCGATCTCCTGGGCCCGGAGATGCTTCTTGACCGTCATCGGAAAATAGGTGCCGCCCTTGACTGTCGCATCATTGGCGACGACGACGCATTCGCGCCCCATGATCCGGCCGATCCCGGTGATGATCCCGGCCGCCGGAACCTCGCCGTCATACATTCCATAGGCGGCGAGTTGCGAGAATTCGAGAAAGGGCGAGCCCGGGTCGAGCAATGCCCGCACCCGTTCGCGTGGCAGCAATTTGCCCCGGCCAAGATGCCGCCGCCGAGCCTCCTCGGCGCCGCCGGTTTCTATAGTGCCGACTTTGGAACGCAGATCCTCGACGAGCGCGCGCATCGACGCCGCATTCGCGGCGAACGTCTCTGAGCGCCTGTCGATCGAGGTCAAAAGAACCGTCATGCTTATCCCAAACCTTATAGGCTCGGTTTGACCCGGCAAGGAAAAATCGGCGGAATGAAATTTATCATCGATCTCGAGACGCTGGAGACTGCCGCGGCCCTCGTCCACCGCATGGTGCCGCCGACCCCGCAATATTGCTGGCCCCTGTTGTCGCGGCGGGTCGGCGCCGAGCTCTGGGTCAAGCACGAAAACCACACGCCCATCGGCGCCTTCAAGATCCGCGGTGGTCTTGTCTATCTTGACGAAGTCAAGCGCTCGCAGCCGGATATTTGCGGTGTCGTGACCGCCACCACCGGCAATCACGGGCAGAGCATCGCGCTTGCGGCAGCGCAGCTCGGGCTCGATGCGACGATCGTCGCTCCGTTCGGCAACAGCGTCGAAAAGAACCGCGCGATGGTGGGGTTTGGCGCACGGCTCGTCGAAGCCGGGCATGATTTCCAAGCTGCCTACGAATATGCGGTTGTCTTGGCCGAGCGCGAAAGCCTGCATCTGGTGCGCTCCTACGACGAGATGCTGGTGCGCGGTGTGGCGAGCTACGGTCTCGAACTGTTTCGCGCGGTTTCCGACCTCGACACGGTCTATGTGCCGATCGGGCTCGGCAGCGGCATCTGCGGGGTCATCGCGGCGCGCGAGGCGTTGGGTCTCGGAGCGGAGATCGTCGGGGTCGTCGCCGAGAACGCCCCGACCTATGCGCTGTCTTTCGCCGCCGGCAGGCCAGTCAGCACGAATTCGGCCGATACGATGGCCGGCGGGCTCGCCGTGCGGGTCCCCGACCCCGAGGCGCTCGACATTATTTGCCGCGGTGCCGCGCGCATCGTCACCGTCTCGGAAGCGGAGATCCGCCGGGCAATGCGGATTCTGTTTACCGACACCCACAATGCGGCGGAGGGGGCCGGTGCGGCGCCGCTCGCCGCGGCCTTTCAGGAGCGTGATCGGTTACACGGCAAGCGGGTCGCGGTCATCCAATCCGGCGGCAATATCGACCGCGACCTCTTTGCCCAAATCTTGGCCGAGGACGATTCGGATTAGAACTGCCGCCGTCGCGCGGTCACCTCGATCTCGATCTTCATGCGTGGGTCGACGAGGCCGCAGACGAGCGCAGTCGCAGCTGGACGGATCGTGCCGAAGACTTCGCCGAGAACCGGCACGATCGTGGGCCAATCCGCTAGATCGGGCATGTAATAGCGGACCCGGACAATGTCGGCGAGGCTAGCGCCGGCCTCGGCGAGTGCGGCGGTGATGTTGCGAAAGGTTTGGCGTGCTTGCTCGGCCGGGTCTTCGGCGATCGTCATTGCCGCGTAGTCGAAGCCGGTCGTGCCGGCGACAAAGACCCACTCGCCGTCGACTACGGCACGGCTGTACCCGGCCTCCGCCTCGAAGGTCGAGCCCGAAGAGATAAGTCGGCGCATGTCAGGCGGTCTCCGCGAAGATTTCGCGGCCGATCAGCATGCGTCGGATTTCCGAGGTCCCGGCGCCGATCTCATAGAGCTTCGCGTCGCGCAGCAGCCGCCCGGTCGGGAAGTCGTTGATGTAGCCGTTGCCGCCGAGGATCTGCACTGCATCGAGCGCCATCGTTGTCGCCTTCTCGGCCGCGTAAAGGATCGCACCCGCCGCGTCCTTGCGCGTCGCCTGCCCGCGGTCGCACGCCCTCGCCACGGCATAGACATAGGATTTGCACGCGTTCATCGTCGTGTACATGTCGGCGATCTTGCCCTGGATTAATTGAAACTCGCCGATTGCCTGGCCGAATTGCTTGCGGTCGTGGATATAGGGAATGACCACATCGAGACAGGACTGCATGATGCCGAGAGGTCCCGCAGCAAGGATCGCGCGCTCGAAGTCGAGCCCGCTCATCAATACCTGCACGCCCTCATCGACCGGGCCCAGCACGTTCTCAGCCGGCACCTCGCAATCCTCAAAGACCAGCTCCGAGGTCGGCGAGCCGCGCATCCCCAATTTGTCGAGCTTCTGCGCCGGGCGGAACCCCTTGAATCCGCTCTCGATCAGAAAGGCAGTGATGCCACGGGGGCCGGCATCCGGCCGGGTCTTGGCATAGACGACGAGGGTCTGCGCGTAATGGCCGTTGGTGATCCACAATTTGCTGCCGTTGAGTATGTAACGGTCGCCCTTGCGTTCGGCGCGCAGCCGCATCGAGACGACATCCGAACCTGCCTCGGGCTCGCTCATCGCCAGAGCCCCGACATGCTCGCCGGAGATCAGCTTCGGCAAATATTTGCGCTTCTGCGCCTCGCTGCCATTGCGCCGGATCTGGTTGACGCAGAGATTGGAATGAGCCCCGTAGGAAAGCCCGACCGAAGCCGAGGCGCGGCTCACTTCCTCCATCGCGACGCAATGCGCGAGGTAGCCCATGCCGGCACCGCCATATTCCTCCTCGACGGTGATGCCGTGCAGGCCAATCGCGCCCATCTCGGGCCACAGCTCGACCGGAAAGCGGTCGGTCCGGTCGATCTCGGCGGCGAGCGGCGCGATACGGTCTTCGGCAAAGTCGCGCACCGTCGTGCGCAGCATGTCGATTTCGGGACCGAGGTCGAAGTCGAGTATCGCAAGCCGTGTGTTTTGCATCAGTCAGGGATCGACGGCTTCGGCTGGTGCGGTCGAGAAGACTCGAACTTCCACGGAGTTTCCCCCACAGCGACCTCAACGCTGCGCGTCTACCAATTCCGCCACGACCGCACGCCAGGGGCCGGCGTGATTAGCAAATCCGGCCTACCATATCAAGCTGCATGGACTTTGAAATGGTGACGGAAACGAGCGGGATCGAGTGGCGAATCAGCACGATTCCTGTCGATTACGAACCCGCGGTCGAGGAAATGGAGGCGCGAGTCGCGGTGATCCGCGCAGGCACCGCGCCCGAGCTCGTCTGGCTGCTCGAACACCCGGCGTTCTACACCGCCGGGACCAGCGCGCGCGACGAGGACCTGCTAGATTCAAGCCGCCTGCCGGTACACCGGACCGGGCGCGGCGGCCGCTACACTTATCACGGCCCCGGCCAGCGCATCGCCTACGTCATGCTCGATCTCGATCGCCGCGACCGCGATGTACGATGCCATGTCCACCGGCTCGAAGAGTGGATGATCCGCACACTCGCGCGTTTCGGCGTCAAGGGCGAGCGGCGCGACGGCCGGGTCGGCATCTGGGTGGCGCGGCACGGCGGGGAGGAAGAAAAGATCGCCGCGATCGGTGTGCGCGTTCGGCGCTGGGTGACCTATCACGGTGTGGCGCTCAACGTCGATCCCGAGCTCGACCATTACCGCGGTATCGTCCCTTGCGGCATCGCCGAGCACGGGGTGACGTCGCTCGCCAGGCTCGGGGTTGCCGCGACGATGGCGGAGGTGGACGACGCCCTGCGCGTCACTTTTGCCGAAGTTTTCGAGGCGCCGAGCAGCCCCCGAGTTACCCTGCCATTCCCTGACGGCGGGGAAAAGATTGCGAAAATCACCGGTCACATTGCTAAAAGTGATTTGTAATCAATCCATTAAGGTGATTGTCTCGGGTGTCCTGAGGGAGGCTAGCAGGGAGACAAGACGGGCTGGCAGGGAAGCCGCCAGTGCCCGACGGTCGGCAACCGGTAGGAGCATGCGTATTGTCTAGACTACCAGAGCTGCCGTCAGGATTATGTCAACGCCCGCACCGCCGATGACCACGCTGTTCGAGAAAGAGACGCCGCACCCGCTGGCCGATCTGCTGCGCCCGCAACGACTCGCCGACGTTGTCGGCCAGAATCATCTGTTGGGCCCGGACGGGCCGGTCGGCCGCATGGTGGCGAGCCGGCAGCTCGCCTCGATGATCCTGTGGGGCCCTCCGGGCTGCGGCAAGACGACGATCGCGCGCCTGCTGGCCCACGGCACCGACCTCGTCTTCGAGCCGCTCTCAGCGGTCTTCTCCGGGGTCGCGGATTTGCGCAAGGTGTTCGAGGCGGCCAAGAAGCGCCGGGCGATGGGCCAGGGCACCCTGCTCTTCGTCGACGAAATCCACCGCTTCAACCGCGCCCAGCAGGACGCCTTTCTGCCCTATGTCGAAGACGGCACGGTGATCCTCGTCGGCGCGACGACCGAGAACCCGTCCTTCGAGCTGATCGGCGCACTGTTGTCGCGCGCCCAGGTCTTTGTCTTGCGCCGCCTCGACGACAGTGACCTCGAGACTTTGCTGCGCCGCGCCGAGTATCAGATTGGCCATGACCTCCCGCTGACCGAGGACGGTCGCGTTGCGTTGCGGGCGATGGCTGATGGCGACGGCCGTTTTCTGTTCAACCTCGTCGAAGAGGTCGCCCGTCTGCCGGCGGATATCCCGCTCGGGGCGCAGGAGCTCGCGCGCCTCGTGCAGCGCCGCGCACCGCTTTACGACAAGGCCCAGGAGGGTCACTACAACCTAATCAGCGCATTGCACAAATCGCTGCGCGGCTCGGACACCGATGCGGCACTCTATTGGCTGGCTCGCATGCTGGCGGGAGGCGAGGACCCGATCTACATCCTGCGTCGGTTGACCCGGGCGGCGGTCGAGGACATCGGCCTCGCCGATCCGCAGGCCGTCGTCCAGGCGCTGGCTGCGTGGGACACCTACGACCGGCTCGGCTCGCCCGAAGGCGAATTGGCGATCGTCCAATGCGTGATCTATCTCGCTACCGCGCCGAAATCGAACGCCGCTTACCAAGCTTTTGGCGAAGCCGGCCGGATGGCACGCGAGACCGGTTCGCTGATGCCGCCGATGCACATCCTCAATGCGCCGACCCGGCTGATGCGCGATCTCGGCTACGGCAAGGGCTATGTCTACGACCACGCGACCGAGGAGGGCTTCTCCGGTCAGAACTATTTCCCCGACGGGGTCACAAGGCGCAATTTCTACCGGCCCGGCGAGCGCGGCTTCGAGCGTGAGGTTAAAAAGCGCCTCGATTATTGGGACAAACTGCGCCAGCGCGTCGCGGACCAAGGCCAGCCGTGAATCTGAATCGCGCCAAATCAGCGGGCAGCGCGTCTCATCCGTCATTCCCGCGAAAGCGCAGGGCTGTCCGGGGAACCTTTGCCGGCCACATAGGGAGAAAAATCGTCGCCTCAATTTCGTCTTGGCCGGTCTCGACCCGTGGGCCCCCAGCCTACGGATTTGATCCGTGGGCATCCACGTTTTGGGTCGGTCGAACGAAAGACGTGGATACGCGGGTCAAGCCCAAGCAAGACGATCTGAGATCGTTTTCCGCGAGTCTAGTGGAGTTTGAGCGCGATCAAATTGCCGAGTGCACCGGCGAAAAAAGGGCGTGCTCCCTGGCGCGAGGCCCGAAGATGGGCCGCAAACCGAAACTCACCACGCATCAGCGACGCGAGGCGATGACGAAAGCCTTGCCGAGATCGGCCGCACCTACAACGTTAGCCCGGCAACGATTTCGAGGCTCTAAGGCCAAGGTCCGCACATGGACTGCTCTACACCCACTCTTGTCATTGCCACAGTGGCAGCCATTGCCGGTGTTGCAGCAGCCATCGGCGCAATAATCACCGCGGCGGTTAGCTGGCGACAGGTGCAAGGATTCAGAGCGTCTCTGCAGGCCGAAACTATGCTGAAGCTACTCGATCGTTTTGATTCCGACAGCTTCCGCCAGACACGAAAAACCGCCGCTACAGCCTGCGTCTCTCAAAATCCAGACGCCGCCGGCGCTGCGGTCGAAGACGTGCTCGAGTTCTTCGACGACGCTGCATTCCTGGTGGAAAAAAACGCCCTTGATGCGGAGATGATGTGGCACTCCTTCTATCACTGGATTCGGTTATACCTTCAAGCCGGCGAGCCGCACATCACCACCTACAGAACCGCCGAACCCTCGGTGTGGAAGCATTTATTTGCAATATACCCGCGGTTGACTGTGATCGAAAAAGCCCAAGGCCGCGGCGTTTATGTTGAAAAACTAAATAATCCCCAGCTTAAACGCCAGCTTGAACAGGAGATTTACTGAATCATCACCAACGCGCCGCTTCGCTTCGCCGAAACCGGCAGCTAAAGTAGGCGCGATCAGTTAAACGACTACGCTCAACCGCCCGGCATACCGCGGCGGGCAATCTGCCCGTCCCATCGGCAGCGGGACGCCATGTCCGAGCCCCCTCGCTTGCCCCGGGAGCACGGACGAGGGCTTCTAATCGGCCGAGGTCCGGTAACGCCGGTTTTCCAGAATCGCAATTCGTCCGGCATAGCGATGTGATGCCGGATGATGGTCGACGAGCGGTTAAATGTGAGCCTCGGCGTCACCATGCTCGCCCGCTCTATGCTGCCGCGCGGATAAAATATATCGTGATCCGCTGAAATGCGATGGGCGCTTGAGTCTCAACTTTGGCTATCGGCCAATGACAAACCGTCGCCACAAATAGAAGGTCAGCACCGCTAGGTTGATCAGGTCGATAAAGAACGTGCCGACGATCGGTACGATGACAAAGGCCTAGTACCTAGTTTCGTAAGTTTCGTAAATTAGCGTATGTCGATCGCGGATGCTTGGAGAAGACGACTTGCTTGGTCCACTCGAAGGGGTGAGCGTCCTGATTGTCGGCAGAAATGAAGGCGTCGATCTGCTCTCGTACCTGGCGCGGGGAGGTGAAGCTGGCGCCGGCCAAGGCATGACGGGAGAGGATGGAAAACCAGACCGGGGTGAAGTGAAAATGGACATTCTTGTGGCGCGCCAGCCAGCGATCGTGTTTGGGCTTATGGGTGTTCAGGTTGTCCAAGATGACATGCATTTCCCAGCCGGGATGTTGGGCGACGATGCGGTTCATGAAGTGCAGAAACTCGACCCGCCGGCGGCGCCGGTAATGTCCGGCTTGTGACCAAACCGGTGGTGATCTCCAAGGCCGCGAACAGGGTGGTCGTGCCATGGCGTTTGTACTCGTGGTTGAAACCGGTTAGCGCCTTGCTGTTCGGTAGCTTCAACCAGCCCTGCGCGCGCTCCAGGGCCTGGATGTGCGGCTTTTCATTCACCGACAACACCACGGCGTTCTCCGGAGGCTGCAGGTAGAGCGCGACGACGTCGGCGGCCTTCTGCGCGAACGCCGGATCGGTACTGATGCACCAACTGCGCCGCCGCTCCAGCGAGATCTCGTGCTCCCGCAGCACCCGCCAGATCTGATGCTTGGAGATATCGCCCAGATGCTTGGCCAGCAGGGGCCGTTCCAACGTGCGTAACCGGCCGGCGGCGGCGCGTCCAACGCCGCAATGATCCGCCGCCTATGCTTGGCCTCGTAATGCCGTCGCTTGCCGCTGCGCGGCGCATCCGCCACCCCGGCCAAGCCGTACCGGGCAAACCGGCCACGCCACTTGCTGACTGTCGCCTGACGGGTCGCCAATCCGGGCCGCCGCTGCCTTATTGCTCAGCCCCTCAGCCACCGCCAGAATGATCTGCGCTCGAAACGCCACGCGCTGCTCGGTCTTCCCCGCAGCCAGCCAGGACCGCAAAGTCGCCCGCTGCTCGCTCGTCAATGCCAATTCTGCCGCTTTCATCCCAGCAGATTATCATGTTCGCTAACTTATGCAACTAGGTACTAGGGCGACGGGCCGTGGCGTCGGGTCAACGCCTGTAGTTGGCGATCGCCGTCGCGGTGGCACCCATCGTAAAGCCGCAGAAAGCTCCAGAAATGATCGCTCTCTCATAGTCGCGCCCGACCAACGGGCGATCCGCGCAAGACCGACGCCCCGACAAAGCTGTCTAACACTGCCCCTCTACAGCGCTGGGTCCTCCTTTCCGGGAGGACCCAGCGGCAGCAGCGTCAGATGACTAGAGGAGGACAACAGGAGTTCGCCGTCCATTTCAACGCCGTCATTGCGAGCGGAGCGAAGCAATCTCGACGAGATTGCCGCGTCGCCCTGCAGGCTCCTCGCAATGACAGGCCTTCCCCAATTTACGTAGCGAATCTACAATCCGGAAACCTAATTGAGGCGGTAGATCCTGGCAGCATTGCCTCCGGCGATCTTGGCCTTCTCCTCTTCAGTGCAGTCCTTCAGAATCTCCTCGATAATTTGCCGGCTCCTGGGGAAGGTGGACTCGACATGGGGATAATCTGAGCCCCAGAGGAGATTGTCGATACCGATGATATTGCGGTCGCGTATGCCCATCGCATCTTCTTGGAAGCCCGCAAACACATTGCGATGGAAATAGTCGCTGGGCAGCGTGGCTTCCTTAAACCGATAGCGCTCTTGCTGGACGCGTTGGGTGTAGGTGTAGTCGATGCGGTTCAGGAAGTGGGGAATCCAGGACAGTTCGTGCTCAACGGTGCCGATCTGAAGTTTTGGATAGCGCTCAAAGACGCCGCTGAAGATCATGTCAGCAAGTGACATCCGCACCCAGTGGTCGGCGTTGGACAGGAAGGAGTTGCGGACACGGTTGCGGTCTTCGAGCCCAAAATCCTGGCCTGGGCCGGGCCGGTTGGTCGCGATGTGCATGCCAAGGGGAATATCCAGATCTTGGGCCGCCGCCCACAAGGGCTCGTATATCGGATTGTCGTACCCCTTGCCCTCCGGGGGATACACGGTGATCATGCCGCCCGCGAGCCCCATCTTGGCGCAGCGCTGCAGCTCCTTGATACCCTCCTGCACATCGTCCACGTTGATCATGGCGATGCCCTTGAGGCGCTTGGGCTCCCCGGCGCTAAACTCCGCAAGCCAGTCGTTGTATCCTCTAAAAATCTCCGACAGCAGCGCACTGTCTGGCACGCTGTAGAGCAGCAGACCGACTGTGGGATAGACAATACTCACATCCACATCATCGGCATCCATATCCTTGAGGTGCTCCGCAGGCTCGTAGCCCCCACGCCGGACTTTGTCGAAGGTCGTGGTGCGGACCATCTGTTCCGGCGCCTCAAACCGCATACCTGTCTGTGCCCCGGCGGCCAGCCCGATCACCCGGTGGCCGTTGCAGAACCACCAATCGCCATCATACTCGCGCACAAGCTGTGGAACCCGGTCCTTGAACGCTGGCTTGGCTCTGCTCGTCCACAAATCCGGTGGCTCAAACACGTGATTGTCCGACGATATGACCCGGTAATTCGCCATGATTAGCCCCTCTTGCCGAGTGGCGAGCGCCCTCACAACCCCGCGTCTAAGTGACCCTCGCCAGCCCCATCATACGCTTGTCGAGCCCGCGGCGATATGGCGCAGTACGCTCCGGGTCCGTAGCTTTTGTGTTCTTGGCCGTCGCCGGCGTCGTTGCGCTATGGCAGTGGCGGGCTCGCTGAGATGCGGTGGCGCCTGCTCAGCCGACATTCTCCGGATGGGTGGATGGGCTCCGAGTGCGCGTCATGGTTCGAAAATAAGAAAGACGTAGCAGGCAAGCAGCACCAGGTGGACAAAGCCTGCCAGCAGGTTCGTTCGCCCCTGGCCATAGGTCAGCATCGCCATCAGGAACGACAGCACCAGCAATACGGTGCCGCCGCTATCGACCCCGAGCGCGAGCGGTAAGTTGAACCAAAGTGCAATGGCAACAACGGCCGGAATGGTCAGGCCGATGGACGCTATGGCGCTCCCCAAAGCCAGGTTAACGCTGGTCTGGAGCCGGTTGTGTCGGGCCGCCCCGATCGCCGCCCCGGTTTCCGGCATTAATACGATCGCGGCGACGACAACGCCGGCGAGCCTGACCGGCGCGCCAGCCGCCGCGATGCCGGTTTCGATCGACGGCGCCAGCGATTTCGCCAGCAGCACAACGGCGGTCAGGGACAAGACTAGCAACAGTCCCGCGATCCCCGCGATGCTGGCCGAAGGCGGCGATGCGTGTTCCGCGGATGCGTCGTCGACTGCAGGGAGGAAGTATTCGCGGTGCCGCACCGTCTGCACGAACAGAAAAACCAGATAAAGCGCAAGGCAGGTAACCGCTACAAAGGCCAGCTGGCGATTGGAATAATAGGGCCCGAGCGTGGTGAGGGTGTGATTCGGCAGGATCAGCACCAGTGCCACCATCGGCATCAGTACTGCCAGGAACGCGCCTGCCCCGGAGGTGCTGAATTCCTGCTCGCGATGGCGTAATGCTCCGACCACGATGCACGCGCCGGCGATGCCGTGCACTACCAGAATCACCACTGCCTGGATGGTGTCGCGCACCAGAAATGGGTTTGGTTTCCCGGTGAGCATCAGGGAGACGATCATCGCCAGCTCGATAATCGTCACCGAGAGGGTGAGCACCAATGTCCCATAGGGCTCCCCCAGTCGCAGCGCGACTAGTTCGGCATGATGCACCGCGGCCAGTACACTGCCGATCAGCAGTGCTGCCAGCAGCAGACCTGCGACTAATCCTCCACCCTTGCCGATCCCGGCCCAACCCAGCAGACCCAGCACCGGTAGGATCCAGAAGCCATACGGTATCCGGTTCCCGTGTAACGCCATATTCAGAGGTTCTGCTCCGTTGCGTTCAGCATGGCGAGATCTAATCGTGGGCCAGTGAGCCTACGGTAGAGATCGTAGCCTTTGCTCCGGTTTGATGGCAACGATGCGGCCGAGCCGTTAAATTGGAGCCTCGGCTCACCACGGACGCCCCGCTCTATCCTGCCGCACAGATGAGATATATCGTTACCCTCCTCGGATGGTGGAGAAGGCCAAGCGGCGGTATGAGTGGCGCTAAATCGCCGGGTTATCGGCCAAACCCGTCATTCCCGCGAAGCGGGAATCCAGGGCGGCAGGCTTTTTCGCGGGGCGTCCCCCTGTTCAGGCCAAAGGCAGGCTCTGGACCCCCGCTTCCGCGGGGGTGACGACGGCCCTCGTTGTTCTAAATCATATGCACTCGGACACTCGGTGATGTCGGACACACCCGACACGGTGACGGTCGCCGGCGAGGACGGGGCGGTTCGTCTCGATCGTTGGTTCAAGCGGCACTATCCGGCGCTCAGCCACAGTCGTCTCGAAAGGCTATTGCGCACCGGGCGGATCCGGGTCGACGGCAAGCGCGCCCGCGCGGGCGACCGGGTGGCGCCGGGTCAGGCGATCCGCATTCCGCCCCTCGACGAGATGACGGCGCCGGCGCCGGCGCCGCAGGTATTGCGACAAGTGTCGTCGGGCGAAGAAGCCATGCTGCGGGACGCTGTCCTGCATCGTGACGACGCAGTGATCGTGTTGAACAAACCCCCCGGTCTGGCCGTCCAGGGCGGCAGCGGCACCGAACGGCATCTCGACGGGATGTTGGACGCGCTGCGCTTTGGATCGGAGGTGCGGCCGCGCCTCGTCCATCGGCTCGATAAGGAAACGAGCGGTGTTCTGGTACTCGCGCGCACCGTCGCGGCAGCTGCTTTCTTGACCCGCGCCTTCCGCGATAAGACGACGCGAAAAACCTATTGGGCCATCGTCGTCGGGCTGCCCAAATTGCGGCAGGGACGCATCGACTTGCCGCTCGCCAAACTCCCTGGTCACGAGGGCGAACGGGTCCGCGCCGATGCCGAGGAAGGCAAGCGCGCCATCACTTATTACCATGTGGTCGAGAGCGTAGGCTCGCAGGCGAGCTGGCTCGCCCTGTTGCCGGTCACTGGCAGGACACATCAATTGCGCGCGCATTGCGCCGCGATCGGCACGCCGATCCTCGGCGATGCGAAATACGGTATTGCTGCCGCGCATCTCACCGGTGTCCCGGATGCGAAGCGGCTGCACCTGCACGCGCGCTCTGTGTCGATCCCGCACCCGCTCGGCGACACGTTGCGGGTCACGGCACCGCTCCCGCGGCATATGCGGCGGAGTTGGGAATTCTTCGGCTTCCCGGATGATATCGCGGACCCGTTCGCGGATCTTTCGCCATGAAGCGCTTCTACAAGAAGGCCGAGCCCCTACCGGCCGCCGGCGGTCACGGCATCGCCCTCGACGGCAGGCTCGTCAAGACCTCGGGGAAGCACGACCTGATCTTGCCGAGTTTGGCACTCGCCGCGGCAGTCGCTGCGGAGTGGGACGCCCAGCAGGGCGAAATACGCCGGGAAGCAATGCCGCTAACGCGGCTCGCCGGTGCCACGATCGACCGAAGTGCCGCACAGCGCGATATGGTCGTGCAGCTGGTCGCCGACTACGCCGGGACCGATCTCGTTTGCTACCGGGCGGCGCATCCGCCGGCGCTCGCCGCCCGCCAGCAGGCGGTCTGGCAACCGCTGATCGATTGGGCATCAGGGCGCTATAAGGCGCCTTTAGTGGTCAGGACCGGGATCGTCCCGACGCGCCAGCCGGCAGCGAGCCTCGCCAATTTTACCGAGGCCGTAGACGAGTATGACGATTTCTCCTTGACTGCACTGCATGCCGCGACCGCGGCTTGCGGCTCCCTGGTTATCGCCTTGGCCTTGCTCGATGGGCGTCTCGATTCAGATCAGGCTTTCGCCGCCTCGCAGCTCGACGAGAGCTTTCAGATCGAGGCCTGGGGCGAGGATGCCGAACAGGCCTCCCGTCGCGCTGCACTCGCCGCGGACATCGAGGCGGCGGCACGGTTCGTTTCACTGCTTGGCGCGTAACGCGGCGTTCGCGCTCCATAGCCCTGCCGCTCGAGCTTTGGTGCGAGCGGGCTCGTCCCGGTTGCGGTTTAATATTTACCGGTCGCGCCGGTGTACGGTTTGAGGATCAGCGGTCTCGTATTCGGCTTGTCGTCAAAGTCGAACATGTTGAGGATCGACCCGGCGAACTGATCGAACGAAAACGATCCCAGCGGCTGCCCCGGAGGCAAGGTTGTGCCGTCGATAAAGCCGAGGTTCCAGTTGACCTCGATAAACCGCAGGCTGGACGTTTGGTCGGTCACAGTGTGGTCGACGAAATTCGTCGTGGCCCAGGGTGAAATCACCAAGAACGGGAGCTGCGGACCATAGCCGCAGCGGCCGGCCGCCCGGCGGTGCGCCGATCGGAGCCGGCCGCAAACGCCTGAGGTCGTAATCTTGCCAGGGTCCGCCGGGGTCGTCGAGGTTGACAGCGGCAAGGTCGGGATGAACGAGGCGTTGGTGTTGGTGTTGCGGTTGTCGCCACCAGTACTATTCGCCGAGCTACTTACGATCGGTCCGAGCACGTGGTCGTACCAGCCGTCCGAATCGTCATAGTTGATAATAACCGCCGTCTTGCCCCAGAACGGCGATTGCTGCAGCGCGTTGAGCACATTGACGACAAAGACCTGCTCCAGCAACGGGTCGGAGTTGCCCGGATGCGCATCCTGGTATCTTGCCGCCTTCAGGTAGGAAACTGCCGGTAAATTGCCGTTCTTCAGCGCATTGAAAAAATCGGTGATGTCGTATTGATGTTTTGCCTGGTTGCTCTTGCCGATTTGCCACGGTGCATCGGGCGATGGCCGCAGATGGCGCGGGTTGCGGGTCGAGGGGAAGTATTGGAACGGCTCGTGATGCGCGGAGTAGTCTGCGCCCAGCGTATGGATATTGGTCTTGGGGTCCCGCCGTTTATCGGGGTCGGGTTCGGAACGACCAGAACCGGCTGCGACGCGCCAGGCGGGGTGTATTGGTGTTAATCCCGACTGCCAGTTGGTTGATCAAGGGAGGGCATTATGCTGTAGGAAGTGGGCACCAAGAGAACATTGGCGTGCAAGGACGGCTTTATCCATTTCAATCCTTGCACCCTCCGTCTTCGGCTATGCGCTCACCGGCAATGACGCCGATGCTATCAACTGTTCGGACGCCATGAGTTCCGACGTCGCGGCCTCTGTGACGACTGAAAGCCCGATAAAGAACGTGATCATTCTGATCGGCGAGAATCGCGGCCTCGACCATACCTTCGGTGTGTATAAGCCAGACGAAAAAGAGCATACGATCTCGAACATTCTGTTGAAGGGGATCGTCAACGATGATGGAGGCCCAGGTCCAAACTACGGTTTGGCCGTGCAATACGCGCTCTTGAGACAATCGCTCTACTACATCGGTCCGCCGAACAGCGCCAAGACCCTTACAACACTACGAC
>Ga0306920_100004489_pt1 | contig 17883 bp, 13 predicted proteins | sample flu12Cox44000170_FD_204666 | JGI IMG/M metagenome (GOLD analysis project Ga0306920, IMG submission 204666) | Lab enrichment of tropical soil microbial communities from Luquillo Experimental Forest, Puerto Rico - flux4day.12C.oxic.44.000.170 (v2)... | ecosystem: Environmental > Terrestrial >... | reverse complement strand
GCTCTCGCGCGCGAACATCCGCACGACGCGCAGGGCGAACTCCATCTCTTTCGTTCGTTCGATCGGGAGCAGAGTCCTTTTCGCCATCACTGCTCCATTGTTCGACATCCGCCACCTGGCTGCCGTCAAATCGATGACATGCTGAGAGCCCGAAATTGCAGTGACTGTGCCAACCGCAACGTGTCGCGATCCCGCTGATTCTGTCGATGCAGACAGGATTTACGCGGTATGGCGCGCCCTCGCGAGCACGCGCGCTGCCGGCGCGTCGCTCAATCGATTGGCAATCGGCCTTTGTGCCGCCTTCATGAGCGGCGGTATCATTCGCATCCGCGATGCTTCGCTTCCGGACCGCCCGCCTGCTGTCTGCCGCGATCTCGTGCGCGGTGTCCGCGATCGTGGCAACGTCGAGCGCGCAGGTCGCCTCGCCGAGCCTGGCGGGAGACGAGCTCCTGCAGGTGCTCGGCAACGGCGTGATCGGCGCGCCGGAGCCCGCGCCAGCCTTCAGAGATCCCGGCCGGTTCGCGCGATGGGAGCCGGGCGCGTGGCAATACCGGAACACGTCCGGCACGCGCCGCGGCCAGACCGAAGTGGAAACCCTGGCGCCGATCAATGTCACGGCGCGCGGCGAGACGTGGCAGCGCACGATCGGCGAGGAGTCCACGCTGTACTTGCGCGAGGTGGTGGGGGGCGGCCTCGTGCTGCCGAGCCAGATCGCGCACAGCCATCAGGCGCTCGCGTCCTTCGAGCCGCCGCTGGTCTATCTGATCGCGGGCCTGGGACCGGGCGAGTCGCGGGTGTTCGAGGGCCGGATGGACGTCTACAGCGCCAAGAATCCGGCGATCAAGTGGTACACGGGACGCATTCGCGCCACGACCCTCTACGCCGGGGTCTATCGGATCACGACGCCCGCGGGCGTCTTCCGCGCGGCCCTGATCAAGACGGAGTACCAGATCGACATCTTCGCCGTCGTCTCGGTGCGGGACACGCTCTACACGTTCTATACCGAGGGCGTGGGCAAGGTGGCCGAGGCCGAGCACCGGCGGATCGCGGCGATGGGGCTCTTCAACACCGATACGAAGATCGGCAAGCTCCTGGTGTCGTACACTCCGGTGAGTCGCCCCGGCCGGATCGAATCGCCCCAATCGCCGTAGCCGCCACGGGAGATGCGAATGGAGTTCGGCCTGTTCTTTCTCATGCAGCGCGACGAGGCGTGGAGCGAGCGGAGTGTCTACGACTCCGGCCTCGCCCAGATGCTCGCCGCCGAATCCCTCGGCTATTCGTCGGTGTGGATCGCCGAGCACCACTTCAACGACTACGGGCTGTGCCCGGCGCCGCAGGTGCTCGCGTCGTTCGTGGCGGCGCGCACGACGACCCTGCGCCTCGGCATGGGCGTGAGCCTCCTGCCGCTGCACCATCCGGTCGATCTGGCGGAGGAGCTGGCGGTGCTCGACGTGGTGAGCGGCGGCCGCCTCGAGATCGGCATCGGCCGCGGCGGCACCCTGCAGGACTACCAGACGTTCCAGTCCGACCGCGCCGACAGCCGCGAGCGCGTCGAGGAGGGGATCGCCCTCATGCGCCGGGCCTGGAGCGGCGCGCCGTTCGACTTCCGGGGTCGGTTTCACTCCGCGGAGCGGCTGCACGTGCGCCCCGCCACCACGCAACGGCCGCACCCGCCGCTCTACATCGCGGCCAACAGCGAGGACAGCGTGCTCTCGGCGGCGCGCCTGGGTCTGCCGACCTTGTCGTCGTTTTTCGTGCCGGTGCCCGAGCTGCAGCGACGCCAGAAGCTCTTTCGTGAGACCTCGCTCGCCGCGGGCCGATCCGAGCCCCAGATCACGGCGCTCGAGCGTCAGGGCTGGGGCATGCGCGTGGTGTACGTCGCCCGCGATCACGACGAGGCGCTGCGGGCGACCGAGGCGCCGTTCATGGGCTATCAACGGCGCATGTCGGTGCTGCGATCGGACGCGACCGGCGGCTCGGTGCCGAGCTCCTTCGATCGCTCTCTGCTGCGGCTGCGCGCCTTCCAGGATTATCTGGCCGACGGCTGGGCCCTCATCGGTACGCCGGCCGAGGTGCGCGACGGGCTCTCGCGCTATCTCGAGGCGACGGGATACGAGCGCGTCCTGCTCCTGATGGCACTGCCGGGGCTCGCGACCGAGCTGGCGCTCTCGTCGATGCGACTCTTCGCCGAGGAGGTCGCGCCGAAGCTCGAGCGCGGCCGCTAGAGCCCTTGACGACGAGTCCGCGCCGGGCCACGATATCGCCGGGGAGAGAGCCATGACCAAGTCCGTGGGCCTTCTGACGGAGGCGATCCTCGAGCGCGACCAACCCCGCACGACCGATCTCTTTTTCCGGATGGTGAAGCGCGAGGGGCAATCGCTCGCCGACGCGCTCGACGTCGTGACGACGGCCGAGGCGCCATTCGTGCAGGTGCCGAGTCACATCAACGTCCGCGACGGGCAGATCACGCTCATCAACAACGACCACACGATCCTCGGGCTCCGGACCGCCGCGAGCCTGGCGCCGTACCTGCCGGAGTCGCACCGGATGCTGCCGTTCCTGCAGGGCGTCTGGTACATCCCGGCCGGGCTCGATATCTGGAACCAGCTCCTCGGCCGCTATCCCGGCCGCTACGCGACGATGAAGGGTATGAACGTGCCGCCGCCGAGCTACGGGCCGGTGGTGTGGCACCAGGAGCAGCCGCCGATCGTGCAGGAGGGCCAGCTCGCCGAGCGGCTGCACGCGCAGATGGTGGCGACCATCAGCGGCGACGTGCGGCAGTCGTACGGCCTCTTCCTCGGCCTCGCCGAGGACGCGAGCGCGCGGGCGCAGCTCCGCGATCAGATGCTCTTCCTGGGCCTGATCGATCTGCAAGACACCGTGACCGGGCGCAAGGCGCGCAACACCGGGCACAAGGCCCTGCGGGCCCGCGCGGCGACCGATCTGGCCGACCTGATCGGCTGGGACCGGGCGCGCGGCGTCTTCTACATCTGCGTGCCCGACATGGCCGTCGGCCCGCTGTACTATTCGCTCTACGACGCGGCGTGCGTGACGACGAGCGCCGAGTTCCCCGACTCGGGCAAGGGCCTCAAGCAGACGAACACCACGCCGCTCACGCCGGCCGAGGTCGAGGAGATGCTGCAGCTCCTCATGGAGGCCGACACGCAGACGATCTGGAACCTCGTCACGACGCACCTGCGCAACGGCAAGTCGCTCCGGAGTCTCGGCGACACGATCCAGATCGGCGCGGCCGAGCTCATCTTGCGGACGACGGTGCCGCGGCAGTTCACCGACGGCCAGCACCCCTTCGACTACTGCAACGTGGCGAACTACTGGATGCGCACGAGCGACAACCCCTATCAGCCGCGCGTGCTCTATCTCATGGCCAACTTCGTGAACGACGTCGCGCGCTCGAACAAGCTCCAGACCTCGGTGCTCGAGCGCGAGCGGGCCGGGTTCGACCGGACGGGCCGCTCGCCGCAGGAGCTCCTGCGGGATCTCGACGAGGCGATCCTGGCGTTCGACGTCCCGCGCACCACGGCGCTGGCCGATGCCTATCTGAAATCGGGCGCGGACCGTTGCGCCTATCTCGCTGCGGTCGCGCTCACGGCGTGCAAGTTCCAGGACGATCCGCACAATCAGAAGATCACGCACTCGTCCTTCGAGGAGTACGCCGAGAACTCCACGCACCTGCGGGACCGGCTGCTGCTCGCGTCGGCGCGGCTCCTGGCGGGCTGGCCGAAGATGCCGGGTGAGCGGGACTGCTACGGACGCTTCGTGAAGGAGTGGATCAACAACTAGCGCGAGGCGCTATTCGGGGTCGACCTGCATCCAGCCGGTCACCCGCATCGTCTCGTCGCGGTCCGCCGACCGGCGATCATCCTTGCGGCGCTCGACCAGGGGCGCGAGCACCTGCCGGCGACGGTCGCTCCGGCGTCGGTCGAAGATCACGCGCACGCCGCGATCGCCATCGAACGCGAACGCCAGCGAGTTGTAGCGCTCGGGAAGGTCTCGCGACACGATGAACAGGGACGGACGGCTCGGCGCGTGCGTCGAGCGGTGCGCGGGGCGCGACGGAATGAGGAGTGTCATCGCCCCAAGCATAGAATGACACCCGCGCCGGACCCAAGAATTCCGATCACGCCGGGCCCGACACGCGTCTGAGCAGGTCCATCTCGTCGAGCATGCGTCCGAGCCCCAGGACGACGCTGGACATCGGGTCCGGGGCCACCTTCACCGGCAGGCGCGTTTCCTGAATGAGCAGCCGGTCGAGCCCGCGCAGAAGGCTGCCGCCTCCGGTGACGACGATGCCCGAGTCGACGAGATCGGCCGCCAGCTCGGGCGGAGTCCGCTCGAGGCAGGTGCGGACCGTCTCGAGGATCGTCGTGACGGGCTCGCGCAGCGCCTCGCGGATCTCGTCCTCGTTGAGGGTAATCGTCTTCGGGATGCCGTCCGCCAGGTCGCGACCCTTGACCTCCACGGAGCGCGTCGTACCGTCGCCGGGGCAGGCGGAGCCGAGCGTCAGCTTGAGGTCCTCCGCCTGGCGCTCACCGATCAGGAGGTTGTAGTGCTTCTTGATGTGCTGCAGGATCGCCTCGTTCATCTCGTCGCCCGCGACCCTTACCGACGTGCAGAAGATGACCCCCGCGAGCGAGATCACCGCGACCTCGGTCGTCCCGCCGCCGATGTCCACGATCAGGTTACCGCGAGGCTCCTGGACCGGTAACCCTGCACCGATCGCGGCCGCAACAGGCTCCTCCACGAGGTACACCTCGCGGGCGCCCGCGTGGAGCGCCGAATCCCTGACCGCGCGACGCTCGACCTGGGTGATTCCGGCCGGAACGCCGATGACGACCTGGGGCTTGAGGACGGTTCGCATCCATCGCTGGGTCCGGGCGATGAAGTAGGTCAGCATCTTTTCGGTCATCTCGAAGTCCGCGATCACCCCGTTCTTCAGGGGCTGGATGACCCGGATCTCCGGCGGCGTGCGCCCGATCATCGCCTTGGCCTCGTTGCCCACGGCCAGGAGCGAGTGGTCCTCCTCGTGGATCGACACGATCGAGGGTTCGTTGATGACGATGCCTTCGCCCCGGACGAACACCAGGGTGTTCGACGTGCCCAGGTCGATCGCGACGTCCCGCGAAAACTTGTGTAAGAACATCAGGCCCCTCTCGGCAATAGTCGCGAGAACTCAGCAGATTCCGCCAAACAGCGTAGTGGGCAGGCGCCGACAACCGGAAGAAATTTGACGTCGCGGGGCCGGGGCCCCGTCGTTCGAGGCGAGCCTATCAACTCGCAGTCGCGCGGACGGCGTCGAGGAACTGGGGGCCGGTGAACGGCTTGTAGAGCAGGGCGGCGCCGGCAGCGCGGAGGGCTTTGCCCGCCGCGTCGCCGACCGGTCCGGCCGTGATGAAGATGAAGCGGTGGCCGACCGAGGTGCCGCGGGCGGCGACCTGTCCGAGCAGCTCGAGCCAGTCGACGCCGTCCAGGTTGAAGTCGGCGACCACCAGGTCGATCCCGTCCCGGAGGTGCTGGCGGGCCTCGTCGGCGCGGGCGACGGTGAGGGCCGTGCAGCCGGTGGGCTCGAGGTGCTCGAGCAGGATCTTCTGGACCGCCTGATCGTGCTCGACGATCAGGATGCGCTTGCCGTCCAGGTTGACCGACCCGCCGGCCTCGTTCGGGGCGGTCCCGGCGGCGGTGCCGACGGGCAGGTCGATCGTGAACGTGGCGCCCTGGCCTGGCAGGCTGTCGGCGGTGATGTGGCCGCCGTGCTCCCGGATGATCCCGTAGGAGATGCTGAGCCCGAGCCCTGTGCCGGCCGAGCCCTTCGTGGTGACGAAGGGGTCGAAGATCTTCGGCAGCACGTCGGCGGGGATGCCGGGGCCCGTGTCCTCCAGCGCGATCCGCACGCGGTCCGTGCCGAGGGCCCGGGTGGTGACCCTCAGTCGGCGCTGGCCCTCCGGCTGCTCCGCCATCGCCTGCTTGGCGTTGGTGACCAGGTTGACGAGGACCTGCTGGAGCTGGTTGCCGTCGGCCCACACCGGGGGCAGGCCGGGCTCCATGTCCCGATCGATCTTCACGCTCTCGATCCTGAGGTCGGCCGCGGTGAGCGTCAGGACCTTGTCGATCAGCTCGTCCAGCATCACGTGGCGGCGCTCGAGCGGCATCTGACGGCCGAAGGTGAGCAGACCGCGCACGATCGACCGGGCCGCGTCGGTCGACTCGCGGATCATCTGGGCGTATTCCTTGAGGTCGTCCGGGGCCTGCTGCTCCAGGATGTCGCTGGCGCCGACCAGCACGGTCAGCGGATTGTTGAGCTCGTGGGCGACGCCGGCGACGAGCTCGCCGAGCGCGGACAGCTTCGCGGCCTGGATCATCTGCTGCTGCGCCAGGGTGAGGCGGAGCTTCTGGTCCTCGACGACTTCCTGCAGCCGCTGCGCCGCCTGCTGCGCTTCCTCGAAGAGGCGGGCGTTGTCGACGGCGTAAGCGGTGTAGGTGGCGAGCGCGTTGAGAAACTGCAGATCGGTCTGGCTGAACACGCCGCTCGTGCCCGGCGCGACCTCCTTCTTGGAGAGGTTGACGACGCCGACGATACGCTCCGAGACGCGGAGCGGCATGCAGATGAACGATTTCCCGCCGTAGCGCGGGTCGTTGACCTGGCCGAAGCGGGGATCCTTCTCGATGTCCTCGACCACGACCGCCTCGCCCATCTCCACGACCTTGCCGGCGACGCCCTCGCCCACCTTGACCTCGACCGGTCCGCGGCCGGCTTCCGGCAACCCGCGCCCGACCGCCACGCGCAGGGTCTGGCGGTCGCGATCCAGGAGCATGATCGATCCGATGCCCGCGCTCACCGCGCGCATGGTGCGCTCGAGGACGTGGGACAGCAGGTCTTCGATCCGCGGGATGCGGGCGGCCATCTCGACCATGTCGTTGAGCGCGCCGAGCTTGAACACGAGGTCCTCGAGACGCTCGGTCGACGCCCGCAGCTCGATGAGCATACGCCCGAACGCCTGGGCGATCTCACCGATCTCGTTCACCTGGCCCAGGCCGGGCACCGCCGCCGCCGAGGACGCTTTCGCCGCGGGAGCGAGCGCGCCGGCCGTGGTCTTGTTGCCGGAAGCCGGGACCGCCAGGGCCTGTCCGAGGGCGCGTCCGAGATCGGCGACGCGCTGGGTGAGACGTCGGAAGAGGACGAAGCCGAGGAGGGCGATCGCGAGGGCGCAGAAGATACCGATCTGGGCTTCGGTCGATCCGAGCAGCTCGAACCGCCACATGAAGTACACGAAGACCAGCAGGGGCAGGATGGCGGTCAGCGCGAAGATGGTGCTGGCGGCTTCGCGGAGCTTCACTGAACGGTCACCGACTTTCGATCCTCCGGAGACAAACCCGCCGACAGAACTCTGTCGCTTTCTCCTAGTGTGCCGGGGTGCTGGCGCAGTCGCAAAGGAGAAAAGGCGGCGAGGCGAGGCATCGAAATGCGCCAAAAGATTCTGAAAAATTAGAACGCCAGAGAAGGCCTGTAAGCCGGGTCCTGTGCCCCGGCCGGTTTCCCGATCGGGGTGACGATCATTTCTCTAGGACGCCGGTTGCCCGACGTCTCCAGCGGCCGAACCCGGGAGCGGCGCGGGCCACGCCATTGCTCCCCTATTTGGCCTTGCTCCGGGTGGGGTTTGCCGAGCCAGCGCGGTCACCCGCGCCGCTGGTGAGCTCTTACCTCACCGTTTCACCCTTACCGCCCCGCCACCCTTTCGGGCACCGACGGAACGGCGGTCTCTTTTCTGTGGCACTGGTCCGTAGGGTTTCCCCCCCTGGGCGTTACCCAGCACCCTGCCCTGCGGAGCCCGGACTTTCCTCCCGCCGCGTCACCGCGGCCGGCGACCGTCCAGCCTTCTCTGGCGCAACCCCAGTATAGCCGACCGGATCAGCCGACGATCGCGTCGCGCGCGAGGGCGTCGACGCGATTGTTCAGAGCGTCGTCCGCATGGCCGGCCACCTTGTGCCAGACCACGTCGTGTCGGCGAGTTTCGGCGAGGATACGCTCCCACAGATCGCGGTTGGCGACCGGCTGCTTCTGGCTGTTTCGCCAGCCGTTTTTTTGCCAGCGCTCCCACCAGCCTTCGCGGAAGCAGTTCACGATGTAGGCGCTGTCCGAATAGACGTGGACGCGACGGCCGGCCGGCACCGCGGCGAGACCCTCGGCGACCGCCTGGAGCTCCATGCGCTGGTTCGTCGTGTGCGGCGCGCTGCCGGAGACCACGCGCTCCTGGTCACCGTCGATGAGGATGGCGGCCCAGCCGCCGGGCCCGGGGTTCCCCGAGCAGGCTCCGTCGGTGTAGACGATGACGTCGGGTGAGCCTGCAGATTCGGAATCGCGCCGGGGAGGGGCGCCGGCGGGGCGAGCGGTCAGGCCGATTCCTGCCAGTAGAGATAGCGGCCGCAGTTCTCGCAGAGCATCGGCGCCTGTGCCGCCTTGAGCTCCTGAATGGCCTGGGGCCGGATCGCCATGCGGCAGCCGCCGCAGACCGCGGAGGCGTTCACGCTAGCCACGGCGATGCCGCTGCGCGCCTTCAAAATCTTCTCGTAGTCGGCCAGGAGCGGGCGGGGGAGCTGGCGTGCGCGGGAGTCGCGGTCGGTGCGCAGGCTGGCCAGCTCGGCCTCGACAGCCGCGAACTTCTTCTTCACGACGCCCTCGTCCTGCTGCGCTTGCTCCTCGCGCGCCTTCAAGCGCCCCTCGGCCTCGCGCGCCTCGACCGCGAGGCGCTCCTGCAGCTCCATCAGGCCGAGGATCTCCTCCTCGCCGCGGGCCTTCTCCTGCTTGATGGCCTCGATCTCGGAGAGCACGGCGGAGTATTCGGTGTTGTTCTTGACTTCCCAGAGACGACCCTCGGCCTTCGTGCGCTTGGCGGTGACGACCTCGAGGTCCTTTTCCTTGGTGCGCAGGTCCTTGCGGGTCGTGTCGGATTTCGTCTTGACCGTGTCGAGGACTTTCTTGGCGTCGGCGAGTGCGGCGTGGATCGCTTCGATCTGCTTGGGAAGACGGGCGGCTTCGGCTTCGAGCGCGGCGAGCCGCGTGTCGAAGCCCTGCAAATCGATCAGGGTCAGGAGCTGTGCGTCCACGTCTCTCCTGATTGTAGCTGAATCCTGGGCCCACCTGGACTCGAACCAAGACCTAACCGGTTATGAGCCGGCTGCTCTGCCATTGAGCTATGGGCCCGCGGGCTCATCGTGTCCAGCGCTCGCTCGTGCTCACGATTCCAGGAAGCTCCGGAGCTTCTTCGAGCGGGACGGATGACGGAGCTTGCGCAGCGCCTTCGCCTCGATCTGACGTATGCGCTCGCGGGTCACGGCAAAATCCTGCCCGACCTCTTCGAGCGTGTGCTCGCAGCCGTCGGAGAGTCCAAAGCGCAGGCGGAGCACCTTCTCTTCTCTCGGCGTGAGCGTGTTGAGGACCTTGTTGGTCTGCTCGCGCAGGGAGAGCCCGATGATCGACTCGACCGGCGAGACGACCTGCTTGTCCTCGATGAAATCGCCGAGGTGGCTGTCCTCTTCCTCGCCGATCGGCGTCTCGAGCGAGATCGGCTCCTGCGCGATCTTTAGAACTTTGCGGACTTTGTCGACCGGCACTTCCATCTTGGCCGCGATCTCTTCCGGGGTCGGCTCGCGGCCGAGCTCCTGGACGAGCTGGCGGGAGGTCCGGATGAGCTTGTTGATGGTCTCGATCATGTGCACGGGGATGCGGATGGTGCGGGCCTGGTCGGCGATCGCGCGGGTGATCGCCTGGCGGATCCACCAGGTCGCGTAGGTCGAGAACTTGTAGCCGCGTCGGTACTCGAACTTGTCGACGGCCTTCATCAGTCCAATATTGCCTTCCTGGATCAAGTCCAAGAATTGAAGGCCTCGATTCGTATATTTCTTCGCGATCGAGATGACCAGCCGCAGATTCGCCTCGACCATCTCCTTCTTGGCCTGCGCGGCCTTGACCTGGCCGGCCTTGATGATGGTCATGACGCGCTTGATCTCGTCGGCCTTAGCGTTGGCGCGGCCCTCGGCGACCTTGATCTCCTGCTGGGCGACCCAGACTTGCTGCTGCTTGGGCGAGGGGAACTTCTTGGCGGCCTTGAGATGCAGGTCGCCGACGCCCCCCGCGGTGGCGGCGCCGTTGGCGGCCGGATCGCGGAACGAGACGTAGATGAGGTTCTGGACCTCGTCGGTGGACGGCCGCCGGCCGTTGGTCCAGAGGCGAATCACGCGCTCGGCGCGCTCGATGTCGTCGAGCAGATCACGCAGCCGCTGCACCAGGCCGCGGCGGCTCAGCTCGGAGTCCTCGCGGTCGATGATCTGGTTGCCGATGTTGAGCGCGCGGAGCTTCTCGAGCACCTTGGTCTGGCGCTGCTGCGCCTGCGCCTCGGTGCGCTTCCACGCCGGTTCCTTGCCCTTCTTCGGCTTGCGGCGGCTCGAGGAATTGCCCTTGAGCTTGCGGGCCTGGGCCACGAGCTTGTCGCGCTCGCGCAGCAGCCGGTCGACCATCCCGAACGCCGCGACGACCACGCGCGTCAGCTCGGCTTCCTTTTCCTCGGTGAACTCCTCCTCGTTGACGTCGACGACCTCCTTGACGGAGATGTCGTGCCGGCGCAGCTGCTCGCGCAGCTCGCGGAACCGCTCGACGGCGAGGTTGGTGCTGAGGATCGCGGAGGTGACCTGGTTCTTGCCTTCCTCGATGCGCTTGGCCAGCGCGATCTCGCCCTCGCGGGTGAGCAGCGCGACCCGGCCCATCTCGCGCAGGTAGAGGCGGACGGGATCCTCGGTGCGGCCGACCGGCCCCGGCGTCAGATCGATCGGCTCGGCCGGGCCGTCGTCGTCGTTCTCCTCGGGCTCCGGCTGGGCCTTGCGCTCGCGGACCTCCGAGGGCAGTCGCCCGGCTTTGGCCGAGTCGACGACCTCGATGTCCATCGCGCCGAACATCATCATGATGTCGTCGAGCTGGTCGAGCGAGACGAGGTCCGAAGGGAGGGCGTCATTGACTTCGTCGTAGGTGAGGAAGCCTTTCTGCTTCCCCATCGAGATCAGCCGGTCGAGCTCCTCCAGCTTTGGCTCTTCGCTCATTCGTCTGAGCTCCTTGGGGACTGCGACGTCCCATGTTCTAGCGACTGGGCGACACCACCCGTGATCTCGTACACGACGGCGCTCTCCTTGTGAAGAGTTCTCAGCTCGGCCTGCATCGGCGCCGCGACCCCGGTCTTCGCCTGAGTCTCGGCGATCGCCTGACTGAGCTCCCGCGCCCGGCGCAGCCGCTGGCTGCGCTCGAGCCGTCGCTGGAACTGTCCGATGCTAACCCGAGCGTCAACACTTTCGCGATCTTCCACGAGCAGGGACGACAGGACCGAACGAGCCTCGTCGGTCGGCAGGTCGGTCATCAAGCTCTCGGCCGAGGCGTCGGGCCTCCGCCGGAGCGCTTCCACGATCGCCCGGAGCGAGGCGTGAGCGAGCTCGTCCGATTCGCCGAGAGGCGCCAGGAGCGCCGCGCGGGCCTCGTCCGAGTGGAGCAGGAGCGTGACCAGATCTCGCTCGACCGGCGGTGTGGAGGCCGGCGCCGACGGCTGCGACTGGGCCGGCGGCGTCCTCAACGAGGTTTGCAGGCGCTGGGCCTCGATCCAGAGCTGGGTCGGGTCCACGCCGAGCTTGATTGCGGCCTCGCGCGAGAGCGCGGCCGCCTCGTCGCCGTCGGCGACCTTCGCCAGCAGCAGCGCGACCCGGGCGAATGCCGTGGTCCGCGCCCGCGGGCCGGTCGCCCCGTCTGGATCGACGAGCGCCCGGTCGAGGGCGTAGGACAGGATGCTCCGGGCCGCGGCGATGCGCTCGTTGAAGCCTTCGGCACCGGCGGCTCTCAGGAACGTGTCGGGGTCGTGGCCGGCCGGCAGCAGCGCCACCTTCACCCTGAGCGTGCCGGCGCCCTCGAACGCCCCGGAGCGGTTCACGGCCCACGCCATGCCGCGCCCCGTGGGCTCCAGGAGCTCCTCGGCCCGCGCGGCGGCCTTCTGGCCGGCGGCATCGGCGTCGAAGAACGTGACGACCTCATCGCAGTAACGGCGCAGGAGGGCGAGCTGGGCCGGGGTGAACGCTGTGCCGAGCGCGGCGACCGTCCCGGTGAAGCCGTACTGATGCGCCATGATGCAGTCGACGTAGCCCTCGACCAGCAGGGCACGGTTCTGCGACTGGATCGTCGGCCGTGCCAGGTCGGCCGCGTAGAGCAAGTTGCCCTTGGTATAGAGCGGGGTCTCCGGCGAGTTCAGGTACTTGGGCTGCTCGTCGCCGAACCCCCGGCCGCCGAACGCGACGACTCGTCCCTGGAGGTCGCGGATCGGGAACAGGAGCCGTCCGCGGAAGCGGTCGTAGGCGCCTGCACGATTCTCGCGCGCCACCGCCAGCCCCGCGGCGATCAACGCCTCCTCCGAGACCTTCTCGCTCTTCATGAAGGTGAGGAGCGATTCCCAGCTCTCGGGCGCGTAGCCCAGGCCGAACTGCCTGGCGATCTCCGTGTCGATCCCGCGCTGGCCGAGATACGCGCGGGCGCGCTCGCCGGCGGGCTTCCAGAGCGTCTCGGTGTAGAAACGCCCCGCGAGCTCCATCACGCGGATGAGCTCCTCGCGGCCCGAGTCGCCGCTGCGGACGCCGTGCTCGTCAGGCAGCGCGATCCCCGTGGTCTTCGCCAGCGCGCGCACCGCCTCCGGGAACGAGAGGCGATCCTGGCGCATGACGAAGCCGAACGCGTCGCCGCCGACTCCGCAGCCGAAGCAGTGGAAGATGTGTTTCTGGGGGTTGACGGTGAAGGAAGGTGTCTTCTCGGAGTGGAAAGGACAGAGGCCCTTCCAGTGCGATCCGGCCTTGCGGAGGTTCACGAAGCGGCCCACGAGATCGACGATGTCGACGGCGGCGCGGATGTCGTCGAGCAGCGCCTGAGAATACTGCATCAGCCCATCGTCCTTGCGGCCATCATCAACCGACTTTCAGCGCGGCCACGGTCGCTCCAGTTCCGCCCTCCGACGGCTCACCGTCGCGGAAGGACTCGACCAGGGGGTGGCCTGCCAGGAGATCGCGCACCGTCTTGCGCAGGGCCCCGCTGCCCTTGCCATGGACCAATCGTACGCTCGCCAGGCCCGCGAGGAAGGCGTCGTCGAGATATTTCTCGACGCGGTCCCGTGCCTCGTCGGTCGTCTGTCCCAACAGCATGATCTCGCCCGCGACCGAGCGGGGGGCGGGCACTCGGAGAGGGTCGCTGGGCTTCGGAGCCCCATCGGCCCGAGACCCATCCCGTGCGCCGGCCCTCCGCTCCATCGCTGCGGGGTGCATAGGCGCAGGTCTGAGGGCGGAGAGGGGGACACGGACCGTGACCGAGCCGGAGCGGACCGTCGCCGAGCTGCCGGCGATCTCGACGAGCTCGCCGCGGATGCCGAGGTGCTCGGCCGCGACGGTGGCGCCGGGCGCCAGCGCGACCGGATGCTCCACCGGCGACTCGGGCACCAGCGCCTCCATCCGTCCGGCCACTTCCCGGACCCGGCGCCGGCTCTCGTCGAGTGAGCGGCGCGACCGGTCCGAGCGCTTGAGCTTGTCCCACTCGGCGGTGAGCGCGCGGCGAATCTCTCCGACGAGCGCCGTTGCCTCGGCGCGTGCGCGGGCGACGATTGCCTGGGCGCGACTTTCGGCTGCCGCCTCGGTCTGGCGCGCCTTCGCCAGCTGCGCCGCCGCCTCGGCGCGCATCCGCTCGATCTCGCGCGCCCGCTCGGCCTCGGTGCGGGCGTTGGCGTCGAGCGCGGCCAGGAGGTCGGCGAGCCGGGCCGCGTGCTCGGAGCGGTGGGCGTTGGCGCGGGCGATCAGCTCCGGCCCGAGGCCCAGACGGGCGGCGATCGTCAGGGCATAGCTCTGGCCCGGCTGGTCGTAACGGAGGTGGAAGGTCGGCGCCAGGGTCGCGGTGTCGAACTCGACCGACGCGTTGCGCGCGCGCGGGTGAGTGGACGCGAACGCCTTGAGCGGCTCGAGGTGAGTCGTCGCGATCACCAGGGCGCCGCGCTCGGCCAGCTCCTCCAGGATCGCCTGGGCGAGCGCCGCGCCCTCGTCGGGGTCGGTGCCGGCCCCGAGCTCGTCCAGGAGCACGAGCGAGCGGCGGTCGGCGCGCTCGAGGATCTCGCGTGCCTGCTTCACGAAGGCCGAGAAGGTCGAGAGGTTCTCGGCCACGGACTGATCGTCGCCGATGATCGCGAAGACGTCGTCGAAGACCGGCAGGCGCGAGCCCTCGTCGGCGGGCACGTGGCAGCCGACCTGGGCCATGAGCGACTGCACGGCGAGCGTCTTGAGCGCGATCGTCTTGCCGCCGGCGTTCGGGCCTGTGATGACGAGCAACGGACGGTCGGCGTCGAGCTCGATGTCCATCGGGACGACCGCGCGGCTCGGATCCTTCCAGCTCTGGGCCAGGAGAAGCGGATGGCGCGCCGCGCGCAGCGCCACGGTGCGACCGGGATCGATGGCGGGCTCGGTCGCGCTCATGCGCTCGGCGGCCTGGGCGCGCGCGAAGGTCCAGTCGAGCTCGCCGATCGCGCCCACCAGGACGTCCAGATCGTCGAGGCGGGCGTGGATCGCGGCGGTCAGCTCCGCCAGGATGCGGGCGGTCTCGTGCTCTTCCTCGCGCTCGGCCTGCACGAGATCGTTGTTGGCGTCGACCATGTGCTCGGGCTCGATGAAGAGCGTCTGGCCGCTCTGCGAGCGGTCGTGGACGATGCCGCGTACGCGGCCACGAGACTCGGACCGCACCGGCAGGACGTAGCGGCCGTGCCGCAGCGTGACGTAGCGGTCCGCGAAGAGCCGGTCGGCGTCGTGACTCTGGAAAGCGCGCTCGAGCTCGGTGGCGAGCTGGCGTCGCCGCTCGCGGATCTCGCGGCGAAGGCGCTTGAGCGTGGGGCTGGCGTCGTCGGTCACGGCGCCGCTCGCGTCGAGGGCGCGGCGCAGGCGATCGGCGAGCTCGGCGAAGCGGGGCAGGGCGTCGGTAAGGGTCGCCACACCCGGGCTCGCCTCGCGCACGCCCCGGCCGTAGGCGCGCAGCTTGGGACTCGCGTCGAGGACCGGGACGAGCTGGATCATCTCGGCGCCGTCGAGCACGCTGCCCTCGGCGCGACAGCGCGTCAGGATCGATCGGACGTCCGGGAGAGCTTCCAGCGGCAGCGCCCCGGCGGCAGCGAGGGCCACGCGGGCCTGGCGGGTCATCTCGAGCGCCGCCTGGACTTCGGAGGGGTCGGTCAACGGCTCCGCTGCCGTCGCCCGATCACGTCCCATCTGGGTCAATGCTTCGTGGGCCAGGAGCGCTCGCACCGCGTTCCATTCGGTGCCGGGCTCCCAGATTCGGCCTGCCTCCAACCTTCGCCTCACTCGCTCCCGACCCGGGTCCCGGGAGTGCCGGCGTCCATCAGACGATGTCCCGGCTAATCGGACATCCGTTCGCGCCGCTTGGCTTTCTTGCGGGCGGCGAGGGCTTTGCGCTTGCGCCGAACGCTGGGCTTTTCGTAGTGCTGACGCTTCTTGAACTCCGAGAGGAGGCCGGCTTTCTCGCACTGCTTCTTGAATCGCTTGAGCGCGCTCTCGAACGATTCGTCGGGCTCGACGATGACCTTGGTCACACGACTCCCCCTCAGGACGGCTACACCGCTGGGTAAACAATAACTATATACCATGCGACCCACCCCCGGGCAATCGAAGGGCCCTTGCTAGACTAAAGTCCTGACCGCCACCGGCCCGCTGCCGCTCTACACGGTCGCTCCCTTCGTCGCCATGCTCCTGGCGATCGCCCTCTTGCCTCTCTGGATCCCGCACTGGTGGGAGTCGAACCGTCACAAGCTCGCGGTCTCGCTCCTGCTTGGCCTGCCGATCCTTGCCCTCTACGCCGCGCGCCGGCCCGGGGCTCTCTTGTCGACGGCGGAGGACTACGTGTCCTTCATCGTGCTGCTGGCCGGCCTCTTCGTGATCTCGGGTGGCATCCTGCTCCGCGGCGATCTCGCCGCGACGCCGCGCACCAATACCGCGTTCCTCGCACTCGGCGCGGTGTTGGCCTCGTTCGTCGGCACCACCGGCGCCTCGATGCTCTTGATCCGCCCGATCCTCCAGACCAACCGCGAGCGGACGCGCGTGCGCCACACGATCGTCTTTTTCATCTTTTTGGTCTCCAACATCGGCGGGATGCTGACGCCGCTCGGCGATCCGCCGCTTTTTCTCGGATACCTCCAGGGCGTGCCGTTCACCTGGACGTTCCAACTGTGGACGCACTGGGGGCTCCAGGTGGTCGCGCTCCTCGCGCTGTACTTCGTGTGGGACCGGCGGGAGTACTCGCGCGAGCCGATCGCGGCACTGCGGCGGGATCGAGCCCAGATCGAGCCGCTTCGCGTGCAGGGCGCGCCGAACATCCTGGCGCTCGGCCTCGTCGTCGTGGCCGTCGCGCTCCTGCACGCCCCTTGGCGCGAGGCGGCGATCGTAGCGCTCGGCGCGCTGTCCCTCTGGCGCACGCCGCCGACGATCCGGCGCGCCAACGGCTTCACGACCTATCCCATCGTCGAGGTCGCCATGCTGTTCGCCGGAATCTTCCTCACGATGATCCCGGCGCTCGAGCTCCTGCGAATGCGCGGCGGCGAGCTCGGCGTCCGCGAGCCCTGGCACTTCTTCTGGGCAGCGGGCATCCTCTCGTCGTTTCTCGACAACGCGCCGACCTATCTCACGTTCCTGGCGCTCGGCCAGGGGCTGGGTCTGGCGCGCGAGGTCGTCGACGTTCCGCACACGATCCTGGCCGCGATCAGCGTCGGCGCCGTCTCGATGGGCGCCAACAGTTACATCGGCAACGCGCCCAACTTCATGGTGAAGTCGATCGCCGAGCAGCAGGGCGTGAAGATGCCGAGCTTCTTCGGCTACATGGTGTACAGCGGCGCCGTCCTCGTACCGCTGTTCGTCGTCGTCACCGTCGTGTTCTTCTTTTGATCGGGGTGCGAGTGCCCCTCCCGACGCATCGTCTGGAACGTCTCGTAGTGTTCGGCTAGACTCCCGCCAGGGTCGAGGCGTCTCCATGTGGCTGGAACTCGTGCCTCCGAGAAGTTTGGTTGAAGTGGAGCGGAGCAATTCCTGATCTTCCCGACGGGACCTTGACGGTTCTACTCACCGACGTCGAGGCGAGCACTCAGTTGACGGTTCGGCTCGGCGACCGATACCCAGACGTCCTGGCCGCTCACTGCGCCTTGCTACGGGCCGCGTTTGCCGCACACGAGGGGCACGAGGTTGGATAGGGGGACGCACATCTTCAAGGGATTGCGGGGCGAGTGGCGGCTCTTCGCTCCCGATGTGCACGACGCCTAGGGCGTCACGTCATAGCGGGTGTTCGTTGCTCAGCCGAGCAGGGAAAGGACTTTTTCGACCGCCTCGGCCACGGCGGCGTCGACGACCGGCAGCTCCTCGCGCTCGAACGAGGTGAGGACGTGGTCGGGGACATCACCCTTGTGGTCGGGACGCCCCACGCCGACTTTCACGCGCTTGATCTCGTCGGTGCCCAGCGCGTCGATGACGGATCGGACCCCGTTGTGGCCGCCGTGGCTGCCCTTCATGCGCAGGCGTACGGTGCCCACCGGCAGGTCGATGTCGTCGTAGACCAGGATCAGGTCGGCGGGACCGGCGTCGGCGCGTCGTAGCGCCTTCGCGACGACCGGCCCGCTCTCGTTCATGAAGGACTGCGGCTTGACGAGCCGAACCTCTTCGCCGCGCCAGCGCCCGCGGGCCACGATCGTGGCGCCGTCACGCCGCCACGACGACCCGCGGACGGTCTTGGCGAGGACGTCGAGCACGCGCTGGCCCACGTTGTGG